>Ga0075425_100003427_pt1 | contig 16118 bp, 8 predicted proteins | sample SoiMethybrSBSTD4_FD_75300 | JGI IMG/M metagenome (GOLD analysis project Ga0075425, IMG submission 75300) | Bulk soil microbial communities from a Populus tree surrounding site in Tennessee, USA - Soil MetaG P. TD hybrid SBSTD4 | ecosystem: Environmental > Terrestrial > Soil > Tree plantation... | reverse complement strand
AGTTGGGCGGAAATCAGCGTCACGAAGCCTGTGGAAAAGACCAGGAAATATAACGGCTCTGGCCCCTCGTGCCAATTGGGGATGATGAAGAAACCGCAAAAAAACAACCCACAAGAAAATGATCACCGTCAGCCGCTTGTGAGCTCTGATAAAAGTAATCATTTTTGCTGTCATCGTGAGGACAGCACGCTGCGGCAGCAATGCTGGGGAGTTTCATCGCAGGATTTGTTGTCACCGAGATATTGCATCCAAGCGGAACTGCGATTTTCTGCTTTGATACGCCCTATGGGCCTTCCATTTTGGGGCGCCGCACTCGTATACGCCTTTTGCTCTCACTAGCGGGCTGCTTGCGCTCAGGTTGCGGTTGCGCACGCAACCACGACCAGCACCATCAAATTGTTGAAAGCAGATTTCGGCGAATTCCCAACGCTCATTATCGCCTCCCTTTCGCTGCGCGGAAATGAAAGGTAACTTTCTGCTGCGCGTAATCTGCAGAACCGTTGGGCGGAATTTGCACGAAAAGAGTGGCATCATGCAATTCAGCGCCTTCTAGTGAAGCAATTTGGTCAGCATTCCAGACTGCCAGATCATAACGAGCACTGGGGATTCCAGCGAGATCAATGGTGAGCGAATCAAGAGACGCCGACCAAAACTCAGATATCACTCTCATGCCAAGGCTGGAGCTACCAAGAGGCGGTAGAGAATTCGGGTGGCTGATGCCGAAATCATTGCGCAGCCTGATGTGAACTGTGTTCTTTCCTTTTGCCAGTGCGGCCCGCACCACTGGATGCTGATCGTAGTCGCTGCGCTGCACATCAGGTGACAATCGTTTCCCGTTGACCTCGGTGCTAAGGAGCTGGGCACGAGGGCTCAATCCGGGCGAAAAATCGAGTTCACAATTCCCGGTGCTGTCGATCGCAAGGGTGATTTCGTCTCGAGTCTTACTGAAATGAAAATCGAGTTTTGCATCTCCCACGCGAACGTTTCGCACCGCAAAGAAAGTCCAGTCCGCAGGAACATGTGGACTGAAATAGATCCTGTGCGAGACAGCGTCCACCTCGATGCCTAGCAGTCCCCGTAACAACGGGCTGATGATCATCGCCGAGGACCAGATTTGGTGCGGCGAGCTGGTAGAAAGGCCCTGATAATAATCACCGGAGAGCACTTCAGTGACGTGTCCCAACGAGCCATCGATCGCCAGCATGGCATTGGAGCGAAGATTGGCGAATGCGGATAGCGAGCGATGATAGCGGTACTCGCCAACCGACGCCCATCCTGTAAACAATGGCCAGACGGAGCCATAATGATATCCGCCCGGATCGTAGCGGTTGGAGCGAGAAGAGATGATCCGCATGCCCCAATCGGTCTGATGGTCCGGCGCCGCAAGCCGGCTAATCGTTGAACTTGCCTTTTGCGGGTCGAGAAGACCGAACCACATAGGAACTGTGACGAGCACGCTGGGCTCGACCACCTTTTGGTTATTGTTGTCCAGAGCGAAGGCATACGTGCCCGATTCCGCCGACCAGAATGCCTGGTTTACAAGCTGCTTCTTCTGAATGAATTCCTGGGCGAGCTGCTGGCTGATGTCGTCTTTTCCTGCAAAATGAGCGAGCCTGGAGAGGGCCGACAAGGCCTCCACGCCTAATCCACTCTGATAGAACTCGGTTTTTACCGGAAGCAGAGGGCCACCTTCCACCCACCCGTGGCCGAAGCCGAAATTCTGGGGCAATCCCTGCGAGTCGTATGTCGCGCGCAGAAAGGTATATGCCTTCCACAGGCTGCCCCACTTTTGGACGGCGAATGCTGTGTCTCCACTCTGAGTGACGTAGTCATCCGCGGCGATGATGTACAGCGGCGTCGCGTCGGCAGAAGCATATGCGTACGGATAGTCCGTGAACCAGTTTACAAAGTTTGCGCCTTGCGAGATTTCGTGCGGTATTTTTCCATCCGGCCTTTGATATTTTGAAATGAAATCCAGTGCAGTCTTTGTCGTAGCGAAATCTCCTTCAGAATCCAGCGCAAGCGCAGTCCAGAACGAGTCCCGTCCGAAAAACCAAGCGAATCCTGGACGCTGGCTTCGACCCGACGTACGATATCCAGCAATCAGCCCCGTCCCGAGGTACGGGTTTGTGACCAAACCTTGCATGACACTGACCCGCGCCCAATCGTAAGCCTGTTGCAGTTGGGCATCAGGTAATTCGACACTGATAGTGCGGTCGAGAAAGTCGCGGTAATAGTGCGCGGAATCTTTCGCCTCTGCGGAGTAGTTCACGATGAGCCGCCTGTAACTCGCCTCAGCCTCGGCGTGGCCGCTGTCTGAGGCGGCAACCGCGATAAACTTTGTCTCCTTTCCTTTGAGAGTTGGGCCGAGCCGCAAAGCACTCACTGGAGAGTCGGAATAGTTAGTCTGGTATTCCTGATCACTTAATACAGCGGTGGGCGAACCGACGAAGGCTGAGTACTTCCGTTGTTCCTCGCCGAAGTAGAAGGCGTGAACGCCCGCATCCCAGTTGCTATAGGTCCCACCCAGAGCGGCCGGCCATTCCAGCTGAAAATCGCGCTCGAAAATGGCCTCTATCTCAAGCGGATGCACAGTCTCTACTTCGAACACGATCACGGCCCCTGACTCGCGCACTGGGACTAATAAAGTTTCCTTCACAGAAAAAGTATCGCCCGCGTACAGAATCGCGCTCGACTCGGGACGCACGGTGACAGTTCGCACCAGCGTTTCAGCCGGAATACTGCGACCATCCGTCAGAAACCGCAGGTGGAAATTACGAAAAATCTTGAGGGGATAAACCCAGGCTTCAAAATTGCCGCTTTCATTTCCAAATAAGCCCGCGCGCGTGCCCACAGCGCAAAAAAAATCCCAGGGGCGGGCCGCACGGGATAGTGCCAGGTCATGCGACTGCCCGCTTGCCGCGACACTGCAAAGAGTCAGCAAAAATACCAGCATCCCTATGCAACGTCTGTGCTTGAGAAATCCATTCATCCTGCCATCATCCGTGTCACGGGGCCGATTTCACATCTGCAATCAACACTCCGAACGGGCTAAGTTTGACGTCATTCAAATTGAGTTCGGAATTCGTTTGCATTGGGGCAGCTACGAGGACTCTCGCGGAGCTTGCTTGGATTCCGAATCCTTTCAGTTTGAAATCAACGGTCCTTGCTTGGGGGCTCATGTTGAGCGCCACCAGCACGGAATCCGTACCGTTCGTGCCCTCACGCAAATATGCCAGCACATTCTGATCGTCGCGATTGACGGCCACATAGTCTCCCTCGCGCAAGGCCGGAAGTTTCCGCCTGAGCGAAATCACGTTCTTGAAAAAATTCAGGATCGAATCAGGATTTCGCTCTTCGGACTGGACATTGTATTGAGCGGCGCTCGGCGGGACTGGAAGCCAGGTCTTCCCGGCCGTGCTGAATCCGGCATTCGCAGAATTGTCCCACTGCATGGGCGTACGCTCGCCGTCCCGGCCCCTGTCTTTTGGCCATCCCGTCCTGCCAACCGGGTCCTTCACATCCTCTTTGCGAGTCGGAACCGTGGTGCGCATACCGAGTTCTTCGCCGTAATAAAGTTGCGGGGTTGCGCGTGTCGTGAGCAGCAGTGTGCCCATGAGGTTCGCAATTTGATCGTTATGGATTCCATCTCCGTAGCGGTCCCACGTGCGTGCCTGGTCGTGGTTGCTGAAAAAGAAATAGGGTTGGCCTTGCAGCGGATTGAATCCGACTTCGTCGAGCAACAGGCGGAAAGCGGGAGCAGAGAGCTTGTTCACATCGGCAATTTGAAAGTCCATCGGAAGCTGCACTTCATCCCGGTTTGCGCCGTACATCTTGACAAGTTCTTGAATGCTTGGCTCATCAGCCTCGCTGATCAAAACTGGATCGCCAGGATAGCTGTCCACCAGTGCACGGATCTCGCGCAAGACCTCATGCACTTCGGGCAAGTTCTCCGTGTACTTGTGCCGGATGTTGGGATCGCCGAATGCATTCTTCCCCGGAAGAATTGGGTCGTCGTGCAAGTTGGGGTCTTCAAACAGACGCGAGACCGCGTCCATGCGAAACCCAGACGCACCACGGTCCAACCAGAAGCGTAGAACATCGTACATGGCCTTGCGCACTTTGGGATTGCGCCAGTTCAGATCAGGTTGTTGAACATAAAAGTGATGGTAATACCACTGGCCGGTTTTGGCATCGAATTTCCACGCTGAGTGGCCAAACCAGGACTGCCAGTTATTCGGAGGCTTGCCTGGTTCCCTCCCGTCGCGCCAGGTATACCAGTCGCGCTTCGGGTTGCTACGCGAAGAACGCGATTCCATAAACCAGGGGTGCTGATCCGAGGTGTGATTCGGAACGTAATCCATGATGATTCGGATGCTTCGTTTTTTCGCCTCCGCCACCAGACGGTCGAAATCTGCAAGCGTACCAAATTGTGGATCGATGGATTCGTAGTTGGCGACGTCGTACCCAAAGTCCACTTGCGGCGACGGATACATTGGGGTGATCCAAATTGCGTCCACGCCAAGGTCTTTCAAATAATCCAGCCGTGAAGTGATGCCATTGATGTCGCCAACCCCATCGCCATCGGAGTCTTGGAAACTGCGCGGATAAATTTCGTAAATCACAGCGTGTTTCCACCACGGATCGGCGGAGATGGCTGTCCCTGGCCTCGTTGCTACTGTTGGAACCTTTTCCTGTACCCGCGAAGCACAGATCGCAAGGCTGGCCAATAACATCACGAGCAAGCTGGATCGACGACGCATCACAACCATCTCTCCCCAAAAAATTGGTTTCACACGCTGACCAAGCATCCTAAGTTTCGGAGCAGGGTGAAGGCAAAGTTTCTTTCTCGATTACTGGAGTCGCACGCGCACGAGGGCTCCGGTGCCCTCTTTGAGTTCGTAAATTGAATCTAATGTGGGTTGCTGGAAACGCTCCACAAGACCACTCGGCCATAGAACTTGTACAAAATCAACCTTGCTCGTCTGCCCCAGGCCAAAATGTACTCGTCTATCGCTATTTGATAGATAACTCGAACCGCTTCGCACCTCATCGACTCTCATTCGTCCTGCGGCGAAGACGCCGATGCGAGCGCCGATTCCGTCGCGATTCGATCTCGTGCCAACTGTTCGAAAGGCGATCCAATGGTTCGAGGACTTGGCGCGATTCACGAGAAGACTCGGATGTTCATTCATATTGCTGATTACAGCGGAGATCCTCCCGTCGTTCCAGAGGTCGCCGATTGCTAGTCCGCGCGCAGACGTCGCCGCGGTTATGGCAGGGCCCGCACTACCCGAAATATCGCTGAAAGTGCCGTTTCCGTTGTTGCGGTAAAGGATCTTCGGCTCTTGATAGCTGCTTCCCAGGTGCTGTTTGTCGACTTCGGGATAAACGTGACCGTTCACGACCAACAGATCAGGCCAGCCGTCGTTGTCGGAATCGAAGAACATTGTTCCCCACCCAAGATACTGGGTGTGCAACCCAAGGCCCACGGCAAAAGTTACATCGTCGAATGTGCCGTTTCCGTTGTTTCTATAGAGGGTAGAGGTATCGTCGGAAAAATTCGTGCGGAAGATGTCGAGTTTCCCATCACCATTGAAATCGCCAACCGATGCCCCCATGCCCGCCTGTGCGCGTCCGTCTTCGTTGAAGGCGGCGCCGGCAGTCACCGCAACATCTGTGAATGTGCCGTCGCGATTGTTGTGGTACAGAATGCTGGGCTGTGTATCGCAAGCGATGTAGATGTCGGGCCAACCGTCGTCGTCGTAATCGATCGTTGAGACGCTCAAGCCGTAATGCCCAGACGCTTGGTCGATATGGGCTTTCCTAGACACGTCTTCAAACCTTCCGCCACCGGCATTGTGATAAAGAGTGTTCTTCGTCCACGGTAAACCGCGCGGACCGCACATTACCGGCACGCCTTTCCATACGCACGAAGCGTTTTCTCCGGGCTGTGGAGCTGTCGCCAGGTCAAAATCAACATAATTGGCGACCATCAAGTCGAGCATTCCGTCGCGATCGTAATCTACGAAAGCGCAGCCGGTACCCCACGCTTTGCCGGAGCCCGCAACCCCCGCCTGGTCGCTTACGTCTTTGAAAGCTCCGTGTTCGTTGTGATAAAGGCGATTCTTGCCGTAGTAAGTAACGTAGAGGTCCTCCCACCCGTCGTTGTCGTAGTCTCCCACGCATACTCCTTGCCCCCATCCGCTCGTAGCAAGCCCGGACTTCATGGTGGCGTCGGTAAAAGTGCCATCGTGATTATTGCGATAGAGATGGTTTGTGGGCGTATTGTCGGGAGAAAATCCCTCAAGCGTCGTGCCGTTGACGATGAAAATGTCTGGCCATCCGTCATTGTCGAAATCAAGAATTGCTACACCGGTTCCAGTTGTTTCAATGATGTACTTCTTCGTATCCACGCCGCCGAAGACGTTCATCATAGTGAGGCCAGCTTTGTCGGCGACGTCTTCGAAGTCCGCAAATCGTGCCGGCTGCTCGGCACGAGCGAAGCATGACGACACAATCAGGACGCAAAGAAGTGTTGCCGTGGTGTACGCAGCACGGGAAGATTGCGTAACGGGCGACCGCATCTGAAGTGGAAAATACTACAAGTATGATGCGAAGTGGCCGGAAAATCAGGCTGGAATCGGAAGATTTTGCAGATAATAGTTCACTGCGGGAGTTTGCGGAGCGCCACCAGTTCGCTCCCAACCGGAACCCCACGCACTACTTTTACCCTTAAGACCGCCTCAAAGGGCTTCATCTCGCCGTTTTCGGAAACGCTGAGCCTCAGCAGTAACTGCTCGAGAGAATCCTCACGGGACACGTACTCGGCTGCAGCCTGGGTTCCGATCGTCGTCGTTCCTGCCAGGATCAGCACCGACCGCACCGGGTTCAATCCCGGTACCAACCCGATGACCGCAAAGTCCTCAGTTAAGGTCGTGCCGGGTGCTGAGGGAAGGAATACCTTCGGTTCATCTGGCTGCGGGTGGAGATTGATGAGCGACAAATCGCCCTTTCGCGGTCCTGACGGAACTCTTTGAAAAACGAATTCGTGCGTGCTCGGAATATCCAAAAGGGTAAGGTTTTCCGCGGGCGATCCTACGAAGATCAAATTGTTATTTTGTGCGTCGTCCAGTGTGAACAAACTTCCACGCTTCACTCGGATCTGCCGCTGGAAGCTTCCGAGGGCGTGGTCGAGGTCGTAAACCGCCAGCACCTCGCCAACTCCGGTGTAGTGATCCAAGATTGCCTGACGAGAATCTTTGTCCGCATTAAAGTAGCGCAGTCCGGTCTCAGGCCGACCAACGAATGCTCCGTTGCTGAAGATGACCAAGGGTTCTTGGGCCGCAGCTGCAAACTTCTGCCAAAAGACACGTAGAGCAGCTGGTGCTGGACGTCCCCCACTCACCGTGCCAGAGGTGCGCGTCCCACCGAGAGCCAAGACAATGATGACAACAAGGGCCACAGCAAGCAAAAGCGACAGGAGAATGACCGGTCGGGAAAATTTTGGTGACGCTTGGCTGCTGGCCTCGGCTTCCTTCGCCACTCGCAAAATCGTTTTGGTGGATATCGAAGTTGGATGAAAGGCCAGAGCATAGGTCCCTTTTGGCAACTCCACAATTATCGGATCTTCGATACCCTCGGAGGCGTAATACTCGAAGAGCTTGGCGCGCAAGCGCCCCGCCTGTACCCGTACCAGAGAATCGAGATGGGGGTCGAAGTCTGCGGGCCGACCGAACACTTCTGTGGCAATCTGATATTCCTTGAGCGGAACTCCGGGATGCTTGATGGCATGATCGGCCAGATACCGAAGCAGCTTGCATAGCGATTCGGAACCGTGGAGAGTCCGGCTGTTAACTAGTCTGTCCACCTCAACCAATCGCAGATCCGCACTGGTTACATGCCCTGTTACAACCACGGTAACAAAGCGTAGCAGAGCGGTTTAGCAACTTTCAACCCAGCAACTTAGGGATACGTAACCGTAACAAACCCTTCGAGACTTTAAATTTTCCCCGCTCAACATGATGCTAGTTCTCGCGTTCTGGTCAATCTCGCTTCAGCGTCGAACTTCATTCGGGAAATTCGAGGGTATGGGGGTTTGTTTCTTGTTTTCTTGTGGAAATTTCTGAACAACTTAGCAGCTCACAATATCGGCCGACGCTGGGCGGCTTCTCTTTTTTGTAGGCGATCTCAGGAAAATTCCATTTGCTGGATGCTTCCGTTTTTCCGATGGCCGGATCTCAAACCGTTTCAACATGTGCAAACAGGCAATGTTTCGGAATTCAAACTGCTAAATGAGAGCGGCCTTGGGCGTCGATCGACTGGTTTCTGTGGCGGGAGGACTTCAATGAGGAACAAAGTAATTTTCAGCGTGGCGCTGCTGGCGCTTTTCTGCATGGCTCTGATCCAACCAAGGGCATCGGCTCAGGCCGCATATGGCAACATAATCGGCACGGTTACTGATCAATCGGGGGCGGCAGTCCCCGACGCGAAAGTGACCGCTACCGATAGGGGAAAAGGTGTTACCTACACCGCCAATGCGAATGAATCGGGCTACTATGCGCTTAACAATCTTACTCCCGGTGAATACAAGGTGGTGGTGGAAGCCAATGGCTTTAAGGGCTTTCAGCAGGAACCGGTACCGGTGATCGTCGGCAGTTCCTCCACGTTAAATGCCGCCTTGCAGGTGGGCGCCGTTACGGAATCAGTGATCGTCAGTGGGGCGCCGCCCCTCCTTGAAACTGATCGTGCATCGGTGAGCACTGATCTTTCCGGCGGCCAAGTCCAAGACCTCCCCATTATTGATCGGAATTTCACCCAACTGCAGCTGTTGCTTCCCGGTAGCGCGAAGATGCCGTGGCAGCATGGTCAGACAGAAAACCCACAGGGCGGCATTCAGGTCAACACCAACGGTCAGCTCTTCAGCGGAACCAACTTCATGATTGATGGCATGGACAACACCGATCCGGTGCTGGGGATCGTTATGATCAACCCCCCGATCGATTCGGTTCAGGAATTCAGGGGCACAACCAGCAACTTCGATGCTGAATTCTCGCAGGCTGGGGGCTCGGTTATTCAGGTTCAAACCAAGTCGGGAACCAACAATTACCACGGTTCTTTGTTTGAATTCCTACGTAACGACTACTTCCAGGCACGAGACCAGTTCACTCAGCCCGCTGGCACTAAGCTTCCCCCGTTGCGTTGGAACCAGTTTGGAGGATCCATCGGTGGGCCAATTAAGAAAGACAAGCTGTTCGCGTTCTTCGATTATCAGGGAACGCGACAACACAATGCGGGAGAAGTCTCGATCCGCGTCCCCACCGCAGCCGAGCGCACGGGTGACTTGAGCGATTTGGGTGTTCCCATCTTCGATCCCACCACTGGAGCCGCGAACGGTTCCGGTCGAGCGCAATTCAGCGATCCGAGCCGGGCAACTCCTTCGAATCCATTAGGACTCAACATAATCCCGCTGAATCGGATTACACCACAGGCAACCAATCTTCTCGATACGACCTTCGTGCCGCTGCCGAATTTGGCACCCCTAGACCCAACCGCCAACAATTACGCAATCGGTGGTGTCCAGGTGTTCAACACCAACCAGTTCGATATACGCGTTGACCATTACCTCACGGATAATCTTCGATATTTCGGCCGCTATAGCTACGGTGGCTACCACCTCGATACGCCGGGAGCCTTGGGCCTTGCCGGAGGGCAGCAGTTTAATAACCTTAGCTTCGAAGGCATTTCAAACGTTCGCAACCAAAACGGCATCGGTGGATTAAGTTACAATTTCGGCCCTACTCTGCTTTCAGATTTTCGATTTGGTGTAACCAGGTATCGCGTTCTTGTGTCCTCCCCTGACGCTAGTCAGATGCTTGCCGAACAGGTGGGGATCTTGGGGCTCAACGATCCTAACCGGAAAGATACCTGGGGTTTGCCAGATCTGAACATTGGTGCAGGCACTAGCGTTCAGAGCAACAGTGCGGGTGGCTTTTTGATCGGGTACCGGTGCAATTGCCCGCTGGATGAAGAAGAAACGGAGTTTCAAGGCGCGACGAACTGGACCAAGCTACATGGGAATCACAGCTTTAAGTGGGGTGCCGATATCCGGCGACGCGTGAACCTGAGATTGCCCAGCGACCAGCATCGCTCAGGCGTCTATGATTTTTCTTCGAACGTTACAGCCGACAGTGGCGTTTCCGGCAGCGGTCTAGGGCTGGCCAGTTTCCTCTTAGGAGATGCGAGTCAGTTCAACCGTTTTGCTCAAATCTCCACCGACCAGCGGGATTTGCAATGGAGCATGTACTACTACGTGTCGGACACTTGGCGGATTACGCCTAAACTAACTCTTAATTACGGCTTGCGTTGGGATACGTGGTTTGCCGACCAGTCACTGCACAAGGGCCAGGGAGGACGTTACGATGCAACTGATAACAAGGTTCGTATTCCCGGCGTCGGCGGTGTGTCCCAATCTGGGGGCGTAAAAACGGATTACAACAATTTCTCGCCGCGGATTGGCATTGCTTATGCACTCGATTCCAAGACAGTCGTCCGTACCGGATATGGCCGCAGTTACTTCCAGGGCACGTTCGGATGGACATTTAATACTCTGGCCGCTGATGTGTATCCATCGATCGTGAACCAAAGCATATCGCCGACCAATCAATTTTTTCCGGCAATAGATTCCTGGGCGGCGCCCCCGGCGCCCGCGTTTCCTAGTATTCCTTCTAACGGGTTGCTCCTTCTGCCGGTCGGCATCAGTACCGCCTACATACCAGCAGACCAGCCTTTCCCGTACGTGGATTCGTGGAACTTGACGGTTGAGCGAGCTGTGTTCAGCAGTGCTACGCTTAGCGTGGGCTACGTCGGAAACGTGGGGCGCAGGCTGAATTATGGACCCAACATCAACGCTGCGTTTCCCTCTCCAACACCTGTTCCATCGTTCGACCCTCAGCGACCCTTGTTCCAAAGATTTGGGCTCACGCAAGGGATAACTGAAAAGTGCGACTGCAGCAACAGTGGGTACAATGCTTTGCAGATCAAGTTCACAAAGCGTTTCTCGCGAAATTACTCCATACTGTCCAGCTATACTTGGGCAAAAGCACTCAATTTCGGAGAGTTCGGCCCAGACACGGATCAATACCACCACAGAATTGACCATGGCCCTGCTGTCTTCGACCGGGCTAGTATCTTTACCCTTGCGCACACAGTCCAAATACCCTTTGGACGTGGGCAGCACTGGGGGAGCGACGCGAACCGGGCTGTCGATCTCATTCTGGGAGGATGGGAATGGACGGGCATCACTACCGTCGAAAGCGGTCTTCCGTTCTCGCCTGCTATCAACAACTCCACTCTGAACTCGGACATGAACACACGTCCTGACAGAATTGGTGATCCCTATGCTGGGGTGCCGCATAACCGGACTCAGTGGTTTAATCCAGCCGCCTACACCGCTCCTGCTCCTGGAGTTTTCGGTAATGCAGGGCGCAATTCACTGCGCGGTCCCGGCCTATTCACAGCTGACTGGGGCTTGGACAAGAATTTTCATCTGACGGAGAGGGCAAATTTGCAGTTCAGGTGGGAGGTTTTCAACGCGTTCAATCGTGTGAACCTTGCGCAACCCGTGAATGATGTTCTGAGTAGTTCTGCGGGACTGATCCAGGACATCTCCGTCCCCATGCGTAATCAGCAATTCGGATTGCACCTGACGTTTTAGATCCAGACCTACCCGGAGGTTTACATGAATGCGCGGTTTTTGGCACTTACTACCCGGATTGTAGTTGGAATTCTATGGCTCTTAGTTCCCCATCTTGCACTCCCTCAAAAAACCTTTAGTCATCTGACGACGCTCGCAGGTAACGGCATTGCCGCCTATAGTGGAGATGGAGGTCTTGCGATTAGTGCTGCCCTGAATGCACCCAACGCGCGGTAGTGGCGGCAACTTCTTTATCGTGGACATGGGTAACAATATGGTGAGGAAGGTAAATACAAGCGGTGTCATTAGCAGGTTTGCGGGAAATCTCCCTCCGGTCGGATACAGTGGTGACGGCGGACCGGCGACGAGCACGAAGTTCTTCACTCCGTTCGGCGTCGCAGTTGATGGATCGGGTAATGTCTATATAGCAGATAATAACAATTACCGCATCCGGAAGGTCAACACGTCTGGAATCATCAAACCTTCGCAGGGAATGGTACAAAGGGATACAGCGGGGACGGCGGACCAGCGACCCATGCCGACCCTTTGACGCTTTATGCAGCGAAAACGATGTCGGTTAGGTGTCTAGATTCCACTGACGTCCTAACCGGTTGTTTGCAAAGCAAGCCTTACTAGAAGCATGACGAAACTGCATGGCGCAAACCATGCAGTTCTCGTTTTCGGGGCCGTGGTTCTCGGTTTATGGTTGTTGGCGCGATATAGTTCCGAAACACGAATCGTGCGTTTAGGCCCGCTATTGAGTACGAACTAGTAGGTTCAGCAATGAAGCTGTCTCGCCGGGCCTTTCTTGAAGGATCGTCAGCTCTCGCCGTAGCTTCGTGTGCGGCAGGAACCACATTCGGTCGAACCCTAGCAGCGGCAAATTCTGCGCTCACACCATCCGGCACCTCTGGGATTCCAAAAATGGTGATCGAAGATTTTTCCAAGAAATTCGATCCCGCCTATCTCAGCAATGGTCTGATCGGTATTCGTCCTGGCCCAAATCCCTTGGCCAAAGCGATGACGTGCGTGAGCGGGTTCGTCTTCGCTCACGTTCCATATCAGGTTGAAAGCCTCTCCCCCGCTCCGTATCCGCTGGAAACGGATATTGTCATCAATCAAACCAGTCTGCTGAAGCGCCCTGACCTGCTGCACTTTCGACGTCAGTCTCTGGACATGGCTTGTGGTGAACTGACCACGGAAATGACCTTGGCTCCCGAAGGCGGACCTGCTCTCGAAATTGAAGTCCTGCAATTTGCCTCGCGTTCCACTCCTTCTCTCCTATGCCAGGAAATACAAATCAACGCTTCGTCCACAGCTGAAGTGCAACTCGTGTCGCATATTGATAGCGAGTCCGTGCCCGGAAAGGTTTTCATGACCGATCCGCCGCAGCGAACGAAAGTAGATCTCGTAAGTGGTTTCGTCAGCGGTGGGAATCTCAGCAAACTCGGCATCGCCGTCATGGTAGGAGCACCGGACACTCAGCTAATAAAGCAAGACCCTTTTCGCACTGAGACCGGAGTAACTCGACCGTCTGTCCTGAAGGCGGAGAGTGGTCGCCGCGTCCGCTTCCAAACGATCGCAGCGATGGTTTCCGATTTGTACCATCCCGAGCCGGCACTCGAAGCCATTCGCCTTGCTGAATGGGGCGAGATGCTCGGCTTCGAATATTTGCGCAACAAGAACCGCGAGCTTTGGAGCGATCTTTGGCAGGCCCGGGTAAAAGTCACTAGCGATAACGACGCGCAACGTGTCCTCGATGCGGCCTTCTTTTATGTTCACTCGAGCCTTCATGCCTCCACGCTTACGGGCATGCCGCCATTTGGCTTGTCGCAATTCGCCCACTATTACGGCCACAGCTTCTGGGACACGGAAAGCTGGTCGCTGCTGCCTGTGACCTTGGCAGCGCCCGGAACCGGGCGGGCACTTCTGGAATACAGGCTTCGGGGACTGGAATGGGCGAAACGCAAGGCGGCGCTTTATGGATATCGGGGCGCGCAGTTTCCCTGGGAAGCGGCGCAGACTAATGGCTTTGAAACCACGCCTACTTTTGCTGGCACCGGCTGGGCAGAGCAGCACGTCACACCCGACGTCGCGCTGGGCTTTTGGGAATATCAGCTCGCCACGAATGACCACGAGTTTCTGAAGGAAGGCACCTGGCCTGTGTTGAAGGCCGTCGCCGAGTGGATCGAAAGCCGCGGTGTTGCGACAAGGCACGGGTTTGAAATTCAGCGCATCATGGGTCCTGACGAAGGCGTCATCAATATTAATAATGACGCTTACGTTAATTTGATTTGCAAGATGGTGCTTTCGGCGGCAATCCGTTGTGCTCAGATGGTCGGCGAGAGCGTGCCAATTTCATGGACAAAGGTTCGAAACGATTTGGTCTTGCCGATCGACAAGTCCAGGAACTTGCTCTTGGCCTACGACAGCCCCACAGCCGGCGGCGAGGACTCGATAGGAGCTACGGATTTCTTGACCGTACACGATGCCCCGGTAGCTCTCGATCTGTTGCGCAACACATATCGCTATGAAGAGAGCCTGCGCCAGGCGAAGCCCGGGTTCATGATCGGATTTGCGGAGGATGCTGTGGCGGCTACCGCCGCATTTCTTGGTGAAAAAAGGCGTGCCGCCGAACTCTTCGACGAGTCCTGGAAAAGCTCACGGCTTGAACCGTTCGCTATGATTCGAGAAGTTCCTTCGCAGGATTACGGCTGCTTTCTTACCAACTTCGGCTCGCTTCTGCAGACCACAATGCTGGGCTTCACGGGCATTCGCATCAATGAGGGCGACTGGCGGAAATATCCTGCCAGCCTGCCTACTGGCTGGAGCCGAATCGAAATAGATCGTATCTGGGTGAGAGGGGAGCCTAAGCGCCTGATCGCCGTGGACAGCGCGCTCGCCAAACTCCAGAGCAGTTAGAGCTCCGAAGACTGCCAAACCTGGAGCAAACGACGCACCTCGGTCTTCTATATTATGGAGCGCAGTCCTCGAAAACTGCAGCTATAGACAGTGTTCGCTTGCATCTCGCATTCAGACCCGAAGTTACGAGTTTTTCAGATGAGGCAATTTCGAATTTTGTCGCTATTCCTGCCTTGCCTTCTGGTTTTGGCGCGCTTGCAGGCGCAGAGCCTTGTAAGCGAATCGGCGCAATCTACTTCGGATCGCGCCAGTTCGGATCGGGCCAGTCCGGAATTTTCCCGCTCGCGGCAGCTTATCCAACAGGGCAAATATGACGAGGCCATTTCAGAACTGCAGCGGATCTCCTCATCTCAACCAGGAATGAAAGGCCTCTCGCACGAACTGGGAGTGGCGTATTACAAGAAAGCCGATTACCCGCGTGCCATTGATTTACTGACACAGGCCTTGCGAGAGGACTCCGGAGACAGCGAAGCCACCCAGTTGCTCGGACTCTCTTATTACTTGAGCGGAAAGCCCGGAGAAGCGATTCCGCGACTTGAGAAGGTGCAGGGATGGTTCCCGCGCGCGAATGTGGATGCCTCCTACATTCTGGGCCAATGTTACGTTCAAACCCAGGACTACCTGCATGCGCGACAAGCTTTCGCAAAGATGTTCGGCCTGCCGCCGGATTCAGCGGCCAGTTATTTGCTGACTGCACGAATGCTATTTCGCCAGGAGTTCGAGCCGGTGGCACGGGAGTACGTCGAGAAGGCCATTGCTCTTGATCCCAAACTTCCGCTAGCACATTTCCTGCTGGGTGAAATACATCTTTTCAAGTCGCAAGTTCCCGATGCCATTGCCAATTTTCAGCAGGAACTGGCACTTGATCCCGGTCACCCAGCCACGTACTACAAGCTCGCCGACGCCTATTCACGAGTCCAGAAATTTGACGATGCCGAGAGACTCCTGCAGCGAGCAATCTGGTTGGACCCGACCTCGACGGGTCCATATGTTCTGATGGGAAAGGTCTTGGAAAAGAAAGGTGAACCAGACCTTGCAATTCGTGCGCTGCAACACGCGGCCGCTATGGACCCAAACAATTACATGACCCATCATCTCCTCGGCCAAGCCTACCGGGACCTCGGGAAGAATGAAGACGCCGAGCGCGAACTGAAAATCGCCAACCAACTCCAGACCGCTGGTGATATGCAGTAGCAAGAATCGCGGTACGTCTCGCTTCTACCTTTATCGGCCACTGGAGTGGGGCTGGACCGGACTCTGGTTCGGGCTGCTCGACGCGACAGTAACCGGGTTTGACCGAAGCAGCCTGTTATTGCCCCTTTGCCCCCGCCGCCGTTGGGTGACAAATTTGAACTCGCTGGGTTGGAACCCGGCTATTTCTACGGCAGGCACCTCGATTTCGCTTTGAGCGACTACGACTTGAAGCCGGGAACGTATTTCATAGCGTTCAAGTATCAGAGCTATTACCACGAGCTATGACTTTACCCGCAATACGAACGGC
>Ga0075425_100003425_pt1 | contig 16122 bp, 15 predicted proteins | sample SoiMethybrSBSTD4_FD_75300 | JGI IMG/M metagenome (GOLD analysis project Ga0075425, IMG submission 75300) | Bulk soil microbial communities from a Populus tree surrounding site in Tennessee, USA - Soil MetaG P. TD hybrid SBSTD4 | ecosystem: Environmental > Terrestrial > Soil > Tree plantation... | reverse complement strand
CTTGTTACTTGCTACTTGTTACTTGTTACTTGTTTTCCCTTCAGCTGTTCGTCGAGCCAAGCGGACAGCGGCGCGAAGTAATCGAGAATCGCCGTGGCGTCCATCTGCTTCGAGCCGGTCATCGCTTCGAGCGCGTCGGGCCACGGCTTCGAGATGCCCATCGACAGCATCGCATTGAGGCGCCTGCCCGCCTCCTTGCTCTCGTAGATCGAGCAGCGATGCAGCGGCAGCGTGCAGCCGGCGGCCTTCGCCAGCGCGCGATGGAACTGGAACTGCAGGATGTCGGCGAGGAAGTAGCGGGTGTACGGCGTGTTGTCCGGCACGTGGTACTTCGCGCCGGCGTCGAAGAACTCCTCGCCGCGCGCGGACGGCGGCGCGACGCCCTGATACTTCAGCCGCAGATCCCACCACGCCTTGTTGTACTCGCTCGCCGGCACCTGGCCCGAGAAGACCTGCCATCGCCACTGATCGACGAGCAGGCCGAAGGGCAGGAACGCGATCTTTTCCAGCGCGCGATTCATCAGCAGGCCGATGTCGCGGGACGGATCCGGCGCTTTGTCGAGCAGGCCGATGCGGACGAGATACTCCGGCGTGACCGACAGCGCGATCGTGTCGCCGATCGCCTCGTGGAAGCCGTCGTTCGCGCTGTCGCGGAAGAGCACCGGCTGATCCCTGTAGGCGCGCTGATAGAAGTTGTGCCCGAGCTCGTGGTGGATCGTCGTGAAATCCTCCGCCGTGGGCTCGATGCACATCTTGATGCGGACGTCGGCGTCGAGATCCACGTCCCACGCGCTTGCGTGGCAGACGACGTCGCGGTCGCGCGGGCGGACGAAGAGCGATCGCTCCCAGAATGTCCCGGGCAGCGGCGCGAAGCCGAGCGACGTGTAGAAGCGCTCGCCGGTGCGCACCATCTCGATGGCCGGCATGTTGCGCTTCTTGAGGATATCGGTGAGCGAGAAGCCGGGATCGGCGTTCGGCGGCGCGACGAGCGGGTAGATGTTGGTCCAGTCCTGCGCCCAGACGTTGCCCAGCAGGTGAGCGGGGATCGGACCGTCGGCCGGGACGGCGTCGCCGTACTTGTCATGCAGCTTCATCCGGACGTAGGCGTGGAGCTTCACGTAGAGCGGCCGCACCTGGTCCCAGAGGCGATCGAGCTCCTTCGTGAACGCGTCGGCGGGCATGTCGTACTTGCCGCGCCACATCGCGCCGGTATCGGCGAAGCCAAGCTCCTTCGCGCCCTTGTTCGACAGTTCGGCGAAGCGCGCGTAATCCTTGCGCATCGGCGGCGAAATCGTGTGCCAGCCTTCCCACGCTTCGCGCAGCGCTTTCGGATCGCGCGACGTCGCCAGGATCTTCGTCACATCGTCGATGTTCTTGCAGGCGTCGGGCTTTCCCGCGACGGCGTTTCCAGGGCACCACTTGCCTTTGCCGTACGCCGACTCGAGGCGCGCGACGATGGCGGTCAGCTCGTCGGAGTCTTTCGGGTCCGCCGGCGTCGCGAGAACGAGCGACGTCTTCAAGAGCGTGAGCTGGCGGCGCTGGTCCGCGGGCACGTCGAGGGTGTCGAACTTCGTCGCTTCTTTCGCGAAGCGCGCGCTCGCGTCCGCCGAAGCCTGCAGCGCCTTCGCCGACAGCGCTTCGGTGTCGTCGGTGATGTAGGTCTGCTGCACCCAGCCGGCGCGGCCCTGCTCGATCCCGAGTCTCAGCGACGTCTGATTGGCGTTGTCGAGAAAGGCTTTCGCGTCGGCGGCCGTCGGACCGGCGGCGCTCTGGCTCCTGCTGCACGCGGCCGTCGCGGCGGCGGCAAGGAAGATGGCGAGTCCACGCTGCATCAGGGGAGTGTAGCGCGGCGGGAAATCAGGCAGCCGCGGGAAATGAAAGATTCGGAATGCCGGATTTAGAATGAATGGCAGAATTCCGCATTCATTCTCGATCCTCAATTGCTGAATTCCTGAATCCGTGAGGATAGGCATCGACCTCGGCGGCACCAAAATCGAAGGCGTCGCGTTCGGTTGGGACGGCGCCGAGCGCGCGCGCACGCGCATTCCCGCGCCGAGGCCCTCGGCAGGCCCAGGCGGTGCAAGCGACTACCTGCGAACCCTCGCCGCCATCGTCGAGGTGGTGGGCACGATTGAGAAGGCGGCCGGCGAGCGCGGATCAATCGGCGTCGGGATGCCGGGGACGATTTCGCCCGCGACCGGGCTCGTCAGGAACGCGAACTCGACGTGGCTGAACGGCCGCCCGCTCGCGGACGATCTGCCGAAATTGCTCGGCCGTCCCGTGCGCTTCTCGAACGACGCGAACTGCTTCGCGCTGTCGGAGGCGACCGACGGCGCCGGCGCCGGCGCGCAGGTGGTCTTCGGGGTGATCGTCGGCACGGGGACCGGCGGCGGAGTCGTGGTGGGCGGGCGCGTCGTCACCGGCGCGAACGCGATCGGCGGCGAGTGGGGGCACAATCCGCTGCCGGGGGACGACGCCCGGTCCGGTCCGCCGTGCTACTGCGGACGCAGCGGCTGTATCGAGACGTTTCTCTCGGGTCCCGGGCTCGCGCGCGATTATGCGAACGCGGGCGGCGATCCGATCGAAGCCGACGCGATCGCCGCGCGCGCGAATTCAAATGAACCGGGAGCACTCGCCGCGCTGGAGCGCTATGCCGATCGGATGGCGCGCGCGCTGGCGAGCGTCATCAACGTGATCGATCCCGACGTCATCGTGCTCGGCGGGGGACTGTCGAACATCGATCGCCTGTACGCGCTGGTGCCCGCGCGCTGGGGGCCGCACATCTTCTCTGACCGTGTCGTGACGAAGCTCGCGCGCGCGAAGCACGGCGACGCCAGCGGTGTCCGCGGCGCCGCCTGGCTGTGGGAGCGCTAGCGCCGGGGCGCCGCGTGGCTGCTAGCGCGCCGCGTAGGGATCGGGGACGACGCGATCGAAGGTCGCGACGACTTTGAACGGACCCTTCTGGCCCACGCCTTCGCTGGTCACGGTCAGCGTTTTGCCATCCTCGGAGACGCGATAGGTGCCTGCGCCGAGCGTCTTGCCGTCCACTTCGACGCGTCCTTCGAGCGTCCAGCGATCGGGACGGCTGCCGGTGGCCATCGCGCCGGGCGGCACGCCCGGGATCGGACGGCCGTTGAGATCGACGAGCGGACGGCGCCTGCCGTCGGCGGCGATCTTCGTCGGCCGCTCGGCGACGGCCTGGCCGTCCTTGATGCCGTAGGCGACGAGCAGGTACCCATCGTCGGTGACTTCGAACCGCAGGCACGCCTGCTCGGGCGTGTACTTCGGATCCCACTGCGCCTGCTGATTGCTCTTCCACGTGCCTTCGAACAGATCGGCGTTCATTGCAGCCTCCTCGATGACGTGCAGCCACGTCGAGATGTATTCGGTGGGAAGACGACAGGCGAGATCGGCGAACAGCCGGACGAGACCGACGGTGCCGTCTTCCCGCCAGACGAGCGGCACGACGTCTTCGCCGAGCTGCTCGAGGCCGTCGCCGCAGACCGCTCGGAAGTCGCCGGGGAAGGCGCGGGCGAGACGCGCGTAGACGGCGCCCGCGCGCTGGATCCACGGACTCACGATCGCGACTCCTGCCTGCGGCGCGCGTGCAGCATCCGGACGAGATCCTTGAGGCGCTCGCTTTCGAGATCGAGCACCTGGCGGCCGAGGGCGGTGAGCTCGTAATACCGCCGCCGTTCGTCGTCGAATTCAGCGGCCGGGCGCTCGTCCGACTCGACGATCAGCCCGGACTGGATCAGGCGCTTGAGCGATCCGTACAGCGTCGCCGGCCAGAGCCGCACCTTTCCGTCCGTGCGCTCTCGCACCTCCTGCATGATGCGGTAGCCGTGCTGCCCGCCCCCGACGAGCGAGAGCATGATGTGGAACCAGTTGGTCTTGAGCGGCAGGAACTGCTCGGGGCGCCTTCTCACCATCTGTGGATATATATATCAGATGATACTGATTTGTGCAACCGGTGCCGGTCTTCATTTCCGCATCGGCGGCGCGGCCGTCCAGGAATTGCGCAAGCCGCAAGGGGTCTGACACGCCTCAGACTGGTCTGACACGCCTCAGACTGGTCTGACACGCGTGGCAACGCGCGACGTTCTCTGCATCTATCGAGTGAGCGTCCAGAGCAGCGCGAGCGCCGCACCGGCCCCCGCCGCCTGGAGCCAGAGCTCGACGCGCTCCTGCAGGAAGAACAATCCGAGGCACATCAGAATCGCGGCGCCGACGAGACAGCGCCAGTACAGCTCCTCGCCCGAGAGTTCGAGGCCGCGCGAGCCGGCGCGCTTGCGCGTCGCCGTGATGATGTGGTTCGCGATCTCCCGATCGCCTTCCCGATCGATTTCGAGATACTCTCCGCCGCCGGCGGTCGCGATCATCATCAGCGAATTGCGATCGAGCGACGAGCGGATCGACGCCGGCTTCTCGTCGGGCGGCGGCGGCAGTCCCCGGCCCGGGACCGTCGGGCGCGGCGGCGGCTCGGGAATCAGTCCGCCGACGGTCGTTCCCACGCCGACGACGTAGACGGGCACGTCGCGCTTCTTCGCGAGCGTGAGCGCGCGTGCGACCTCGCCGCTCCACGCCTGGCCGTCGGACACGAGCACGAACGCCTTCGCGTTCGGATTCTTCCCGTAGATCTCTTCGTCCTTCTCGATCAGCCGCAGACCCCAGGCGATGCCGAGCTCGATGTTGGTGTCCCAGGTCGTGTCGTCTTCGAGCCGGAACGGCGATTCCCGGTCGAGATGATCGATGAAGAAGAAATACGTGTTCGGGTCCTTCGTCAGCCGGACTTCGGGCGTGGCGATGTGCGCGAAGAGCGCCATGGCGATGCGGTCGTCTTTCCAGGCGAGCGACTCGCCGAGCACGCGCAGGAACCGGATCGATCGCTGCCAGCGATCGCCGGGCATGTCGGGCGTGCGCATCGACGCCGATCCGTCCTGCAGGATGACGAGATCGACGCCGGCGCTGCGGATCAGCGAAACGGCGGCGGTGGGGCGCGCGAGCGCGAGGATGGTCAGCGCCGTGGCGCCGAGCGCGCACAGCCAGAAGATCAGACCGCCCGCGATCGGGAAGCGCTCGCGCACCGGCAGCCTGCGGTGCTGGCGGTAGCGGCGCGCGTCGCGTCGACGGCGCGACAGCTGCCAGCACCAGATCACGAACAGCGCGGCGGGCGCCATCAGCAGCCAGAGATACTCCGGCGCGCCGAACCGGATCGTGTCCAGGTCGATCTTCGGGATCATGACTGACGACTGGTGACTGGTAACGGGTGACTATCCCCGTCTCACCTTTGTCCCGCCCTTTCCCGCCTCGGGGTTTTCCTTGCGCTCGTCGCCGCGCTTCGGGATGACGATCTTGAACTGGCTCATGTCGCTCGCAGGCGGCGGCCCGCCCGGCCGTCCGTGCAGCGTCGGTCCCGCCGGCAGATCGCCGGGCGCCGCCTGAGCGGGCGCCGCGGCGGCTCGTGCCGTCTTCGCGGCTGCGGCGCCTTTCGTTTTGTTCATCACCTCACGCAGGCGAATCGCGTACTCGTAGTTGTAGGCGGCGTCCATGTTCGCAGGGCTGCTCCGGATGACGTCCGCGTAGTTCCTGATTACGGCATCGACCTTGCGCAGCGCGCCGGCGCGATCGCTGTCCATCTGGCTCCCGCGGAAAGCGGCGTTCGCCGCAAGGAGCAGCACGCGCGGATCCGACTCGGTCCCGCTTCCGTCAGCGTTTCCGGCGTTGCTCCCCGCCTGGGGCCGACCCTGCGGCGCCAGAGCGGTGTAGCCGCCGCGCCAGTAGTCCGCTGTCGCCCGCACGTCGCGCAGGTCCGTCGCCGCGGCGGCGCCGACCTGCGGGACGCGCTTCGCGAGACCGAGATTCTGCTCGGCGTCCTCGCTGTCGGCGGTGACGGAGCTGTACTGGAGCGTCGCCAACTGGCTGTGGATGTCGGACAGACGGCGCTCGGTGTTGCCGGCGATCCAGAACACGGCGCCCGACAATGCGAGCACAATCGCGAGGATGAGTGGTGCGACGACGGACTTCATCGATATCACTCCTTAAGCCACGAAATCACGAAATCACGAAACTTTCTTGTACACGACGATTTCGTGTTCGTGTCTTCGTGGCAAACCATCACGGGAACTTCCGAAAGTACGGAACCGTGAGCTGCAGCAGCAGCGCCACCGTCCAGAATCCACTCGCCATGAACGCGTAAGGCCCGAACTTCGGGTGCTCGGTGCTGTAGCGGCGCACCTCGACGCGCCCCGCCGATCGTGAATCGATGTCCTTGATGGCGTTCAGAATTACCGACTCGTCCGACGCGGCGTAGAATTTCCCGCCGGTGGCTTCGACCGCCGGACGCCAGATGTCGTCGGGCAGCACCGCGCCAAGCCCTTTGTTGTAGCTCGTGCGAATCATGTACACCGGAATCTTCGTTTCGCGCGCGGCCTGCAGCACCTCGCTGACCGGCTTGCCGTGGATCAGCACCTGCGTGTCCTGACCGTCGCTGAAGATGATCATCAGGTTGCCGGCGGCATCCAGAAAGTTGAACGCGCGGAACAGATTCACGCTCTGCTCCATCGCGAGCCCGATCGTCGTGCCCTGATCGGGGAACTTCATGAACTCGGTCCAGTCGCCGATGAGCGACATGCTGAGCAGGATGTTGTCGTAGTCGGTTGTGAACGGCGTGACGACGTACGCTTCGTCGCCGAATTCGACGAGGCCGATGAGATCGTGGTATTTGCCGGCCATCCGCTGCCTGACGAACGCTTCCGCCGCCGCGACCGTGGTGAAGAACGTCGCCTCGTTCGGGGCCTTGGCGTTGAGGTGCGACGCGGGGAAGCGCGCCATCATGCTCGACGAGGCGTCGATCATCAGGGCGATGCGGCGTCCCGGATACGACACCTGCTCCTGCGTGAGCGTCGACTGCGGATCGGCAAGGGCGAGCACGAAGAACGGCAGCCCGCAGAGGAGCAGCAGCAGCGCGCCGTGGCGGACGATCGACATCCACGACGTCTGCCCCCAATCGAGCACCGCGGGCAGCGCCACCTGCGTGCGGCCGGCGCGCCGGCGCGCCATCGCGCGGAGGATCAGCACGGCGACGCACAGTCCGATCAGCGCGACCAGCGCGAGCAGCGCCGTGTCCCGGTGCCCGAACAGCAGATCGCCCGTTCGAGTGTTGCGCCACTCGAGGATCGTCTCGCGGACGACGTTCGGGACCGCTGTTATCGGGACCACACCTTGCTCGGCATCTGCTGCGCGGAGACGGCGCGGCTGAAGCGCCGCATCGGCCAGGTGTGCTGGAACGTCAGGCGGCGCACAATCGATCCGCTCTCGGCGATGGACGCGTCGAGCGAGGTGTCGTTCAACGAAGAGTCTCGACCGTAGCCGGCGACGGTGAAGCGCGTCAGCGCGTCGTGCAGCGACTGCAGCTGTTCCACGCCGCGGCCGCCGCCGTTGCGCGCCGACAGCCGCGCGATTTCGCGCGCGACGCTCTGCGGCGTCGCCGACGCCGAGACGACGATCGGCTTCCGACGCCAACCCGTGGTCAGCACCAGCTGGCCCTCGAGCGCCTCCCCGGGCCTGACGGCGTCAGCCTGCCGCTTGGCGACCGACGCCTGCGCTTCCTTGGCCACCCGGCGTCCGAGCGCGTAGGTTGCGGCGACGCGCAGCGCCGCGAGCGCGCGTCCGGCGAGGTCGGGCGACCAGCCGCCGTCTTCTCGCGCGCGCTGGACGGCGTTCAGCTCGCGGCCGACCGCGCGCAGCACCGCGCTGTCGGGGATCAGCCGTTCCCCTTCGGTCGTCGGCTTGCGGTACTTCGCGACGACGCGCACGACGGTCAGCAGCGCCAGCAATCCGGCGACCACGAACAGCACTCCACCGACGACCGTCAGCAGGTTTGCGCGGAACGCGCGCTGGTCCAGATCCCCGAAGCTTTCGGTGCCGGCGTCGCGGATGTCCGAGGCTTCGGAGGGCACGAGCGACAGGACGCGGAGCGGCATCGCCGGCATCAGATACGTCTGATCCCGGCCTTCAATCGTTTCACGCGGACCGGTGGCGGCGCCGCCGGCGCCGGACGGCTGTCCGGTGTGGCTCTGCACGCGGTAGCTGATCTTCGTCTCCGGAATCGAGGCGTCTTTGCCGAACAGATTCTCCGCGATGACGCGCAGCTTGTATTCGTACTGGAAGAACCGCCGATCGTCGGTGCGCAGGTCGGCGGCGTGCGATCCACCCGTCACCTCGAACGGCGCGAACTGCACGACCGACGGCTCGAGCTTCGACTGGTCGACGGCGATCTTGACGTCGGGCGTCTCGAGGACCGCGCAGGTGAGCACGGCCGAGAAGATCTCGCCGATCCGGACGGCACCGGTGCTCGTCTTCCACCAGCACGCGATCGGGTCCGCTTTCGTCGTCTGGGTCTGATTCTGCGCGGACAGCGGCGCCGCCACCGTCAGCACCGCGATGGTTGCAAGGATCCTTCGCATCTATACCTTCCGTAGCCTGCGCTCGGCGATGAATTCGCTGAGCGCGATGGCGGTCTCGGTTTCATCCACGCCGATTCGCAGCACGTCGAGATCGTGATTCTTCGCCGCCTTCGCCACATCGTCCTGCCACGCGCGCGTACGTCGCGAGAGCGCGGTCATGGCGCCGCGCGACATCACGCGCGACCTGCCGGTCTCGACGTCGAATGCCTCGATCCACCCGGCCGAGATCGGCGGCAGCTCGAATGCGAACGCGCTGTCGATCAGCACGATGAAGACGTCGTGCATCGAGTTCAGCTGCGCGAGCTCCATCAGCACGTCCTCGGGACGGTCGAACAGGAAGTCCGAGATGACCGGGACCATCGACGTCTTCCGCATGAAGCCGGCGAGCGACATGCTGAGGCTGTCGGACCGCTTGAGCGGCTGCAGTCCGGTCTGGAACTGGTAGGCGTCGAGACAGTGGATTACCTGGTTCTTGCCGACGTGCGGCCGGACCGCCGAGAGCTGATCGAAGCGCGCGTCGAAGACGATCAGCCCGAAGAGATCCTGGAAAAACACCGCCGACATCCCGATCGTGCCGATGGCGCGCGCGATGGCGGCGGCAATCGGGACGCCGTCGATGCCGCAGCGCGTCGAGAGCGAGGCATCGGCGACGGTGATGACCGTCGCCGTGCTCCGCTGCTCGAAGTCGCGGACGATCATCGGGCTGAAGTTCGTCAGCGTCGACTGCGGCCAGTCGATCATCGACAGGCGGTCGCCGGCCTGCCAGTCGCGGAGGCCGACCAGATCGAAGCCGGAGCCGTGGAAGACGCTGCGGTGCTCGCCGATGGTGAACTCGCGCATCCGGCGGAGGATCAGCAGCTCGATCTCGGTCAGCTCCGAGAGATTGACGAACGGCTCGACGTCGGTTTCGCGGGTCCTCACTGTGAGTCTCTGGCGGTGCCGAGATCACGAACGTTGGCCACGAAGTCACGAAGACACGAAGAAGGTTTTGTACGAGAGGACTTCGTGTGTTCGTGTCTTCGTGGCAAATCCGTCTTCGCGGCCGGCCTCCTCACGGAATCGGCACCCGCTCGATGACGTCGGCGATGACCGTGTCGGTCGTCAGTCCGTGGCTCGCCGCGTGCGGGCCGAGCCAGATGCGGTGGCCCAGGATGTAGGGCGCGAGATCCTGAATGTCCTCCGGGTAGACCTCGGTGCGGCGGCGGACGAGCAGCGCCCAGACCTTCGCGAGACGGCCCCAGCAGATGATCGCGCGCGGCGACGCGCCCAGATCCACGCCGTGCTCGACGAGCTCCGACGGCGAGTGGACGTACCAGTCGGTGTCCGGGTTGTAGGGACGGGTCGCGGCGACGAGGCGCTGGATGTAATGCGCCAGCTTCGGATGCAGGAACACCTCGGCGCTGATCGCCCCGCGCAGCTCGATGATCCGCTCCTTGGTCAGCAGCGCGTCGAGGCGCACGCGCTTGAAGTCGAAGTGCACGAGCTTCCGTTCTTCTTCCGGCGGCAGGTACCCGATGTTCACCATGATGGCGAAGCGATCGGTCGCCGCTTCCGAGAGCGGGAAGGTGCCCTGCCCGAGCTCGACCGGGTTCATCGTCGCGATGGCGAAGCTGAACGCGGGGAGCTCGTAGGTTTCCTTGCCGACGGTGACGGTGCGATCCTGCAGCCCTTCGAGAAACGCGCTCTGCGATTTGAGCGGGATGCGGTTGATCTCGTCGAGCAGGATGACCTCGGCCTGCGCCAGCGGACCGAACTCGGTCATCAGCTCGCCCGTGGCGGGGTTGATCATCTGGAAGCCGACGACTTCGGTCGGCTGCAGGTCGGCGCGGCCCTGGAGGCGCACGAACTTGGCGTTGCTGATCGCGGCCAGGATGACGCCGAAGAACGTCTTGCCGACGCCGGGCACGCCGCGCAACAGGAGGTTGCCGGCGTTGACCTGCCGGTTCTCCTTCTTGTCGTACGACGTCGGAATCTCCGACATGAGGACGACGTTGGCGAGCGCTTTGGCCGTGTCGTAGCCGACGAGCGCTTTGGCGCCTTCGGCGACGATCGACTCGTGGAAGCTGACAGCCTGTTCGAGGTCTGGATGCACGGGAAGGTGCATCTTATTAGAATGTGACTTAATGAACAAAGCCGTGGGCGGCGCGGCCGAGGCGGTGACGCGGATCCCCGACGGCGCGACCATCATGATGGGCGGCTTCGGCCTCTGCGGGATCCCCGAAAACCTGATCGCGGCGCTGCACGCGCGCGGGACGAAGAACCTCACCGTCATCAGCAACAACGCGGGCGTGGACGATTTCGGGATCGGCGTCCTGCTGCGCGCGCGCCAGGTCCGGAAGATGATTTCGACCTACGTGGGCGAGAACAAGGAGTTCGAGCGGCAGTTCCTGGCGAAGGAGCTGGAGGTCGAACTGGTGCCGCAGGGGACGTTCGCCGAGCGGATCCGCGCCGGCGGCGCCGGTATCGGCGGGTTTTTTACGCCGACCGGTTTTGGGACGCTCGTCGCGGAGGGAAAGGAAACGCGGACGATCGAGGGCAAGCCATACGTCCTCGAGCGCCCGCTGCACGCCGACTTCGCGTTCGTGAAGGCGTGGAAGGGCGATCGGCTCGGCAACCTCGTCTACCGCCGCACGGCGCGCAACTTCAACCCGGTGATGGCGACCGCGGCAAGCGTGACGATCGCGGAGGTCGAGCACCTGGTCGCGCCGGGCGAGATCGACCCCGACCACGTGCATACGCCGGGGATTTTCGTGAAGGTGATCTTCCAGGGGCAGCAATACGAGAAGCGGATCGAGAAACGCACCGTACGCAACAAGTAACAAGTAACAAGTCTCAAGTCACAAGTCACAAGGCACAAGTCACAAGTCTCAAGTCACAAGTCACAAGTCACAAGGCACAAGTCACAATATGGACACCCGTGAGCGGATCGTGACGCGCGTCGCGCGCGAGCTGAAAGACGGCGATTACGTGAATCTCGGCATCGGCATGCCGACGCTCGTTGCCAACTACATTCCGAAGGGCGTGCACATCACGCTGCATTCCGAGAACGGACTGCTCGGCATCGGTCCGTTTCCGACGGAAGCCGAGGTCGATCCGGATCTCATCAACGCCGGCAAGGAAACGGTCACCGAAACGCCCGGCTGCTGTTACTTCAGCAGCGCCGACTCCTTCGCGATGGTCCGCGGCGGCCACATCGACCTCACCGTGCTCGGCGCGTTGCAGGTCGATCGGGAAGGAAACCTCGCCAACTGGATGATCCCGGGCAAGATGGTCAAGGGCATGGGGGGCGCGATGGATCTGGTCGCCGGCGCGAAGCAGGTCATCATCGCGATGGAGCACACCACGAAAGACGGCGGCCACAAGATCATGGAACGCTGCACGTTGCCGTTCACGGGGATGAAGGTCGTGAACATGATCGTCACCGAACTGGCGGTGATCGCCGTGACGCCGCGCGGCCTCGCGCTGAAGGAGATTGCGTCGGACACCACGGTCGACCACGTCCGCGCCTCCACCGGCGCATCACTCATCGTGGATGGTACGCCGGGAACGTTTTAGCCACGAAAACGCGAAAACACGAAACCCCGAAACTCTTTGCTTCAGTACATGCGCCTCAGCGGAAAGGTCGCGGTCGTCACCGGGGGCGGATCGGGGATGGGCGCGGCCATCTGTCGACGCTTCGCCGAGGAAGGCGCTCGGGTCGTGCTGGTCGATAACCGCGCGGACCGGGCGGAGCCGATCGCTCGCGAGCTCGGGGCGGTGTTCGTCGACGCCGACGTCAGCCGCGACGCCGACGTCCGTCGGATGATCGACGCGGCTGTCGAGCGTTTCGGCCGGCTCGACGTGCTCGTCAACAACGCGGGCGCGCCGCAGCCGCCGACTCCGGTCGAAGACACCACCGAGTCGGACTTCGATCGGCTGATGGCGGTCAACGCGAAGGCCGTGTTTCTCGCCGCCCGGCGCGCGGTGCCGATCATGCGCCGCCAGGGCGGCGGCATCATCATTAATACCGTCTCGGTGGCGGCCATCCGGCCGCGGCCGAACCTGACCGCCTACAACACCAGCAAAGGCGCGGCGCTGCTGATGACGAAGTCGCTCGCGATCGAGCTCGCGCCGGACCGGATTCGCGTCAATGCCGTGTGCCCCGGACCCGCGGACACGCCGATGCTCGCGACATTCGTCGGCGGCGAAACGCCGGAGAAGCGGGCGGCGTTTCTGTCGACGATTCCGCTCGGGCGGCTCTGCACGCCGGAAGACGTGGCGAACGCGATGGTGTATCTCGCGTCGGACGAGTCGAGTTTCGTGACGGGCGCCGTGCTGGACGTGGACGGGGGCAGATGCATCTAAGCCACGAAAAACACGAAAACACGAAAACACGAAAGCTTCGTAGTACAAGAGATGTTTTGTGGTTTCGTGCTTTCGTGGCAAAGGATCCTCGATGCACACGTATCTGAATTACATCGCCGGCAAGGACGTCGCGTCCGCCGACGGCCGCACGTTCACCGCGTTCAACCCCACGACGGGCGGGCAGTGGGGAACGTTCTCGCTCGCGGGAGCGCCGGATGTGGACGCGGCCGTCAAGGCGGCTTCGGCCGCATTCCGCGAGGGACCGTGGGGCACGCTGTCGCCGACGCGCCGCGGCCGTCTGCTGATGCAGTGGGGCGAGCGCATCGCCGGGCACGCGGACCGCATCGCCGCCATCGAGACCGAACAGAACGGCAAGCTGTTCGCCGAGATGCGCGCGCAGGCGCGGACGGTGAAGGACTGGCTGTACTACTTCGGCGGGCTGTCGGACAAGATCGAAGGCAGCGTCATCCCGCTCGATCGGCAGACGATCTTCAATTACACGCTGCGTGAGCCTCTGGGCGTCGTCGGCGTGATCACGCCGTGGAACTCGCCGACCTTCATCGCGATCATGTCGCTCGCGCCGGCGCTCGCCGCCGGCAATACGATCGTGCTGAAGCCGTCGGAAATCACGTCGGCGTCCGCGATCGAACTGGCGAAGCTCGCCGAGGAGTCGGGCATCCCCGCCGGCGTCGTCAACATCGTCACCGGCTTCCGGGAGACCGGCGAAGCGCTCGTCGATCATCCACTCGTCGCGAAGGTGTCGTTCACCGGCAGCGTGATGGCCGGCCGTGCGATCGCCGCCCGCGCGGGCCAGCGGCTCGTGAGCTGCATGCTCGAGCTCGGCGGCAAGAGCCCCAACATCGTCTTCGACGATGCGAACCTGGACCAGGCGGAGGCGGGGGTGCTGGCGGGGATCTTCGCGGCGGCGGGACAGACGTGCGTCGCCGGCTCGCGCGCGTATATCCATGAAACGATCTACGACCGCTTCGTAGACCGGATCGTCGCGCGCGCGAAAACGATCACGCTCGGCGATCCGCTCAAACTCGAGACGCAGATGGGGCCGATCGCGACGAAGATGCAGCTCGAGAAGGACGAATCGATGGTGAAGCGCGCGATCGCCGAGGGCGCGTCGCTGCTTCACGGCGGCAGGCGCGCCGCGCTGGCCGAGTTCCCGGACGGGTATTTTTTCGAGCCGACGATCGTGCATCAGATCGGCAGGGACAACTTCCTGATGCGCAACGAAGTGTTCGGGCCGGTGCTCGCGTTGACGCCGTTCCGGAGCGAGGACGAGGTGCTCGCGCTGGCGAACGACACCGAATTCGGCCTCGCGGCCGGCGTCTGGACGCGCGACATCAACCGCGCTCACACGATGGCGCGGCGGCTCGAAGCGGGCACGGTCTGGATCAATACGTACCGGGCGCTGACGTTCAACTCGCCGTTCGGCGGCTACAAGTCGAGCGGCATCGGACGCCAGAACGGGATCGAAGCGGTGTATCAATACCTGCAGACAAAAAGCGTCTGGACGGAGCTCGGCTCCGAGGTGCAGGATCCGTTCATCATGAAGGTGTGATCACAATGCGGATTGCGGATTGCGGATTGCGGATTGGAGTTCGTGGGTCACGTCGGCTCGGTTCGCGTTGGCTCGCGACGGGCGTCGGCGTCCTGGTTCTGATCGCGCCGCTTGGCGCGCGGCAGCCCCTCCGCGCGCGGCACGGCATGGTCGTCGCGATGGAGGCGATCGCCGCGGACGTCGGCGTCTCCGTCCTCCAGAAGGGCGGGAACGCGGTCGATGCCGCGGTCGCCGTCGGCTTCGCGCTGGCAGTAACCCACCCCTTCGCCGGCAATCTCGGCGGCGGCGGCTACATGCTGATCCGCCTCGCCGACGGCCGGACGACGTTCCTCGACTTCCGGGAGCGGGCGCCCGAGAAATCGTCGCGCAACATGTATCTCGACGCGAAGGGCGAGCTGACGCGCGACAGCGTCGAGGGCTGGCGCTCGTCCGGCGTGCCCGGCAGCGTGCGCGGCTTCGAGATGGCGGTCTCGAAGTACGGCAAGCGCACGTGGGCCGAGAACATGGCGCCGGCCATCGAGCTCGCGTCGAAGGGATTTCCCGTCACGTACGCTCTCAGCGAATCGCTGAAGAACTCCCGCAGCCTCGCCCGCGATCCGGAATCGAAGCGCGTCTTCCAGAGGAATGGATCGTTCTACGACGTCGGCGAAACGCTCGCGCAGCCCGAGCTCGCGCGGACGCTGGAGCGGATCGCGAAGAACGGCGCGAAGGAATTCTACGAAGGCGAGACCGCGTCGAGGTTCACCGAGGAAATGGCGAAGCACGGCGGTCTGATCTCGAAAAGCGATCTCGCCGCGTATCAGGCGGTCGAGCGGACGCCGCTGAGCGGCCAGTACAAGAACTACACGATCATCACCGCGCCGCCGTCGAGCTCCGGCGGCATCGCCCTCCTCGAGACGCTCGGCATCCTCAACGGCACGAACTACGAGAAGGGCGGCGCCGGCTCGGCGTCGGCGATCCATTACCTCGCTGAAGCGATGCGGCGCGCGTACGCGGATCGCAACACCTACGTCGGCGATCCCGCGTTCGTGAAGGTGCCGATCGCCGGTCTGCTCGATTCCGCGTACCTTGCGAAGCTGCGCGCGTCGATCGATCCGGTCAAAGCGACGCCGAGCGATCAGGTGCAGCCGGGACGCCCCGTCGGCAGCGAGCACGACGAGACGACGCACTTCTCGGTCGTCGACGGGGAAGGCAACGCGGTCGCCGTCACATATACGCTGAACGGCGGCTACGGCAACGGCATCACCGTCCCCGGACTCGGGTTCCTGTTGAACAACGAGATGGACGACTTCGCCGCGAAGCCGGGCACGCCGAACATGTTCGGGCTGGTGCAGGGCGAGGCGAACGCGATCGCGCCGGGCAAGCGGCCGCTGTCGTCGATGACGCCGACGATCGTGCTCAAGGACGGCAGGCTGTTCATGACCGCCGGCGCGCCGGGCGGGTCGCGCATCTCGACGGCCGTGGCGCAGGTGATCCTCAACGTCCTCGACTTCGGCATGAACGTGCAGGACGCGGTCGACTTCCCGCGCGTGCATCACCAGTGGCAGCCGGACAAGCTGTCGCTCGAGCGGAACGTGTCGCCCGACACGGTCGCGCTTCTGCAGCAGCGCGGCTATGACGTCGATTACAACGCCGGCGTCGTGCTCGCGCAGGTTGCCGCCATCGTCAGCGACGGCGGCTGGCTCCAGGGCGCGATGGACGGCCGGACCACGGCCGGAAAAGCGGCCGGATACTGAAGAA
>Ga0075425_100003424_pt1 | contig 16122 bp, 13 predicted proteins | sample SoiMethybrSBSTD4_FD_75300 | JGI IMG/M metagenome (GOLD analysis project Ga0075425, IMG submission 75300) | Bulk soil microbial communities from a Populus tree surrounding site in Tennessee, USA - Soil MetaG P. TD hybrid SBSTD4 | ecosystem: Environmental > Terrestrial > Soil > Tree plantation... | reverse complement strand
GGCCGGGTGTGAGCGCCTTGGGGGTTCGCGTTGAAAAGCTTCTCGGTTCTCGGTTGGTCTGCGCGGGGACGCGGCGTACGGTGGGCGTGTTGGGAGAGCGAAAAGGGGGCTGACGTGCGCAGGTCACTACTACTTTCTTTCACCGTCCTGGTCGCGGCGGCGGCTGCTTGTTGCGCTCTGGTGGCGCCTGCGTCGGGGGCCGCGGGCGATTTTGTCTATTGGCCCAATGGTTTTGTCGGCGAGTCGATCGCGAGAGCGGGCGTTGATGGAACGGGCGTCAATCTGAATTTCATCACTGGTACGGCCGCGCGGGCCCAGTTGGCGGTTGACGCGCATTATGTGTTTTGGGCGAACGAGACGAGCAACCAGGTTGGCACGATCGGGCGGGCGAACCTGGACGGCAGCGGCGCCAATGTGAACTTCATCACGGGCGTGGACCGGCCTACTGCGGTCGCGGTCGACGGCGACCACGTGTATTGGACGACGCTTGTGCATGCGCAGGGGCCGACGATCGAACGGGCGAACGTCGACGGCTCCGGAGTCACGGGCTTGATCAAGACCCCGCAGGGCGCGTATGGGCTGGCCGTCGACGGCCAGCACATCTACTGGACAAACAACAACGGGATCGGACGGGCTGATCTCGATGGCGGCAACGCCGACCCGAACTTCATCAAGGGCATCAGCCGGGGCAGGGGGATCGCCGTCGCTGCCCCCTATCTGTACTGGGCGAACGGCAACGGTATCGGCAGGGCGAGCCTCGACGGCACCGGCGTCGATCAGAGCTTCATTCCCTTCAACCGCATAACGGTGGGATTGGCGGTGGACGGCCCGTACCTGTTGTGGTCGACCATCGACAGAGATTCGCTCATGGGAGCGATCGGGCGCGCCAACCTCGACGGGACGGGCGTCAACCAGAACTTGATCACCGGCGCCACCAGCCCGTCCGGGCTGGCCGCCACCTTCCAGCCGCCGCCCGCGAGCGTGCCCGTGATCAAGGTCAATCCGCTGAATCTCGACTTCAAAGGCCAGCACGTCTCCACGCTGAGCCCGCCGCTGGTGATCACGGTGTCGAACACCGGCACCGCACCGTTGAAGATCTCAAGCGTGCGCGTGGCAAGCGGCAACATCGACGACTTCCTGATCAGCCGCGACACCTGCACCAACGCCACGCTCCCCGCCCCACAGGCCTGCCTGATCAACGTGCGCTTTGGTCCCATCGACACCGGGCCGCGGTCGGCGACGCTGACCATTGTCAGCAACGACCCAGCGACACCGACCGAAACAATCCCGCTCAGAGGCAACGGCGAAGGCCCGGCGCCGAAACCCAAGCCAGCCCACGCGGCGCCAACCGCAGCCTGGAGTCGAGCCAGCACCTGGCTAAACGCTGGCCCACCGTCAGCCTCGCCAGCATCACCGATCACCTCGTAGCGGCAACGGCTCGCCGCCACTCCAACATGAACAACTGTAGGGCCGGGCGCCGCACCGAAGGCGCCCGGCCCTGGCGAGGACTAGCAGGGGTGGACGCTACTGCGTTGACGGCTCGCTGACCAGATGGCTCTTGGGGCCGTGCCACGAAGGACGGCGGCCCCGTCGGCTGGCCTCGATTGGTAGAACATGCGAACATGCGTTCGTGGGCTCGCAGGGATCGCTCCGCGGCAACTTCCAGCGCGCGATCGATCGCCGTCAGCTTGCATACGCGGAGGCGCTTGCGCGCCAACTCGAGCCATTGAGCGTCGCCGACGCGCTCGCCTTCCTTTTACTTCTCGGCGAGCATGGGCCCTTCACAAAAACGGCACTAAAGTCCCGCCCGACGTCAGTGCGGGGACATCTCGTATCGACACTTCACAGTCGTCTCGAGTCACGTCATGCAGTTCGTGGCATCCGCGTCTCGAGGCGCAACAGCGCGCCAAAGGGATTCGCTCGGCGGCGATCTCGGACCTTGTCGATGATCCGTAAGTGCAACGCGCTATACGCCGGCAGGCCGCTGGCGTCGTCGGCCACAAGATCGGGCGGTCGGATCCAGCTGGCTCACACTGAACTGATCATCTCTGACACGTACTCGTAAACGTTTCGCCGCATGTCCGGGGTGGTGCTTCTGTCGCGCCGGCGATGACGACGCTCTGCCACACGACCGTGTACTCCACGGTTGTGTGCCCGAGCCGGTGGGAAACCGGCCCGGGCACTGTGACTTTCTGACGGATTTCGGTGAGGCACCTCCATTGGGCTGCTAGTGGCCAAGAGCTATTGGTCAAACGGTGTTATCGGGTGACCGTGAAGGACTTGGTCAGGGTCGCCTTCGAGCTGTCGCCGACGTAGACGTCGATCTGGCCGGGTTCCACCACGAACCGTCCCATGTTGTCGTAGAAGCCGACGTCGCTGCGGTCGAGCGTGAACGAGACTGTCTTGGTCGCGCCGGGTGCCAGAGTGACGCGTTCAAAAGCGCGCAGCCTGCGGACCGGCTGCGAGATGCTTGCCACCGGGTCGTGGATGTAGAGCTGCACCACCTCGTCGCCGGCGCGACTACCGGTATTCGTGACGTCCACCGACGCCTTGACCGAGCCGGACGTTGGCATCGTCGTCGAGCTGAGCTCCAGGTTAGAGATATTGAACGTCGTGTAGCTCAACCCGTACCCGAACGAATAGAGCGGATCGCACGTCGTGAGGTCACGGTAGCGCGAGTTGTACTTCGACGTGATGTCGCACGGCCGGCCGGTCGGCTCGTGGTTGTAGTAGATCGGCACCTGCCCGATGTTGACCGGGAAGGACACTGGCAGCTTGCCGCCCGGGTTGACCTTGCCGAACAGGACATCGGCCACCGCGTTGCCGGCCGTCACGCCGGGGAACCACGCCTCCAGGATTGCCGGCGACTTGGCCGCGACGTTGGCCAGCGTCAGCGGACGGCCGTTGAACAGCACCACGGTGAACGGCTTGCCGAGCGCCGCGATCCGGTTGATCAGCTCTTGCTGCTGACCGGGTAGGTCGATGTTGCTGCGCGACGTGGCCTCGCCACTCATCTCCCGGGTCTCGCCGAGCGCGAGCACGACCTGGTCGGCCGACTGTGCGGCGGCCACCGCCTGGTCGAACCCCGGGCCGACCGGGCAGTCATCCGCCGGGTTGTATTGCGGCGGCTCGGTGTTCGGCAGGTCGCAGGCCTTCACGAACGTCGTGTTGGGGTCCTGCGCCTTGATCCCGGTGTACAGGGAGACTGCGTCCTGGTCGCGACCGGTGCCCCACCATGGGCCGAGCATGTCGTGCTGGTCGTCGCCGAGCGGACCGATCACCGCCGTGTTCTTGGTCGGGTCGAGTGGCAGCGTCGAGTTGTCGTTCTTGAGCAGCACCATGGAGCGGGCCGCGTCCTTGCGCGCAAGCGCCACTGCGTCGGGCTGCATCTGCGCCGAGTCGGCCTTGGAGACGTCGACATACGGGTGTTCGAACAGCCCAGCGCGGAACTTCACGCGCAGGATGCGCCGCACCGCGTCGTTGATCCGGGCCATCGAGATCTGGTTCGAAGCCAGCAGTTGGGCGCCGAAGTCACGGATGAAGGTGCTAGTCATCTCCGAGTCCATGCCGGCGTTCAGCGCCTTGGCTGCCGCGTCCGCGCCGTCCGCGGCGTAGCCGTGCCCGCAGTCACCCGAGGGCGGGTTCACCGGCGGGCACGCCCGCATCTCGGCGACCGCCGCCCAGTCGCTCTCGATGAAGCCGTCGAACCCCCACTGGTTCTTAAGGATGTCAGTCATCGTGTCGTGGTCGCCGCAGCCGGGCACGCCGTTGATGGCGTTGAACGAGCACATGAAGGTGCCGGCACCGGCGTCGAGCGCCGCCTTGAATGGTGGCAGGTAGAGGTTCCACAGCCGCTGGATGGACATGTCGGTCGTGTTGTAATCGCGCCCGCCCTCCGGTTGACCGTACGCGACGAAGTGCTTCGGGCTGGCGACTTCCTTATCGGGCGCGCTGTAGTCGTTCCCCTGGTAACCCTTGACCCGGGCAGCGGCCATTACCGAGCCGAGGTACGGGTCCTCGCCGGCACCCTCAGCGATCCGGCCCCACCGCGGCTCGTGCGAGACGTCCACCATCGGGCCGTATGCCTGCTTGAGCCCGACCGCAGCCGACTCGCGGGCGCCGATCGTGGCGTCGTCCATCGCCGCCTGCGGGTCGAAGCTGCTCGCCGTTCCCAGTGGAATCGGGAAGATCGTCCGGAAGCCATGGATCGTGTCGAACGCGAACAGCAACGGGATGTGTAACCGGGACTGGTCGACTGCGATGTGCTGAAGCCGGTTGATCGTCGCCGGATCCGTGACGCTCAGCACCGAGCCGAGGCCGGCCTTGACTTCCTGGTCGGTGACCAGGAAGTCGGGGAGCAACTGGATCTGCTCCAGCTTCTCCTGCAATGTCATCTTCGCGAGGAGGGCGTTGACCCGGCTGTCGACGGGCGGAGCCGAAGGCTGCCGGGCATGGCGGGCCGCGAGCGCACCACCCCCGGCCAGCAGACTGATCGCGACTGCAAGCACAGCGACCGCTGCCAGCTGCCTTCGTGCGGTCCGATGCTGCAGAAGATGGAACCGTGTCATGGAAGACCTCCTTTAGAGGGACGTCACTTGTAGCCGACGAAATTGCCTTGGTCGCGCATTCCACTGGCGCAGATGCGCGCAGTCGCCGCAGATCGGGCCGAAATCGGGTCTTCGGAGCTGAGACGACGATCGCGGAGCCTGCCGGCGATGCCTCTAAGAGCCTCACAGAGCCTCTCAGTCGCGTCAAAAGGCGTTGCTAGCGGCTCTTCTGAGGCTCGACCCAGGGGTCGAACGCTTACAACACGCTCTTCATGGTCAACGTCGACGAGCACGGCGGCACCTACGATCACGTCCCGCCGCCGCCGGCCACACCGCCCGACCCCGCCGCTCCCGCAGGCCAGCTCGGCTTCCGCTACCCAGGTCCGACAAGCATCTTGCGCGCCCCAGCAAACATGGCGCTCCTCCTCTCCCCGCCATACGTGCCGAATATTGTAAATCGCCGGGAACGCGTCAAGCGCGCATCGAATGGCTCAAACGGCCGCGCGGCCTGGCCCGTTCGAGGTACAGCGCGCTCCTGTCTCACGACCGGCTCGGTGAGAACGACAACGGGCCGCCGAAGCGGGCCGCGCCGAAAAACAAGCCGCTCTGTCTGGGGTCCCACGGGGGAATCTCGTTAGGAGGCCCTCACCCGCCTTCCCGACCCAGGGTCGCGAACGTCGAGGAGGGAGGCCGCCTCGACGCCCGATCCGCGCGGAGGGAGGTCAAACGCACCGTGCCTTTCGCTCCGAGAGCGAACTCATCTACTGCCTGACCCCGGTCATCACCGAGAAGAACGTCGGCCGCCTCAGCCCGAGATCGTGCGACCAGGTCGCCCGGTAAAGCGTCTGCCGAGCACGGCGAGTACGTGATCGTTCCGGCGGCGAGCGTGCCCCCGGCATGGTGGCGGAGCTTGTTGGTGGCGCCCCCGGCTTCGCGTGCCAGCGGGTCACCAGGCGGTGGCCGGACGGACGCTCGGAGCCGTGTTTGCGCTTGCCGGTGTGGGCGCTCGAGCTGATGCCGCATACACCGGTTGCGTCGACGCCCGTCATATGAGCGGGCACGTGCCGGTGTCGTCGCTGCTCACCCCGGAGGAGCGTGCGGCCGTTGACCGGGCGATCGCGCATCAGGTGTACATGGCGAAGCGGGACGAGCGGCGCCTCCTGTACTTCGCGCTCGCGCCAACGGAGTCGCGACGGCGCCTCGGGCTTGAGTGCGCGCCAGTTGCGCGCCAGTGAGCGCCAGTTTCAAGCGGTCTAGAGCGGATTAGAGCGGACAACGAAGGAACGCTGAGAACAGGCGAAACCACGCATGGCCACCGGGATCCCGCCTGTTCAAGCCATCAGGGGCGGCAGGACTCGAACCTGCAACCCCCGGTTTTGGAGACCGGTGCTCTGCCAGTTGAGCTACGCCCCTGCGCTCGGACGATTGTACTGGCGGCGATCTACAGTCGAGGTATGGCGGCCCCGTCGCAGCGGAACGCGCTCGGCGCGCTCTTCATCGTGCTCGCGATCGCGTTCGCCGGCGTCGCGTACGCGGCCGCGGTCGGCGGTCAGGGCGGGGCGGGCTGGGTGATCGCGGCGGCGGCGGGCGTGCTCGCGCTCTGGCTCGCCGGGATGGCCGTTCGGGCGCTCCGCCGCCGATAAGATCGGACCGTCCCGCCCGAATCAGCAGAGGAGAGACCCGCATGCCCGATCCAGCCAAGATTCGCAACGTCGCCGTCGTCGGCCACCGCGGTACCGGCAAGACCTCGCTCGTCGAGGCCATGCTCTTTCAGGCGGGGGCGTCGAACAGGCTGGGGACGGTGGAGCAGGGCACGACGGTGTCCGACTGGGACGATGACGAGCAGCGCCGCCAGATGTCGCTTGCGGCGGCGATCTCGCATCTCGAGTGGCACGACCGGAAGGTGAACCTCGTCGATACGCCCGGCGATGCCGGCTTTCAGGGCGACGCCATCGCCGCCATGCGGGTGGTCGAGGGCGCGCTCGTCGTCGCAAGCGCAGTCATGGGCGTCGAGGTGCAGACCAGCCGCAACTGGGAGCGGGCGAAGGCGCTGGGACTACCTCGGATCGTGTTCGTCAACATGCTCGACCGTGAGCGCGCCGACTTCTTCCGCGCGCTCGAGCAGTTCCGGACGCAGCTCTCCGAGCGCTGCGTGGCCGTGAGCCTGCCGATCGGCGCCGAGCACGAGCTGAAGGGCGTCGTCGACCTCCTGCACATGAAGGCGTATCTGTCGCCGGAGGGCGACCGGGAGGGCGGCCCGGTCGAGATTCCCGCCGAGATGGAGGCGCAGGTGCAGGAGTACCGGGAGAAGCTTCTCGACGCCGTCGTGGAGACGGACGAGGGCCTCATGGAGCGGTACCTCGACGGGCAGGAGCTCTCGCCGGACGAGGTGGCCAAGGCGCTCAAGGAGGCCGTGACCCGGGACGAGCTGTTTCCGGTCGCCTGCGGCGTCGCGACGAAGAACCTCGGCACGACAGCGCTTCTCGATCTCCTCGTCGAGGGCATCCCGTCGCCCGCGAAGAAGGGCGCGCCGATCGAGGTCGGCGACGGAGGCGCCGCGGCATTCGTGTTCAAGACGATCGCCGACCCGTTCGCCGGGCGGATCACGGTTCTCCGCGTCGTGTCCGGGACGGTCAAGTCCGACTCGACGCTGGTCAACCCACGCGGGCGAACGAAGGAGCGCATCGGCCAGCTGCTCCTGCTGCAGGGGAAAGAGCACGTCCCCACGCCCGAGCTCGTCACGGGTGATATCGGGGCGGTTGCGAAGCTGAAGGAGACCGTGACCGGAGACCTCCTCCTGGACGCCGAGCGTCCGATCGAGCTTCCTGAGCTCGGGTTTCCCGAGCCGGTCATGAGCTTCGCGATCACGCCGAAGTCGAAGGGCGACGAGGAGAAGATGGCGACGTCGCTCCGGCGACTGTCCGAGGAGGATCCGACGCTCGTCCTCCGGCGCGACCAGCAGACCGGAGAGCAGCTTCTATCGGGCATGAGCCAGATGCACGTCGAGGTGGCGATCGCGCGGCTCGGAAGCCGGTTCGGCGTCGAGGTGGAGCTCCACCAGCCGCGCGTGCCGTACCTCGAGACGATCCGCCAGGAGGCGCGCGGCCACGGGCGCTACAAGAAGCAGACGGGCGGCCGCGGCCAGTTCGGCGACGCCCACATCGTCATCACTCCGATCGAGGACGGGACCGGGTACGAGTTCGAGGACAAGATCGTCGGCGGCGTCATCCCGCAGGGCTTCCGCCCGGCAGTCGACAAGGGGATTCAGGAGGCGATGCAGCACGGCGAGCTCGTCGGCGCGCCGGTCACGGGTATCCGCGTGCAGCTCGTGGATGGCCAGTACCACACCGTCGACTCGTCGGAGATGGCGTTCAAGATCGCCGGCTCGTTCGCGTTCAAGGAGGCGTACGGCAAGGCGCAACCCGTGCTGCTGGAGCCGATCATGGAGCTCGATGTCTCGGTCCCCGACGACACCGTCGGCGCGGTCAACGGCGACCTCAACTCCCGCCGCGGCCGGGTTCTCGGCATGGAGCCGGCCGGCGGGATGACGACCATCCGGGTCGAGGTCCCGATGGCCGAGATCCTCACCTACTCGCAGTCGCTGACGTCGCTCACCGGTGGCCGCGGCGACTACCACATGCACTTCCTCCGCTACGAGGACGTCCCCTCCCACATCGCGCAGCGCCTCATCGACGAGGCGAAGAAGGAGCGCGAGGCGGTCTCGGCCTAACGGCCGTCACCGCTCGGTCGCCACGGCGTGAGGCGCGGCCACCACGCCGGCACCGCGCGCCGGTACGCCTCATACTGTTCGCCGTGCTGACGGGTGAGGGTCGGTTCCTCGTACCAGTGCACGAACGCGCCGACGACGGCGCCGAAGGCAACCGCGTACGCGAGCAGAACGGGCTGTCCGAGCACAAGCGCCTGCCCGACGATGATCGCCGCGACCGCGAGGTACATCGGGTTCCGGACGAACCGGTAGAGGCCGCCGACGACCAGCTGCTCGGTCGGGGCAACCGGCGCCGGCGTGCCGACGCCTTCGACGACGAAGCGCGCAAACGCGTGCACGAGGACCACGGCTCCGGCAGCGATGAGCAGCCAGCCGGCTACGCGAAGCGGTAGCGAGCTCAGCAGCCGGGATCGCACCTCCCAACCGGTGAGCAACCAAGGCACCAGCCCGGCCACCGCTCCGGGCACGAGCACGAGGAATACGACGCTCCCCACAGCCGCCCGTGCCCGTCGCACGGGCGCATTGTGATTCCGATGCGCGAAAAGCGGCCGGGCGTGGCGCCGGCGATGACCGCCGCCGCCACGCCGAATCTCCAGCGCTGCTAGATCTGCTGCGCGCTCTCAGAGCTCGCCTGCTGGGGCTCCTCGCGCAGGCGCTTGATCAGGTCGCTCACGTCGGCGAGCTCCTGCTCGAGATCGCGGTGGTATTCCTCGAGGCGCTCGAGCATCGTCTCGCGGTTGAAGCGGCCGAAGCGTCGGCCGAAACCGGGGCCGCCGAACCCACGCGGCGGGCCGAAATGTCTGTGTCCATGTCGCATATGTCTCACCTCCCTTCCTCCCGGTCGAAGTGGGACAGAAAACTGTCGATGCGCGCCCGGGTCCCGCGCAGCGCCGTCACCCAGTCGTCGAGCAGCCGGCGCCCTGCATCGGTGAGCCGGTACGTTCGCTTCGCAGGGCCGGGGAGGTCGTCGCGCCACTCGGACGTGACGATCCCGTCGTCTTCCAGCGCTCGCAGGAATCGGTAGAGGTTGCCCATGTCCACCCGCTCCTCGCCGACGAGGGGCGGCAGGCGCTCGAGCAGCTCGTAGCCGTGCAGCGGCCCCTCGCGCAGGAGGAGCAGAACGCCGGGCTCGACCATGCGCTCGACCCGTGCACGAACGTGCCAGCGTCCGGGACCGATGCGGCGCCGGGAGCGCGGGCCGTGGAAACCTGGTGGACGTCGGTGTCGCATCGCATATGTATTTTACACATGTAACGTACTAGCCCAGGGAGGCGCGGGTTTCGGCAGGCCCTGCTGGGCTATAGTCAGCGCCCGGCATGCGTATCACCGGCTACGTCGACACGCGGACCTGTGGCGTCTGCGGGCGCTCATTGCTCATGGGCGAGCGCGCCACGCGGTACGCGCCGGACGGCGACGAGTTCGTCGACGTCTGTCCCCTGTGCCAGGAGGTTGCCGTCGAGCAGGGCTGGCTGAAGGAGGGGAGCCCGACTACGCCGGTCGTTCCGGCCGGGCGCCCGAGGCGCCGGCTCGCCTCGATCTTCGAGCGGGCTCGGCCGCAACCGGCGGAGGAGCCCGTCGCGTCCGAACCGATCCTGCGCCGCCTCTCGCCGCCGGAGCTGGCGATGGTCGAGGCGGCGGATCTCTTCAATGCAAGCGCGTTCCGGCGCACGATCGCCGGTATCGCGAAGAGCCTCGGCGCGCCGAGGGCGAGCATTCTCCCGCTCTCGGGAGTCAACCCTGAGGTCGTCGTCACGATCGTCTGGGAGCTGTCCTGGTACCAATACCGCGTCGCCGTCGACTCGGGGCAGCCGGTGCGTCTCGAGGAGCGCGGCTTCGAGCTCTCCGACCTCGAGGACTCGTTCAAGGTCTGGAACGCGCGCGTCGAGCCTGACGGCCGGCTCGTGCCTAGGATCGAACGGCTCTAGGACAGGGTCGTGACGACGGCCGGTACTCAGACGTTCAAGAACTTCATCGCGGGCGAGTGGGTCGATGCCCAGTCCGGCGAAACGTTCGAAAGCACGAGCCCGGCGACCGGCGAGACCATCGGCGCCTTTCCGAAGTCGGGCGCGGCCGACATCGAGCGCGCGGTCGAAGCCGCGCGCGCTGCCTACGAGAAGTGGCGCCTCGTGCCGGCGCCGAAGCGCGGCGAGTTCCTCTACCGCTTCGCGCAGCTGCTTACGGACGAGAAGGAAGACCTGGCACAACTAATGACGCGCGAGATGGGCAAGGTGATCGCCGAAGCGCGCGGCGACGTCCAGGAGGCGATCGACATCAGCTTCTACATGGCCGGCGAGGGACGCCGCCTCTTCGGCCACACGACGCCGTCCGAGCTGCAGGACAAGTTCAACATGAGCGTCCGGATGCCGGTCGGCGTCGCGGGCGTGATCACTCCGTGGAACTTCCCGATCGCGATCCCATCGTGGAAGATCGTGCCGGCGATCGTGTGCGGCGACACCGTCGTCTTCAAGCCGGCGACCGATACGCCGCGACTGGGGGAGCGCTTCGTCGAGCTTCTGGTCGAGGCCGGCCTGCCACCGGGCGTGGTGAACGTCGTCCACGGCGGTGGGGGAGCGGTCGGCGAGGCGCTCGTCAAGCATCCGGACGTCCCGCTGATCACCCTCACGGGCTCACGCGAGACCGGTGTCGCCGTCCTCCGCTCGGCCGCGGACAACCTGAAGCACGTTCATCTCGAGCTCGGCGGCAAGAACCCGATCATCGTGCTCGACGACGCGGATCTCGAGCTCGCGGTCGACGGGATCGTCTGGTCGGCGTTCGGCACCTCCGGGCAGCGCTGCACCGCTGCTAGCCGGGTCATCGTCCAGGACGGCGTCTACGACGAGCTCGCGCGACGGCTCGTCGAGCGCGCCGAGCACATGCGACTCGGCCCGGGCTGGGAGCCGGACACCGACGTCGGGCCGGTGATCAACAAGGCAGCGCTCGAGAAGATCCACTCGTATACGGGAATCGGCCGCGACGAGGGAGCCCGCCTTCTGACCGGCGGCGAGGTGGCTACCGGGAACGGGCTCGACAGCGGGTTCTTCTACACGCCGACCGTCTTCGGCGACGTCGACCCCGGCATGCGAATCGCGCAGGAGGAAATTTTCGGCCCGACGACGGCGCTCATCCGCGTGCGGGATCTCGACGAGGCGGTCCAGGTCGCGAACGGCGTCCAGTTCGGACTCTCGTCGTCGATCTTCACGAGGGACGTGAACAGCGCGTTCCGCGCCCTGCGCGACCTCGTCGCCGGGATCACGTACATCAACGCAGGCACGATCGGCGCCGAGGTGCACCTGCCGTTCGGCGGGACGAAGCAGACGGGCAACGGCCACCGCGAGGCCGGCCAGGCGGCGCTCGACTTCTTCACCGAGTGGAAGGCGGTCTACGTCGACTACTCGGGCAAGCTGCAGCGCGCCCAGATCGACACTGAGCCCTAGCGGTCGAGCGGAAGGCGGCGCAGCGTTCCGTCGCCGTTGATGGTCATCCAAACGGAGCCGGCTGAGACCGCGATCGCGAACGGGTCGCCACCGGGTCGTGCCCACGTCGTGGCTCGGTTGGTTCGCGGGTCGACCCGGAAGACGGTTCCGTCCCCGAGGTTGGCCACGTAGAGGGCTTTGCCGGCGGCTGCGATGCCGTACGGGTTCCGGCCGACGCGGATCGTCGCAACGACGCGGTTCGAGCTCGGATCCACCCGGGAGATTGTGCCGTTGTCGCTGTTCGTCACCCACACCGAGCCCGCCGCGACGGCAACGCCGAACGGGGATCGCCCGACGCGGATGCGAGCGACAACGTGCGCGGAGGCTCGATCGACGCGGGTGAGCGTCCCGTCGAGGATGTCGGTGATCCAGACCGAGTTCCTGTCGAGCGCGATCTGGGCGGGAGCTCGCCCCAGGGATACCCGGGCAGTTATGCGGTTCGTCGCCGGGTCGATCCGGACGAGGCTTCCACGGCGGTAGAACGCGGCGCTGTTCACCACCCAGACGCTCCGGCGATCACCTGCGACGGCCCGAGGGAACTTGCCGGCCGCGATCGTCGCCTGGATGCGGCCCGTCTGCACGTCGATGCGCCGGACCGCCGCAAGCGCGTGGTGGTAGCCGGCCACCCAGAGCGAGCCGTCGGCGGCGACCACGTCCAACGGACTGAGCCGGATCCGAAAGACGCGGGCGATCCGCCCCGCCCGATCGACACGAACGATGCGTCCCGGGTCGATGCTCGTCGTCCAGACGCCGCCGGGCGCCGGCGCGAGCGCGTCCGGCCCGTGGAGGAGGAGCCCGCGCGGTTTCACCTCGAACGGACGGCTGTGGAGCGTGGACACGATCCGGCCGAGGAGCGCGGTCGTCTCCCGGTTCCCGAAGGTGTGGAGCGTCGCCACGTAATGGACGCCGCGATCGCGGAAGAAGAAGCGCACGTGGTTCGCGAAGTAGACGCCGCCGTACGTGATGACGCTGCTCGCCGGCAGTAGGCGGCCGCGTCGGCCGCCGACCACAGCCCGGCGAGCCGCGGAGGGTACGCCCCCTTCGAGCCGCTCGATGACGAAATGGAGGAAGCAACAGGGTCTGTTCCGCCAGCGGTGCCGGCGCCAATCCGACGTCTCCCACGGCGCGCCGTAGGAGAAGTCCAGGCCCGTGTAGTCGCTCGAGCCGCGGCGGATGAGGAATTGGGTGAGCGAGGGCGGAGCCAGGCCGGGCCAGCCCACGACGGCACGCGGGAGTATGCGCGGACAGAGCACACGGAACCGGACGCGGTGCGCCAGCGACGCGCACGCCCGCGCGGCGCGCACCGGGAGCGGTGCCATCACGATCGTCCGGGCGGACCTCGGAGCCGGATCCGGACCGCGCGCCGGCGGTGGTCCGCCGGCGAGCGAAGCAGCGAGCACACCTGCGAGCACGACGCGCTGCACGACGGGGATACGGCGGACGAGGCGCGCGGAGTCCGGCCGATCGATACGGTGGCGCGCGTGAACCGGAAGCTCGTCGTCTTCGTTCCGGCGGACGCACTCGACGAGGTGCGGGACGCCGTGTTCGCCGCCGGCGCCGGCCGGATCGGCGACTACGAGCGGTGTTCGTGGTACACGGAAGGGACGGGGACGTTCTTCGGTGGCGAGTCGACGTCACCGACAGTGGGCGAGCGCGGCCAGGAGGAGCGCCTTCCGGAGCTCCGGCTCGAGACCGTCTATCCGGTCGAGCGGGAAGCCGACGTCGTGCGCGCGCTTCGCGAAGCGCACCCGTACGAGGAGCCGGCGTTCGACCTCTACGTGCTCGGCGATCCGCCTGCGTGAAGGCCAGGCTGTCGACCGACGGCGGCGCGCGCGGCAACCCCGGCCCGGCCGCATACGGCTACGTCCTCGAAAGCGAGGACGGCCACGTCCTCGACGCGCGCGGCGAGGCGATCGGCATCGCCACCAACAACGTCGCCGAGTACCGGGCGCTCGTCGCTGGGCTCGAGAAAGCGCTCGAGCTCGGCGTTCGCGAGCTCGAAGTCGTCTCGGACTCCGAGCTGCTCGTGAAGCAGATGACGGGCGTGTACCGGGTCAAGAATCAGGCGCTTCGGGAGCTGTCGCTGGCCGCTGCGCGCCTCGCTCGCCAGCTCGATCGGGTCGACTATACGGCGGTGCGCCGCGAGCACAACGAGCTCGCGGATCGCCTGGTCAACGAGGCGTTGGACGCAGCGGCGGCCGCCGGAGACGGCCAAAAGCCGCCGCTATAATGCGCCCTGCGCGGATGTAGCTCAGTTGGCTAGAGCATCTGCTTGCCATGCAGAAGGTCGTGGGTTCGAGTCCCATCATCCGCTCTCAGGAAAGCCCCGCTCAGGGGCTTTTTTGATGCAATCGCGTTGCCTGATCAGACGAATGTGTCCCCGATGTGTCCCGAAGCGGTAGCCGCCCGCTCCGCCGATCTCGGCCGACGGGACCGCCGGCGATCTCCCCGTCGCCTGTCGGGTGTTGATGTCGACGTCACGCGCCATGACCCGGTCGCCCGCGACGAGGGCCGATCTCTTTCGAGAACGGGGCGCGCTGCCCCGATCGCGGTCAGCTATGAAAGCTGGCCTCGCTGCTGTATAACCGGGCAGATTCATCTGCGGCGAGAGAGAGGAGAGACATGGTCGATGGTTCACGTCGGCGCGGCCTACTTCAGCGCATGCGCTCGTCACTCGCGGTCTTGGCACCTGTGGTTGCACTGCTCGCGGTTACCGCACCCGCCTGGGCCGGCTCCAAGTTGCCCACTGTCACGGTCTCCTACGACGGCGGCACTCGGACGATCACGACAACCGTTGATCGTAAGGCGACGGAGATCGCGGGCATCGAGTGCACTTTCAAAGACATCCCGGTGAGTTGTGGCGATTTCATATTCCCCGCCGCGAAGAAGTCGACGACCCTCGAGACCAGTGTTGGGTGTACCACAGGCGGCACCTTCGTCGCGACCGCGACGTTGACCAAGGGCGGGTCAGCTTCGGGCTCGGCGGAAATTCCGGGGAGCAACATTTCAGCCTGTTCCGTAGTCTCCCCCGGCAGCGTGTTTCCAGCCGGCGCCAACATGTAGCAGTCTCCTCAATCCGGAGACGGCGTGCGGTTTGCGAGCTCGTCGATCGCTCGAGCGGTCGCCGACAGCACGGGAGTCCAGTCGCCCACGGGCTGGCGATACATCATCCTCACCGCGGGTAGCCACGGCAATCGAGCCGTGCCGAGATCGGCCCATGCGTAACGGTTTGCCAACGTGATCGTGTCGACCCCGAGTCCACCGCTGAGCATCGCCACTGCGCTTCGCGCCGACACCACGAGATCGAGGGTCGACGTGAGCGCGGCGACCTCGTCGAGGTCGTTCATCAGGTCGAGGAACGGCCACCGGTGCATTCGTACGCCGAAGCGGCGCTCGGCGTCGCGGAGCTCCGGCTCGCATTCGTCGTACTGGAGGCTGACCCACGTGACATTCGGGACGGCAAAGATCTCACCCCATGTCTCGAGGCGCGTGTACTCGCGTCGGCGTTCGGCAGTGATCACCCCGCTGCGCCAGGCGAAGCCGACATAGGGTGGCGGCCCCGCGGCACGAAGTCGCTCGTGCCACTCGGCGACGCGGTCGGCTTGGGCTCTCAGGATCACGCGCCGGTCGGGAAACTCGTCGATCGTCGACCGAAAGAACCGCGGTAGGCTGCCGGCCGGGATTGCGCGGTCGAAGTCGTGCCTCGTCTCGTTCCCGAGCGCGTCGACGCTCACGGGTCGAACCTCGGCTTCGGGAAACGACCGCCCGAACAGTGCCGTGAGGCGCGGCTCGCTTTCGATGACGACCTCGCGTGCCGCAGCGATGACGTCCGGATAGCACGACGAGAACATGAGCTCGTCGCCGATGCCCTGCTCGCGGTAGACGAGCACGCGGGCGTCGGCGTCGTCCGGGTTCCAGCGCGGGACTCCTAACCGGCGCTCCTTGCCGCGAAAGCCCTCCAGGAAGCCGTGCTCCCACTCCTCCCATCCGTCTGAGACGCGACCGGCTGACAGCAGCACGAAACCGCGGTACGCGTGCATCGTGTCGTCCTCCGGGTCGATGCCGACGGCCGCGTCGAGCTGCGCAATCGCCTCGTCGAAGCGACCGAGGTCGTTCAGCACCAAGCCGAGGTTGCTGTGCGCAGTCGGCGTCGGCCCCGAGAGCTCGAACGCGCGCTCCAACGCCTCGCGAGCCTCGTCGGGGCGGCCGAGAAGTCGCCGGCTCGCGCCAATGGTCGCCCACGTGCTCGGGTCGGCCTGCCAGCCGAGGTCCACGCAGTGCTGCAACGCCGCCTCGGCATCCTCCAGCTGACCGAGCCGGAACAAGATCTCGCCGAGCACGCCGTGGTTCGGTCCGAAGCCGGGTTCAAGCGTGA
>Ga0075425_100003422_pt1 | contig 16131 bp, 14 predicted proteins | sample SoiMethybrSBSTD4_FD_75300 | JGI IMG/M metagenome (GOLD analysis project Ga0075425, IMG submission 75300) | Bulk soil microbial communities from a Populus tree surrounding site in Tennessee, USA - Soil MetaG P. TD hybrid SBSTD4 | ecosystem: Environmental > Terrestrial > Soil > Tree plantation... | reverse complement strand
CATGACTCACCCGGTCAACCGTATCGAGGACACCGTGCACCAGCGGGTGCGGCTCGGGATCCTTGCGTTGCTCAGCCCGGTCAAGTCGGCGGACTTCACGTTCGTTCGCGACGAGATGGGCCTGACCGATGGGAACCTATCCCGTCACGTGCAGGTGCTCGAAGAAGCGGGCTATCTCGCCGTCAAGAAGGGATTCGAAGGCCGCAAGCCTCGCACCTGGTTGTCGGTCACGAAGGAAGGCCGCGCCGCGCTCGAACGCGAAGTCGCCGCGCTACGCGATCTCATCGCAGACATCGGTGGATGATCCTGGCGCAGCCGCTACGGCGCGAGTGGCAGTGCGATGTACGACTGCAACCCGGGCGCGAAGAAGATCGTGTTGAGCGCCGGCTTCAACAACGCCAGGTGGTTCGGCGTGTCGGCCGAGTAGACATCCACGCGCAGCCGGTGACCGACCCCCCACGTCTTGGCCGTCGGCCAGATCTCGATGTCGTACGTGCGCGGCGAGCCGTTCGCAGGCGGGGGATCGAGCGCGGCGAGCGTGTGCGGATGGAACGGCGCCATGTTCACGCCGTCGATGAACTGACTCTGCGACGCATCCACGGCGCGGTGCGACGCTCGCAGGTACCCCTGCGTCACGAGGGTCGCGGTTCCGTTCGGTGCAACGTCGGACACTTTCACGACGAAGTCGGTGTCGTGGTACGGCGGTTCGAGTTGGAGCAGGCCCGGCCACGACGCGGCCAATGATGGATCGCCGGCCACGCCGCGAGTGCCGGCGACGAGATGTACGCCGATCGGCCCGTCGATCGACAACGGCGCGGAAAGCGTCGGGGTCATGAACGTCACGCCTTCGCTGTCGAGCCGTTGGTCCAGCTGCAGCTGCGGCACCGGGATGCCGGCGGCATTGTCCCAGCGCGACCAGGTTTCCGCCTTCCCCTGCGCCGGTTCGTACAGGTAAGAGTTCGCGCAGATCGAAGGGCACGACACCGGCAGCGTCCGCGCGAGAAGGTTCTTCGGCGCCATGTACAGCTTCTGTACGTGAACTCCCGCGGGCGGCCAATCGTTCGCCGTGTGCCACGTGCCGTCCGCTGCGGTGCTGGCGTTGAGGATCCCCGTGTTCATCTGGAAGTAGGTGACGCGCGGCCCGGCGAACCACGCCGGCTGCGGCGCCCCGTTCGCAGCGCCTTCCAGCCAGTACCGATACCAATCGCCGAGCTTCTGCTTGAAGCCGTGATCGGGGTCGATGAAATGCGTATTGCTGTGGTTCCACGGTCCTACGATCAAGAAGTTCGGGCCGCGATCGGCGCGTGCGCGCTCGAGCGCCAGCGACTCGGTGAAGATACGGATCTGTCCGCGCGTGAACGCGTCGAACCACCCGGCCAGCTGCAACGCGGGAACGCGTAGGTTCGTGATGCGCGGGAGGGTGCTCGAGTCCGTGTAGATCTTCTGCGTGAACGGCGGCGTCGTGCCGTTGGACGTGAACGACGCGTCCGAGTAGGGCCGCTCCAAGAAGTTGACGATCAACGGATCGTTCTTGGTCAGATGGTCCTTCCACGCGGCGATCGCGTCCGAGGACGGCATGTCGGTCGGCGGCTCCGTGTAGTAGGCCGTCGTTCCGCCGGACCAGACGACGCCGAAGCTCGCGATGACCATGCCGCCGTGGTAGACGATGTCGCGGTAGAGATCGCCGTACGCGCGCGCCGGCGCTATCGCCGCCAGGTGCGACGAGCCGGTCGGCAGACTCCCGTAGCCGACGTCGCCGGGCCGCGTCGGCAGCGATGCAACGAGCTCCTGGATGATCCCCGAGTACGAGCCGCCGAACATGCCGACGGTGCTCTCGCACAGCTTGTTCGTGGCGTTGAGGGGGTTGCCGTCTTTCGTCGCTTTGGTGGCCGCCCAGTCGATCATCGCGACCGTGTCCTTCTGCTCGCGCGTCGAGAAGACGATGTCGTACTCGCCGGAGGACCCACCGGTACCGCGGGCGTCGACCTCGATCAGCGCGACGCCCTGGCCCGGCAGGTAGCTCGAGCCTTCCGCGCCCCGGTTCTCCTTGCGGTACGGCGTGAGCTCGACGACGCAGGGGTACAGGCCGTCGCCGTCGCCGTCTGTCCGGGTGGGGACGTATACATCGGCGGCGATCTTCACGCCGTCGTCCATCGCGACTCGCACGTCCGTCAGCTTGGTGAAGTCGGCGGCGTGCGAGATGCCCGGCGGCGCGATGAAAGCGGCGAGCAAGATCAGGCAAGCGAGCTTCTTCATGGACGTTCCCCCCGAGATCGGCTCGTAGGCCTTCGCCGCAGCTTGGCCGGTCTCCTTCTCGGTCGGGCGCGCGCCGCGGGCCGACCACTCCAGGCTAGGCTCCCGCCGATGTCCGAGGCGAAGCGGTTCCCGTCCTGCTGTGTCGCGTCGCCGCATCACCTTGCCTCCGCTGCAGGACTCGAGGTGCTCGCCGCGGGCGGCAACGCGCTCGACGCGGCCATCGCCGTCAACCTGACGCTCGGCGTCGTGACGCCGTACCTCTGCGGGTACGGCGGTGATCTGTTCGTGATGGTCTGGCACGACGGGAACCTGCAAGCCTACAACGGCTCCGGCCGCGCCGCAGCCGCCGCGACTCCCGAGCAGGTTCGCGGCGCCACCGGTCTGGACGACATGCCGCTCTTCGGGCCGCACTCGGTCACCGTTCCCGGCGCGGTCGAAGCGTGGTTCGCGTTGCTCGAGCGCTTCGGCACGCGGTCCTTCGGCGATCTGGCGGCGACCGCTCGCCGGTACGCGGACGACGGATTCGTCTTGAGCGAACGCGCCACGTCCTTCATCGAGCGCTCGCGCGCCGTGTATCCAAAGGAGACGGCATGGAACGCCGTATACGGAACTCTGCGGGCCGGCTCAGCGCTGAAGCAGCCGGGGCTCGTTCGCACGATCGACGCGCTCTCGACGAAAGGCCCCGATGCCTATTATCGGGGAGAGATCGGCGCATCGATCGTCACAACCTTGCGTGAACGCGGCGCCGCGATGTCGCTCGAGGATCTCGCGGGCCACGCCGGCGAATGGGTCGAGCCGATGCGCACGGCATATCGGGGGCTCGAGATCCTGGAGATGCCACCGAACACGCAAGGCGTCGCTGCATTGGAAGCGCTTCGCATCGTCGAGCACTGCGGCGGACTGCCAGTGGACGTTACGGAGCGACAACATCTCCTGATCGAGGCGACGAAGCTTGCGCTCGCCGATCGCGACCGGTACGTGACCGACCCGAAGGCGATGACGATCGCCCCGGAGCAGCTGATCGACGACGAATGGATCTCCGCGCGTGCCGCCACGATCGACCCCTCGATCGCGCTCCGGCCCGATCCCGGCCGTCCGGCTCCGGGGGGAACCGCCTACATGTGCGCCGCCGACGCCACCGGCATGTGCGTGAGCCTCATCCAATCCAACTACGTCGGGTTCGGTTCCGGCGTGCACGTGCCCGAGTGGGGCATCAATCTCCAGAATCGCGGCGGGTATTTCTCGCTCGACCCGGGTCACGTCAACGTGATCGCGCCGCGCAAGCGGACGATGCACACCTTGATCCCGGCGCTCGTGTTGCGGGGCGGCGAGCCGGCGCTCGTGTTCGGAAGCATGGGTGGCGACGGCCAGGCGCAGACGCATCTTCAGCTCCTGACCCGGATCGTGGACGACGGCGACGATCCACAGCAGGCGATCGACGCGCCGCGTTGGGTGGTCTCTCCCGGCGACTGGGCGGTTTCGATCGAGCAGCCGGCGGGTTCGGATCTGATCGAAGGGCTGCGGGCGAAAGGTCACGATGTGCGCGAAGTCGGCGCGCTCGATTCCATGATGGGTCACGCGCACGCGATCCGCGTCGACTCCGACGGTTACGCCGCGGCGACCGACCCGCGGAGCGAGGGCGCCGCGCTCGGCTTGTAGCCGGAAACCGACTGCCACCCCGTCGGCGCGAGCGTAGAATCTCTCTTCCCGGGTGCGAGAGGATCCTTTGGACGTCCCTGCCATACAGACGCGCGACCTCGTGCGCTCGTTCCGCATCAAAACCGCCGGGCGGATCGAGCGTTCGACCGTCGTCGCCCTCGACGGGATCTCGCTCGAGGTAGCTCCGGGCCAGATGTTCGGGCTCCTCGGCCGCAACGGCGCCGGCAAAACCACGCTGATCAAGATCCTGGTGACCTTGCTCCTTCCGTCGGCCGGCGAGGCGCGCGTCGCCGGGCTCGACGTCGTCGCCGATGCGCGGCGCGTGCGCGAGAAGATCACCATGGTCTCCGGCGGCGAGCACACCGGCTACGGCATCCTGACGGTGCGCGAACAGCTGTGGATGTTCGCTCGCTTCTACGGCATGCCCTCGCGCATCGCGAAGCAGCGGATCGACGAGCTCCTCGCCGTCGTCGGCCTGTCCGATGCCCGCGACCGCAAGGTCGGGGAGCTGTCGACCGGCATGCGCCAGAAGATGAATGTCGTCCGCGGACTGCTCCCGGATCCGCAGATCCTGTTCCTCGACGAGCCGACCGTCGGCCTCGACGTCGGCGCATCGCGGGACATCCGCGCCTACATCAAGGAGTGGATCGCCGCGAAGCCCGGCCGCACGATCCTGCTCACGACGCACTACATGCACGAAGCCGAGGAACTGTGCGACCGCGTCGCCATCATCCACAAAGGCAACATCATCGCGGACGACTCGCCGGCCGCGTTGCGACGCCGCGCGGCCGGGGGAAGCGCGTTCCTGCTCACGACCGAGCCGCTCGACGGGACGGTCGCGCTCGATCAGGTGCGGGGCGTTCGGCAAGCGGCGGCGAAGCAGATCGACGGACGTACGGAGCTCCGGCTCGTCCTGGACGACGACGGCGTGGTGTCGGCGGTCGTCGAAGCGCTCGCCGGCGCCAAGCGACGGATCCTGTCGTTCGAGAAGGTCGAACCGTCGCTCGAGGACGTGTTCGTGCGGACCGTCGGCGAGCGGTTCGAGGAAGAGTCGGAGGACGCGTGAGCGCGCGCACGCTCACCGAGGTTCCTCCGCGGCCCGGACCGTATGTTCGCCTCCTTCGCGCGGTGCACGGTCGCGCATATCCGCGTGTGATCGGCGTCGGTCGCGACAAGACCTGGACGTTCTACGAGATCTTGCTGCCGCTGCTAGGCACCTTCGCGTTCGTCTACGTGTATCGGGCGCTGCACGCGCCGGAGCGGTTCGTCGGCTACGTGATCATGGGCGGCGCGACGACGGCGGTGTGGCTGAACGTGATGTTCATGATGGCGTCGCAACTGTGGTGGGAGAAGAAGGACGGCAACCTCGAGCTGCACATGATGGCGCCGTGCGGCTTGCTTCCGATCCTGCTCGGCATGTCGGCCGGGGGCATCTTCATGGCGACGGTGCGCGCGACGTCGGTGGTGGTGCTGGGGTCGCTGGTCTTCCACGTCTCGTTCGCCCCGACGCAGATCCCGGCGTTCATCCTCGTGTTCGTGGTCGCGCTCGTCGGGCTGTACGCGCTCGGCGTCGCGCTGTCGAGCCTGTTCCTGGTGTGGGGCCGCGAGGCATGGCACACGACGCAGATCTTCATGGAGCCCGTGTACCTCGTGAGCGGCTTCTACTTCCCGGTCCGGGTGCTGGGGCTCGCGACGAGCGCGGTGGCGTCGCTGATCCCGTTGACGCTGTCGCTCGACGCGATCCGGCAACTGCTGTATCCCCACGAGCACCCGAAGCTCCTCGGCGTGTGGACCGAGATCGGCATCCTCGCTGTGCTCGCCGTCGTGCTTGTCTGGGCCGCGCGCACGTTGCTGATGCGCATGGAGCGTCGGGCGCGCGCAGACGGAACGCTCGCGCAGGGGTACTGATGGCGACGGACATGAAGGTCCTGGCGACCGGCACCTCGGTCGCGCCGCGCAGCAGGCTGCGCACGTTCGTCGACACGGCGCGCGGCGGGTTCTGGCTCGGCTGGAAGATCGAGAGCAACTGGACTGACGCGTTCCGGTTCCTGACCTACCAGATCGCGCGACCGGTCGGCGGCGCGCTCATCCTGGTGTTCATGTACTACGCCGTCGCGCGCGGCAACCGCGGTCCGGTTCTCGGCTTCTTCGTGGTCGGGACCGCCTTCTGGCCGCTGGTGCTCGGCGGAGTGCAGGCGACGGTGCGAGGCGTGCTCGAGGATCGTGAGGCGTTCCGCATGATCCGTCCCATCTACACCTCGCCGATCAGTTATCGCGCGTACCTGCTGGGCCGGTCGCTCGCCGGACAAGCCGCGTGGGGATCCGCCGCGGTGTTCGTGACGCTCGCCGTTGGGGTGATCTTCTTGCACATCCACCTGACGATCACCGCGGCGTCGGTTGCGCTCGTGCTGGCGGCGACGGTCTTCGGCGTCGCCGGGATCCTCGCGATCGGGCTGCTGTGTGTCGGCGCCGCGTTCTCGACGACGCACGACGCGTGGCAGATGCCCGAAGCGATCGGCGCGGCCCTGTTCCTGATCTGTGGCGCGATCTTCCCGCTGACCGTGCTGCCCGCCGCGTTGCGCGGTTTCGGCGCGGCGTTCCCACTCACCTGGTGGCTCGAGGCCGTCCGCCGGGTGCTGCTGCCGTCGAACGCGCCCCGTTCGTTCCCGTCGTTCGGCATGCCTGCGGTGTTCGGGATGCTGGTCCTCACGACGATCGGCGGCGCGTTCGTGTGCGCCGGGTTGTTCTCGCTCGCCGAGCGCCGGGCCCGCAGGCTCGGCAAGCTCGACCGGGAAACCGCGTTCTAGCCGGACGTGTACGACACGAGTACGAGCTTCTCGATGGGCGGCGGGCCCTTCACCTGGACCTCCAGGACTTCGCCGATGCCCTTCGCGTAGACCTTGTTGTCGACGACGGTCGGCTCGAGCTTGTTCGTCTCTTTCGTGCGCAGCGCGTCGGAGTAGCTGCCGAACGGCACCGTGATCGTCGCGCTGAGGTCGATCGCGGAGAACTGATCCTCCGCGTGGCCCGCGTACCATTCCTGACGGAACAGAACGTTGAGCTGCGGGTCCGCTTGCATGAACACGCCGGGCTCGGCCCCGCCGGCGCCGGTCTTCCAGGAACCTTCTGTATCGACGACCTTTCCACTAGCGTCGAGCGACGCGGTGTCCTCGCCGAAGTACCACACGTTCCCTTGTAGATCCTGTGAGTAGTAGTCGGTCGTCCGTTCCTCGAGCTTGCCGTTCAGATACAAAGCGTCCTTCACGAGACGGCACGGCACGCCGGCGATCGTCGTCGTGGCATTCGGTACCGTCACCACGTCCTTTGCTTTCTTGTTGTCCTTCGTGCCGGTGTACAGCCATCGGCTCCCGGGTTTCAACGGGAACCACGGGTTCGTAACGTCGGCGGCGAAGTTCGCGGGCACGATCACCGGGTGATAGGTGGCGCCGGGCCCGAACGTCGGCAGCCCGGCGGGCGAAGGCGACGTCGACGGAGAGGGTTGCGTTCCGGTGGCCGTCGTCTTCGCGGTCGCGCACGCGACGGCGAGCGCAAGGATCGGGATCATCATCGCGGTTCGCGTGATCGGTCGCATCGCTTCCTCCTCGTGGTCGGCAGTCCAAGACCGTATCGAGTCATGGGTAAGAGAACCGTCAGCCGTTCTTACCTGGCACTTACCCGCCGGACGTAAGCTGGCATCGGAGGTGAATGGTGCGGATTCTCGTCGCGGAGGACGCGGTTAAGGTCGCGGGACTCCTCAAGCGCGGGCTCGAAGAGGAAGGGTTCGCCGTCGACGTCGTCTCCTCCGGCGCGGAAGCGATCTGGCTCGCAGGGGAGTCCGCGTTCGACGCGGTCGTGCTCGACGTGATGCTCGGCGACGTCGATGGGTTCGAGGTGTGTCGCAAGCTCCGCGCCGACGGCCACTGGATGCCGGTGTTGATGCTCACCGCGCGCGACGCTGTGGAGGATCGAGTCCGTGGGCTCGATGCCGGCGCCGACGATTACCTGACGAAGCCGTTCGCGTTCCCCGAGCTGGTCGCGCGGCTGCGCGCCCTCTTCCGCCGAGGAACCGCGCCGCGACCCGCAGTGCTCACCGTGGGAGACCTCACCCTCGATCCGGCGACGCGCGAGGTCCGCCGCCATGGCGCCGAGATCGCTCTGACGCCGAAAGAGTTCGCACTTCTCGAGTACTTCATGCGCCGGCCGCGCGAGGTGTTGAGCCGGAGCCATCTCATCGACCACGTCTGGGACTTCGCGTTCGACGGCGACCCGCACATCGTCAACGTCTACGTGGGATACCTGCGGGACAAGATCGACCGGCCATTCGGACGCGCCTCGCTCGAGACCGTCCGCGGTTCCGGCTACCGCTTGCGAGACGATGCGACGGCTCCCGATCCGGCTTAGGCTCACCGCCGGCTTCGCCGCGGTCATGGCGGTGCTGTTCGGCGGGCTTGCGTTCGGGCTGTACACGTCGATGTCCGGTGCGTTGCTCGATGAGCTGGATGCCGGGCTCCGCGCGCGGGCGGCGGTGCTCAGCGCTGACCTGCCGCGCGTTCTCAACGCCGGGAACCGGCCGGCTCTCATCGACCGCAACGAAACCTTCACGCAGATCTACGACGCGGGTGGCAACGTCGTCGTGTTCACTCCGGGGTACGCGAATCCGACGCTCGAACCCGACATCGTCCGGCGCGTCCTGGGCACGCTGACGTTCGAGCGAAGCGTGTCGGGTGTCGAGAACGTCGCGCGCATCCTGACTGTGCGCGTCGGAGACGGTGCGTCGCGAAAGGTCGTCGTCGTCGGCGCGTCCATGTCGGACCGCGCCGATGCGTTGCGGCAACTCGTGGTTTTCTCCGCCGCCGGCGGGCCGCTGGCGCTCGCGCTCGCGTCGGTCGCGGGGTGGTTCTTCGCCGGTCGAGCGTTGGGACCCGTCGAGCGCCTCCGCGCCGAGGCGTCGGCGATCTCGGCGGCGGGGCCCGAGCGGCGGCTTAATCTCCCCGTAGCTGAAGACGAGATCCGCCGGCTCGCGGAGACTCTGAATCTGATGCTGTCACGACTCGAGGAGGCGTCTCAGAAGGAGCGACGTTTCCTGGACGACGCCTCGCATGAGCTTCGTACGCCGCTGACCGCCCTGAAGGCCGAGCTCGACGTCGCGCTCGCGCGACCGCGCGACGCTGCCGAGCTCGCGCGTGCGCTGGCGAGTGCGTCGGAGGAGACGAACCGGCTCGCGCGCATGGCTGAAGATCTGCTCGTCCTCAGTCGCGCGCGGGACGGGCGATTGCCCTTGCATCGAGAGGCGACGTCTCTTCGCGCACTCCTAGATTCGTCGGCTGCGCTGTTCGCCGCCCGCGCGTCAACGGCCGGCGTAACCATCGCCGTGGATGCGGACGATCCTCCGGCCGACGTCGATCCTGTGCGCGTGCGACAAGCGGTCGACAACCTCATCGATAACGCTCTTCGCTTCTCGCCTCCCGGTAGCACCGTCAGCGTCACGGGACGTCGCGACCGCACTTCGTGCCGGATCGTCGTGGAAGACGGGGGCCCCGGCTTTCCTGCCGCACTCGCCGGCGCCCGCCCGCAACCCTTCCACCGCGAGCCCGACTCGAACGGCTCGGTGCACGACGGCGCCGGCCTGGGCCTGGTCATCGTTCTTGCCGTCGCCGAAAGTCACGGCGGGGCGCTCGAGATCGGCAACACTCCATCCGGTGGGGGCCGCGTCTCGATCACGCTCGCGACTTCGATCCGGGTTGATGATCGAAACCCGGTTCGCTAGACCCGCACGCGTTACGGACTGAGCGGCGTGGGTGAGCTGGTTGGTGTCGCGGTCGAGGTCGGCGTCGGCCGAGGTGCTTGGCCCGATCCCATCACGATGTAGAGCCAGGTGTAACGGGTGTCGCAGTACGAGGAGCGCGCGACGAAGGCGCCGCGGATCTGCGTGCCCAGCCGGAAGAAGACGTCTTCCGCTTCTCCGGCTTCGCTCTCGCCGAGCCCGAGCTGCCAACCCTTCTTCGGCCAGACCCCGAGCGCATGGACGATGAATTCGCGCAACGTGCCCTTCACTACGAAGACCCCGCGCGGGAACCCCTTCACCTTCGGCAGCGAAACCTTCGCCGGATAACTCCCGGTCGGCAGCGGCAGATCCTTCGGATACCACGATGGGTACGAGGTTGTCTTGGGCAGCGGGAGGCAGCCGTAGGGCGCTACGGTTGAGAGCCGGGCGGTCGTCGTCGGGGTGGGCCTCGCGCTGGTTTTCGGGTGCGATTTCCGGTCGGAAAGAGTGGCGATCCCGCCGCCGAGCAGCAGGACGATGACGACCGCGAGCAAGCGCTCGACGCTGGAGTTCATGGGGACGTGATATTGCCCTCCCGCAAGACCCGCCGCAACGGGGTCGCGATACGACTGGGCGCGGCTGCCCTCGTAGCGGCGCTAGCGCCGGTCTCGGGCGGCGCCGCTTCGGGCAGCGGCGCCTCGGGCAGCATCCGCTTGCCGGCCCCTTCCGACGCTGCGGCGCTGAACACCGTGGTCTTGCAGCCGCGCCCCGGCGAAGTCGAGACCTCGAAGCTGCCGGGCCCGGTAACCGATCGCGAGCAGGTCCACGCCGGGCTCGGATCCGACGGATCGCTCCGGTCGGTGGTCGTCGATCAGACGCTGACGATCCACGGCGTCGGCGATTTCGACCTGGTGATGCCGCGGATGGCGAAGACGATCGTCGGGCCGTCGGACCAGGCCGTGCAACCGGGGCTGCGGCGCGGCGAGATCTTGTGGAACGGGTTCAGCCCCGGCCGGCGTGTTCTTCGCTCGACCGTGACGCTCGACCGAACGCTCGAGCGGTTGCGCATCCCGATCACCGTTTCCGTTCGCGTGCTGCGGGGCGGCCGTCCGGTTACCCCGCCGGTGACGGGACCCGTCGAGATCCAGGTGCGCATCAGTAACGCAACCGCGCGCGTGATCACACTCGCGCGCGGGGACGTGTCGACCGCGGCGCTCGGCGGCCTGCTCGACCGACTCCGCGCGCAGGTCGCGGCGGGACGAGGCCCGATCGCCGGACGCAAGGGGATCCCGAAATCTCTCGCCGCAGCGCGCACGCTGCCGTCGGTCGTGCAACCGGTCCAGATCCCGCTTTCGGTCACGGGGTCGATCACATTCCCCGTTGGCTTCATAGCCGGGGCGACCATAACGGGCGCGACGCCCGGGTCCAAAGGCGCGAATCCCAGCGCAGAGATCCAGACGCTCCTCCCATCCGCGCGCGAGACCGACGGTTCGCTTCTCGTCCGGATCACCGGAGTCGCGGCGGGACTCGGCGCGCCGCACATCGAGTTGATGGGGCAGCCGTCGCTTCCCGACGTAGCTGCGCTCACGCCTCCGAGCGGCGGGAGCTGGAAGACCTCGTTGGACGGACTCGATGCGGAGGGACTGGGCGACGCACTCGTTCGCGCCGAGGCCGCGATGTGGCAGGTATTGCTGCGCCCGCAGATCGACGCCTACGTCGGCAATCCGGGAACGGGATCGTCGGCGACGACGTACTCGTTCGTTACCGCCCCGCCGTCGCGCGCCGCGCCGCGAGCCGCGACGGAACACTTCCGCCCATGGGCTTTGGCGCTCGTGCTCGTCGCCGCAGCCATGGTGCTGGGGAACGCGACGCTGCTCTGGCGCCGCAGCTAGCGGCTAGGGGAGGCCGGGCTCGTATCCGAGCTGGCCCGCTTTCAGGCACTCCAGCGTCTTGGCCACAACGTTCGGTCTCGGAAGGGCCGGCGGCGTCGCGAACGCCGGCGCCGACAGGTCGAACAGGTCGAACATGTCGTTCGCGGCCGCGTCCCGCGCGGTCATCGGCGCCAGGTTCCACTTGCGCTCGCAGTACGCAAGCATCGAGGTGTGGTCGTACACGGTGTGCGACACGTAGTTTCGCCGTGCCCAGGGCGACACCAGGATGGCCGGCACGCGGAAGCCGGACAACGTGTAGTTGTCCCCATAGAGGTTCGATGCGCGCGGTGCGATGCCGTCGGGATTCGGTACGGCGACGGGCGGAACGTGGTCGTAGTAGCCGCCGTGCTCGTCGTAGGTGATGAGCAACGCGGTGGAACGCCACGCCGGCGAGTTCATGACCGCGGTGGCGACCGACCACACCAACGTCTCCCCGATCGACACGTTCTGTGGGTTCTCCTCCGACGTGATGAATGCGTCCGGGCTGATGATCGAGAACGACGGAAGCGTGCCCGTCGCCGCGTCCGCGAAGAACTGCGGGATCGGGAACACATGGCCCTGCTGGACGGCGAAATACTGCGGACCCCACAGCATGCTGTCGCCCAGATCGAAGAGGTAGTTGCGCCACGACACGCCGGCGGCGTTGAAGCGCGAGAAGATGGTGCCGTTCTTGGGAGCGTGCGCCATCGCGCGCTCTTGTACGTCGGTCGAGATCGATCCTTCCGCGGTGCCGGCGAGCAAGAAGAGCCGGTTCGGGAACGTCTGGCACAGCGTCGAGCAGAACCAGCGGTCGCACACGGGGAATGCCTTCGCCAGCGCGTGCGTCACGGGCAGGTCGGTCTCGGTGTAGTAGCCCATCGCCTCACGACCGCTCGTGACGACGAAGTCGTCCATCGCTCCGCCGTTGTACTGATGATGGCTGGCATCCCACGACTGCGTGACGTGGAACCCGTCCTGGCACATCGTCGGGAGGTGGAAGGAACGCACCGGCGTTCCGCTTGCGTCCGGGTTGGTGTTGATCGGAACGCCGCCGGAGAGCGTGAGGCCGTCGACGTCAGGCCGCTGCAGCGTGCCGAGGATGTTGTCGAACGAATGGTTCTCCATCATCAGCACGACGAAGTGTTTGATCTGCGGCATGCGGTCGACCGTGGGCGGGAGGACCGGAACGTACGAACGGAGTCGCCGCAGGAGCCCGGCGGTGCCTGCGACGCCGGGCCTCTGCGCTGCCAGACCGAGCGCGGAAAGGCCGGCGAGCTTCATGAAGGAGCGGCGGTCCACGGGTTGTCTATTCATCCCGCCGGGCTGCGATTCCTCTCGCGGTTGACCGGGCGAATCGGTCAAACCCCGCTGCCGGGGTAACCACCGCCCCCAAACGCGGCATCGACCGCGTCCCGATCGACCGTCCCCATGGACGTGCGGGGGAGTGACGCTGCGAACTCGACGACCTTGGGCTTCTTGTAGCTCGCGATGCGCTCCTTGCAATGCGCGATGATCTCCTCCGCGCTCGCAGACGCGCCTTGCTTCAGGACCACGACGGCTTTCACGCTCTGGCTCCAGCGCGGATCGGGGATCCCGAGGACGACCACGTCGGCTACCGCTCCGTGCTGACGGATACAGCCCTCGACCTCGATCGGGTAGATGTTCTCCGCGGCCGACTTGATCAACTTGGTCTTCGGCCCGATGAACGAGATAGTTCCGTCGGTTTCGAGCCGCCCGAGGTCCGAGGTGTGGTGCCAGCCGCCATGTTGTCGTTCGGCCGTGAGCTCGGGACGGCGCCAGTAGCCGGCCATCACGTTCGGACCGCGCACGACTATCTCACCGGTTTCGCCTGCCGCGACCTCGTTCCCGGCTTCGTCGACGATCCGCACCTGCGTCACCGGCGAAGGACGACCGTGGCTGCCGATACCCGGATCGCCGATGGAGTTCAGCGTCGCCATCCCGCCGACCTCGGTCTGTCCGTACCCGGCCGGGCGCAACGCCCATGGACTGGTATCCGGCGTCGTCATGTCCAGCCACTCCTGCGGGATGCCGAGCGCCGCGGAGCCGAACGTTCGGAGTGACTTCAGGTTGTACGCCCCGTCGCGGTTCGCGTCGACGACGTCCTGCATCATCGCGCCGACGACGAACGCTCCGGTCACGCCCTCGCGTTCGACCGTGCGGCAGAAATCGTGCGCGTCGAAGCGACGCATGAAGACGTTGTTCCCCCCGCAATGCAGTGTCGCGAGCGTCGTCATGAACGTCGCGATGTGGAACAGCGGTCCCGAATTCACGTAGACGTACTCGGAGTCCACACCTTGCACCGACGCCATCACGAGGTTCTGCGCGAGCAACCCTCTGTGGGTGAGCAGCGCGCCGTTCGGCGTACCGCCGAACGCTGCCGTGTACATCATCAGCACCGGCGCGCCCGGATCGACGTCGATCTCTTGATCGATCTCGTCGCCCGACGCGAGGAACGTTTCGTACTCGCCGTTGTCGTGTCCGATCCAGGTCGCGTCGCCGCCGGCCTTCTCCCGCGCAGCCGCCGCGGTCGCGCCCGTCTCTTCTTCTTGCCACACAACCACGCGCGGGTCGGAATCGGACACGACGAACGCGAGCTCGTCCGCGCTCTGGCGCCAGTTCGCCGGACAGAAGATCGCGCCGAGCTTCGCGCATGCGAGCAGCAGCTCGAGCACACGGTGACAGTTCTGGCCGAGCCACAAGACGCGTTCGCCGGGTGCGACGCCCGCGTGCGCGAGCGACCTCGCAAGGCGGTTCACCCGCTCGTCGAGCTGCGTGTACGTGAACCGATCGTCGCCGCAGACCGCCGCGAGGCGGTCGGGGAAGCTGCGCCGGTTCGAGCGCAGCACGTCTCCGAGTGTCATCGCATGCAGGTCGGGCATGGTGGGAGAGCATCCGCGCGGCGCTGCGAAGATGTCAACCGAGGGCAGCGTCGACCGCGCAACCGCACAGTGTCGCCAAGGGTCCGGCTGAACGTTCGTTCAGTTCTGACTTTGCAATCCGTTAAGGATTCTCTCGCATTTTGTGGGACGTTCTGCCTTCTCGCGCGTAAGAACCTATGAACGAGCAAAAACGTCTAATCGGTCGGACGAGTCACCGGTGTATAAACGGCGTGGCTCTCTCGCCACGAGAGATCGGGGCTACGTGACCAACAACGAAGACAAGCGTCCCGACGACGCCGCCGACGGCGCCGAAGGTTCTTCGGAGAAAGCCGAAGGAACCAAGGCGCGGATCGTCGACGCCGCCGAGGAAGTCTTTGGCGCACGTGGGTACCACGGCAGCTCGGTCGTCGAGATCACCAAACGAGCCGGCGTCGGCCTCGGCACGTTCTACCTTTACTTCCCGAGCAAGATCGAGATCTACCGCTATCTGTTGCGCGAGCGGCAGCAGGAGTTCATCGACGCCGCGCGCAAGGGTTACGCGGACGCGGCGAACCAGCGCAGCGTTCTCCAGGGCGCGTTCCGGGCATTCTTCGATTGGATCACCGCCCGGCCGGCGATCCTGCGCTTGTTGCGTGAGGCGGAGTTCGTCGACGCGAGCCTGGGGACGGAGCTGTATCGGGTTCCCGCCGAGGAGTTCCGTTCCCGGCTGGCGAAGGCGGTCGATCACGGATACATCGAGACGACCGATCCGGAAGTGCTCGCGTGGTGCATGATGGGCATGGCCGAGTTCGTGACGCTCCGCTGGATCGTGTGGGCCGGCAAGGCCGAGATGGATCCCGAACGGTTCAATGCGTTCGTCGAGATCGCCTCGCGCACATTGGGCGTAGTGCCGCACGAGTAGCGGCCCTCAGTCGTCGTCCGGTTTCGCGCGCTCGCGTTTCGTGCGCGAGCGGATGCGTTTCGACGCAAGCCGTCGTTCGGTCGCAGTCTTGGTCGGCTTCGTGGCGCGTCGCTGCGGCGGCGGCGGGCGCAACGCCCGCTCCAGGAGCGACGCGAGGTTCGCGACGGCGCGGGCACGGTTCTGCGCTTGAGAGCGCTCGGCCTGCGAAACGACGCGCACGCGACCCCTGGCGTCGAGCCGCTTCCGGAGTGCAGCACGAACGCGCCGCTTTTGGTCCGGGGAGAGCGCGGACGTTGCATCGACGTCGAACACCACTTCCACGCGCGTCGCACGGCGGTTCACGTTCTGGCCGCCCGGCCCGCTGCTGCGCACGAAATGGAACTCGAGTTCCGACGCGGGGATCGTCACGCCGCGGCCGACATGAAGATCGTCCATGGCTCAGAAACGCGGCGGCCGCTTGTCGAGCATCGCGCGCATCGCCTCGCGTGCCTGGCCGGCCGCGATCGCGCGCACGAATCGCTCGATGCTGCGGCGGGCGGCCTCGAGGTATGCGTCGTCGGTCCAGTCGCGGATAACGCGCTTCTGCTGGACCAACGCGGCCGGCGCCGCGCGGGCGATCTGGTCCGCCCATGCGAGCGCGGCGATCTCCGCCTCGCCGTCGAGCGTGAGCCGGTTCACGAGCCCGATCCGGGAAGCTTGCTCCGCGCCGATCATGTCGCCGTCGAACACGAGCGCCGACGC
>Ga0075425_100003420_pt1 | contig 16132 bp, 15 predicted proteins | sample SoiMethybrSBSTD4_FD_75300 | JGI IMG/M metagenome (GOLD analysis project Ga0075425, IMG submission 75300) | Bulk soil microbial communities from a Populus tree surrounding site in Tennessee, USA - Soil MetaG P. TD hybrid SBSTD4 | ecosystem: Environmental > Terrestrial > Soil > Tree plantation... | reverse complement strand
CACGCCGCGCGCGGCGAGCTCGACTGCGAGCGAGCGCGAGAACGCGAGTTGCGCGTGCTTCGAGGCCGAGTACGGCCCGCGGGCGACCGTCCCGGCGACCGACACGACGTTGGCGACGTGCGCGCCGGCGCCGAGCCCGGGCAGGAACGCGAGCGTCGTCCACACCGAGCCGAGGTAGTTCACGCGCATCACCCGCTCGATCGTCTCCGGGCCCACGTCCAGGTAGTTGCCCCTTGCGGCAACGCCCGCGTTGTTCACGAGCAGGTCGATCTGGGGATGGCGGGCGAGCACGCGCCTCGCGACCGCTTCGACCGCCGCGCGATCCGCGACGTCGCACTCCTCGTGCTCGTCCGCCTCCGACAGGCGGCGAGAGAGGCCGACGACGAGCGTGCCGCGTGCCTGCAGCGCGCGCACCAGCTCCGCGCCGATCCCCGACGACGCGCCGGTGAGGACGGCTACTTGCAGATGCGGAGCACGCGGCCGGCGGCGGCCTTCCTGCCCGACGCGTCGGTGACGGTCGCGAGCAATCTCTGCGTGCCCTTCTTCAGCTGCGCCGTTCTCCACCTGACCGAGTAGACGCCGTTGCCGGTCCGGTCGACGCCGATCGGCCTGCCGTTGTGGGTGAACGTCACCTTCCTCACCCGCTTGGTCGAGTCCGCGACCACCAGCAGCTGCTCGGTCTTCAGCGCGCAGACGTGCGCCGGCGGCTCGATCCAGGACACGGTCGGCCCGTTCACGACGCGCAGCCGCGTCCCCAGGAATTGGGTGTTCGGATAGATGTCGTTGCCGACCGTGTTGATGTTCTTCGCCTCCTGGTAGTCGGAGGCCCGCACGATCGCCTGCGTTCGACCGGGTCTGAACGGCGGGGCCGCAGTCGGGATCCCGAACACGATGAGGCCGGTGAACGGGTCGTATGCGGACGCGCCGACGAGCGCGTTGTTGTAGGCCAGGACGAGCGAGAGTGGGTCGACGCCGGAGCCGCCGTCGACCGCCTGCGCGACGATCAAGGGCCTGCCGGCCGTGACGCGCGTCGTGAGCACGCGCACCGCCGGCGGTGTCAGGTCGTCGATCCACGCGTTCAGCAGGTAGCGCCCCTTCAGCGGCCTGTTCGTGAACGGGTCGGCGCGCGAGTCGACGGCGACGTAGAAGCGCTGGATCCGCGGGAACTGGACGCCTGCGGCGCCGACGTCGAGCTGACTGTCGAACGTGAGCGGATTCACGTCGGTCGGGATCCCCGCGTAGCCCTGCACGTCGTTCTCGTCCTTGGAGCCGAGCACGAACGGGTCGATCAGCGCGTTCCCGCTCGCCGCGATCACGGACACGCCCATGTTCACGATCGGCTGGTTGACCTCGACCGAGTAGAGGTGCTCGGACCCGTCCTCGTTCATCGGCGCGCCGACGTAGTTCGACGGCGGCCCGAACGGCTCGGCCGGGCAGCAGTAGACGGCGACCCTGTTCGGCCCGGAGGCGGTGCTCCCGGTTTGCAGCTTCTTCAGCTTCACCACCGGCGCGGTTGCCAGTGCGGGCCGCTCGACGAGGAACGAATACGGGACGCGGCGCACCACGCTGTTCCCCCGGAGCGTTATGAAGCCGTAGTTCTCGCCGAGATTGGAGTTCACCGCCGCGCGGACCGTCACGGGCAGCGCCACGTCACCGCCGGGCGGAACGTGGATGAAGCCCGGAACGTCGATCTGGACACCGAAGGTCTGCACCTGCGGCTCGACCGTGACCGACCAGTCGCCGCCTCCGTCGCCGGTGTCGGAGACCGTGAGCAGCATCGACGAGCGCTGCGCCCCCGGCGCGATGTTGATGCGCTGGAACGAGAGCGACTGCGGGTCGGTGAAGATCTTCGGGTCGTCCGCCCCGACGAGGTTCGCGAGCCCCGCGCCCTCGAGGACGACGGGCGCCTCTTGCGTCCGCGCGGTGTCGCCCCACGCCGGGCCGGCCGTCGACATGAGCGCGGACTTCACCTGCGACGGCGACCAACTCGGGTGCCGCTCGAGCAGGAGCGCGGCCGAGCCGGCGATGTGCGGGGTCGCCATCGACGTGCCGGCGAAGACGGCGAAGGTCTTGCCGACGGTCGAGGAGAGGACGTCGAGACCCGGTGCCGATATGTCCGGCTTCAGCATGTGGCCGAAGTCCGTCGGGCCTGCCGACGAGAAGCTCGTGATGATGCCGCTCCGGTCCGTCGGGATCTCGTCGACGCCGGTCGACGTGCGAACCAGGGCCTGGCCGCCGTTCGCGTCGAGGTACGCCCGCAGGCGCTGGCCGTCGAGGTCGGAGATCATCCCCTGCGGCAGCGGCAGGCGGAGCGGGATCGGGTTCGCCTCGCCGAAGCGGTTGTCGATCAGGATCAGCCCGATCGCCCCGGCGTTCAGTGCCCGCTGGGCCTTCGAGATGAACGTGCAGTTCCCGCGCTGGGCCAGCAGGATCTTGCCCTTCACCGAGTTCTTCGGAAGCGTCCCGATGGTCGTGTTCGGCGCCGTCGCGGAGCCACAGAGGTGTGGCTCGACCGGTTTCTTGTCGCTCCCGAGGATGGTCGCGACGTCGACGATCGTCTGGTTGCGCGTCGACCAAGCGCCGGGGAGGCGCAAGCCGCCGGTCTGCAGCGGCACCGCGCCGAGCGAGGGCGGGCCGTTGACGACGCTGAGCTCGGGCGCGAAGACGTGGCTGTTCGAGGTCGCCGCAACGGAGATCGCATCCGGAACGGTCCCCGGCGAGCCGGTGGAGCCGAGCCCGTAGTCGTCGCGGTCGTTGCCGGCCGCGATCACCGGCACGACCCCGGCCTCGACGACGTTGTGAATCGTCTCGTACATCGCATCGTTCACGGGATCGCTCTGCGGCCCGCCGCCCGAGAAGTTGATGACGTTCATCCCGTCGGCGACCGCGGCCTCGAATGCGTGCACGATCTCCGGCGTGTTCGCCTGGTGGCCGAGCGGAGTCGGCACCGTGAATACGCGGTAGTTCCCGATCCAGGCGCGCGGCGCAACGCCGGAGAGGTTCGCGGTGGCGGGATGGTCGGCGCCGCGCGGCGCCGTGGTGCCGGCGTCACCTGCCGCGATCCCCGATACGTGCGTCCCATGGTCCTCGGACGGGTCGAATGCCTTGTTGCTGTTCCGGTCGCGCACCGGGCCGGGGAACACCTTCGCCACGATCACCTTCGGCGTCGTCAGCTTCTTGTCGCCGCGGGGGAACCCGGGCGGGTAGGAGAAGCCGGCCGGCCTCAGGAACGGGTTCCGCGGGTCAACGCCGGTGTCGACGACGCCGATCTTGATCCCCTGGCCCTGGTCGCCGGTCGCCGACTCGAGGGCGCTCGCGTTGATCACGGTCGGCCCGCGGTCCATCGTCGAGTAGTAGGAGAGGCTCGGATAGACCTTGGTCACAGCGCGCACGTCGAGGAGCTTCGGCAGCGATCGTGCGGGGAGCTGCACGGTGAAGCCGTCCAGGAGGATCGAGTACCGCTCTTGGATCTGCGCCTTCGGGATGGCCGCGCGCACCTGCGCGACTGCTGCGTCCTGGAGGCGCGCGAGCTTGGCGAGGTACGCCTTGGAGCTCGAGCTCGTCACGTCGAGGTGGTGCGCCCGCGAGGCGGTGGCAAGCGATCGGTCGGCGTTCCACGCTGCGAGCGGAGGCGCGGCGAGGCGGACGATGACGCGGGTCAGCCCGCGCCGGTGTGCCGCCGGGATGTGCAGGACGCCCGCACGCACGCGCGGCAGCGCCGCCTCGCCTCCGCGGGCATCTCGACGAATCGGGGTCAGAGCGGCGGACGCGGAAGTCGCCACTACGAGCCCGATCAGTGCCGAGAGCAGCAGAGGGCGACGCAAGGTCCCGCACGATAGCCGATCCGCGACTAGCATCGCCGCGTGTTTTCAGGAAAAAACGCCCTCGTGCTCGGCGTGGCAAACCGGCGATCGATCGCGTGGGCGATCGCGCGCCGCCTCGCCGAGGGTGGCGCGCGGATCGCGTTCACCTTTCAGGGCGAGCGCATCGAGAAGAACGTGCGCGAGCTCGCGGCGACCGTCGAGAGCGCGATCGTCACCGAGCTGGACGTCCGCGACGACGCGGCGATCGAGCGGGTCTTCCGCGAGGTGTCGGACGTGTTCGGCGGCAAGCTCGACCTTCTCGTCCACTCGGTGGCGTTCGCGGCGGCGGAGGACCTCGAGGGTCGGTTCACCGACACGCCTCGCGAGCGCTTCTGGATGGCCCTCGACGTCAGCGCCTACTCGCTCGTCGCGACGGCGAGGGCGGCCGAGCCCCTGATGGAGCAGGCGGGCGGCGGGTCGATCGTGACGATGACGTACCTCGGCGGCGAGCGTGCCGTCCCGCACTACAACGTCATGGGCGTCGCGAAGGCGACGCTCGACTCGTCCGTGCAGTACCTCGCGTGGGACCTCGGCGCGAAGAACATTCGCGTGAACGCGGTCTCGGCGGGACCGGTTCGCACGCTTGCCGCGCGATCGATTGCCGGCTTCCCGACGATGGAGTCGATCTTCGAGGAGCGCGCGCCGCTCCGCCGTCACATCGACGCCGACGACGTCGCCGCCGGCGCCGCGTACCTGCTGAGCGACGCCGCCAAGAACGTCACCGGCACGACGCTCTACGTCGACGCCGGGTATCACGCGATGGGCATGTGATCAGCGGGCTCGACGCCCGCTGGTCACATGAAACCTGGTTCGGCTCCTGGAACCTGGTTCGGCTCCAACAGCACCCGCCGGGCCGGCAGGCCCGCGCGATGCAGGCCTCTCCGTTCAAGTCCTCGCGCTCGTGCCGATTCGCGCGGCCAGCCCGTCGAGGCCCCAGGCCGCGATCGCCAGCGGCACGCCGAGTTCGATGGCTCCGACGAACGCAAGTGCGGCGGTCGAAGACTCCGTCGTGGTCGCCCAGCGGTACTCGAAGAGCGTCAGCGCTGCGATCGCAGCGCCACCGACGGCAGCGGCGACCGCACGGATCCTCGTGCAAGCGATGAGCCCGGCCAGCACGTAGAACAGGATCGCGACCAACAACAGGTCCCCCGCCGCCGAATCGAACGGGCCGTCGCCCGGCGCGACATGCGATTGCTTCGTCAACCAGTGGTGGTCGAGAGCGAGGCAGAGCGCGGCGCCGCCGCCGGCCACGGCCACCGCGAGAACGAGACGCTTTCTGCGGGACACCGTCCGTTCCTACCCGCGGCGCGGAGACCCGCGAACCTGGTTCGGTGCCTGAGCCAGGCTCCCGAGTCACAGGCGCTCCCCACGGGCCAGCCGGCGAGCGTGCCCGAGCGGGTCGGTCCAACCGGCGTGGAACGCAGGGCGGACAGGCGACGTTTCCATCGACACATCGGCGCCGAGGCGAGGCCGGCCGGGCAAACCACGTGGCTCGGGCATGCGTACTCGAGGGTAGGCAGGCGCGACCCGAAAGAAAGGGAGTCGGTTATGAAACGTTTGCTCCTCGTTCTCTTGGCGCTCGCGGCGATCCCGGTGACAGGTGCGCTCGGAGGCAACGGAAACACCATGGGCATGGGCCCGATGCACAGGACGAGCGTCGCGTCGTTTCTCGGCTACTACGACGGCCACAAGGACGTCTTCCTCAGCACGGACGTCTCGAGCCGATCGCAGGCAACTGCCGAGAAGATCAACTTCTCGCGCAAGCTCGGCGCCTCGAACAAGACAGCCGAGGAGATCTACCTGGTCATGGGCACCGCCGCGACGGGGCAGCTTCCCGTGTTCAGCTCCGAACCGGGCGAGCCGACGTACACGCCGCTCTGGCACGAGGAACTCGTCACGTGGAAGTCAGGCATCAGCCCGACGCTGTTGCTCCGCGACGACCAGATCACAAAGCTTCAAAAGCAGGGGATGCTGACGGTTCACGAGACGTCGATCGTCCTGGACTGCCCAATCATCAAGGTCGGGAAGTAACTCAACCCGCGAACCTGGTTCGCGCGTCGAACCAGGTTCGCGAGTTGCAAGCGCTCAACCCACCGGCCAGCCGGCGAGCGTGCCGAGCGGGTCGGTCCACTCGGCGTGGAACGCAGGGCCGACAGGCGACGTGCCGGACGCGACGGTCCCGATCGGCGCCGGGGCGTGGAAGTACTGCTGCTCGCCCCAGAAGCCGGGGAACCGCACCCAGCTCGGATGGTGCTTGTGGATCCGGGTGATCGTCATCTCTATGCCGCCCGCGTCGGCCGGGCCGGCGATCGGCCCGGCGAACGCGAAGTCGACCGGCAGCGGCAGTCCACGCTGTTGCAGGAGCGCCACCGCCTGCGGCGGGATGCACCGCACGTCGATCGGGTGCGTGCCGGCCGAGAAGTAGTTCGCGTGCGAGCCGATGGCGACGTGGACGATCGGGTGCGTGTCGTCGAACCGCGGTGTGCCGGCCCAGTCGCGCCGCTGGCCGAGGCAGTGCTGGCTGTAGCCGACGAACTGCGGTTCGCGGTCCTCGGACAGCACGACGTCGACGTTCTCCCAGTCGCCCTCGTGTGCCTGCCACAGGAGGTCGCTCGGCGGGTAGGTGTACGAGTACACGTCGTCGTCGTAGAAGAACCAGTACTCCAGCACCGTCATGTCGTCCTCGTGCACGACGCGTGCGTAGGTGTTCGTCTCGCCGCCCGCCGCCGCCGACGCTGCGGCGTAGCACGCAAGGCCGCCGACCGGCGCGTTCGGCGTGCACCCGTTCTCGTTCAGCCGCCACGTCCCGGTCCCCTCACGGGGCAGGTCGTCGGGCGACGCGTTCGGCGCGACGACCTCCCACGTCCCCGACGCGGTGAGCTGCTCGAGGCTCGCGCCGGTGATGAACGGCTCGACCGTCGTCGGCCGGAACTGCTCGAGCGGATCGAACTGCATGACCGGCTCGTACTGCGCGACGAGCTTCCGGTCCTGCGCCTTCGCCCGTCCGGCCGAGGCCGCGGTCACGAGCGTCAGTGCGAGGCAGATCGCGCTCGCGAGGAGAGAGATCCTGGTGATCATCTCCGACTCCTTTCGGGGGATTTCCGGTGACCGTACGACCCGCCGCTCCTCGTCGTAAGCGGGCGCGCCCGGGACTCACACCAGGGTCAACCCTCTGTTCACCGGCCCACGGCTGTGGGACCATCAGCCCGTGCCGCTCTCGGTCGCGTTTCCCCAGGAGGGCGCGGATCGGAGCCTTGCCGCGCAGGGTCTCGTCCGGTCCCGGCGCCTCGTCGCCGCCCTGCTCGCGGCCGGCGCGGTCGCGCTCGGCGTCGCCGCCTACCGCGTGCAGGTGCACAGCCTGTCACCGCACGACCGGGCGCTCGGCGGGGTCGTCGCGTACGAGGCGTTCGTCGTCGCGGGCCTCGTCGCCTGGTTACGGCGGCCCGCGAACCGGCTCGGGCCGCTGATGTTGGCTGCCGGCTTCGTGCTGCTCGCGCGCCAGCTCCGCTACAGCCAGGACGCGGTGGTCTTCACGCTGTTCTTCCTGCTCAGCGACCTCGGGTTCGCGCTCGCCGGGCACGCCATCCTCGCCTATCCCACCGGACGCGCCGAGGGCCGCGGGCCGCGGATGCTCGTGAAGGTCGGATACGCGACGGCGCTTCTCTTCCCGCTCGCCGTGCTCGTCTTGCACGGACGGCTGAGCGCGCTGCTGGAGATGGGGCCGCAGCCGCGTCGCAGCCTCATCGAGCTCAACGACCAGCCGCAAATCGTGGAGGTCTTGGAGAAGACCGAGACCGTCCTCTTCTTCGGCGTGCTGGCCACGCTTCTGATCGCGGTGATCGTGCGCCGTCTCGTCGAGGCGACGCCGCGTGCCCGCCGCATGCTGGCGCCGCTGCTGCTGGCTGCGGTCGCGCTCGCGCTGCGCGCCGTCTACGAGAACGTGAACACGTTCGTCAACCAGCAGCCGCTCGCGTACCCGTACCTCTTCTGGTGGCAGGTCGTCGCGTTCATCGCGCTGCCTCTCGCGCTGCTCGCCGGGATGTTGCGCACGCGTCTCGCACGAGCGCAGGTGAGCGGGCTCGTGCTCGAGCTCGACCGGACCGCGGCGACGCCGACGAGTGTGCGCGACGCGATGGCGCGCGCGCTCGCAGATCCGACGCTCGAGCTCTTCTTCTGGCTGCCCGACCGGAACACGTTCGTCGACGTCGCAGGGGCGGAGGCGCCGCTGCCGGTGGAGAGCCCGCGGCGCACGGTGACCCGGATCGCGCACGACGGCGCGCCGGTGGCTGCGATCGCGTACGACCCGTCGCTCCTCGAGGACCCGGTGCTGATCGAGGCGGCCGGCGCGGCCGCGGGCCTCGCGCTCGAGAACGCGCGCCTGCACGCCGAGACGCGGGCGCAGCTCCAGCAGGTGCGGGAGTCGCGGCGGCGACTCGTCTCCGTGGCGGACGAGGAACGCCGGCGCATCGAGCGCAACCTGCACGACGGCGCGCAGCAGCGACTGCTCGCGCTGGCGCTCGCACTTCGCTCCGCGCAGCGTCGCGCGGGCGGCCACACCGACGCCGAGGTGGAGCGGCTCCTCGCCGGCTCCGTCGAGGAGCTGCAGGCCACGATCGCGGAGCTGCGGACGCTCTCGCGCGGATTGCATCCGACGGTACTCACGGAGTACGGCCTCGCGGCTGCGCTGGCAGCGCTCGCGGACAGGAGCGCGACGCCGGTCACGCTCGACGTCTTCGACGAGCGCCTCCCGCCGGCGGTCGAGGCCACCGCCTACTTCGTCGCGTGCGAGGCGCTGAACAACGTCGCGAAGCACGCACGGGCACGAAGCGTTTCGATCGCGGTCCGACGGGACGACGGGGTCCTGCTCCTCGAGATCGTGGACGAAGGGGCCGGCGGGGCCCGGGCCGGTGCGGGCTCCGGCCTCCAGGGGATGGCCGACCGCGTCGAGGCGCTCGGCGGCTCGCTGCACGTCGAGTCGCCGGTCGGGGTCGGCACGCGAGTCGTGGCGGAGATCCCATGCGAGCAGTGATCGCCGACGATTCGCTGCTCCTCCGTCAGGGCGTCGCGCACGTGCTCGTCGACAACGGCATCGACGTGGTCGCCGAGGTGGGCGACGCCGAGTCGCTGCGGCGGGCAGTCGCGACCTGGCAGCCCGACGTCGCGATCGTCGACGTCCGGATGCCGCCGACGCAGACCGACGAGGGCGCACGCGCCGCGGTCGAGATCCGCGCCGAGCATCCCGACGTCGGCGTTCTGCTGCTCTCGCAGGTCGTCGAGGCGCAACATGCGCTCAAGCTGTTCAGCGAGCACCCGGAGGGGTTCGGCTACCTCCTCAAGGACCGCGTGCTGGCAGTCGACGACTTCGTCCAGTCGGTCCACCGGGTGGCGGGCGGCGGGACGGCGATCGATCCGGAGGTCGTCGGTCAGCTCCTCGGACGGCGGCGCGACCGCACTCCGCTCGACGAGCTCACGAGCCGCGAGCGCGAGGTCCTCGGCCTGATGGCGGAGGGCCGTTCGAACCGCGGCATCTGCCAGAAGCTCTTCCTGAGTCCGAAGACGGTCGAGGGCCACGTGCATGCGATCTTCGGCAAGCTCGGCATCCCGCCGGCGCCCGACGATCACCGGCGCGTGCTCGCCGTGCTCGCCTATCTCCGCGGGTGACCGGCGCTACGCGACCGGCAGCCCGCGGGCGGCCTCGAGCCACTCGTCCACGTCGGGAACGTCACCGGTCTCGTAGAACCAGACGTTACGGACGACGCCGTCCCCGCCGACGAGAAATGCCGAGCGCCGCGCGACGTCGCGGAACCCACGGAACTCGAAGCCGATCCCGAACGCGCGGACGGCCTCGCCGTTGAAGTCGGAGAGCAGGCCGAAGTTGAGGTCGAGCGCCTGCGTCCAGGCGATGTGGCACCAGGGCGAGTCGCGGGAGATGCCGACCGGCTGCACGCCCACTGCATCGAAGTCCGCTCTCCTGTCACGCAGGAGCTCCAGCTCGTTCGTTCAGGTCGACGACCAGTCGAAGAGGTAGAACACGAGCAGCTTCGGCCCGTCCTCGAGCAGCTCCGCCATCGTCACGGGCTCGTTCGGCCCCAGGAAGAGCGTGGCCTCGGGGATGCGGTCGCCCGGCTTCGGCACCGGCCGAGGTTAACCGGTAGAGGCTCGATGTGGAACTGCGTGCAAGTGGTGGCTCAGACCAAGCAGGTCGCCCGGGGCGGGCGCAGGACAGAGCAGTGCCGAGATCGAGCCTCTAACAACACCAGCGCTGGTCGAGGGAGAGCGTCGGCGGGAGGTGGTCGGCGCGCGGGAACTGCTCGCGGATGTTCGAGACCGCGCGCACGCGCGCGCCGTGCAGGAAGACCCACTGGTTCGCAGTCGGCCACGACACGAGCAGCCACCGGTCGTCGGGCGACCAGACGATGTCCCCGAGAACGCCGGGGCCGGCGAACAGGAGGCGGGCGGTTCCCGGATGGTCGATGTCGAACTGGCGCACCTCACTGCGCCCGGTCGACCGCATCGTGACGGCGAGCCTGTGCGTGCGCGGCTCGAACGCCATCCCGGCGAAATGGGAGCCGAGCGTCGAGATCACGCGCCGCGTGCGCCCGTCGGGCCCGAGCACGACGATGCGCTTGTCGCCGCGGACCGCAAGTAACTTGCCGTCGCTCGACCATGCGAGCTCTGCCGGCAGGATGCGGATCGGTGCGCGCCAGACGACCTTGCCCGTGTCGGTGTTCCGGAGGACCACCGCGCCGCCCGAGACATAGGCGAGCGTGTGCAGCCGCGCGGGATCCCACGCGGCCGGCACGGCGAGCGCGTACGCATCGAGCAGCCGGTCGCTGGTGCCGTCGCCCGCGACCACGCGCAGGCCGCTCTTCGCGAAGTAGGCGATGCGCGTGTCGGTGCGCGTGCCCTCCCAGCGGGGCCACGCGGGGTCGCGGCGCGGGAGGCTCCAGCGCACGTCCCCGTCCGCGTCGATGGCGAGCAGTGCGTTGTCCGTCGTGACGACTACGTAGAGCCCGTGCGGCGACCACTGCGCGTCATCGTAGGAGCCGATCCGCCGCTTGAAGCCGTTCGAGTGCACGAGCCAGACGCCGCCGTGCTCGGTCGAGACGACGAGCAGCCGCCCCGGGCTTGGAAGCGAGAACAGAGCCGGCTCGGCGTGCTGCACGCCCACGACCTCGCGCACCTTCTCGAAGACGGCGTGCCCTGGCGGCGAGGCAACGGCGGCCGCGACGACGCCGAGAGCGACGATCGCGACAACGACGAGCAGGCGTAGGTCTGGTCGCTTGCGCGGGTGGGGGGTGCGCTCCTCGTAGGCGCGCTTCACGACCTCCCACGCACGCTGCTCGATCTCGCGCTCGTTCACGAGTCCTCCTTCATCCGGTCGAGCGCGCGCCGCAGCCGCGAGTTGACGGTGCCGCGCGGCAATCCGAGCAGCTCGGCGATCTCACCGGGGGTGTACTCGAGCAGGTGGCGGAGGACGACGACCGCACGCTGCTCGGGCGCCAAGTCGGCGATGCGCCGGAGCGCGCTGCCGTCCAATTCGGGCTCGGGCGGCGCCGGAAGGTAGTCGCCCAGCTCGACCTCGCCCCGCAGCCGGCGCGCGCGCGTCCAGTCGATCGCCCGGTTGACGACGATGCGATGCAGCCAGGGCCCGAAGGGCCGTCGGCGGTCGAAGCGGTCGAGGTTGCGGAGCGCGGCCAGGAAGGCCTCCTGCGCGATGTCCTCGGCGGCGGCCGCATCTCCCGTGACGAGGTGGGCGGCCCGATACGCGCGCGGCCAATGCTCGCGGAAGAGCCGCTCGAGATCGGCGACGGACCCCCGCTGGGCACCCCTGATCCAGGCGCGCTCCGACACCCGACGACTGTACGACGGACGAATCCCACGAGGTCCATACGCTTGACGGACCTCCGGCGGTCCCGGCACCGTATCTCCGTCGTGAAGCGCCTGCTGCTGATCGGCCTCCTGGCCGGCGCGGCCGCCCTCCCCGGCGCCGCCCCCGGCGCGGCGTGCAGCCCGCTCGACTGCGCCGCGAGCGGCGTCGCGATCGGCAAGGGCCTGCTCGCGGTGCGGCCGAACGGGTTCAACGGTCCCGTCTCCGTCGTCGACCTGAAGACGGGCAAGCTGAGATGGCGCCTGCCCTCGGGGATCCTCGTCGGCCATACGCTCGTCGAGCAGAGTGCGGCGCACGAGGTGACCTGGCACGACGCGTACACGGGCGCCGTCACCGGCCGCGCGACGTTCGCGGGGACGACCGACACCTTCTCGCTCGCCGGGCTCGCGCAGGACGGGCGGCGAGCCGTGCTCATCCGGAGGACGCCGGACACGACGGTCGTGGTCGTCTCGCGATCGGACTCGACGTCCTTCCAGCTCCCGGACAAGAACTGGGACGTCGACGCGCTCAGCGGCAACGCGCTGTACCTCATCCACTACCTCGATCGAGGCTACGAGGTGCGGCGGTACGACCTCGGTGCGAACGCGCTCGACGCGCGGCCGCTCAAGGACCCGAAAGCATCGTCGACGATCTGGGGCTCGGCGTGGGAGCGGGTGAGCTCGCGAGACGGGCGCTACCTGTTCACGCTCTACCTCGGGCCGAACGGCGGCGCGATGGTGCACCAGCTCGACCTGAGGAGCTCCGCGGCGCGCTGCATCGACCTGCCGGGAACGGGCAGCTTCAACGCCGGGACGACTTGGGCAATGGAGCTGTCGCCGAACGGCAAGACGCTCTGGGCGGTGAGTCCCGGCTTCGGTCGCGTGGTCGGGATCGACGTCGCGAGGCGCGTCGTCCGCGTTGCCTTCCGCTTCCGGCCCGGCGCCGACCTCAATGGTCCGCCGCTCTCGTCGGTGTCCGCGATGTCACCGGACGGCGCGCATATGGCCGTCGCCACCGGCGGGACACTCCTCTACGTCTCGCTGCGCGACCACACCGTCGTCCACGGCGCGCCGCGGACGGCGATCGCGCTCGGCTACGCGCCCGGCGCGACGCGGCTCTGGGCCGTCGGCAAGGACGAGCGGGTCTCCTCCCTGCCTGCGCTCTGAGATGCGCGCGCTCGCAATCGCGCTGCTCGGCTGCGCGCTGCTCGCCGGGAGCGCCCGCTCGGCCGCCTGCTCGCCGCTCGACTGCTCGACGAGCCAGTTCGCGTTCGCGCATGGCTCGTTGCTCGGCGTGCGCGGGAACGCGCACATGCCGCTGCGCGTGATCGACCTGCGCACGGGTGAGACGCGTTGGCGGCTGCCGCCGGGCGTCGTCGCCGGTCACGTGCTCGTGCACCAGGACGGCCGGCTCGTCACGTGGTTCGACGCCGCGACCGGCGCGCGCCTCGCCGACGCGGTCGTGCAGGCTCACGGCACCTTCGTCTTGACCGGCGCGTCCCAGGACGGACGGCAGGCCGTGCTCGCGCGCACACAGCAACGCTCGACGACGTTCGCGATCGTCTCGCCGGACGGCGAACGCGTCGTGCGGCTCGGTGGAAACCACTGGTCGTTCGACGCGTTGGACGGCGACAACCTGTTTCTCGTTCGCATGCTGAGCGCGGGCTACCAGATCCGACTGCTGCGGCTCGCGAGCGACATCCTCGAGCGCAGGCCGCTGAAAGACCCCCACGAGGCGGCGACGCTCACCGGTGTGCCGTGGTCGCGCACGTCGTCCGCCGACGGCCGCTACCTCTACACGCTGTACGTCGACCCGAACGGGAAGGCGATGGTGCACGTCCTCGACACGCAGGCGGCGACCGCGCACTGCGTGGACCTACCCGGCAGCGGTGACTTCAACGCGGCGTCGACGTACGCGCTCGTCGTCGATCCCGACGGTCGGCATCTGTGGGCGGTGAGTGCCGGCTACGGCCGCGTCGTGCACATCGACGTCCTCAGGCACCGCGTCGTCGACGACTACCGGTTCGATGCGAGCGCGGCCTGGAATACGAACTTCGGCGTCGCCGCGCTCGCGCCCGACGGCGAGCGGCTCGCGGTGACCGACGGGTACCACCTCTGGGTCGTCGAGCTCGCGCAGCGCAAGGTCGTCGCCCGCCCGTCGCACGTCGCGCTCGCCCTTGCGTATTCGCCCGACTTGAAGCGGTTGTGGGTCGTCGGCGAGCGCAGCCGCGTTACCGCGCTACCGGCTCTGTAGCGCTCGCAGCCGTCGCCTGCGAGATCTCACGGACGACCTCGACGATGTCGCGGTTCGCGTTCCAGACGCGCAGCTGCCGGTCGGCGCCGTTGCCGCGCGAGAGGATCTCGCGCACGCCTTCCAGCTCGCGTTCCGAGCCGAGCTCCTGCGCGTGCCCCTCGACGTCGCGCAGCGTCCGCCGGATGAGCTGCGACACGGGCACGCGGTTCCGCCTGCCGGTCGCGAGGTCCATGACGGGCGCGTCGAGGCCGTACCGCGCTGCCAGCCACTTGTTCTCCGTCGTCAGCATGCGGTGCCAGCTCCGGATCTCCTTGCCCGCGTCGTACTGCTCGCAGTACATCTTCACGATCGCCTGGAAGAACGCGGCGATGGCGGCGACGTCCTCGAGTCGCGTCACCGCGTCGCAGACGCGCATCTCGATCGTCCCGAGCCGCGGGTGCGGGCGGACGTCCCACCAGATGTGCGTGTAGTCCGCGATGCACCCGGTGCGCTCGAGCTGCCCGACGACGTCCGCGTAGTCGGCGTAGTCCTGGAAGCGCGGCGGCGGGCCGGAGCGGGGGAACGCGGCGAAGATCATCTGCCGACTCGACGAGAGGCCGGTGGGCTCGCCGCGCCAGAACGGGGAGCTCGCGGAAAGGGCGAGCAGCTGCGGCAGGTGCACCAGCAGGCCGTTCATCACCTGGATCGCCTTCTCGGGGTCGTCGACCGCGACGTGCATGTGCATGCCGAAGATCAGCTCGCGCCGTGCGATGTACTGCAGCTGGTCGACGAGCTGGCGGTAGCGGTCACGCGCCGTAATGCGCTGTCGCTCGAAGAGGCTGAACGGGTGCGTGCCGGCCGAGCCGAAGCGGCACCCCTCGCTGCGCGCAATCTCGGCCACGTAGCCGCGGAGCTGCGCGAGCGCCAGGTAGGCGTCGCCGGCCGTGCGACAGACCGGCGTCGTCACCTCGAGCACGGACTGCATCAGCTCGGCGTGGAGGTGCTCCACGTGCTCACCGTCGGCGGCGAGGGCGAGCACCGAGTCGATGTGCTGTACGAGGTCCCACGTCTCAGGGTCGAGCAGCATGTACTCCTCCTCGACGCCGAGCGTGTACGGGTCGCTCTTGCCGAACCGGTGATCGAGCACGCTCGCCTGGAGCCCGGCGGTGCTCCGGGCGCCCTTGCCCGTGATCGAAGGCGGGAAGATCTGCTGCACGGGACGAGTATCCCCGTTCACGGCGTTCCGATCACCGCTTCGACCTCGATTTCCACGAACCAGCGCGGATCCAGGAGGGTGGCGACAATGCCGGTCGTCGCCGGACGGGCGGTTGCGAACGCTTCGGCGTGCGCCCGTCCGACCTCCTCGATGAAGGCGGCCTCGGTCACGAAGATCCGGGTGCGCACCACGTCGTCGAACGTGGCGCCGGCCTCGACGAGTGCGCGCTCGATGATCTCCAGGCACACGCGCGCCTGCTCGTACGGCGTCCCGGGTGGGTCGGCGTCGCCCGGCATGATCGGTGCGGTGCCGGAGACCCAGACGTGGTCGCCCACCCGGATCGCGCGCGAGTAGCCGACCCGCTCCTCGAACGCCGCACCCGACGTGATGCGCTGCCGTTCCATGCGGGTAGTGTCGCCGCAGTGGAGGCGCTGCGCCAGGTCGACGAGTGGCCGTGCGCGAACGTGGCGGTCGCCGTGACGGGCGCGGTCGAGGCGGCGCACGGCGCCGCCGACCGCGTCTTTCCGTGGGCGTCGGTGACGAAGCTGGCCACCGCGGTCGCGATGCTCGTCGCGGCCGAAGAAGGCCTGGTCGACCTCGACGAGCCCGCCGGGCCGCCGGGCTCGACGTTCCGGCACCTGCTCGCGCACGCCTCGGGGCTGCCCTTCGATCCGGGCCCGCCGATCTCCCGCCCCGGCGCGAGGCGCATCTACTCGAACTACGGATTCGAGGTCGCGGCGGCGCACGTCGCCGAGCGTGCCGAGATGCCGTTCACGGAGTACTTCGCCGCCGTCTGGGAGGGGACGGGGATCGTCCTCGACGGCTCCGCCGGTTCGGGCGCGTCGGGAACGATCGACGACCTGGCGGCGCTGGCGCGCGAGCTCCAGCGGCCGGAGAGGATCGCGCCCGAGACGCTCGACGAGGCGCGGGCGGTGCAGTTCCCCGGCCTCG
>Ga0075425_100003416_pt1 | contig 16142 bp, 10 predicted proteins | sample SoiMethybrSBSTD4_FD_75300 | JGI IMG/M metagenome (GOLD analysis project Ga0075425, IMG submission 75300) | Bulk soil microbial communities from a Populus tree surrounding site in Tennessee, USA - Soil MetaG P. TD hybrid SBSTD4 | ecosystem: Environmental > Terrestrial > Soil > Tree plantation... | reverse complement strand
GTCAGAGAGCCGCTGCGGCAACGCTGGCAGGATCCGATCGGACGCCTCGATCACGTTGAGCTTGATGTCCTCATCCGGATCGATCTGGTCAAGCCCATACGCCACCAGTTCGCGTGTCGTGTTGTGCAGCTCCGCGGCAAGCTCGACACCGGTAGCCCCTGCACCGATGATCGCCACCTGCAACTGCTCTGGCCGAAACCGTCCTGGCTGCGCGTGCGCGCGCATCAGAGCGTTGACCAGCCGACGGTGAAAGCGCGCCGCCTCGCTTGCTGTCTCGAGCGAAATCGCGTGTTCCTTAACGCCCGGGGTTCCGAAATCGTTGGTGAGACTGCCGACTGCGATCACCAGCGTGTCGTAATGGAACACGCGCTGCGGCGTGATCTCATTGCCGTCCTCATCGAGGACCGGCGCTACCTGCACCTGGCGCCTTTCCCTGTTAAGGCCGACCATCTCTCCAAGGCGATAGCGAAAGTGGTGCCAGTGCGACTGAGCCAGATAATTGAGCTCGTGAACGCCCAGATCCATGCTTCCGGCAGCGATCTCGTGCAGCAGCGGCTTCCACAGGTGCGCACGGGTCTTGTCGATCAGCTGGATCTGGGCCTTGCCGCGTTTGCCCAACTTATTGCCTAGCATGGTGGCGAGTTCCAAGCCACCCGCGCCTCCACCGACGATGAGTACCTGGTGCAGGTCGGGCTTCTGAGCGGTAGGCGGACGACTGTTCACGCGATGCCGTTCGGGAGTTCAACCAAGGCCGAGCCGAATATAAAGTGTCAAGGCCCACCCTTGCTACCAACTCTTACGTTGCCGCCCATATCACCGTCGTTGTCGTATTCAACGAACGTCTGGTGAATCAATAATCAGTAGTCCGCTCCCGCTACCACTCTTTAAATGCTTCCTCCTCATCGGTGGGGGTTTCCCGATCCGGGCCTCCGCGATGAGCAATATCCAGTGATGCCTTGCGCTACCTTGTTAGGTGCGCCGAGTCAGTCTGGGGTGCAATCAAAAGTAAGACCATCTGACTGTTATTCCGTTGGTGATTGGTTCGATACCCCATCCGCCAGATGGATTGCAGAGGTCGCTGTCGGGCTCGCGCCTTCCCGAGACAGTCCTCCCCGTGATGCAGTCTGTTGCAAAGCGCTGCGATCCGGCGCCCGCCTGATCCGGGATACGACCCGGCACCAGCCAAGTCGGGCGCGAACACGATAGTTGCGCCCCTGTTCATCGGCGCCTGCCCGCCCTACCTTGCCGGTCATGGACATTCTCACGCAGCGCGACCATGTCGACGGCGAAATGCAGCGGCGCGGTCACGTCCGCATTGCAGGCAGCGCGACCGCTGCTCCCTTCGGTCGATTCGCAGATTGTCCGGCGTCAGCGGGTGTCTCCTGCCACAATGGCTTGGGATATCCTCCCGCCGGATTTTGCCTCTCGTCTCAATTGAGGTACCGGAATGAACGCGCGAGTCGGCGGATCCCCCTTGAAGCTGCCACCGCTCCGGGAGGCCGGCCAGTCGCTTCGGAACATGACGACTGCGCAGGGGCTATGGTCGAAGTTATCGAGACATTCACTGTCGTCGCCCTCGCGTTGTCGGCCTCGGCTTGATGCGCTTTCGCCAGCTACCGCGGAGTCAGCACTGCTGCAAAATTGGTCTGGAACCTCCGCACGCCGCACTATTTCCGTCGGACCGGGAGCGCCATCACCGTCGGCATCTCGACATTCGGCGCCGCATCCCCAAAAGCTTGAATTGCTCGGGATTCAGAAACATCACTGAGCACCGTGAGCAGACATAAAAGGACGTGGTGTAAAGAGCCCCCGTTCTCTCGCTTCACGGTCACGATGTGCCAACGATCAAAGCTGCAGATGCGGCATTGCCATTGGCTAGTTCTTCTCCCCATTGCGGAAAGCCTAGCCAGGCTGGGCGAGTCAGGTAAATACAGTGCACGAACCGCGTAAGCACTGGATAACTGATCGTGCAAAAAGGCCGAAATCGGCGACGCTTCGGCAATATGGCCACGCTATCCCTGCGGCGCCTATGGGTCATCTCCAAGCGTGCCGCCATGAGAGAAGGCTTGAGTCCGCGCGAGCGAATCAACACACAGCTGGTTTTTTACTGCGGGGCACGGGGCGTACTCAGAGTTCTCGCATATCTGATGGAACGCGGTGACTACGAGGAGCTCCACGCCACGATCCGACGGCATGCTCGTCAGATCGAGAAGTTCCGACAGCGGCCCAGCAGGCGACGGCATTGAGCACAGTCGGAGACCGACCGCTACTCGGCCGATGAGTCAGTGGAATCCGGCTTGGTTGGAAGCAGCCTTGCCTCGGTCGAATCGATTGCGGCAGCCACGCTTAAGTATTTGCCGACACAGACCTGCAAGCTGTCATGACCTGTTCCCCGCTATCGGCTTGCGAGAAGAGTATCCAAGTGGCCGCCAGATCGGTAGCTCGGTCGCCCTGCGCTAGGTCACCCCAATCGATCACGCCCAGGTGGGTTGGCTGCTTTGGGAGTGAAGACTATACGTCAAGCCAAAAGTGTTCCTTCCAGCCACACGCCGTCAACCGGCGAATTTCTGCTGCCGAGCCCTAACAACCCCCGAACGCGAACGCCAGAATTCTCTTGGCCATAATTGACAATCCTCTTAGTCTCGACCGGGCAACGCCCGGCGACTGCCGGTGAGTGACAAAACCGCCGCCTGCTCTACTCAGGAGAGGTCGACGGCACCGCAGAATCACTTCCGCTGCACGGCCGGTGCGGCAAGGGGCTCTGCGGCGCGGGGGTTGCTGAACAGCCACCACTTGAGGGCCGGCATAGTGATCACCGTGCTGCCGATGGCCATCAGCACCAGCATGCTAAACACCGTGCTGGGGATCACGTGCAGCTCATATCCGATGTTGATCACCACCAGCTCCATCAGCGCGCGCGTGTTCATCATGATGCCAATCGCCCCCGCTTCACGGGAATCGAGTCCGCTGCCGCGTGCTGCCCAGTAACATCCTGCCATCTTGCCGAAGGTCGCAAGTGCGAACAGTAGTGTGCACCACCCCCACAGCGGGCCCGTGTTCAGGGCGCCGATATCGGTGCGCAGGCCGGTGAAGGTGAAGAAGATCGGCAGGAAGAACACCTCGACGAATGCGCCGACTCGCGCCCGCCAGGCCGCGACGAGCAGCGGCCGATCATGCAGCAGTACCCCTAGCAGAAAGCCGCCGAAGATCGCGAATACACCGAGCTCGTACGTGCACAGGCCGGCCAGGAAGACTGCGCACAGGATGACGCACAGCAGGTTGTTGGGTAGCGGATCGGCCGCGTGACCCACCCGGTCTGCGACGCGCCCCAACAGTGGTCGGATGATGACTACGCAGACGGTCCCGAACAGCGCCAGAAGGAGAACTTTCACAGCGAAGGCCGCCGTCGAGAAACGGGCGGTCGCGAGCGTGGATACCGCCGCCAGCAGCAGCCAACCGATCACGTCGTTGAGCGCGGCTGCGCTGATCGCGATGCATCCCAGCGGGGTCCGCTGCAGGCCGAGCTCGATCATGATGCGACCGAGAATCGGTAGGGCCGTTATCGCGAGCGCCAGGCCGATGAACAGGCTGTAGCCGATGGAAGACGCAGTGCTGGCCAGCGCAACGTGCGAGAGCTGTGCGAAGCCCACGCCGAGGATGAACGGCAACAGGACGCCGACGCCCGCGATCCACAGCACCGCTGAACGGTTATTCCGCGCCCGAATGTGCGAGAAGTCGAACTCCATGCCGATCTGGAACATCAGCAGGATGAGGCCAATCTGACTGAGCACCGTGAGGGGTTCAGGTGAGGCCGAGCGGAATACGAGCGCGAAGGCTCCCGGGGCCAATGCCCCGAACAGCGAGGGGCCAAGCATGATCCCGACGATGATCTCGCCGACAGCGCGCGACTGACCGACGCGCACCGCGCAGCTGCCCGCAACGCGTGATACCGCCACGATAATCGCGAGCTGCACGAGAATCGAGAAGAGCAGCGATTCGCTGCTATGCGCGGCCGTGTGCATGAACAAGCTCCTTTCGCCACGTGCGCAGGGCCGAGACGAGATCGAATCGGCCGTAGGAGAGGACACGGGGCTCGTATTCGTCCAAAAAACTCCGGTACAGGGGTAGCAGGCCAGCGTCGATCAGGCCCGCGAAGTTCCGGTCGCGAGGCGGCGCGCAGCGCCAGTCGAGTGCGGCGCGGGCCAGCTCCACCGCCGCGCCAGAACTCACGGAGCAGAAATGCTCGACCGCCGTTCCGTGGTCAGCGATCTGCGCGGTGCGCGCCGTGAACAGCAGCCGGACGGGGAACAGAATCCACTTGGTCAGCCGGCGCACGTCGCCGGCGGCGAGTGCCGCACTGTCTTTCAGCAGCGCGAGGGCCTGCTCGGTTGCGAGCTTCTCCAGGGCGAGCTGCGCGCCTTCGGCGATGAGTTCGCCCAGGCTGGCGGCAGGCACCTGATCGCGGATGTCCCTGCCCCAGAGAAGCCGGCCCGACTGCCTCAGATCGGCCCGGTCGGCGGCCGCAAACCGGCCGCCGGCTGCGCCGCCGCCCAGGGTCGCCGCCGATCCCCAGAAGACGGACACGCGTTCGGCGAGCGCACTACCACTCTCGCGCAGACGATCGGGAATTCCATCGACCTTGCTTCGATCGCCTGCCTCGAGCGGATCGCTCAGTATGAGCGCAACGTCGACATCGCTGACGTGGGGACTGAAGCCGCCGTGCGCCAAGCTGCCGATCGCGTACACAGACACGAGGCGGCGCGCCCAGAGGTGCCGGGCAGACGCTGCCGCAGCCTGCAGCGCGTGCTCCGCGACCGCCCAGGACACGACACCACCAGCGCCGAGCTGCGCGTCGACGCTGGCTGCGCCACCACTGGTGCGGGGTTTGCTGCCGGCCGAGGGTGCACCGCCCGACTCGAGTTGCCGGATAGCGCCGGTCATGACAGCTGCACTCGGCGTCGCAGCGCGCGGCGCGACAGATCGTCAAGGTAGTGGCCCGAAGTGACGAGACAGGCCGCAATGCCAGCGGCGATCGGAGCGCGCAGCTCAGGGTTCGCCCGTATGCTCGGAACCAGGACGCTCTCCATCCAGTCGCGCGCATGGCCTTCGTCACACTCGATGTGAACGCGTATGAACTCCAGCTGGGAAGGCTGAAAGCCCAACCGTGTCAGCCCGGCGCCCATGCGCGACATGCGGTGCTGGCCCATCATTTCGGTCGCGAACAGGGAGCCGACCAGATTCCACGGATCGCAGTAATACCCGTAATAAAAGATGAGCGTGCGATCGATCAGACTCCGACCGAGCTCGAGGCTCACGCCGGGCCCGGCGCGCTCTTTGATGGCCGTCATGAGATTGCGCATCAACTCGGCGTGCGGTCTGGGGAAGAGCTCATCCCGAATGTTGTGCAGCAATGCCGTGCGGCTGACATCGCAGATCTGCACCTGCAGTGCCCGCTCGACCAGTGTCAGGAATGGCGGCAGGGCCCAGTTCTCGAGCAGGAATCGGGCGAATTCCGCGACATCGCCACGCTCGGCCAGCTCATCGTAAAACGCATGGCGATGGGCGCGGTGCTGGAGCACGGCCACGATACAGGCCGACTCGGACTGTGCGAGCAGCTCGGTCACCAAAGGGCCCGCGCGGCGCTGTTGTACGCTCCACCAGCGCTGCAGAGCGGACTCTTCCGCCGCGGACAGTTGCGAGCCCATGCCGCGCACGCACGCGCGCAGCAGGGCTTCGTCGTCACAGGCAGGGGTGATGTTGGCAAGGGAATGCATGACATTACTCCCGTAGATGCTGGTGGCCGCTCAGTGTGGCTCCGTCGGCGCGTCCGGCCGGGCAGAGCAAGGCCGCCGGCGGGACCGCCGAGGTGTCGCCGCACAGGCTCGAGGTCGAGCAGGGCGGCGGCTGCGCGGTTTGTTGGGTGGCGTCGCTCGCGTCCGTCGAGTCTGGGAAGCGCTGGAAATGCCGTGTGCAGAGCGCGAGGCGCCGGGCGTCCCAGATCATGTACGTCCCAAGCACGAGCTGAACCACGCTGCGCCACACGTCCTCCCATCGATCGCGAACGCGCAGCCACAAGAGCAACGTGGACAGTCGGTGCGCAGGCGGCCGCTGCGTGCTGGAATGAATGACGCAGGGCGCGCGGTTGGGAAGCGAGCGCGTGTGGGCGGCGGAGGTCGACAGCGCAACATGTCGCAGTACCTCTCGCAGGCATGCGCGCATCGTCACAGACGCAATGCCGGAAGCCGGGCACGGACGGTTGGCCGCCACTCCGAAGGGAATGTAGCTGGCCGCGTGTGCGGCGTGCCGCTCCCATCGGTCCGGATCGAAGCGATCCGGATCGGCGAAGCCGCTGCGCTGATAGTCGAGGTGGTTGAAGCACAGCACCGTGCCGCGTGGGACCGTCCTGTCCCCGAGCGTGATATCCGCGCGCGTAATGCGGTGTGAAATGCCGAACAAGGGATACACGCGCAGCGTCTCGTCGATCACGTGATCGAAGTAATGTCTGTCCGTGCCGAACCTCAGTCGCCTCTGGACGCCGGGGTGCTGTGCGACGGCCATCAACAGATGCGACATCGCCTCGGCCATCTGCACGACCGCCGTGTTGAAGAACGTTCCCTGCAGGTACAACGCACGCTCTCTCATCGAGAACTGCGCGGGCAGCGTGTGAGGGATGGCACCGGCCTCGAGCCTCGCTATGAGATACCTCGTGAGAGCCTCGCGCCGGTCCATGTGCCGCAGTCCGCAGCACTTGAGCGCGGTAACCACGTCGTGGGCATTGGTGACGATCAGCTCGCGGGCTTCCGCCGGGCAGGTCTCTTTGAATACCAGCTCGTAGTAGAACTCAGCCCACACCGGCATCATCAGGTCGCGCAGGCGCGCAAGCCGCGCCGCGCCGACCGGCTCCCGGGCAAGCTGGCGCGCTACACATCGCGCTGCCAGCTCCTCGGCCTTCTGTCTGGGAATGGCCAGAATCGAGCGCGTCGTCCGCGCGACGGCCTCGTAAGTCGGCCCCGGCTCCAGGTGCTCCTGGTGAATCTCGGCGCCGGGTGACAGCCAGTACCAGAACAGATCCGAGAGCACCGCACCTCGACTGCGCCCGCTCGCGGCCGGATGCGCGTACAAGTGTCGAAAGAGAGAAACGTCGACGAGCGGCCCGGGAATTGCCAGACCCTCGGCGCCGTTGCTGGCCGTAAGGATACGCGAGCGCAGCGCGAGAATGGCTCCGGGCAGCCACCAGGGAAGGCTCATCAAAGCCAGCAATGCCACCGCCGCGACGAGGCCGGTCAGCATGGCCGCATCCCACTGGGCAAGTGCAGGAGATTCTCATCGAGATCGCCGAGTGATCGACTGCCGCACAGGGTCATCGCCCTCGCGAGCTCCGCTTTCAGGCTGGTCAGGACCTGCCGGACTCCATCCTCACCGCCCGATGCGAGGCCCCAGAGCACCGGCCGGCCCACTGCGATGGCGGTGGCGCCCAGCGCGACGGCTTTGAGGATGTCGGTACCACGCCGGATTCCGCCATCGACCAGCACTGGGATGCGGCCAGCGATCGTCCTTACGATTGGAAGCAGCAGCTGGATGGTCGCCGGTACCGTGTCAAGCTGCCGTCCGCCGTGATTCGAGACGATCAGCGCATCGACGCCATGTGCCTGCGCGAGCCGCGCATCTTCCGGATGCGCGATGCCCTTGAGCACGATCTTCAGCCGGGTGACAGAGCGCAGCCACTCGATGTCGCGCCATGAGAGCTCGGTGAATGCCAGCTGCCTCGCGGGGCTGCCCGGTGACGCGGACTCGCGCAGGTTCTCGCACGCGAGACCCACGGGCAGATCATGAAAGCTGTTCCGGATATCCCGTTCGCGCCGGCCGAAAACCGGCGAGTCCACAGAGATCACGAGCGCGGTGCAGCCGGCCGCCTCCGCGCGACGAATGATCGCCTCCGTAAAGGCGCGATCTGGCTGCACGTAAAGCTGGAACCAGAGACCCGGCGCGGCACCCGTGTTTGCGTCCCGGGCCGCTGCGGCCACATCTTCGATTGCCACTGTCGAAGCCATGCTCGTGATCATGATCACGCCGCAATCCGCCGCGGCGCGCGCTGTGGCGCGCTCGCCGTCGGGATGCGCGAGGCAGTGGAACGCCGTCGGAGCGAGCAATATAGGCGCGGCACAAGGTTGACCGAGGATCGTGAGATCGAGCTTCGGCGGACCGCACGCGCGCAGGACGCGTGGCACGATCCCGATCGGCGCAAATGCCGCATCGTTGGCGCGCAGCGTCATCTCATCCTCGGCACCACCGGCGAGGAAGTCATACACCGGCTTTGGGAGCCGGCGACGCGCCTCGAGCTCGAGATCGTGGAGGGAAGGACCGTGCACCGCTCGTCTCCGGCTCAGCCGAGCGACGCTGCGGCGTGCGGGGCCAGCGTGAGCCCCGCGAGGAACGCGCAGAGCGGCTCACGATGCGCCGCTCCGGTCCACTCGTTCTCGAGATTCTCGGCGACGTGGTGCTCGGCCACGAGTTCGCCCCGGGAAAAGAATCTAACGACCGGATGAAGATAACGGGCGTCATGTGCCTGCTCCGGGTCATCCTGTGCGCTGCGGCCGACCGAGATGTCGAACGGGTCTACGCGATCATGATCGCGTCCATACTCCAGCGAGATCGTGACGTAGCGCTCGGAGGAGCCGAACTCGCTCTGGTGCACGTAGTCAAGCGGCAACTCTTCGTAGTAGCGGGCCGTGCCGTCGGCGGACAGGACGATGAGATCGCACAGGAAAGCGAATTGCTGCCACAGAGCCGAAGTCCGATTGACGCGCCCGAGCACCGCTTCGGCCAGAGCCGGCGCATGCGCCGGCAGCAGGCTGTGCGGCCACGGCACCTGGTGATACTTGCGCTCGAGCATGCGATGCAGCGAGCGAACGCAGTAGCGGAAGCCGTGTATGAAGCCACTGGTGGACTTGCGGTAGTCGCGCATCTGCATGAGGGTGCCGGCGAAATACAGGTCGGGTACGTTGGTCGACTCCCATTCGCAGGTTTGCGCGGGAAAGCGTCCGCGGAGTACCAGCTCGGGTCGACAGGTGGTGTCGAAGATCGACGCGTCGAAGCGAAAGCCCGTGCACACGATCACACGGTCGTAGTGCAGATCGCGCCTCGCCTCGTTGGCGCGCGCAAAGCGGAAGGTAACCACGTATGAGCCGTCGCGGCGCTCGATGCGCTCGACCTCGCCATCGAGCAGGGCGTTCTGCGACTTCAGCTGGTAGGTATCGAGGAAGTTGTTGTTGACCGCGCGCAGGTGGCCGACGAAGTGGCTCCGCCAGGCAAGTCGGACCGAGCTCGGTCCGGCGACATGGATGACTGCCGCGGTCTCGATCAGATTGTCCGCCGTCTCGAAAGCCGAGTTGCCCTTGCCGATGATCAGCACGCGCTGATTCACGAAGTCGCGGGGTTCGACCGACACCGTGCCGTAGTCCTCGGCGGTCTCGATCCCCGGAATGGGCGGCACATACTGCTCCGACACTCCAGAGGCAATCACCAGGCGGCGTGCCTCGTGGGTCACGCCGTGCTCATCGAGCGCGTGGAATGCGCCGTTGGGCCGCGTAATGTGTACGATGCGAGTGCGGGTCTTGACGGGCAAGCGGTGAGTGACAGCGAAATCGCCGAGATAGCGCACCATGTCGTCGGCACGCGGGAAGTACGCTCCGCTGTAGCAGGGAAAGCGCAGGTTCGGCTCCTCGGAGAGGAGCGAGTTCCAATCCATGCGCAGATTGAGCTCGGGATCCTGCGACCCGGTGAAGCGCTTGTTGATGGAAATGAGGCGCCGGTGCCGCGGAAACGCTGTGAAGAACGAGCCCGGCCGCTCGCCGGCTTCCAGGATGCGAAAATCACGTCCGCTGCGGGCGAGCGAGTGCGAGAGCTGCAGTCCCGCGGGTCCGGCACCAATCACCAGGTATTCCATGATGTCTCCGTATGCATCGCCGTCGGTACACGCACGGACTGTTCCCGGCGATATCCAGACGACTGGCAGTCGATGTGCCAGCCGCGACTGAGCGTGCTGTGCACAACACCCGCGGCGCATCTTGCGATGCGAAGAATGAGCAATCCCGCTGGCCTGCGCGTGACCCCCGGGTGCCCTTTCGGTGAAATTTTGGTGACCGGCCCGCGGTGGGCCGGGCTGCTGCCGCGCGTTCCTACTGGTCGGCTACAGACTTGCCCGCGGTGAGGGCTCGGCTATGTGAGTACCCGGCGCACTGCAGCGGAGGTTAACAACGAGGTACGCAGCGTCTCTTCGCAAGTCAGCGAGTCCGCAAGGCTGCGAATGCCCTCAGTGGCGAGGTGGCGGTGTCTCTCCGCGCCCTCCGGATCGGCGCTGCGCAAGCAGAGATCCGCTGCGGTCGCGTGCACCTGCCATGCCGCTAACGGCACGTGCGATCGCTCCAAAATTGCCAATGCGTTTCGTACGCAATCGTGAGCGATCCGCTGTTCTTCGCTTGCCATGGCCACGCGCGCGCTCACCTCCCACGTGCGCGCGAGCAACGTAGGTTCTGCGGTCTTCAGGGTCGCCTCGAGCAAGCTCGCCGCTTCCGACCGGGCATTTGAGCGATCGCCCGCGGCAAGCCAGACTTCAGTCAGCCCAAGTTGCGCCTGCAATCGCCAATACCAATGAAGGAAGAACTTGGGAGTCCTGTGCACATCGCGGACCTGCTGGAATCGATCCGCCGCCTCGTCGTATCGCCCCTGTTCCAGCGCGATGTAACCGGCTGCCAGTCGCCCGATCGCCAGCGGCTGCGCGGGAGGCACGCCCATGTGGCCGTGAATAATCGAGTCGCACAACCGTTGCGCGCCGGCAAAATCGAATACGAGAACGTGCAGCCACGCTTCCCGAAAAACCAGCAGCCAGGGGTCATGGCCATTCCCCTTGGCTCTGGCGCGTGCCTCACGGATGATGCGCACGACCTCGCCGAACTCTCCGCGCAACAACAGAGCGACGCATCGAGCACCTACCGCGCCCAGGTACCCCATCAGCGTGCTCGCCTCCAGCATCCTGGCACCTGATGCCTCACCGACCCGCGCTGTTTCGCCACGCAGGCACTGCACATAAAGCCAGAACATCTCATCTTGCTCGGTCAGGTGACCGCCGTTACCCGCGTGCACGGCGCCGCTCAACGACGCACAAGTCTCCCAGTCGGCATCTGTCCAGGAGCTGTACAGGAGCCGCCAGACGGCTGCCATGAATCGCGGGCGTGCGCGCGCCAGGTCATCCGCAAGGTCCTGACTGACCTGCACCGCCTGCTCCATGACGGCGACCGCGCGGTCCGGGTCCAGCAATCCAAGCGGCGCCGCCTGACACATGAGGGCGTGCGCCTCGGCGGTCGCGAGCCTTGCCTGCCTGGCACGCACCGCCTGCACCTCGTACGCCTGGACGGATTCGGACATCGCGCCCAGGACGTACTGCGCATCGCCAATCCGCTCGAGCAGTTGCAGCTCCAGATCAAGACGGTCCGCTGTGGTTACCCTGGAGACGAGCGTCAGGCCATGCTTGAGCCGCTCGAGCGATTCCCGGTGGGCGAAGCGGCGAGTCGCGGTCTGCGCGGTCACCAGCAACCAGCGAATCGCGTGGGCGTACTCGCGCCCCTGCTCGAAATGCGCGGCCAGCACCGGTGCAAGCTGGGAAGCTTCGGACGAAGGTAGCGTCGCGAGCTGCTGCGCAACGTTGTAGTGCAGCCGCGAACGGCTGACCGGCGGCAGAGTGGCATATACAAATTCCCGGTGCAGCGCATGCAGGAATTCGTAGTGCGCCGAGACTGGCCCGCCCGGAAGCTCGTGAATCCCCGCGGAGCGGATGAAACGCCGCCGCTGCGCCAGCTGTTCGCACACGTCCTCGACCTGTCCGGGCTCCAGCTCAGCGGCGCGTGCAATTTCCCAGGCAGAGAAGCGCTCGCCTGCCACGCTCGCACTGCCGAGGACGCGCTGCTCAAGACCGCCCAGCCCCGCGAGTTGCTGCTCCAGGAGCTGCTGCAGTGATTGCGGTACACCGACGGCGATCTGCTCGGGCGCGCTCGACAAGAGCCACCGACCCTCGCGCTGCACGATCAGCCCCTTGCGAACCAGGTCGTGGAGAATCTCAACCATCAACAATGGATTGCCGCGACAGTGGCGATGCACCAGGCCGCTCAGGCTCTCAGGCAACTCGCTGCCGCGAAATTCCGCTGCCAGGTAATCAGCAATGTCCTGCTCCGACAGGCCCTCCAGCGCGATCTCCTGACACAGCCTGTGGCCGAGCAGATCCTGCCTGAGACTCTTCAGCCGAGTTGTCGCGTTGTCAGTCTCCTCGCCACGATAGGTACTCAGCAGCAGCAAACGCGCGGAGACACGGCGCCGAGCCAGTGCGGAGATGAAATCGAGTGTGGCCGGATCGGCCCACTGCAAGTCCTCCAAGATCAGCAGCAGCGGGTTAGCCGACGCCAGATGCTCCAGCGCCTCACAGATCTCGCGCAGCATGCGTTCCGGGGACGCACCAAGCAGCTCGCGACGCAGCTGCTCCTTCTGCTTTGCGCTCAGCAGCGCCGGAAACTGGAGCATCCACGTTGGCGCGTGCCGGGCGAGAATCTGAACAACCGATCCCGACCGCGACGCATGCAGCAGCGGCCCGAGCGCCTCGAGCACCGGATAGTAAGCTTCCTTCCCTGCGAAGCCCTCGAAGCACTGTCCGCGCGCGATGCGCGTGCTGGACGAGCCGGCGGCACGCTGCTGCAACCAATCCACCAGGACGGTCTTGCCGGCCCCGGCCTCCCCGGCGATGAATACCAGCTGGCGCTGGCCGGTAAGCGCGCACTCGAGAGCGCGCTCCAAATGGCCGCGCGCCGTTGTGCGTCCCACGATCCGGCTCGGCGTATCCGGCGGCAGTTCGAACCCCGCCGCGGTGCTCTCCTCGTGTACCGGCGCCACGAAGCGATAGCCCCGCTTGGGAACCGTTTCGATGAACACCGGCGGGCTGCGTCGATCGCCCAGTGCATTGCGGATGCCGAGAATGTGCTTTTTGACCACTTCCGGATTGACATAGGACTGCGGCCACAGCGACTCGAGGAGCTCCTGTTGGGAAACGACCCGGTCCTGATGCTCGATCAGATAATGCAGCAGGTCGAATGCCTTCGGGGTGAGTGGCACCCGTGCCTCTCCTTGCCACAAGCAGTGGTTGAGGGGATCGAGGCGAAAAGTGTGAAACGATTTCACGGCCCGCGAACCGACCATACGCCGATGTCCGCCGGAAGCAGTCTCTGCCACTGAAGCGGCAGTGGATCGGCCAAGATCGCCATCTCAGCACGCACTGGTTGCGATGTCACCAGATAGGCACCAGAAAAGGACCCTCCGGTCACGTGCCGTATCGGCCTGCCTCCTTATCCTGCCGCCCGCGCCGGTTGCCCTTGGGCCCCGTCGCATCGAATCAACCCCTATCAAACCCCCTACAGCTGGGAAGGATGAGGAGTCTCACATGAAGAAATTTCTGTTACTGGCACTGCTGTTGGCCCCAACAGCGCTGTTCGCACATGATGCCGATGATTCGGTCGTGAAATGGCATCAGATCGTCGGCGTGATCACGGCTCCGAACGTCGACAATCCCGTTGCCGGCGTAAGCGCCGGAACGTTGCCGTGGTCCGTCCGTAGCGGTAGCGCCCACGTGAATCTCGCAACGGGCGAGGCCCGCTTCGATGTGGATGGACTCGTGCTGATTGGTGGGAACGCGAGCGGCACGACAGGGCCAATTACTGGCGTAACCGGCACGCTCGTGTGCAACCCCGGCACGAACGGACAGACGATTCTCAACACCGCGGAAGTCAGACTCACCCCGCATGGTGACGCGGATTTCCGGGGAGAGATCTCTGGAATTCCCGCCCCCTGCGCCAACCCGTTGTTCCTTATCCGTATCGGACCCAGCTTCCCAGTAGCCGGGGCCGTCGGCCGCTGGCTCGCGACGGGAGCGGTTCGCACAATCGGCGACTGATACGTCCCCCAATAAGGCCAACAAATCTCAGAACGTCGCCGGCGGGGCTCTTCCGGGTCCTCCGGCGACAGCTGAGATGGGCTGGGTTCCGCTCCAAGAGGACCCACTTCATGTCGGGCCCAACCCCCACACCCGCGGAGGCACATCGTGAGCAAATCATCAAACAACACCGTCGTCATCACCGGCGCTACCAGCGGTATCGGACTAGCACTGGCTGAAGCATTTCTCAATGAGGGCTACAACGTCGTCGGCACTAGCCGCTCCGCCGAGCGGTTGCAGGCCACCGCCGGGAAGTTGAACGCGGGCGAGCGTTTCCTCGCACTGATTGCTTCGTGCCTCCTCTGCAGCACGGCTGTCGGTGCAGACCGGCCGGAAAAACCCGCGGTCGCCGGCGCGGGAGTGAAGTTGTACACGCTCGACTGTGGGCACATGGAGTTCAAGGACATGGGGATCTTCGCCGACACGGGCGAGTATGACGGCACCGCCGGCAAGCTGACCGCGTCGTGCTTCGTCATCAAACACCCGAAGGGCACGTTGCTCTGGGACACCGGGCTTGGCGACAAGATTGCCGAGACACGGCAGGGCATCGACCTGTTCGGCGGCCAGATCCATTTCAGCGTGCCCCTAACGGTCGCTTCTCAACTCAAGGAAATCGGGCTTGCACCGGCGGATATCACCTATGTCTCGTTCTCGCATCTGCACCTCGATCACGCCGGCAATGCGAACATGTTTCCGTCGTCGACATGGATTCTCAATTCGAACGAGATCGCCTGGGCCACGGCGACACCACCGCCGTTCGGCGTGGACCCGTCGTTGTTCAGCGGCTACAAGACGGTGAAGACACAGATGATCGACGGTGATTACGATGTGTTCGGCGACGGGACTGTGCGCATCCTGAAGGCGCCCGGTCACACGCCGGGCCACTCGGTGCTCGAATTGAAGCTAAACAAAGCCGGGGTCGTGATTCTTTCCGGCGATCTCTATCACGTGCACGAAAACCGCACGTTTCAGCGCGTGCCGACGTTCAACTACGACCGTGCCGATACGCTGGCGTCGATCGATCGGATCGAGAAGATCGTCAAGAACACTAAGGCGCGTTTCGTGGTCCAGCACGATACGGCGGATCTCAAGATGTTGCCGAAACTTCCCGCGTACCTGGACTAGCGCGGCATGGCGGAACGAAATCCGGGTCAGAGTGCACTCGCTCGAGTCCCACGTAACCTGTCGAGCACTGCAACGCCAAGTGGCGGCTTATATACCGGAATCTGCTGGCCCTATAGCTACGGTACAGTGGAACCTCGCATCCACCTCCGACGCGAATGTCCTTGAGCTTAGGCTGGTCTCTCTCCGAGCGTTCTCCATACACGACGATTTCGAAAGCCCTCCCCGACGTTGATGATGATAAGGCTCGATACCGGCGAGCGTGACGGCGGCGTTCGCGAATGACTTGAAGCCGGCCATTGATATTCGCCAGCAACGCTGCTCGTGTCGAAGTAGCCACAATGCGCGCGGCTCTCCGGCGGAAGCTTCGGCGATAGCGCGCAGTTCAAGAACTTCGAGGTGCGTTATACAACTCGCGGCGAGCTTCAGCTCACCGCCTTCAATAGCAGCAATGGCACAATTAAGTACGCAGTTGAAGCGGGCCGCGGCCTCAAGGCGCGGCGACTTGGTCTAGGCGCGGACGATATTCAAAAACTTCGTTCGCTTTTCGCGGCAGCATACCAAAAGCTGCAGTCGCTGGGTGCCTTGAAGTGACGGCTGACGGTGGCAGGTTAAAAACGCTCTCTACAACTACATCCAATAGTGGATGCTGCGTGGGCGCAGTAAAATCACCCACCGCAAGGCGGAATCGCGGCCGCGACTTGACGCCAAGCCGCTGCTGCGTCCGCTTCAGGTGCATCTGGATAGGCGCGCCGCACTCCCGGCACTTGCCGGGTTCGTATGCCTCCATCGACTGCGACTTGGCGAAAGGCATATCGAACTCGTAGGTGTCGTCCTCGGTATGCCCGCACCTGGCGCACTCAACGCGTATCCGCACGACCACCGGGACCCGGGTATCCATCCGCCGCGGCATGGCGCGCAATTCTAGCTGGCGGAGAACAGTGACGAAGAACGGCCTAGCTGCGCGTAGCTATCGGGCAAGCCGTTTCTC
>Ga0075425_100003415_pt1 | contig 16143 bp, 12 predicted proteins | sample SoiMethybrSBSTD4_FD_75300 | JGI IMG/M metagenome (GOLD analysis project Ga0075425, IMG submission 75300) | Bulk soil microbial communities from a Populus tree surrounding site in Tennessee, USA - Soil MetaG P. TD hybrid SBSTD4 | ecosystem: Environmental > Terrestrial > Soil > Tree plantation... | reverse complement strand
CCAGCGTGCGTCTCGCCCCGGTGAGCTGCGGCTCAAGATTGGCCTTGAAGCGCCGTACGCGGAGGCCGCGGGCGAGATCTGCGGCGTGCGCCGTAGCGCGTACCCTCCTTTGGTGCTGCGGCGCGACCGACGTGGCGCATCGGTTCTTGCGGCCGCTCGTGTGGGGGGCAATTGATGGGCGTGCAGGGAGTGAGCCGGCGAGCAGGCTCCGCCGCCTTCGAGCGCGCCGCCGGCGATGCGCCGTTGGCCCTGACGCTCGGGCTCTTGGCGTTCTTCCTGGTCAATGCCTTCTTGCTCAACGCCATCCTATGGAGCGCCTCGCCCGAGCCCTATCGCAGCACGGTCCTTAAGGACACCTGGGACCTCGTCCGCGGCCAGGGCGGCGACGATTCTTGGGGAGCGATGCAGGCAGCGCTCGAACACGTCGCCGAGACGCCCGACGCGCCGCTCTACGCAAAGGTATTCTTCGCCGACAATGTGCGTTTTCAGTACCCGCCGTCGGCTCTGTTCGCCCTCTCCGCCATGCTGGCCGTTGCACCGGAGCGGGTGCAGGTCGATGACGCCTACGACGGACCCTGGCCGGCGCTCAACTCGCTGGTCGGCTGGATTTTCATTGCACTGACCGCGATCTCGGTCGCGGCCTTGCTGGAGACCGCGCTCGCATCAATGCGGCCCGACATCGATTGGCGGCGCTTGCGAGTGCTGCGCGCGCTCCTGGTCGTCGGCCTCACCCTTACATTTTATCCCGTCGCCAAGGCATTCACCCTGGGACAGATCCAGGTGTGGATGAACGCGCTGTTCTCCCTCGCGATGCTCGCCTGGGCCACTCGATGCAAGGTCTTGAGCGGCATCCTCATCGGGCTCGTCGGCCTCATCAAGCCGCACTACGGGCTGCTGCTGGTGTGGGCTGCCTTGCGCCGCCAGATGCGCTTTGCTGCCGCTTGTGCCGCCACCATTGCCGTTGGCATGGCGGCGTCCGTTGCCGTGTACGGGCTCGCCAACCACCTCGATTACCTGCGCGTGCTCTCCTTCCTGTCGCAACGCGGTGAGACCTACTACCCCAACCAATCCGTTAACGGCATTCTCAATCGGTTCATGAGCATCTCCTCGCCAGCGGCCTTCGTGACGCTGGATCTGCCAGCCGGTCAATTCCCGCCCTTCACGCCTTGGATCTGGGCGACCACGCTGACGAGCTCTCTCGCGCTCCTGGGGTTCGCGCTGCTGCGCTTTCACCGACATGACTGCAGCGGCGGCGTCATCGATCTGGCGCTCATGGCCCTCGCCTGTACCATGGCCTCTCCCATCGCCTGGGAGCATCACTACGGAATGTCCCTGCCGATTTATGCCGTGATGCTCGCCCGCACGCTGGGCGATCGCCAACGGCTGACGTGTCTTGCCATCTCCTACGTCCTCGTAAGCACCTTCGTGCCCGCCACCAACCTCTTTGCGGGGAGCCCGCTCAACCTTCTTCAGTCGACGCTGTTCGCCGGCGCCATCGTCCTCCTCGTGCTGCTTGCGACGACCGCTGCGCGAGCCACTGGGGGTGCGTTGCAACCCGCTGTTCGCGTGCCGCAAGAGATGCCCGCTCGGCGCGCGTTAGGTGCAGAAACTTTGCGCGCGAAGCGTTGCAATACCACCTGGTAGGATTGCATGTCGCATGGGCTGGAGGGATCAAGGGATGCAACGGCGAACCGATGAGGCCCGACAGCCGGTCGCGCGGCAGTCGGGCGGGCGTCCGCCAGCCGATGCAGACGTGCCACTTGCGATCGGAACCGACGCGCCCTCATGGTTCCGAGAGCTCGCCCGCAGCCTGCGGCTGCACCAGTGCGTCAAGAACCTGCTCGTGTTCGTGCCCCTCATTCTCGGCGGCCGGCTGAGCGACCGGGCCGAGGTCCTCAACATCCTCGTTGCATTTGTTGCGCTCACCTGCGTCGCATCGGGGACTTATCTGATCAACGATATCTGGGACCGACCTGAGGACCGCAAGCATTGGTCAAAGCGCTTCCGTCCCATCGCGGCCGGACGGCTCGCGGTGGGAAGCGCCTTTTGCGCTGCCCTGCTCTTGATCGGCGTTGGGGTTCTGCTGGGCGTCCAGATGTCCTGGAAGAGCGGCGGGATGTTGCTGCTCTACCTCGCCGTTACCCTGGCTTACACGCTGAAACTCAAGGCTGTGCCGTTCGTGGACGGTCTCGTTCTGGCGAGCCTCTTCACGATCCGGCTCGGCATCGGCGCCGTGGCGGCAGATGTGCCACCCTCTCCCTGGCTTTTCGTGTTCTCGATGTTTCTGTTCGCCTCGCTCAGCTACGCCAAGCGCCATACCGAGATCGTCAAGGCAATCGCTCGCCGCGCCGAGCAGCCGAACGGCCGGGGCTATCGGTCGAGCGATGCGCCGATGATACTCACCGTCGGCCTGTCGAGCGGCATCGGCGCCGTGACGATCATGGTCCTCTACATCGTCGAGGAGGCCTTCCGCAGCAGCTTTTACGGCAGCACGAGCTGGTTGTGGGGTTTTCCACCCCTAGTGTTCCTGTTCGTCATGCGCGTGTGGTTGCTCAGCGCGCGCGGCGAGATGAGCGACGACCCGGTCGCGTTCGCGGTCAAAGACCCCACCAGCCTGGCTCTGTCGGGCTTGTTGCTCTTGTGCTTCGCCTTTGCTTGGCTTGGCTGATCCGATGCAGCCGCCGGCGCCTGCGCGACGTCTTCTTGATCGCCCCCAGGGGCGCTTTGTCGTTGCCGGCGGCATCGCCGCCTTGGTGAACTGGCTCGTGCGCTTTCCGATCGAGCTCGCCGTGCCCTACTTCGCGGCCCTCCTGCTTGCCACGAGCATGGGCATGGCCTGCGGGTTCGTGCTCTATCGCAGCTGGGTGTTTCCCGGCTCAACGCGCTCGCTTGCGGGCCAGATCCGCGACTTCATCCTCGTAAACCTGACGGGGCAGGCGATGATGCTCGCCATCGCCACCATCGCCCGCCAGCTGCTGTTGGCCGTTCAAGTCGGCCCCCTCATCGCCGGCGCAGCGGCTCATACGCTGGGCATCGCAGTGGGGGCCATCGTCAACTACCTAGGCCACCGGCATCTGACCTTCACCACTGCTCCCGCGCGGCGCGGGTGATGTCGGGTGCTCAAGCGGCGGCGAATTGCACGGCGCCGATGGCCATCGCCACGGCCGCCTGCGTCGGGTCGATGACAGGGACGCCCAATGCCGCCTCGAGCGGCTGACGGTGCCGTGCCATACCGGCACAACCCATGACGATGACATCGGCGGCATCCTTGTCGCAGAGCTCCTCGCCGACCTCGATCATGCGGTCGAGCGTCTTCTCGCCCGAAGCCACCTCGGCCACGCTCATGTTGAGCGGCCGCTCGCCGGCGAAGCGGTCCATGAGTCCCAGTTGGCGCAGGTAGCGTACATGCCGGCGAATCGAGCGCTGGGCGATGGCGATCACGCCGACATGCTCACCCCGGGCGAGCGCAGTGAGCACGCCCGCCTCGTTGATGCCGAACACCGGGCGTGCCGTGGCTTCGCGGCAGACGGCAAGGCCTGGATCGGAATAGCAAGCGATCACGAAGGCATCGATATCGTTGCTGCCCGCCACCAGCCGCCGCAGCGGTAGGGTCACGCTCTCGACGTGTTCTTGCGTTTCGATGCCGTAGGGGCCCTCAGCCAGGGTGCGGCATTCGATCTCGGGCCCGTCCCCAAACCGGACGGGAGCGAGCGCGGCCGCCAAACCCTTGGTTACGGCCTCGTTGGAATTGGGGTTCACGACCAAAATGCGGCGGCGCGGGTGCGAAGCCATGCTGGCATCCTCCAGGATTTGCCGCCATTGTTGGCCTCTCCGCGCTCCTCGTCTAGAGCAAAGGCAGCAGCGCCAGCCAAGGAGTATGTTGAGATGCCGGAACTCGCGTTCGATTGCGTGATCCGTGGGGGCCGCGTTGCCACTGCGGTCGACGATTTCGTCGCCGACGTCGCCATCAAAGACGGCGTCATCGCCGCCATCGGCCGCAATCTTGGCCAGGGTGGCGCCGAGTTGGACGCGAAGGATCGGCTGCTGCTGCCGGGCGGCATCGACGCGCACGCGCACATCGAGCAGTTGTCAGCGGCTGGCATCGTCAACTCCGACACGTTCGAGAGTGCCACCGTATCGGCCGCGCATGGCGGCACCACGACGGTCATCTGCTTCGCCGCCCAGCACCGGGGCATGAACCTCCAGACGGTGGTCGGCGACTATCTGGCTCTCGCGAAAAAAGGTGCCGTCATCGACTACACCTTCCACATGATCATCGCCGACCCGACCGAGGTCACGCTGAAGGAACACGTGCCGGCGCTGGTCTCGCAGGGTCACTCCACACTGAAAGTGTTCATGACCTACGACCTTCTCAACGTTGGCGATGAGAAGCTCCTCGACATCCTCCTGGCCGCGCGCCAATCGAGGGCGCTGGTGTGCGTGCATGCTGAGAACCACGGCATGGTATCGTGGATGGGCAAGCGCCTGGTCGAAAAGGGCCACACGGCACCCAAATATCACACCATCAGCCACCCGCGGGGTTGCGAAGCTGAAGCCTTCAACCGATTGATTGCGTTTGCCGAGCTCCTCGACCAACCGATCATGATCTTCCACGTCTCGACGGCTGAGGGTGTCGCGGTGATCAGGCAGGCGCGTGGCCGCGGCTTGAAGATCTTCGCCGAGACCTGTCCGCAGTACCTGTTCATGACCGCCAAGGACTTGGACAAGCCTGGCGTGGAAGGGGCCAAGTGGATGTGTTCGCCGCCGCCCAGAACCGAGGCCGATCAGGAGGCCATCTGGCAGGGACTGGCCCTGGGCGACCTGCAGGTGATCTCTTCCGACCATGCCCCGTACGCGTTCGATGCCACCGGCAAGCTGATGGCCGGCCACACTGCGACCTTCAAGCAAATCGCCAACGGCCTGCCCGGTATCGAGGCGCGGCTGCCCCTGTTGTTCGACGCCATGGTATCGAAGGGGCGGCTCGGCTTGCATAAATTCGTCGAACTGACCGCGACGGCGCCCGCCAAAATCTACAACCTTCACCCGCGCAAAGGCTCAATTGCCATAGGCGCCGACGCCGATATCGTGATCTGGGACGCGAAGCGGCAGGTGACGCTCGCCGATAACCTGATGCACGACGGAGCGCGCTATACGCCTTACGCGGGCCGCAGCGTCACCGGCTGGCCCACCACCGTCCTGCGGCGCGGCGAGGTGATCGTGCGCGACGGCAAGCTCACGGCAAAGCCCGGCTCCGGAGCCTGGTTGCCGAGAGCCGGCGGGGCCCCAGCCGCTCCGTTGGGCCGCCTGACCGCGGATGTGGATCCGGTGCGCAATTTCGGCGCGAAATTGATTTGAGGCCTCCTCGCGCAAATCAGCACCGCCGAAACGACAACAGAAAGAAGGTGGCTTTAATGGCTGCGGATAGGCCGCCCCTCGATCGACGCCGCCACGCCCATCGGGCTGATCTTGCGGCCGAGGCGTTGCGCGGCATGGTGGCAGCACCACGCTTTGCGGCGGGCGAAGCGCGGCAGGTCGTCAAGACCGCCGTGCCCCTGCGCGAGGTGCCTGACGCCAAAGCGCGCTGGACAACGCAAGTGCTGTTTGGTGAGCGCGTCACCCTTTACGATGAATGCGAGGGGTGGGCGTGGGTGCAGCTCGCCAGCGACGGTTACGTCGGTTACCTGCCAGCATCGGCACTATCTGAGCGCATCGAGGCACCAACCCATTGGGTGCGTGCACTCTCGACCTGGCTTTACGAACGGCCCGACTTCAAATCGCCGCCGAGCCTATCGCTCAGCATGAACGCAGCCGTTCGCGTCGTGGCCATGGAAGCCGCCTTTGCCAGGCTCGTCGATGGGCGTTTCGTGCCTGCGCCCCACATCGCCGAGCAGCGCTGGCACGCGCCCGACTTTGTCGCCATCGCCCAAGGCTTCCTTGGCGTGCCCTATCTGTGGGGCGGAAAGACGCCGGCCGGGATCGATTGCTCGGGTCTCCTGCAGCTCGCGATCCACGCGTCCGGTCGGCCCTGCCCGCGCGACAGCGATATGCAGTTGGCGGAGGTTGGCGAGAGCGCGGTGGTTGGCAACGACCTCGGCGGCCTGGCGCGCGGAGACCTCGTATTTTGGCCGGGCCATGTCGGTATCATGCTCGACCCGGCTCGCCTTCTGCATGCCAATGCTCACCACATGGCCGTGGCCGTCGAGCCGCTCCGGGTTGCGGCCGAGCGCATCGCGCGCACCGGCCAGGCCATCGCTGCCGTCAAACGATTGCCGCCCCAGCCTGGCTGAGGCGACCGCGAGGCCCAGAGGGAGCTTTTTGAGCGCGACGGTGGTGGGGCGCAACCGCGCCCAGGAACGACGGGGCCTTGCCGACACAGCCAAGATTAGCTCGGGCTTTCGCTGGCTCACCCCAAACCCGATGCCCAAACCCGATGCTCGACAGGACGCGCGACCGGCTCGCCGCCCCAGACCGTCCATCATGTTCACGGCCGTGATGGCTCGTTCATTGCCCCGTGGGCTTCAGCAGGGCGGCGACCGTGATGGGATCGCTCTCCGCGGCGGCGGCCGCCATCTCGCCCGCGGCCTCGAGCACCGGATAGGCGACCGAGCAGATGTGCGAGTGGATCCGCTTCAAATCGCGCAGCACATCGAGGTGGAGCGATGTCGTTTCCAACGTCTCGGGCCGGCCGGCGCGCAACCGCTCCAAGTGGCGCTCGGCGGCGGCGAGCTCGGCGTTGCGCAAAAGCGCCTTCTCAGCGATCAGCTTGCGCGCCTCCCTGACATCGCCGGACATGAATACGCCGAGCGCGATCCGCAGGCTTTCCACGATGCGCTTGTGGAAGGCCGCCAGCTCCTCGGCGCCTTCGCTCGAGAACTGAAACTTGCGCTTGATCTTCTTGCCGGCGAGCTCGGCGAGATTCTTGTCGATAATATCACCGACGTGCTCGAGGTTGATCGTGAAGGAGATGATCTCCATGGCGCGATGACCTTCGCGCTCATCGAGGCTGCCGCGCGTGAGCTTGGTGACGTAGAGCTTGATGGCCTCGTCGAGCTTGTCGACCACGTTGTCCATGCGCGAGACCTCGCGAACCAGGGCGCGGTCGTTCGTCATCAGCGCCGTCATGACCTGACGCAGCATCACCTCGACGACGTCGCCCATGCGCAGGGTCTCACGCGCCGCGTCCGCCAGGGCCAGAGAGGGCGTCTCGAGGGCGGTCTCGTCGAGATAGCGGGGCGAGGCCGGATTGGCCGCGACCTTGCGTGCCGGCAACAGCCGCTCCAGCAGCCGGGCGAGGGGTCCGAGCAGGCCGATGAAGGCGGCTGCGAGCACGACGTTGAAGGCCATGTGGAATTCCGCCGTCATGCGCGCCATGTCAGGCTGAAATGCGCTCATCGCGCGGGCGATCGGATAGAGGAAGGGTCCCACCAACAGCACGCCGACGAGCCTGTTGATCAGATTGCCGACGGGAAGCCGATAGCTTGCGGCGTCGCCGCGACGGCCGCCCTCGAACACGGGATTGACGGCAGCGCCGAGGTTGGCCCCGAGCACCAGCGCCAGCGCTGCCGCCGGAGTGACGAACTGGGAATAGGCAAGCGACATGATAAGGAGAACTGTGGCCACGCTCGAATGCACCGCCCACGTGCACAGGGCAGCGAGCAGGATGCACATGATGGGATCGCCGGTGATGGCCGCAATGAGCAGGCGCACGCTGGGGGCAGCCTCGGCCGGCTCAAGCGTGTTAAGGAGGACGTGCAGCGCCAGCAGCACCAACCCCAAGCCGATGGCCACGCGGCCCAGATCCTTCACTGTGGAGCGCGACCCGCTGCGGAAGGCGATCACGCCGGCGATGAACAGGACCGGTGCAGCCGCGGCCACGTTGAAGGAGAGAAGCTGTACGATGAGGGTCGTACCCACGTTGGCGCCAAGCACGATGGCAAGACCCGAGACGAGGCCAATGACCCCTTGCGCCGTAAACGAGGCGGCCATTAGGGCGGTGGCCGTGCTGCTCTGCAGCAGGGTGGTCAGGCCAAGGCCGGCGGCGAACGCTGCCAACCGGTTGCCGAGCGCCTTCGACAGCAGATGGCGCAGGTCTGAGCCGAACGCGCGCAAAATGCCGCTCTGGACCATGTGCAGGCCCCACAGCAGCAGCGCAATGCCGCCCATCAGATCGAGGAGGACAACCGTTCCCATTCGATTTGGCTCGCCACGCTGGCCCAGTCCCGCGTGGTAGCCAACATAGTGCCGGTTCGCGGAGGATCAATGCTGATGCGGGGCCCCCTCGCTTGGCCGCACCAGGCGCTCAGCACAAGCCGATGTTCGCCTCAGACACGCCGTTCGACCATCAGCTTCTTGAGCTCGGCGATGGCCTTTGCCGGATTGAGGCCCTTTGGGCACGCCTTCGTACAATTGAGGATCGTGTGGCAGCGGTAGAGGCGGAAAGGATCCTCAAGATTGTCGAGCCGCTCGCCGGTTGCCTCGTCGCGGCTGTCGACCACCCACCGGTAGGCCTGCAGCAGAACCGCGGGGCCTAGATAACGCTCCTCGTTCCACCAGTAGCTCGGGCAGGAGGTGGAACAGCAGGCGCACAGGATGCACTCGTAGAGACCGTCCAGTTTCTCGCGGTCCTCTTTGTCCTGCTTCCACTCCTTGGGCGGCGTGGCGGTGGAGGTCTTGAGCCAAGGCTCGATGGATTGGAGCTGGGCGTAGAAGTTGGTCATGTCTGGCACCAGGTCCTTCACCACCCTCATGTGCGGCAGCGGATAGATCTTCACCGCGCCCCCAAACTCGCTGATGGCTTTGAGGCAGGCGAGAGCGTTGGTGCCGTTGACGTTCATGGAGCAGGAACCGCAGATGCCCTCGCGGCACGAGCGGCGGAAGGTGAGCGTCGAATCGATCTCGTTTTTGATCTTGATGAGAGCGTCGAGCACCATCGGCCCACACGTCTTGCGGTCCACCCAATAGGTGTCGATACGCGGGTTTTTGCCGTCCTCCGGGTTCCAGCGGTAGATCTGAAATTGCTTCCAGTCGCGGGTCCGCCCAGAGGGCTCATTCCAGGTCTTGCCGGCGGTGACCTTGGAGTTTCTCGGCAGCGTTAACTGGACCATGGCGCGGCGGTTTTCCCCGTCAAGTGTGCGACCCATCTCGTGGCCGACTGTCCACTCTTGCTGCGGTGCGTGTCAACCGGCGGGCTGACGCGGGCGTCTTGGCGCGCGCACGGGGGTCTCAGCTCTCGCACATAGGGCGCCTTAGGAAGGCCGCTGGGTGGGACGCAGAGGCCGGCCCCGCAGCGGCCACGATCCTCAGGACGTCCTCGCCATAGCGCGCGAGCTTGCTGCGGCCGACCCCGCTGATGCCGGCAAGCCCATCTTGATCGGCCGGGCGACGACGGGCAATGGCGGCAAGCGTCACATCGTGGAAAATCGCATAGGGCGGCACGTGCTGCTCGGCGGCGCGATCGCGGCGCCAGACGCGGAGGGCCGCAAACAGCGGCGCGTCGGCGGGAGCGACTTCGAGGCGCCCGCGGCCGCCACGTCTGGTGCGGGAGCGCGCGCTGCGGGCCGCCATCGCCCCGTCGGCCGACAGCTGACGCATTGCCACCCGCCGCTCGCCGCGATAGACGGCCCCGACCTCGACTGCATCGCCAAGGCCAATGAGGGGCCTGCCATCATTGAAATCTTCGCGCAGGAGCCCTTCCAACACCAGCTGATCGATGAGGTCGCGCCATGCAAGAGCGCTCAGCTCGCGGCCGATGCCGAACGTGGAGAGCCGCGTCTCGCGAACCGGCTGGACCTTCTTGTTGCCCAGCAAGTGATCAATGACGCGCCCGCGACCCAGGCTCCCACCCAAGCGGTGTACAGCCGAGAGCGCCATTTGCGCGGCCCGTGTGGTGTCCACGGCGTGAGCGGGATTGAGGCACAGATCGCACTGGCCGCACGCCGCGACTGTCTCCTCGCCGAAATAGCGACGCACGGCCGCCGGGCGGCAAGTGGTGCCCTCGAGCATGGCGTAGAGCTGGCGCACCTTGCGCATTTGCACGGCCTTGACGGGCGGCTCCATCTCGCGGCCGCTGATGCGCCGGAGGGCCCAGGCCATATCCGAGGCAGAATAGAGCGTGATGCCTTCAGCGAGAGTGCCATCGCGTCCCGCCCGGCCGATTTCCTGCCAGTAGGCCTCGATCGAGGCCGGCGGATCGGCATGCATGACGTAGCGCACGTCGGGCTTGTCAACACCCATACCGAAGGCGATGGTGGCCACCATGACAGCCGCCTCGGCGTCGAGGAACGTGTTGAGCCGCGATGCCCGCACCTCGCGGTCGAATCCTGCGTGATAGGCGAGCGCAGGCACGCCGGCCGCCGACAGCCGGTTGGTCAGCTCCTCGACGGTCTTGCGAGTGCCGGCGTAGATCACGCCGGAGCGCGCCGGGCGCTCGAGCACCAACTCCAACACTCGGGCGTGGCTGTCGGCCTGCTTGCGCTCGGCCGACAACGCCAGCTCCGGCCGCGCGAAGCTGTCGACGAACTCGCGCGCATCGCCAAGGCGCAGTTCGATACGGATATCCTCGCGGGTGCGCGCGTCAGCGGTCGCTGTCACGGCCAGGCGTGGGGCCTTCGGGAAGACCTGCGCCAGCCGACCGAGCATGCGGTATTCCGGGCGGAAGTCGTGGCCCCACTGGCTCACACAATGAGCCTCGTCGATCGCCACCAGGGCGAGTTGCCGGCCTCCCAGGCGCTCCAACATGGCCGATTGCATGAGGCTTTCGGGCGAGAGGTAGAGCAGATCGAGGGCGCCCTCGCCAATGCGTCGCCAGATCGCATCGCGGCTGGAATAATCCAAACTTGAGTCGAGCTTCTCGGCTGCCACGCCCGACTGCTGCAACGCCGCAACCTGGTCGGACATGAGCGCGATCAGAGGCGAAACCACGAGGCCGAGCCCCGGCCGCACGAGCGCTGGGATCTGGTAGCAAAGGCTCTTGCCGCCGCCCGTCGGCAGCACAGCGAGCACGCTGCGACCGGCCAGCACCTCGGCGATCACGCCGGCCTGCAAGCCGCGAAAATCTGCGTGACCGAAGGTGGAGCGCAGGGTCTCGCGTGCACCATCAAGTCCAGTGCCACATCCGCAGCCAGCGACCAAGGTTGGGGAATCAGTGCTCACTGGCGCATTTTCACCGGCTTCCAGGATCGGACAAGCCGGCGATCAGCTTTGGCCCCGTCGGTCCACCGATCGGAGGGGAAAAAAGCGGGATTCACGCCAGGGGACGCGAGATTGCGCGCGGCGTGGGCCGCAAGGAATGCGGTTTGCTTTGCTGCCATGGGTCCGACACTATGGCCATTCCAACTCCTTGCCGCCGGAGCCCAAAGGAATGGCCGAGATCCAACCGCGAAGGGTGCTATCCGATCTGCGCACCCTCGCTACGTTCGGGGCGTACAAGAGCGGCGTGCACCGCCCGACGCTCTCCAAGCAGGACATCGCCGCCCGCGAATGGTTCGCGGCTCGACTGTCGGAGGCCGACCTCGTTGCCTCGATCGACGGCATCGGTAATATCCTCGGCAAGAGCGCATCTCCCGGCCGCAAGGTTCTCGCCGGATCGCACCTGGAGAGCCAAAACTATGCCGGCTGGCTCGACGGGGCCTTGGGCTGCGTCTATGCACTGGAGGCTGCGCGCGCCATCGCCGCAGACCCCGCGACCCGGCAGGTCGGCGTCGACGTGGCGGTGTTCTGCGACGAAGAGGGGCATTTCGGCAGCTTCCTCGGCAGCCGCTCGTTCATCGACCTGCTCGAGGAGGGTGAGCTTGACGGGGCCGTCAACCGTGCCACGGGCACGACGATGCGCGAAGCCCTGAAGGCGGCGGGCTGGTGGGACCGACCGCGCCTCAGGATTGATCCCGCACGCTACGCAGGGTTTTTCGAGGCGCACATCGAGCAGGGCGATACGCTCGAAAGCCTGGGCCTCAAGATCGGCGTCGTCACGGCCATCGTCGCCATTTGGCAGTATCGCCTGACGGTTGAGGGTGAGCAGAACCACGCCGGCACGACCGCGATGTCCCGGCGACGCGACGCCGGGTTGGAGCTGGTGCGCCTGCTGGGCGCGATCGATGCGCGCTTTCCGCAAATCTGCGGACCGCGCACGGTATGGACCACGGGGCGCGTTGAACTTGACCCCGGCGAGAAGAGCATCATCCCGGGCAAGGCTGAGGCGTTGTTCCAGCTGCGCGATGCCGATCCGGCTGTGCTCGACCGCCTGGACCGGGAGCTCAACAGCCTCATCGAGCGCGCCAATGCGACAGGCGTTTGCCGCCACGCGCTTGAGCAGATCAGCGCCAGTACCCCTGCCGTGATGGACGAGCCCCTGCTGGCCGCACTGGATCGCGCGGCCGAGGCGCGCGCGCCGAGCAAGCATACCCGCATGCCCTCGGGCGCCGGCCACGATGCGCAATGGCTGGCCCGCAAGCTTCCTACGGCCATGATGTTCGTGCCGTCCATCGGCGGTGTCAGTCACCACTGGAGCGAGAACACGAGCGATGCGGACATCGTGCTCGGTGCGCAGGTCTTCACCGACGCCGTCCTCGACGTGCTCATGGCCTGACAGCGGCGGCGTGCGCCATCGGGGGCAAGCACTGGCCTTTCGCAAGCGCTGGCCTTCCCTAACGACGCCCGCGCGCACGGGCGCGGCGGGCACAACCGTTGCGAGGCCCGGGGGCAAATTCGCAAGGGGCCCGGTGCCGGCGCCGGTGCGGGCGCGCCGTCGGGCAAGGCGCCGCATTGGGGGTCAAGACCCTGGTGCGGCAAGTTCTCGTGCCTCGACCTCGCAACCCCTGGAGAAGATCCCCCACGGCACCCTCTGGCCACGCGCGGGGGCCTTGAAGTGGGTGCCAAAGCCCGAGCACCATCGCGTTGGCTGTCAACCACCGCAAAGGTTACCGCGGGCCAGGGTGCGGATTACCCGCGCCGGTACTGGCGCAGGCAACGCCCCATCTATATGCTGCAATCGGCATCTGCGCCGCGAGGGCCTGGATAAGACGCGCAATGAATCGGTTTGAACGGCTGCTCGGCCTCAAGGGCGAAGCGAGGCTGCGGTTCCTCGACGGCGAGTTCCAGGTGCTGGCGCCTGGCGAATTTGTGCGCTGCGCCGTCACCGGCGAGCCAATCATGCTGCCCGATCTGCGCTACTGGAGCGTCGAGCACCAGGAGGCCTACGCCAACGCCGAGGTCGCCTTCACGCGCCACCGCACGGTGAAGGGGCGCAAGAAATGAACTTTCATCAATAGAGCCGCCGCTCGGCGGATGGAGGGCTTCAGGCGCTCGCGCCAAAGCCGGTTCCCATGGCGGTATCCACGCCGGTTTCCATGCCAGTTGCCGGGCCAGTTGCCGGGCCAGTTGCCGGGCCGGTTCCCAGGCCGGTTCCCAGGCTCTTAATCTCCCCAAAGGCTCGGAAGCGACCACACGCAGGTTCCGACAGCCGATCCCATCACAACGAAAGCCCAAGATTTGTGGTTGCGGTTGCCGACCCTGTGCGGGCACGCGCAGGGGTTGCGGGCGTTTGCGAGGATCGGCGCCCAGGTCCTGCGACGACGCGCTCGACCGGCGTGTGGTGGGCGGTGGTCAGGATCAAGGCCGCGACGGCAGCGTTCGCAAGGCGCGGCCTGCCCTTAGCCCGCAAGAACCGGGCGCACCCTGCACACGCTCGCCGTGGCGGCGGTGGAGGGGTTCGAAAGGCTCTGGTCACCAGCACACGCACATCCGCGAAGTTTCACCAAACCTTGCTGTCGACCGCGCCAGAGATCCACCGGTTTCATGCATCCGGGTGCGCTCAGATCCACGTGCCGCAAGCGGGGTAGCTTTGCGGCCATCTTGCGTGCAGGAATTAAGCACAACGAGAGAGCCCCCCGCGCTCGGTCCAGTATGGCGGGACCCGACGGACCAACGCACCCAGAGGACACCCACATGGCTGATCCGCTGCTGTTCACGCCCATGGCGCTGCGCGGCATTACCCTCAAGAATCGAGTTGTCATCGCGCCGATGCACCAGTACTCGGCGATCAACGGTTACGCCACGGATTGGCACCTCATGAATGCCGGTCGGTTTGCTGCAGGCGGCGCCGGTCTGGTGATCATGGAATCGACCAAAGTTGAGCGGCGCGGCTGCGGAACCGTGGGCGACCTTGGCATCTGGAAAGACGACTTCATTCCCGGGCTCAAGCGATGCGCTGAATTCATCCGGCACCATGCGGCCGTGCCGGGGATTCAGCTCGGACATTCCGGCCGGAAGGCGCGCCGCTTTCGCCCCTGGGAAGGCGGCGCCCCGCTCAAGCCCTCGACGGAAATCGATGATTGGGAAACCTGGGAGCTGGTGGCGCCAAGCGCGCTCTCCTCCCCCGAAAGCGATCCCCCGCCGCGCGCGTTGGCGCGCGATGAAATCGGCAAGCTGATCGAGGCCTGGGGCGAGGCTGCGCGTCGCGCGGATGAGGCGGGCTTTGAGGTGCTCGAGGTGCACGGCGCACACGGCTATCTCATCCATGAATTCCTGTCGCCGTTCTCCAACCGCCGCACCGACGAGTACGGTGGCTCGGAGCGAAATCGCCTGCGCTTCTGCATTGAGGTGGTCGAGGCGGTGCGCGCCAAGTGGCCCCCCAATAAGCCCCTGTTTCTGCGGCTTTCGGTGGAGGACAACGCCGGCTGGGGCCCCGAGCAAAGCGCAGACCTGGCACGCATCGTCAAAACCAAGGGCGTCGATGTGATCGACTGCAGCTCGGGCGGAATGACCGGCTCCCCCGTCATCTCGGCCGGACCCGTCGGCTACGGCTACCAGGTGCCGTACGCGGCCAAACTGCGTGCCGAGGCGGGAATCAAGACCATGGCGGTCGGTCTCATCGTGCACGCCGACCAGGCCGAGACGATCCTGGCGAAGGGGGAGGCTGACCTCATCGCGATCGCGCGGGAGGTTCTCTACAATCCCAATTGGCCGATGGACGCTGCACAAAAGCTTGGCGTGGACAGGGAGTTCGCCTCGGTGCCGTCCCCGCAGGCCTATTGGCTTGCCAAGCGGGCCAGCGCGGTCAAGGGCGTGGTCCCATCGACCTTCCAACGCGGCATCGGCGCCCGCTGAGCCGGCCATCACGCGCCAGGCCAAACCCATTCCGCGCGCACGTGCTCGTCTGGTTCCCCGGGAACATGCTGCGCCTGAACCTGGCCGGCGTGGTCAGGGTCGGCCAGGCGTTTGAGGGCCCACACCGCCATGGCCCGCACCAGCGCGGAGGGATCGCTCAGCAGTCGCTCGACGGCGGGCAGCAGCCCGGCGTCACCCGAATTGCCAGCGGCGACGAGAGCATTGCGCACCACGCGGTCGCGGCCGGTGCGCTTGATCGCAGTGCCCGCGAACCGTCGGCGGAAACCGGCATCGTCGAGCCCCAAGAGCTCGGCAAGGGGCGGGGCGTGGTTGTCCGGCAAGGCCTGCAGCCTGGCGTGGCGGGCGGTCTCGGCAAACTTGTTCCAAGGGCACACCGCCAAGCAATCGTCACAGCCGAACACACGGTTGCCGATCGGCTTGCGAAACTCCCTGGGGATGTGGCCCTTGTGCTCGATAGTGAGGTAGGCGATGCAGCGGCGCGCGTCGAGCTGATAGGGCGCTGGAAATGCCTGCGTGGGGCAGATGTCGAGGCAGCGCCGGCAGGTGCCGCAGTGGTCGGTTTCGGGGGGGTCCGGCAGCAAGTCGGCTGTGGTCAGGATGGCGCCTAGAAACAGCCATGACCCGAACCGGCGCGATACCAGGTTGGTGTGCTTGCCCTGCCAGCCGAGCCCGGCCACCGCAGCGAGCGGCTTTTCCATCAGCGGCGCCGTGTCGACGAAGACCTTGACGTCGGCGCCACTGGCTTGGGCGAGGCAGCTGGCCACGCGCTTGAGACCGGTGCGGACGATCTCATGGTAGTCCTTGCCTTGGGCGTAACAGGAAATAGCAGCACGGTCCCTTTCCCCCAGCACCGCCAAGGGGTTGCCGGTCGGGGCATAGCTCATGCCCAGCATCACGATCGCGCGTGCATCGGGCCACACCGCGATGGGATGCCGGCGGCGGTCAGCTGTGCTCGCCATCCACTCCATGTCGCCATGACGCCCCGCCTCCAGGAATTCGGCAAGCCGCTGACCGGTTCTG
>Ga0075425_100003414_pt1 | contig 16144 bp, 12 predicted proteins | sample SoiMethybrSBSTD4_FD_75300 | JGI IMG/M metagenome (GOLD analysis project Ga0075425, IMG submission 75300) | Bulk soil microbial communities from a Populus tree surrounding site in Tennessee, USA - Soil MetaG P. TD hybrid SBSTD4 | ecosystem: Environmental > Terrestrial > Soil > Tree plantation... | reverse complement strand
CGGCACGTCATCGTTCCCCGCTCTTCGTGAATGGCAGTGACTTGCGCGTCGAAGATGTTTTCGAATCCAGCTAACTGGGCAACCGTCTCGCCACGAGGTGCGGAAAGCACCTCATGGGGAGTTCCTTGGGCGATAAGTTTGCCTCGCTCGATCACGATCATTCTCTCGCCGAGAACGAATACCTCGTCGCGGCTGTGCGTGACGTACAAAACAGGAATAGGCAGGTTCTGAATCGAACGCCGCAGGTCTTCGGCGATTTTCATGCGCACCGGCAAATCCAGAGCCGCAAGCGGCTCATCGAGCAACAGAATGGAAGGCTCCGTGACCAGGGCGCGTGCCAGTGCCACTCGTTGACGTTCACCTCCCGAGAGTTGTGCTGGCTTGCGGTCCTGGAGTGCTGAGATCTCCATCGAGTCGAGCATTTTCTGTACCCGCCGTTTTCGCTCATGGCGCTCAATCCCGGCGAGCCCGTAACCAACGTTCTGTTCGACACTCAGGTGCGGAAAAAGCGCGAGATCCTGAAATACGTAGCCGACGCGACGGCTTTGAACTGGCACATCCACGCGGCGGTCGGAATCGAAAATCGGTGCTCCCGCAATCGCGATGCGCCCCGCATCCGGTGCGGTCAGCCCGGCAATGCAGTCGAGCAGCGTTGTCTTCCCTGCGCCGGATGCGCCAAACACAATCGTGATGCCGCCAGGAGTAGCGAACCCGAGGTCAAGTTCGAACCCATCCGTCCGTTTCTTGGAGATTCGGACTTCGAGTGCAGAATGGCTCCGATGCTCGGCAGACTCCATTCGCTCCACGGAATTGATCGCAGAAGAATTCAGAAGGACTGACCTCAAGGTAAGACTCTCCACAGACTGCGGTTGAACGAATACACCACCGAAAGTAGTACAAACGCGATCACGACCAACACTAGAGCGGTGCCGTTTGCGGCTGAGTAGTTCAAGTCTTGTACTTGATCGTAAATATTGATCGACAGCGTACGCGTCACTCCGGGAATGTTGCCGCCCACCATCAGCACCACTCCGAACTCGCCCATGGTGTGAGCGAAGGTCAGCGCCGTCGCGGTTACAACTCCCGAAATGGAAAGCGGCAGAACCACCCGAAAGAATGTTCGCAGTTTCGAAACGCCGAGCACCGCCGAAGCCGCAAGCAAGCGCGAATCCACGCCGGAAAACGATGAGGCCAGCGGCTGTACAGCAAATGGCAAACTGTAGAGGATCGAGCCAATGACCAGGCCGGTAAACGTAAAGACCAGTGGCTGGCCAGTGAGTGAGATCCAAAACCGCCCGACGGGACTGCGCGGCCCGAGCACAATCAGGACATAGAAGCCCAGCACCGTCGGTGGCAACACAATCGGCAGGCCCACGAGTGCTTCGGCCAGGAATTTCCACCGCCAGCGTGAAAACGCGATGGCGTACGCAAACGGGATTCCAATCACCAGAAGAATCACCGTGACCCAGACCGCAAGCCGGATTGTGAGCCAGAAAGCCTGCCAATCCATAAGCACAACAGTGTAATCGCACTGCGTTCCGTTCTGGGCTTTGTCACAGACGCGGGCGGAGGTTTTAGGTGGAGATTCAGGAAGCCCTAACCATCCTGTACAAGCTAGCCGACGCAATTCACCGGAGAACGGCGAGACTCATACAACCACACGCAGGCAGTATAGGGGCTACAAGGCGGAGGAGGAGGAGGAGGAAGCGGCAGCCCGGGCAATCTGCCGGGAACTTATTTCATCACTATCACGGCGACTTCGGGATCTGTGCACTCACAGTGCTCCCGCCCCGGTGACTGGCACGCCCTGAGCCGTGTGATATCTTCAGACTTCACTCGACACGCATAGACCGGATGGCGTAGACGTTGCTTGCAACGCCATGCAAGCCCTCATTCCAAGGAGGTTACTGAATGCGAAATTTTGCGAAGAATCGGATTGCGGTTCTGGGTGCCGGAAAAATGGGCAGCATTCTGATTAAAGCCTTGATTGAGAAGCATCAGCTCTCGCCAAAAAACATTCGCGCTACCGTCGGCCATGAAGCGCGCGCGAAGGAACTCTCGAACAAGCTCGGCGTTGCCCTAACCGCCAGCAATATTGAAGCCGTAGATGGCGCGGACATTATTTTCATCTGCGTAAAGCCTCAAGTTGTGCAGGAGCTCACGGAACAGATCGCAGACAAGGTCACTGCCAAGCAGCTGATAATTTCAGTCGCGGCGTCGGTGCATACCTCGCAAATTGAAACCGCACTTGGCGCTGGGGTTCCGGTAATCCGCGCCATGCCTAACACCCCCTGTGTGCTCGGCCAGGGCATGACCGCGCTGTGCAAGGGGCAATACGCCGACGCCTCCCACGTCGAGGCCGCTTCGGCCTTATTCAACGCCGTCGGTAGGACGGTCGTGGTCGACGAAAAGCACATGGACGCCGTAACCGGGCTTTCCGCCAGCGGTCCGGCCTACATTTACATCATTTTGGAATCGCTGGCGGAAGCGGGAGTAAAGGTTGGATTGCCACGCGATATCGCCACCCTGCTGGCGGCACAAACCGCTTTGGGAGCCGCAACCGTGGTGCTTGAAACCGGCGATCATCCGGCGCTGCTGAAAGACGCGGTCACAACCCCCGCCGGCTGCACCATTGACGGTATCCTCGAACTCGAAGAGGGCAAGCTGCGGGTGACACTGATCAAAGCCGTAGTGAAAGCGGCACAGAGGGCCAAGGAGTTAGCGGCGGGGTAGGAAAACGGTTGTTCTTGGTCTCAGGTCCTTGGTCGTTGGCTGGACTGCTCAGTGCCTCTTGAAAAACTGCACCGCCCGCTCATGCGTCTTTGCGGCGGCCAGCGAAGAGAACGTTCCAAGATTTTTTCTTTTTCCTGTCTTCGTATTTTTCTTTCGCGAGTAAAGGCGGAACTCGCCGGATTTCAGTTTGCGAATCATGGCAGAAAAGATGCACCGCTTTGAAGGCAGGTTGGTCAACTGCGTCCGATGTGCTGAATCGAAACACTACTCTGCAGGGTCGTAGTTCAAATTTTGCCCCAGCCAGCGCTCGACCTCGTGAACGCTCATCTCTTTGCGCTCGCCGTAGTCGGCAACCTGGTCCCGTTCAATCTTGCCGAGGCTGAAGTAGCGCGATCCCGGATGCGCGAAGTAAAGACCGCTTACGCTTGATCCCGGCCACATCGCGAACGACTCGGTGATCTTGATTCCTGCATTCGCTTCGACGTCGAGCAAGCGCCAGAGTGTGCCTTTTTCTGTGTGGTCGGGGCAAGCCGGATATCCTGCGGCGGGTCGAATTCCGCGGTACTTTTCGCGAATCAGATCTTCGCTGCTCAGGTTCTCTGACGAACCGTAGCCCCATTCATCGCGCACACGTTTGTGCAGGCACTCGGCGAACGCCTCAGCCAGCCGGTCGGCAAGAGCTGCGGCCATGATCGCACTGTAGTCATCGTGCTTGGCTCGGTAGCAGTCGCAGAGTTCCTTCAAGCCGATCCCGCTGGTGACTGCGAATGCGCCGATGTGATCACGCAGCCCGGTTTCTTTTGGCGCGATGAAATCGGCCAAGGACCGGCAGGGCTCGCTTCCTTCTTTATTTGCCTGCTGGCGGAGGAAATGGAATCGCTCGAGCACTTGGTTGCGCTTGTCGTCCACATATAACTCGACGTCATCTCCAACGGCATTGGCGGGGAAAAGCCCATACACGCCCCTCGCGGTGATCAGCTTCTTTTGAATGATCTCATCGAGAAGAAAGTTTCCTTCTTTGAACAACTGGCGTGCTTGAGCGCCTTGCTCCTCGTGCTCAAGAATCCGGGGATACACACCCTTCAGCCCCCAGACGTGGAAAAACGGCGACCAGTCGATGAACTCACGCAGCGTCCCCAGCGGGAAATCGTCGAGCACATGTACGCCAGTTAAACTGGGCACAGGTAGATCCTCGACACGCCACGCAATCGGAGTGCTGCGCGAGCGGGCGACTGCAATCGAGACCGTTGGTTGTTTCGGCGCAGCATGAGCTTTACGCACCGCCTCATACTCAGCACGATACTGTGCCACGAAGGTCGCCCTGCTCTCGTCGCTCAAAAGGCTCGTTGTGACAGGCACGGCGCGGCTGGCGTCAATAATGTGAACCACCGGTTCACTGTAGTGCGGAGCAATTTTCACGGCGGTGTGCCGGCGGCTGGTTGTGGCGCCGCCGATCAGCAATGGCAATTTGAATCCCTGGCGTTCCATCTCGCGGGCCACGTGCACCATCTCGTCGAGCGATGGAGTGATTAGTCCGCTGAGCCCGATCAAGTCCGCATTGACGGCGTTCGCGCGTTCCAGAATCTTTTCGCAGGGGACCATCACACCCATGTCGATGACTTCATAGTTGTTGCAAGCGAGCACGACTCCCACGATGTTTTTGCCTATATCGTGCACGTCGCCTTTGACCGTCGCCAGAATGATTTTCCCCTGCGATTTCACAAGTTCGCCGGCCGCAGCACGCTCTTCCTTTTCGGCCTCCATGTAAGGAGTAAGGTGCGCAACGGCTTTCTTCATCACCCGCGCTGATTTCACGACCTGAGGCAAAAACATCTTGCCCGCGCCGAAAAGATCGCCGACGATGCTCATGCCGGCCATCAGTGGCCCTTCGATCACAGCGAGCGGCCGGCCCAGTTGGACGCGTGCCTCCTCTGCATCGGCTTCAATGTACGTATCAATGCCGTTCACCAGCGCGTGCGCAATTCGCTCCTCGACGGTTCCCTTACGCCACTCTACCGTCTTCTTTTCGCTCGCCTTGCCTGCGCCTTTCAGCGTTTCGCCATATTCCACCAGGCGTTCAGTGGCGTCGGGGCGGCGGTTCAACAGCACATCTTCGACCATCACCTTCAGCTCAGGTTCGACCTCTTCGTACACTTCCAGCATGCCGGCATTCACAATGCCCATGTCCATGCCGGCAGCGATGGCGTGATAGAGAAACGCGGAATGGATAGCTTCGCGAACCACGTTGTTGCCGCGGAAGCTGAAAGAAATGTTAGAAACGCCGCCGCTCACTTTGGCATACGGCAGATTGGCTTTGATCCAACGCGTCGCGTTGATGTAGTCAACCGCGTAGTTGTTGTGCTCCTCCATGCCCGTGGCAACGGTGAGGATATTAGGATCGAAGACGATGTCCTCCGGAGGAAACCCAACTGCATCGACCAGGATTCGATACGCCCGTTCACAGATGTGAATCTTGTCCCCATAACTTGCGGCCTGGCCCTGTTCATCGAAGGCCATGACCACGGCCGCGGCGCCATATTTCAGGATGGTTGCGGCGCGCTGGCGAAATATTTCTTCGCCCTCCTTCAGCGAAATCGAATTGACAATGCCCTTGCCCTGCAGGCATTTCAGGCCTGCCTCGATGACCTCCCACTTGGAGGAGTCCACCATGATCGGCACTTTCGCAACTTCGGGCTCGCTGGCCAAGACTTGCAGGAAGCGCGTCATCGCAGTAACGCCGTCAATCATGCCCTCGTCCATGCAGACATCGAGAACGTTCGCGCCATTCTCGACTTGCTGCCGAGCGATGCTTACTGCCTCTTCGTACTTCCCTTCCTTGATAAATCTGGCGAACTTCGGCGAACCGGCGACGTTGGTCCGCTCCCCGATCATGATGTACACGCCTTGCTGCTGAGTGAACGGCTGCGATCCCGAGAGACGCAGCGGTCTCCACTTCGAGGCGTCCGCGATGGCGGAGTCCGATACGCTCACGCTCGGCTCTCAATCTTGCTCGAGTGAGCGAATCGGGCAGCGGCGCCCGGATCTCCAAACTGCCGCAGAGGCTTTCCGTCGAGCGCTTTCGCGATGGCCGCTATATGCTCGGGAGTGTTTCCGCAACAACCACCGGCGATGTTGATCAACCCGCCGTCTGCAAAACCAGACAAATAGCGCGCCATGTCTTGCGGTCCCAGATCGAAGCCCGTTTCCGAAAGCGGATTCGGCAGCCCGGCATTGGGATAAGCCGAAACGGCCACGTCCGCTTTTTCCGAGAGTTCCTCCAAGAATGGATACATCAAATCCGGGCCGAGAGAGCAATTGAGCCCGACCGATAACGGTTTCACATGTCGCACCGCGTTCCAGAACGCCTCAGGCGTCTGCGCCGAAATCATCGTCTCGCCTCCGCGCCCCACGGCGGCGGAGATCATGACGGGCAAATCTCTCCCTTGTTCCTCAAAGACCTCTCGGACGCTCACGAGGGCGGCCTTGGCATTGAGCGAATCGAAGATCGTCTCAACCAGCAGCAGATCTGCCCCGCCCGCGATGAGTGCTCGCACCTGCTGCGCATAAGCGGCTTTTACCTGATCGAAGGTGACCACGCGAAATCCCGGGTCGTCGGCATCCGGCGAGTTTGAGAGAGAAACTGTAAGCGGCCCAATGGCACCCGCAACAAAGCGCTGGCGCGAAGTGGCTGTTCCGATCCGGTCGGCCCATTCGCGGCACTGTCGCGCCGATTGCTCATTAACGTCCCACGCCAGCTGTTTGAGAAATGAATCCTCGATGATCTTCTGATAAAACTCCGGATCCTTGCGGCCGCCGAGCTCGCGCGGATCCTGAACAAAAAATTCGCTCTGCGCAATGCTGGTCGCACCGAAGGTGTTCGTCTCGATGATGTCCGCCCCTGCCTCTAAAAACCGGCGGTGGATGTCGCCAATCATTTCCGGCTTAGTCAGTGTGAACAGGTCTCCGTTGTTCAGAAGGCTCTTTTGAGCATCCTTGAATCGCTCGCCCCGAATGTCAGGCTCGGTCATCCCATAGGTGCGGATCGTCGTCCCCATCGCTCCATCAATGATGGCGATGCGATCTTGAAGAATCTTCTCTAGAGGATGACGTTGGGCTTTTTTCATGGTCTTGCTTACTCCCCGCGGAAGTCAGTACCGAAAAGTCTCATATACACAAACGCCGGCCCCATGAGCGAAGGGGACCGGCGTCAATTCCCACCAAAATTATTGAACTCTCAATCTCCTGCGTGTAGCCAACAACCGATAACCAACAACCGCTTCACTGACCTGGAGCCACTTCACTCGGCGCCCCGCCGATGACCTCGGCGGCGTTGAACACCGGATTCGCTCCCAAATGCGCCGGCTTTGGCGCAAGCAACTGCTCTTTGCGATAAATCAAATTCGTGGCATTGAAGGTAGCCAGTTCAAATCCATGACCATGCGTGATCGCATCGGTCGGGCAGGCCTCGACACAGTATCCGCAGAAAATGCAGCGGTTGTAGTCAATGTTGTAAACCTTGGCGTAACGCTCGGCCCCGCTGATGCGGTTCTCACCCGTATTCTCCGCCGCCTCGATGTAGATGCAATTTGCCGGACAATTCGCGGCGCACAGGAAGCACGCTACGCACTTCTCCAACCCGTTCTCATCGCGCTGCAGCACGTGCGCGCCGCGGAAACGCTCCTGAAAACGCGCCCCGCGCAACGGACCTTTGCCATCAGGATAGTTCTCGACCACAGTGGGCTGGAACATCTCCTTGAAGGTGATACTCATGCCCTTGGCAATGGCGGTAATGTTTTGGAGGACGGACATACCTGATTAGTATAGCAAGTGGCTGCCGCTCTCTAATCCCGGCGGAATATCGGCCGATGAACGTATTACAATAATTAGCCGTCCCCTTCTGTCTGGCCGGCGCATATTCCACTGCACTCTTATGGAGGACTCATGAAACTTACACCGGGAAAACTTGCCGGTTTGCAACGCGTGTCGGACAAGCGGGGAGTGATCGCGGCAGCGGCCATGGACCAGCGCGGATCTCTGCAAAAATCTCTGGCCAAAGAAAAAGGCGGCGAGATCACCGACGCCATGATGGAAGAGTTCAAGTCGCTGGTCACTGAAGTCCTTACTCCACATGCCAGCGCGATTTTGCTCGATCCCGAGTGGGGACTGCCCGCTTCAAAGCGCCGCGCCAAAAACGCTGGCCTCCTGCTCGCGTATGAGAAGACCGGGTACGACAAGACCGGCGCTGGCCGTTTGCCCGATCTCCTCCATCACTGGTCGGCGAAGCGGATTAAGGACGCCGGCGCGGATTGCGTCAAGATTCTGCTTTATTACACGCCTTACGATCCGAAAGACATCAACGATCAAAAGCACACGTGGGTTGAGCGCATTGGCGACGAGTGCCGCGCCAACGACATCCCGTTCTTTTTGGAATTTGTCGGCTACGACGAAGGCGCTGACGAGAAAGGCCTGGAATTCGCCAAGAAGAAGCCCCACATCGTGACGGAAAGTATGCGCGAATTCAGCAAAGACCAATACGGCGTGGACGTGCTCAAGGTCGAAGTACCGGTGAATATGAAGTTCGTCGAAGGCACAAAATCGTTTGGCGGAACGAAGGCCTACAGCAAGAAAGAAGCCATCGACCTTTTCCACCGCGCAGCCGAGGTTGCGACCAAGCCGTTCATCTATCTCTCAGCCGGAGTCAGCAACGCCGAATTCAGCGAGACCCTCGAACTTGCCGGCGAAACCGGCGTGAAGTTCAACGGCGTTCTCTGCGGACGCGCCACCTGGAAAGAAGGAATTCCGGTTTACGCCAAGCAAGGCGCTGACGCGTTCCGCAAATGGCTGGAGAGCGAAGGCGTGAAGAACATCAAGAACGTGAATGACAAACTTAAGGCCGCGACCTCCTGGTTCCCGATCTATGATGCCGAACCAGTCATGGCCGGGGCCTAGATCCACTCGCGGGCGCCAGGCACGCAAAAGTGCCTGGCGCACCAGTTTCACTGTCCAAAACTGCACGACTCCAATTACTCCGGTTACTTGCCCACGCAAAATTCTCCATTACGATTTGAAGAAACGCATTCCGCGTGTCGTGGGGTAGCCCTATGTTGTCCCGCCTGCAGTTCACTGGCGTGAGCGCAATGTTGCTGGTAGTTTCAGCCGGCGCACCCGGCCAGGCCTACCAAGCCGTCACAGTAAACAACGGAGGCACAATCACTGGAACGGTCAACTGGTCCGGTCCAATGCCGAAGCAGGCTTCGCAGGCAATTACTAAAGACCCCCAAAATCTGCGATCCCGACGCGCATAAAACCCGCGACTTGGAGCGACTGATTGTCGGTCCAGACGGCGGGGTAGCGAACACGGTGGTATTTCTGAAGGACATTGCGCAGGGCCAGGCAATGGACCTGCCTCTTCAACGCCAGTTGCTGGATCAGAAGCAGTGCCGGTATGAACCGCACATCCTGTTAGTTCCGGCTACCGCCAAATTGCAGATGAAAAGTTCCGATGCCGTCCTGCATACCGTCCACATGGATGGGGCCGCCACATACAACCTGCCGTTTCCGTTTCCCAATCAGATTGTCTCGCGCGAAATGAACACGGTTGGACTGGTGAACCTCAAGTGCAATGGTGGGCATACCTGGATGAATGCCGAAATGCTGGTTGTCAGCCATCCCTACTACGCAGTGACGGATGAGAGCGGAAAATTTACCCTCACCAGCGTACCGCCCGGCCAATATGAAATCGTAGCCTGGCATGAAGGCTGGAACGTTGTAAGGCAGGAAGGCTCGTTTGACGTCCTGACCACAAAGCGCGTCGAGCGGCCAGTTTTCACCCAGCCGCGAGAGTGGAGCAAAAAGGTCTCGCTGGATTCGAACGGCAACGCGGCCGTGAATTTCGTGATCGGAGAGAAATAAGTGGCTAGTGGTCCCTGTTCGTAGCGACCACATGGCTAACCATCAGCCACTAATCCCTAGCCACTAGTCGCTTAACCACCGCCTTTCCAGAGACTTACCCTTACGCCTCCCACCCGTCCCATGACTTCTGTAACATGCGCGGCGGTTCCTTCCGGCTTAGGCTAAAAATGGCAAGAATTCTGGGGAGATTCCTATTCCGAGCACCGGCACAAGCAAAGCGGCCCAGGCCTCTGCGCGCCCGTTCATCCATAGCCTCAATATCCTGGTGAAGCATGTGCGCCTCTACGGCCCCAACCACCGCCGCACTACCGCTCAGTTTGAGGTAGCGTGGGGCGAACTGCGTGACGCAGTGGCGCGCGGACAAGGCGCAGTCGTGCTGGGCGTCTCGGGCGACACGCTCCTGCTCGACGGCGTTCCTGTCGAGACCGGACACGCAGAACGTGGCTTCGCTCAGCTTCTGACCGCTTCCGGGTTGGCGAGCATTCAGTTCACCAGCGATGTGACCCGCGAGGAATTTGAAAAACTGGTGCGCGCGTTCGCCTTCAACGGCTCGCGGGCCGAGGATTTGGCGAAGGAAATCAAAGCCGCTTTTCCGCAAGGCAAAGGCAGCATTCGAATAAACGAAATCAAATTTGTGGCCGCCGATCCGGCAACCGCAAACGTGACTGCGGCAGCGCAGCTCGCTGCACAGGCCCTCGGACCGGAATTCAAAGAATGGCTTAATGACCCAAGCAAGCTTGTGCAACTAATCGCGGCAGCCGAGGGCGCACAAGGCCCATCGAGGTCCGCAAGTGATGCACAGTTGCTACTGGCGATCCGCGAAGGTCCGCTGAGCTGGGCTGAGCAGCCTTTCCTGCTCAGTGATAAAGAAACACTCCAGGCCCTCCAATTACTCACGCGCTTCGGGGAAGTCGGTGCCACGCCGACTCCGAAGCCGGAACTTATAGGAGTCGCGCTGCACCATTCGGACGAGAAGATCAAGACGACGGTCTTGTCGCTGCTCGATGAGCTTTCGCGTCTTTCCCCCAACGAAAAGGTTGACAAACCCATCCTGATGCGCGCCGCCGAGCAAATGGCCATCCGCTACGCGCTCGAGCGATTTGAAAACGGCGACCTCAAGGTCAACGCCGTTCGCGACTTGCTGGAGCGGATGAGCCAGCAGATGTCGCAATTGCGCGGCATCCTGAAAGTGCAGGAACAGAAGCTGGCACACGCCGGGCTCGTGGTGGAATCCCATGCCGATATTCTCGACCGCCAATTCTGGTCCGAATTGCCGGAGACCAGCAAGAAAAAGGCCTTACTTTCTGAAGATGCCGCTTGCGTTCCCGCTAGGAACGTTCGCCAGTACGTCGAGCTGCTGTTAAAGCGCGGGGACAAGGAAACTGCGTCAGAAATACTTCGCAATTATGCGAATTCGGTTGCTTCAAGAGACGCGGACTACCGCTTGCGTGTAGCCATGGGCCTGGCGCAGATTGCGGATCTATATGCGCTCGTGGGCGGGACGGTGTTGGGAAAAGCTGCGCAAGGACTCGGGGACGCGCTGGCGAAGGAGCCAAACCCGGAGATCGAACCTCTGCTGAGCGCAGCATTCGTTCGTTTGAGTACTGAAGCGAGCCAGCGCAAGCAATATCGCGCTGTCGCCCAAGCCTGCGAAGTAATGGAATATATCGCCGGCAGACGCCCCGCACTTGAAAAAGAACTGCGTCCGCGCATCGGATTTGAAACACGCCTTCCTGAGTTCATCGAGGACGCACTCAAGCAGCAGAAGTTTCAGAGTGATCTCCTCGATGTCCTGCGGCGCAACAGCCAGGCAGCGACGGAACACTTGGCGGAACGGTTTTTCCGCTCCATGCGCCGCGAGGAATGCGACCGCATTGTGGACCTTGTGCATGAACTCGGTCCGGCAGCCAATGAATATTTGCGTGAAATGCTGCGAAACGGGGCCCAGAGACAGGCGGTCTCATCCATTGGCCTGCTGAGCCGGCTCGATGTCCCCGGATTGCTCGAGCTTCTGCCTCTCCGCCTGCCGCACTGGAACCGCTTCTATCACGATGTGATCGTGCGGCAAATTGCTTATGGCGCGGCTGCTGATCGAGGACGCACGTTGCTCGAAATTCTCGAAGTTCTCGATCCCACGGTGGTTCCCCAGGCACTCGATGAAATTGGTATGAGCGGTGACCGTTCTGCCGCGCCGCCGCTAATCGTCATGGCAGCGGCCGGGGAAACACAAGGCCGATCTCCGCTATTGCAACTCAAGGCCATCGAAGCGCTGGGCCGTCTACGCGAGCCGGATGCTGTACCGGTGCTCAAAAATCTTTTCGAATCTAAAAAGATGTTCAAGTGGCAACACCACCGTGAGCTGCGGATTGCCTCGGCGCAATCACTGGCAAAAATCGATCTGCGCTACGCAACCAAAATCATGGCCGAAAGTGGCCTCGAGCCGGGCGAGTTGGCCATCGGTCCGCTCGATTCCGCCCCCGCTTGCCCTTGGGTGCGTCAACGCCGTTACGAACGAATCGTGCTGAAGAAGTCTGTGCCTGCAACCATCAGCAGCTCCTGGGGTCGGTCGACGCTGGCAGTACGCGAAGTCAGCCTGGGCGGCGGCGCGGGACTAAAGGAAGATTCGCTTCGCATCGGGTCGGACGCAGACGTCGACATCACGGTTGGAATGCGACACATCCGCGGCCAGGTTCTGCTGCGGCGAGCAGGAGTGAACGAAGTGGGCTTCGAATTCGTGAACACCGACCTCGACAGCCGCCATCGCCTGCGCCACTTACTAATGAATTCGTTGGAGCACGCACCTGCGCAAGGCAGAACCTCCGGTCCTAAGCGGCGTTCGTAGAGACACAACTCCTATTCAATAAAACAACCCGCCTCCCGAGGTTTCAAGAAGCGGGCAGCCCTGCCTTAGCTGTAGACTCTACTATTCCACTTCGGAGGCGGCCAGCGAACCGGCGCCTTCCCGCGGTAAGGACGAGCCAATCGGCACGATCATCGGCATCCGGCGGCGGTACTCGGCATATTCGGGATGAAAGCGAACCAAATCGCGTTCTTCAAATTGGATCGCCAGCAGGATGTACGCGGTCGTAGCAATAGCAAAGATCAGATGTGCCGCGGACATCAGTGGTGCTGACCAGAAGACAAGCAACCACCCCACATAAAGCGGATGGCGAACCAGGCGGTCAGGACCCGGTGTGCGGAAACCTAGGGAAGTGTATGGCCCGCCGGTCAAATAGAACCATACCTGCCGCAATCCAAATAAATCAAAGTGATTGATCAAGAACGTGCTGACCAAAACCGTGATCCAGCCAAAAGCGTAAAGGGCGAGCACAGCCATACGCGCCGTGCTGTTCTCGATATTCCAGATCACGCCGCCCATAGGTTCCCACTTCCAGAACAATAGAATCAGGGCAAGGCTCGAGAACAGTACATAGGTGCTCCGCTCCACGGGCGTGGGCACAATTTGCGTCCATGCACGCTTGAACCACTGGCGGGCCATGACGCTATGCTGAATCGGGAGCAGGTATTTGGTCGCGGCTGGGGAAAACGCGATTGGGTGGAACACGATCCCGACTACGACTTTTTGCGCGACGATCCCACGCTTTCAGAGACTGTTGGCCAAGCTTAAGTGAGCACCCGCGGCCTCCTCGGACTAACCCCGCGCGGCCCAGAAGCATGAATCTCCTACGTTTGTCGGGTCTTGACAAGAGCTGAATTCCGGGTTACTTTACACTGCAAAGTGATATGACGGACTTGCACAGAGCGCTGGCGGATATCAGCAGCATGCGCCGACAGATGGCGCGGGCGACTGAGTTTCGAGGCTATGGCCCGGCGACCCTGGCCGCAACGGCTTTGTTCGCGACCGTGGCTGCGGCGGTGCAGTCGCGATGGGTGCCAGATCCAGCAAATCATTTTTCAGGTTATTTGGGTATTTGGATCTGCACTGCAGTGGCTTCGGCGGCGCTGATCGGGACGCAAATGCAAACGCGCTCACGCCGTATTCACTCGGGCTTGGCCGATGAGATGATCCGCATGGCGGCCGAACAATTCCTCCCTTCCGCGGTGGCCGGAGCACTAATCACAGCGGTGCTGGCGTCGTACGTGCCACAAGCGCTCTGGATGCTTCCTGGCCTGTGGCAAATTGTTTTCAGCCTGGGCGTGTTTTCTTCCTGCCGGTTTCTGCCAAGACCAATGGTCGCCGCAGGCGTCTGGTATTTGCTTACCGGCTTGGCGTGTCTAGCTCTCAGCGATAGTCGCGCACTCTCGTCCTGGGCTATGGGTATTCCGTACGGGGTTGGCCAGTTGCTGGTCGCCGGGATTCTGCTTTTCACCTCACGGGAGGTTGCGGATGAAATCCAAACCTCAACCGAGTGAAGGACGTTTTGCCTACGAAGGCCTGAACCGCGTGATCCACGAGCGCGCGCGTCTGAGCCTGCTTACATCGTTGATCACGAATCCAAAGGGCCTGACGTTCAACGATCTCAAGCAACTGTGCTCGCTTACGGATGGCAACCTGAGCCGGCATCTGCAGGTGCTCGAGAAGGACAAGATCATCGAGATCATCAAAGGGCAGGAGCACAATCGGTCGCTGACTGTGTGCCGCATCACGGCCTCTGGAAGGAAGAGGTATTTGGAATATCTGTCAACTCTAGAGCAAGTAGTTCGCGACGCCGCGAAGGTGACCGAGGATGAAGTCGGAATTGGTCTGGTCCGCGGTCTGTCGCAATCGAGCGCGTAAATTTTTTTGTAAATATACTTTGCACTGCAAAGCGGGGATGACGGGAGGATGCTATGAACGAGGTTCCAGGCTTGTCACTGAATCTGCCATTCAGGATGAGGTCTCGATCGGTTGGGCTGAAACTGATCGTTGTTTGCGGACTGGCTCTGATAATGCTGATTCCCAGTTTGCTGGTGGAGAATCTGGTCGAAGACCGGAGCAACCGCGCTGCCGAAGTCGTCAAGGACATTTCGACGCACGTGGGGGGGCAGCAGACTTTTCTCGGTCCCACGCTTGCCATCCCTTATACCGTGCCGCCGCAATTTAAAGGCGACCCCACGAGGTATGGAAAATATCTGGTGTTTCCGTCGCGGGCATCAGCCAGCGTAAAGACGGCAACCCAGGAACGCCACCGATCGCTCTTCAAGGTGCCGGTTTTTCAAGCCGACGCAAAGCTCGATGCTGGGTTCGATCTCACAGGGGTACCTGCAGCTGCCCCCGCTGGAGCTGAACTCGACTGGAACCAGGCCGAAGTTGTCATTGGCGTGAGCGATGCGCGAGGAGCTCTGGCTGATGCATCGGTAACAGCCGACGGAAAGACCTTTACTTTGGCTCCCGCACAAATCGCTCAAACCATCACGATCGGCGGAGACCCAAATTCGCCGGGCAAGCTCACCTTGCTTGGCACCAAAATTGAGGGGCTGGCAAATCCCGGCAAACAATTTGATGTAAGTTCCTCGCTGCGATTTTCTGGCGCGCAGCGGATTGCCGTGTTGGCTTACGGCAAGACCACACACCTGACTGCGCAGGGAGACTGGCCCAATCCCGGTTTCGACGGAGGCTTCCTTCCGGGTAGCCGGACTATTTCAGGTACCGGGTACACCGCCGAGTGGTCACTGCCGTTCATCGCGCGGGGAGTGCGGGCTGAAGGCGTGAGCGACACAATTACAGGCCTGGACGCGACCGCGCTCGGCGTTTCGTTCATCGAGGTCGCCGACCCCTACCAGTCGGTGAACAGATCGGTGAAATATGTGCCGCTGTTTCTCGGGCTGATCTTTCTTTCTTACTTTATTTTCGAGGTAACCACGGGCAAGCGGGTCCACCCCGCACAGTACATTCTGGTCGGAGTCGCTCAAATCATTTTCTACCTTCTGCTGCTGGCGCTCGCCGAAAGGACCGGCTTCGACTTTGCTTTCCTGCTGGCCGGCAGCGCCACTGTCGTATTGCTTTCAACCAACGCGGGATGGATTTTCTCCAGCAGGAAGTATGGATTAAAGGCTCTCTGCGTGTTTACACCGCTGTACATGCTGATCTACACCCTGCTTCGGTTGGAGGACAACTCGCTCCTGGTCGGAGCGGTTGCAAGCTTCCTGGCAGTAGCGACGGCGATGTACTTCACGCGCAGGATTGATTGGTACAACGCCCCGCCCGAGAAAGTCGCGTCAAAGCCTGCAGCGAACACAGACTGGAGGGACGGCTGGTCCGAGGGGTAGCGACGCCCATAAATGATCGGACACTTGTGGGACGAAGCGAGAACACTGGGAGCGACTTGCGAGTTGCCATAGAATAGTATTCAAGGAAATGTCGGCCACACGTATGGTCCGTACGCAAACCGCCTCCACCGAAATACCCCCGGTCCCCCTCACCGTTGAGGGTTACTGCGTCTTGCACCAGATGCTGAAGTTCAAGTGGTCCGCGTGGCGGCCGCTGCGGCCGGCGCACAAAGCCGAGATCGCGGGAGAGGCAGCCGAAGTCCTAAAACCGTGGGAAGAAAGCAGCACA
>Ga0075425_100003413_pt1 | contig 16145 bp, 15 predicted proteins | sample SoiMethybrSBSTD4_FD_75300 | JGI IMG/M metagenome (GOLD analysis project Ga0075425, IMG submission 75300) | Bulk soil microbial communities from a Populus tree surrounding site in Tennessee, USA - Soil MetaG P. TD hybrid SBSTD4 | ecosystem: Environmental > Terrestrial > Soil > Tree plantation... | reverse complement strand
CTCAAGACCGCCCCGTCCTCGGCGCCTCCGCGCGAACGGTAGTTCTGCTTGACATATCCGGCATGGAGAGCAAAGAACTTGTAGCGTCCGGCGGGAACATCCTTCAATAGAAAGCGGCCATCGCTGTCAAAGCGCACGGTGTAAATGTGAGAGTCCGATTTCTGCGGCTCGGGAACCAGGGCGACCTGCGCCGATTTCAGAGGATGCCCATCCGCGGCCGTCAGAACTTGGCCGGAAACTGTGCAGGGAGGATCCGAATGGGCGTCGGTTTTATCACCTGAGGGAGGCGGCCCCTGCGCAGGCAGAGTCGACGCCAAACCAATGATTGCAGCTACGAATAAGAAACGCCGCATTGGAACCCTTTGATTTCGGGCCCCGGTGATAGCCAAGGATCATACGCCATAGCGGGTTCGCGACAAAACGTAGAAAACGTACGAGCCAATCTTCCGGACAGAACCCACAACCCGCGTTGCTGCCGATGCAACTCCCGCAGTATCATGGCTGCATGAATCTCGGTTTTCCAGAGATGATCTTCATTTTTATCGGGGCTCTCATACTGTTTGGGCCGAAGAAACTGCCCGAGATCGGGCGCCAGATTGGCAGGGCTCTGAACGAGTTCAAGCGCGCCTCCAACGAGTTCAAGTCGCAGATCGAGACCGAGATCGCCAACCTCGAACGGGAAACGACGACCACGCCACAGTACCTTCCTCCGGCCGATCCTGTGCGTGGCACGGTTCCTGCTGGCACCGTTGTCGATGCTCCCTCTGAGCCACCCGCGCAATTAACCCCAGACGCCGAATCCGCCGCCAAGGCCGCCGATGCCTGAAATGGCTGCTGACCTCCCCTCGCAGGGTAATGACGAAGAACAGATGCCGGCCATGGGCTTCCTCGAGCACCTCGAGGAACTCCGCCGAAGGATCATTTATGCACTCATCTCGGTAGCGGTCGGCTTCGTAGCCTGCTGGAGCTTCGCGGAGAGAATTTACGGAATCATGCAGCAGCCCATGATGCAGGCGCTGCAACGCCACAACCTGGCGCAGAAACTCGTCTACCTGAGCCCAACCGAACCCTTCAACATGTACCTGGAGATCGGCTTCATCATGGGGCTCTTCGTAGCGTCTCCATTCGTGCTCTATCAGGTATGGGCATTCATTGCCCCCGGCCTGTACCGCCATGAGAAACGTTATGTCACCCCGTTCATGTTTTTCACGGTCGGGCTCTTCCTGGCAGGCGGATACTTTGGCTACAAGCTGGTTTACCCGCAGGCGCTCGATTTTCTGATCGGCTATGGCAGCCAGTTCCAGCCGATGATCACGATCGAGAAGTACACCGATTTGTTTCTGGTGATCATCATCGGCATGGGCGTCATTTTTGAACTTCCGGTATTGGTATTCTTTCTCTCGCTGATGGGAGTGATCACGGCGGGCTGGATGTGGCGCAATCTCCGGTACTCCATCCTCGTCATCTTCATCATCGCAGCCATCCTTACGCCCACGACTGACATCCTCAACATGTGCATTTTCGCTGCACCGATGGTGGCGTTGTATGTGCTGAGTATTGGGATTGCGTGGCTGGTGCATCCGGCGCAGCGGCGAGCCCGTGCCCTGAAGAAGAAATCCTGAAAATGAACACTCCGCGCGAAACAGAGGGCGCGAAAGGATCCCCACATAAGTTCCTTCGTGTCCCTTCGTGTCCTTGGTGGTTGCTCGGGGTTTTCGGGCTGATGAGCCTCTCGCTGACGTTCGCGTCGTGCACGACCCAAAAGGGAACCGAGCGGTCGGCAACAGCTGCCCCGAGTACCAGCGCCGCAAGTTCGTCCTCATTACCCACCCCATCGGTTGAAGCCGTAACAGCGCCAAAGACCAACGCCGCGCGCGCAATGCAGTACACCAAGGAAGTGGTCGCCTTCGGAGCCCGCCCAATTGGCAGCGCCAATCACAAGAAGCTGGAAGCCTACATTCTGGGACATCTCAAGGGCGACGACGTCACGGACGACAGCTTCACCGCTGACACCGTCGAAGGCAAGTTTCCGATCCGAAACATCATTGCCAAGTACCCCGGGACGAAGAACGGCATCATCGTCATCGCGGGTCACTACGATACGAACTATCCACTGCGAGACACGGGTTTCGTTGGCGCAAATGATGGCGGCGCATCGACGGCCATCCTGCTAGAGTTCGCCAGTCAACTGCGCGGCAAGAAGCGCGAGGGCTACAGCGTGTGGCTCGTCTGGACCGATGGCGAGGAAGCAGTGAAGACGTGGAACATCGATAAGGACGCTGTCTACGGTACCCGACATCTCGCGCAAAAGTGGCAAGAGGACGGCACCAACAAACAGATCAAGGCTTTCCTGCTGGCCGACATGATTGGCGATGCTGACTTGAACATCGAACGGGAGGCAAATTCCACTCCCTGGCTGGAAGACCTGATCTTGCAGGCGGCCACCCAGTTAGGCTACCAGTCGCACTTTTTCGCTCGTACGCTCCAGGTAGAAGACGATCACATACCGTTCGCCAGGCTTGGGGTTCCGACGGCCGACATCATTGACCTCGAGTACGGCTACGGGAACGTATTTCACCACACGAACCAGGACACGCTCGACAAGCTGAGCCCCAAGAGCTTTCAGATTGCGGGCGATGTGATTCTGCAGACTGTGTGGCTATTGGATGCGCGCTAGGCTCCATTCGCGGGTTGTCAGTCGCTGGCCGACATGATTGTTACGTGGATTCTGTGAGGGTTTGCTCCCTGCCGTTAACTGCACCACAGAGACCCAGAGTCACAGAGAAACAGTTCAGCCTCCTCCGTGTTGCTCTGTTTGCTCGGCCGAACACAACGCACCTCTCAACGACAATTGCTAATACTCCACGGATTAGTTTCTAATGCGTTGCCATATGAACAACTCATGGAAGCTGTCGAGGTGTCTGCTGGTCGTCTGCTTCGCATTCAGTTCTGCCGTTCTCGGATTGGCGCAGTCGGACGCGGATCGCCTCATCGACGAGGCTTTGAAGCCATCACCTCTGGAGCACAACCTGCGGCATCTGACTGATGAAATTGGTGGACGTGTACCGGGCACGCCAGCAATGGATCGCGCCGTGGCCTGGGGCGTGGCGGCGTTCAAAGAGGCCGGCGCCGATAGCGTTCACACGGAGGACTTCCAGATACCAGTTTCGTGGGCGGAGGGAGCGACAGTCGTGAGCATGTCCTCCGTTGGAACGGCCAGCGATCCGAAGTCATCCAACCTTCCAGCCGTTGAGTTCAAGGCGCGCGCCATATCGATTGCCTGGGCGCCTGCGCTGCAGGCAAAGCACGTTCCCGTTGTTGACGTCGGGAAGGGCACGCAGGCCGACTTCAAGAAGGCCGGCGACATTTCCGGAAAAATGATTCTGGTGCACTCCGAAGTGCTGAAAACCTGGCCTGATCTCTTCAACGAATACATGAGCGCGCCGCCCGTGATCGACGCCGCCGTCAAGGGCAAGGCGAAGGCCATCGCGTTTATCGCTACGCGCGAGCACGACATTCTCTATCGCCACACCAACTCGATGAATGGCGAGATCGATCGGCTTCCGATGGTGCTGGTCGCACGCGAGGATGGAGAGCGGATCGGCCGTCTGGTCACTTCCGGTCATCCCGTGTGGGCGGACTTGTCAATTCCCAACAAGATTGGCGGGCCGATCAAAGCGTCCAACGTTGTGGCCGAAATCAAGGGGAGCGAGAAGCCAGGGGAGTTCGTGGTCCTCGGCGCGCATCTGGACTCCTGGGAACTTGGCACAGGCGCGCTCGACAACGGGTGCAATGCAGCCTTGGTGATTGATGCTCTTCGCGCCATCAAGGCTTCCGGACTGAAGCCGCGCCGGACGATGCGCTTCATCCTCTTTTCCGGGGAGGAGGAGGGCATGATGGGGTCGCGAGCCTATGCAACCGTGCATCGAAACGAACTGGATAACGCTGCCGGAGTGGCGATTATCGATTCCGGGATCGGACACGTCACCGGCTTCACACTAGGTGGGCGCAAGGACGTGGCGAATCCGGTGTCGGCCATTGTGGCTCCCTTGAAACGGTTCGGGGCGGATACGCTCACAACGGACGAAGTGGAGTGGGGCACAGACAACTTCGACTTCCTGCTGGAAGGCGTTCCTACGATGGTGGCGAATCAGGAAGAAGGGAACTACCTGATCAACTATCACGCGGTTTCCGACACTTATGACAAGGTCGATATTCCGACGCTGAAGAAGCACACCGCCGAGATGGCTGTTCTCGCCTTCGGTATCGCAAATACCCAGGAGCGAATCGGACCGCGTCTCAAGCGTCCTCAAATTGAGAGCATCCTTCTCAGCACACACGCTGACGAGCAACTCAAAGCGCTAGGCATCTGGTCAGAATGGGCGAGCAGGAAGCGAGGACGGCAATAGTGAGTGCCCTCGAACTCTGCTCCAGTTCTGCCGTGAAAGACGGCTGCGCGCCGTCGGAGTGTCCCGCGCCAGTACAGGGATCAACGTCGTTGTCCCGAGGGAGCTCGTGATTCTTTTCTGGGTGCTTTTCAACCTCTTCGTGGTCACCATGCTGGTGCTGGACCTGGGTGTCTTCAACCGGCGGGCCCACACCATCAAGTTTCGGGAGGCCCTGGTTTGGAGCGCTGTGTGGATAGCACTCGCCCTGGTCTTTGGAGTCGTGGTCTATTTTTGGCACGGGCGAACGGCGAGCCTGGAGTTTGCCACCGGCTACCTGATCGAGCTTTCTCTCAGTGTCGACAATCTGTTCGTCTTCCTCGTGATCTTTCGGTACTTCCGTGTTCCCGACAAGTTGCAGCACCGGGTGCTGTTCTGGGGAATCCTTGGAGCACTGATCACTCGCGGGTTCTTCATCATTGCTGGTGTCGGACTGATTCAACGGTTCCACTGGATCATTTACGTGTTCGGCGCCCTGCTGGTTTATAGCGGAATCAAGCTGATCAGGCAGGGCGATGAGGAAATCCACCCGGAGCGAAATCCGGTATTGCGATTGTTTCGCCGATGGATGCCAGTAACCGAGGATTACGTAGGAGAAAAATTCTGGGTACGCAGGCCAGGATTGTATGCAACACCTCTCGTGATCGTGTTGCTGGTGGTAGAGACTACAGACATCCTTTTTGCGGTCGATTCCATTCCTGCTGTGCTGGCGATCACTTTGAACGCATTTATTGTGTACACATCTAACGTCTTCGCCATTCTGGGCCTCCGGTCGATGTACTTCGCCGTCGCGGGCATGATGGACTTGTTCGAATATCTTCACTACGGCCTGTCCGCGGTGCTCATTCTGATTGGCGCGAAGATGCTGACATCGCATTATTACACCGTTCCGACGCACGTGGCGTTGATGGTCGTTGCCGGCGTGTTGCTTGTTTCGGTGGCTGCTTCCTTGGTATTTCCTGCGCGCAAGAAGGGCTCGAACGGCAAGGGGCAATAGGGACACGCACCTTGCACTGAAACCTCCGCTCTTTTATGTGCCCGTCCTATCACGAGTCCGACATCAGGCACGAAAGCCCGTCTACGCTATGATGAAACCACGATGACTACGGTCCATGTTGCCGTGCAGCCGCGACCCTATGACGTGTCCATTGAGAGCGGGCTGCTCACCCGGGCTGGAACACTACTGCGAAATATTCTGCCTCGGCCGACCCATCTATTTGTCGTCACGGTGGCTGCTGTGCGGCGCAGGTGGGTCAAAAAATTAGTGCGTTCGCTGGAGGCTGTGGGATTCGACGTAGAAGTGCTCGAGATGCCCGAAGGCGAGCGCTTCAAGCGACTCGCCAGCGTCGAGAGTCTTGCTGAGAAACTTACCCGTTTGGGAGCAGATCGAACCGCCGCCATCCTCGCGATCGGTGGCGGGGTCGTAGGCGATGTAGCAGGATTTCTCGCTTCGATCTATATGCGTGGTGTAGACGTCATCCAGATCCCCACGACGGTACTGGCGCAGGTGGATGCATCGATCGGTGGGAAGACCGGGGTGAACCTAAAAGCCGGGAAAAATCTGATTGGAACCTTTCATCAACCCCGGGTGGTTTTGATCGATCCGGAAGTGCTCTCGACCTTACCGGAGCGCGAATACCGGGCTGGGCTTTACGAAGCGTTGAAGTGCGGCGTGATCGGCAATCCGGAGCTGTTCCGGGAATTCGAATCGAACAGGGAAGGAATTCTCGAACGCGACCCCACGACGGTAGAACGGCTGATTACCGAGTCCGTGCGTTTGAAGGCCCACGTGGTCTCGGTAGATGAGAAAGAGAACGGCTTGCGGCGCATTCTGAATTTCGGACACACAGTTGGGCATGCGCTCGAGGCTGAAACGGGCTATCGCGCCTTGTTGCACGGCGAAGCTGTCGCATGGGGCATGGTGGCCGCATCGCGGATCGCCGCCTTATCAGGAAAACTGGACGAACGTACGAGCGAACGAATCAGCGATGCAACATTGGAACTGGGCCCCCTGCCGAGGTTGAACATTCGCGGCAGAAACATCGTGCGTCGCCTCCAGGCGGACAAGAAGACCCGTGCCGGCAAGGTGCACTTCGTGCTTCCCACCGAGATCGGCAAGGTCGAAATCGTGAATGATGTTTCAGAGAGCGCGGTACTCGAAGCTGTCGATGAAATCCGAAGACTCTCTATGGCGTAGCCGAGTCGCTCGCCACTTTTTGATCCAGCGAGCAAGAAATTGACAGAGCAGAACAAGCCGATGGTCCTCGGAGCTGCGCCTGAGGGCGCTTCCGACCCTGCCGGGGTTTCGCAGGCCGTGCAGGAAATGTTTTCCTCCATCGCCCCGCGCTATGACCTGCTAAATCACCTACTGTCGCTGAACATCGACCGCTGGTGGTGGTCCCGAACGGCAGGCACTTTTAAACACATTCTTTCGGGCCCTGATGCGCGGGTTCTGGATCTCTGTTGTGGGACGGGCGATATGGCGTTTGCGCTCTCGCGTCGCCCAGGGGCCTCCGGTGCACGCATCGTTGGGGCCGACTTCTCCCATCCGATGCTGGAACGGGCTGTGCTCAAGGCTCAGGGAACTCGCCTGCGCTGGGTCGAGGCTGATGCGCTTCGTTTACCTTTTCCGGATGCGTCGTTTGACCTGGTGACGTCCGCTTTTGGCTTTCGCAACCTCGCCGACTATGATGCGGGGCTCCGCGAAATCGTCCGAATTCTGCGACCCGGTGGGGAGTGCGGAATCCTGGAGTGCAGCGAACCAAACGGATGGCTTGGCAAACTCTATGGCGTTTACTTCCGACGAGTCTTGCCTGCGCTGGGCACTTTGATCTCGGGGGTGAAGGGGCCGTACGCCTATCTGCCGGCTTCCGTTGCACGCTTTCCTTCGTCGCCGGAACTCATCACGCGCATGCGCAGTGCGGGGTTCACTTACGCGTCCTGGACTCCTTATACGTTTGGGACAGCGGGACTATTTTGTGGGAAGAAGTGAGCGAACTCTGAACATTCCTGAGCTATTCACCAGCCTCATCGCACAGCCAGACGTTGAACTTGACTCACGGGTGTGGGAGCCTTGAACGAGTCCGCAAGAGCGTCAGCAATGGAGTGCCGGATAACTCTCTCGTAATCCTCGCCCAGGAATTTCTTCAGCCGATCTGTGTTCATGATGTACTGGCCCGTCATGTAAGGCACGGCTTCCGGTGGAATGGAGGAAATTCCCATCTTCCACAAAAAACTGAGAACAGCCTGCATCGCCCACTTTCCGGGTACGCGTTTGAGCTGAGCGTGCGCCATTCCGATGCATGCCGCGAAAGTGAGCGGCTCTCCGCGGCCGGCCACATTCAGAATCGTGAGCCGCCGCGCCTCCGGCTCGCGTTTCAGCATCCATGCAATCAGGCGAGCCATATCGTCGACGTGGATGAACTGGATCTTGTTATCCAGATATTTCTGGCCGTAAGGCAAAAGGCAGGGCAGGCGCTTGCCCTCATTGCGCATCTTGGCGGCGCGCTTTCCTTTTCCACTCGGAGTTCCGCGAAAGGCTCCGAGCAGATAGTTCTCCACGCTGGCGCCAGCGAAAATATGAGGCCGCAGAATGTACACGCTGCAATTGCGCAGCGCGGGAGCCCTCTGCTGAACCACTTGGTCGGACTCCCGCTTGTGAATCGCGTAGGGAAGAGTGTGTGCTTCCAACCCGAATTCTTCCGTGACCGGACCCGGCAGGTCCGGGCCATACGCGGAGACGCTGCTGGGAAAAATAAACTGCCGAACCCCGCTATCCTCGTTGCGGTTGGCTTCCGTGACGGCTTCCATGACTCGAGCCGTGCCTGCAACGTTGATTTGCCACATGCGATCCAGATCGAGTATGCCGGTTCGCATCGGGTCGATCACGAAGGCGAGATGTACGACCGAAATGGGGCGAGTTTCTTTAAATAAGCTGTAAAGCGCCTGGGTGGAACTCTCCGTACCCAGATCCATCCGAACGAAACGCAGCGCTTGCTCTGTTTTGGGAGCTGCAATATCAATGCCGATCACGGAGAAGTCCGCAAGCTGCGGCAGGAGCCGTAGCCCGAGATTTCCCGAGACACCGGTAACTACGATGGTTGGCTTGCCTGTGGTCATTCCTTCGGTTGCGCGCTGGTTGGAGGTGGCGAAGCCGGACGCGGCGTGAGCACGGGCCGTGCGCCTCCCGGAGGGCTTGTTGTCATTTCGGGACCGAAGTAGCCCGGATTCAGTTCCGACGATATGGAACTTTGCAGCTTTTGCCGCAAGGCCTGCAGGCGCTGCCCTCGCAGCGTGTTCCGGATCTCTTCCTGTGCATCTGCCACGGTCGGTCGGGTGCGGGACACAACCTTGTAAATGTAGAATCCGCTAAGGTCGCTGATTACCGGCGACAACTCCCCTTCTTTAAGGTCGAACACCGACACCTGCGATGCAGGTAGATTCATACGCCGCAGCTTAGGATTGGATGTAGGCGGCGCGGTCGCTTTAATCCCCGCCGCTTCGTAAGCGTCCTTCTGCAATTTGTCGAATTCTTCTCCGGCAGCAGCGCGCGTGTGCAAGTCCTCCGCGACTTTACCCATGGCTGCTTCCTGCTCTTTTCCAGCAGCTTCCATATCGGCGGGGGTGACACCTTCTTTCGGCGGGACTTGCTTTACCTTCGGTATGAAAATTCGCAGAACGGAGATCTGTTCAAAGTTCTTGGCGTTCTTGTCGAAGTAGTCGTTGATCTCCGATTGGGGAATCCTGTCGGCTTCCTCCTCCAACGCCCGATCCAATTCGACACCGAGGAGTTGCATTCTCGTGAATCGCAGCATCTCCAGGTAGTGCGGGTCTTTATCGATGCCGCGCTTTTTAGCTTCCTCTGACATGAGCAAAATTCGAGGATACTGATTCGCCAACTGCCGGCGAACTTGCGGAGTCATTTTCGGCTGCAGAGCGGTGGCAAGTTTTTCGAATTCGGCGCGCGTGACGATCGTCTTGCACTCGGAGAGTGGAACCGGCGACGACCCGGACTTTGGTGGCGGACAGACACCGTGAATGGTGATGACGGGTGTCGACGCCGGCAGTTCGCTTGTTGCCGGCGAAGGTTGCACGCGACCGGGCTCACTCGTTGCCCCAACATCATTCGGGGGACGATGCGATTGTGGAGATGCGGGTGCGCTGGGCGATTGTGGGACTGCTTGTGCCCCTGCTGTGGCGGTCGTCATTAAGCTTGCCACCAGCCACCACAGCGGGCGAAGTCTGCGCATTGCAGAAATCCTCCGGAACTTTCGCGACTGTTGTCGAAATCGTAGCACACGATGTGTCTCGAATCGGAAAGGTGAACCTTGGAAGTCCATGGAAATCGATTGGCGCGATGTGAGGCTACCGGAGATAATCTCCGATATGCCGGAATCGCTCGTCTCACCCGCCCTAATGCACGCTGAAAAGCGTGCGGTCGCGGGCAATTCAGTGCTGGCTGCACTGGCGATTACGGCGTTGAAGGTCGTGGTTGGAATTACCACGGGAAGCTTGGGCATTCTGTCGGAAGCAGCCCACTCAGGCCTCGACCTGGTAGCGGCAATCATCACCTTCTTTTCCGTACGGGTTTCGGATAAGCCTGCCGACGCTGACCATCAATACGGCCACGGCAAGGTCGAAAACTTTTCCGCCTTCATTGAGACCGGTCTTCTGTTGCTGACTTGTGTGTGGATCATCTCCGAAGCGATCAAGCGACTTTTCTTCAGAAACGTTGAAATCGAGCCCACCATGGCTGCCTTCATCGTCATGCTTCTGTCGATTGGCGTGGATCTATGGCGATCGCGAGCGTTAGGCAGGATCGCCGTGAAGTATGACAGCCAGGCCTTGGAAGCGGACGCTCTTCACTTTGCCACCGACGTCTGGTCGAGCAGCGTAGTGATTCTGGGACTTGCCTTGGTTCTTGCGGGACGCCGCTATCACATCGGATGGTTGCGCGATTCAGACCCTGTGGCGGCTCTTGTTGTCGCTGGAATCGTGGTCCACGTGAGCTGGCGGTTGGCGCGCAAAACGATCGACGCATTGCTCGATGCCGCCCCCCCAGGAGTTCGCAACCAGATCATCGATGCCGTAGAGAAAGTTGAAGGAGTACTTGAAGTTAATCGGGCGCGCATTCGCCGATCGGGCAATCGGTACTTTGCTGACTTGTCGATCGGGCTGGCACGCACCGTCACGTTTCAGCATTCCGAACAGGTTGTCGACACGGTCACGGACGCGGTTCATCGCGTATTGCCGGACGCTGATGTGATCGTTCACTCTGTGCCGCGCGCCGGACGAACGGAAAACATCTTCGATCAGATCCGCGCCGTGGCTACGCGTCACAACCTGAACGTGCACGACGTGAGTGTGCAGGACTTTCGTGGACGATTGCATGTAGAACAACATCTGGAGTTGGACGAACGCCTGCCGCTGAAGGAGGCGCATGATCGCGTGACTGCGCTGGAGTCGGAGATTCAGGACGAAGTCCCGGAAGTCTCCTCGATCCTGACACACATTGAGAGTGAGCCGGCGACCATTGAAGAAGGGGACGAAGTCCTCCGCGATGCGGCGCTGGAGCGGCGACTCAAGGCAATCGCGGCGGAGTTTCCCGAAGTGCTGGATATGCACGAGATTCAAATCAAGCGGGTGCGGGGGCGCCTGTACGTTGCCTGTCATTGCACTTTGCCCGACAATCTGCCCCTTTCGCGCGTGCATGACATCCAGACCGATCTCGAAATCCGTTTCAAACAGGACGCGCCTGAGTTATTTCGTGTGCTCATCCATCCCGAGCCGAGCACGGATAATCGGCGATAGTGACCGCTAAGAAAAACAATCGGCAATTGACAATTAACAATCGAAAATTGAGGAGCAGCGCGAATAGATGACGGAAGCTAAGGCTAACTGGACCGACAATCACCGATTCGTAGCAATATCAAGCAGCGGGCATGCGATTGTTGTCGATGGCGATAAGAAGACGGCCAATAGTCCAATGGAACTTATTCTGATCGCGTTGTGCGGTTGCACCGGATATGACGTGGCCAGCATCCTTACCAAGAAGCGCGAACCGTTCACGAGCCTGGAAGTGCGCGCCGAGGCAGAACGAGCGGCAGAACCGCCGACGGTGTATACGCAAATCAAGCTGATCTACCGGGTCGGCGGGAGGGTGTCCAAGAAAGCGGTGGAGGACGCGGTGCGGCTTTCGAAAGGAAAGTACTGTTCGGTTTCTGCGATGCTGGAAAAGACAGCCAACATTACCGCTGAAATTCAATACGTTGAAGGATGAAGCGGTCGGTTCCTTTCTTGGTGACGCTCACGTATGCGTCTGCGGCTATGACAAAAGCTAAGGTTACAATCTTTACTCAACCCGACTGCCCGCCCTGCCAGATTGTGAAACTATTTCTCACTGAACGAGGTGTCGAATTTGAAGAACGGGATATCACAGTGGACTCCGAAGCCGTCACCGAGTTGACCGAAAAGTATAGAAGTCATTCCACTCCTACCGTAGTCATTGGCGATGAAGTGTTGATCGGATTCAATCCTGAGCGGCTCGACGAGATCCTTGCCAAGTAACGCGCATCCCGCACGTGGTTATCTCTACATCGCGGCAGCCGCCTTCTCGTGGGGAATTGCTGCTAGTCTTGGCAGGGCCGCTTTTACAGGACGGCTGTTACCTTCCGGACAAGCGCTACAAATCGATCCGCTGATCCTCTCGCAGAGCCGCACGACGATCTCCTTCCTGGTTTTGTTCTTCTTCTTGCTCGTGAAGCGCGGATGGAAGAACCTGAAGCTGCCCGCCGCTGACTTCGGCCAGATGGTTCTGCTGGGCGTGTTGGGTGTGGCCGCTTCGAATTACTTCTACTATCTGGCCATTCAAAAGACGAATGTTGCCACGGCGATCATTCTTCAGTACACGGCTCCCGTTCTTGTGCTGCTCTACATGGTGGCGCGGGGACGTCAGAAGGCAAGCCTTCAACGTGTAGCGGCTGTGATGCTGGCGGTCGCCGGGAGTGCCCTTGCGATTGGTGTGGCGGGCACCGGCGGCTTTCGCCTGAATTCAGTGGGAGTGATCGCCGCCATGCTGGCGGCAGTCTCGTTCTCGTTCTACAACATCGCTGGGCACAGCATTCTCGCGCGCTACGATCGCTGGATCGTGCTTCTTTACACTACTCTCAGTGCGGGAGCATTCTGGCTCGTCGTTAATCCACCTTGGAAGCTGGTTGCAGCGCATTACTCGGGAATGGCCTGGGGATTCCTTCTGGTCTTTGCCGTGGTCTCAGTCCTAGCGCCTTTCTCGTTTTACTTCGCGGGACTGCAGCATCTCGAGCCTACGCGCGCGATTGTGGTGAGTTGTCTGGAGCCCGTGTTTTCGATCGTGATTGCCGCCGTTGCATTGGGAGAACTTATGCGACCCCTGCAAATTCTTGGAATTGTGGTGGTGCTCACAGCAATTGTTGTTGTGCAGTTGCCCGATCGAACTGGGACTGAGGAGGCTGCCGTGGGTGAGCCGATTGAATAGTGAAGTTTCAAGTTTCGGGTAATTCGGTGGAGTTGGTTTAACCATTCATTGAAAGGCGGGTGCTGAAGTGCGAGCAAAGCTTTGCTGTGAGCGGAACCAGTAAACTCGTGCCTTTCCTAGCAAGTCACGGTGGTTGAGGCTCGAAACTCGAAACTCGAAACTTGAAACTCGATACTTGAAGCTACTCCAACGCCTTTCCCTTGGTCTCCGGCAGCTGGGTGGCAGTGAGCATCGAAAAAAAGAACGCGGCCCCGCAAAGGAAAAACGCCCAACTCAGACCCTTGGCTTGACCCACTCGTCCGATCACGTACGGCGCAATGGAGCTCATCGTACGAGCGCCGTTGTAGGTGAGTCCCAGGGCGCGCGCCCGCACGCTCGTAGGAAAGATTTCGCTGCCGATGATCCCGGAGCCAGAAAAGAATCCGGTACCGAAGAAAGCCGTTAGGATCCCAAGCACCAGTACGAGGGCGGGGTTTCGCGCCAGAGCATATAGCGGCACGAGCACAGCCGCCAGAAATGTGTACAGGACGTAGGATCGTTTCCGCCCTAGGTGATCTGCGATCCAACCAAACCAAAAATACCCGGGAAACATTCCGAACAGGTTCAGAGTCACGAGCAAAGTGGTCGTTCCCATCACGCCGAAGCCGCGGCCACCCTGCTCAACAGGAAGAGAAAGATAAGGCGGCAGCCAGGTAAACAGTCCCCACCAGGCGAACATGCCGAAGAAGTTGGCGAACAGCAAGGCGAGGGTCGGCCGCAGGTACGGCGGACGCAAGATCTGGCCAAAACCGGGCTCATACTTCGCCGATTCATCAGTTCTTTGTTTTGACTCCTGAGCACGCCGGTGATGCTCCTGCCACATCTCAGACTCCGGTACGCGACCTTGAATCCAAAGCGTGACGAGAGCCGGCAGGATGCCCACAAAGAACACCGTGCGCCAATTCGCGTAGTGCAATACAACGCCCGCAACCAAGGCTGCCAACGCATAGCCAATGGCCCACGAACTTTGAACGATAGAAATAGCCTTGGCCCGCAGTTCGGTTGGCCACGTTTCTGCCACCAAAGTTGCGCCCGTGTTCCATTCACCACCCATGCCAAGACCTAGGATGAAGCGAAAGATGGCAAGCATCAGGATCGAAGTAGCCAGTCCGGAAGCGAACGAGCAGATGGAATACGTCAGGATGCTGAGCATCAGGGCGCGTTTGCGTCCGAGGTGGTCCGCGAGGAAGCCGAAGAGAATTCCGCCAATTCCGGAGGCCAGCAGCGTAAGGGTCGCGAGAAATCCGGACATTGCCTTGCTCATGCTGAGGTCGCGCATGATGTGCGCCAGCACTAACGCGTACAGCATGGCGTCGAAAGCGTCGAGCATCCAGCCGAGAGCGGCGGCGAGAAGCGTGCGGCGCTGGGTCACACTGATGGTGGAGAAGGTGGCGGTGGACATTCCGGGGATTGTCAATTTTGGGAAGGCGATTGGCAATGAAAAAAGCTCGCCTGTTGTGCCCGATCGACGGGTGTGGAGATTCACGCCGCTTTCTTAACCACCAAGGACACAAGGAACACGAAGGAGGACTTAGGAACGAGGAGACTAGACCTTCGTCAAGTGAAAGTAGCGTCTTGCCTTTTTTACATCCCTTGCAATCTGCTCGCGCAGAGCCTCCACGGAAGGGAACTTGATTTCCTCCCGCACACGCTGCAGAAAAAAGATCTCCACCTCGGTGTCCGCGTTCAAGCTGATCGGATGGAAGTTGAGCAGATGGCTCTCGACGGCAAACGAATCGGTTCCAAACGTCGGCCGATTGCCGATGTTCGTGACCGAGTCGAAACACTCTTCAGCAATCCGCGTGCGCGTAATGTAGACACCATCTTGCGGGACTAGTTCTTCGTAGCGGCTGAGGTTGATGGTAGGAACGGTGTATTTGCTGCCGTAACCGCGCCCTCGGCCGGGTGTCGACAAAATTGCAAAGGGGCGTCCCAACAGATGACGAGCCCGGCTTACTGAACCGGCGGCGATGAGTTTGCGAATCTGGCTGCTGGAAACGCTCTCTCCCCGCAGTGTCATCTCTTCGAAGACCTTGACTGTGAATCCCATTTCGCGGCCGAATTCGGTGAGTGCGTTCACGTCCCCAGCAGCTTTGTGTCCGAAGTGGAAGTTGTAACCTTCATGAACCTCGCACGCATGCAGCTTCTTCTTCAGGATTCTTTCGGCAAACTGTCGCGGCGTCAGCAAGGAAAGATCGCGGCCGAAAGGGAGCAGGAGGGTTGCATCGATTCCTGTGCTCGTCAGCAGCCGCAGTTTTTCGGGAGTCGGAGTGAGCAACTTCAGGCCGGAGTCCGGGCGCAGGATACGCACCGGATGCGGTTCGAATGTGACCGCGACTGATTTTGCGCCTTGCTGCCGGGCCCTCTCGGCGATGTCTGTCAACACGGCCTGGTGCGCCCGGTGGACCCCGTCGAAATTTCCCACGCTGACGATGGTGGGACCGTAGTTCGCCGGAACATCCTCGAGTTTGTGGAAAACTTGCATGGCAAGGTTAAAAGCTAACCGCAAAGGCCGCCAAGGCTTCGCCAAGGACGCAAAGAAAACCACTTCTGGCTTAATCTCGTTTCCTGCTTTTTCGTAGCGCCGCGGTGCTTCTCCACAAAAGCTACATCTAACCGCGGAGGACGCCGAGGTTCACGCAGAATACGCGGAGAAAAACTTCGGTACAGTCGACGGCTCATATCTCGAACTCCAGCTTTAGTCCGTCGTGGGACAGGCGAACATTCGGCGGCAAACTTGCATTGGTCGCTTCGTGCGGCAGGTCATGACAGATGTGCGTGAAGAACACCCGCTTCGCCTTCAATCTGTCGGCGATTTTCAGCGAGTTTTCAACCGTCGAGTGCGTCGGGTGTGGCGTGTGCCGCAAACCGTCCAGGAAAAGAATGTCCAATTTTTGCAGGAGCGAGAACGAACTTTCGGGAATGGAGTTGAAGTCGGTCAGATAAGCCGCCGAGCCTAGCCGGAATCCGTAAATCTCAGTATCGCCGTGGATGACCGGGATCGGTTCGACCTGCGCGCCAAACAGATCGAAAGTTCTATCAATCGTCCGCAATTCCAGGCGCGCCAGGCCGCCGAACTTGTAGTCTGCGTCGAAGATGTAGCGGAACATGTTGCGGATGTATTCGGCTGCCTCGGCCCGGGCATAGAG
>Ga0075425_100003412_pt1 | contig 16154 bp, 10 predicted proteins | sample SoiMethybrSBSTD4_FD_75300 | JGI IMG/M metagenome (GOLD analysis project Ga0075425, IMG submission 75300) | Bulk soil microbial communities from a Populus tree surrounding site in Tennessee, USA - Soil MetaG P. TD hybrid SBSTD4 | ecosystem: Environmental > Terrestrial > Soil > Tree plantation... | reverse complement strand
AACGAGTGGGGCGATCCGATCAATTTCGACGATCACAATTCGCACGGAGTCCGCGAATTCTTTATCACCAATGCCGCCTATTGGATTGACGAATATCACTTCGACGGCCTCCGGCTCGATGCGACTCAGCAGATTTTCGACGCGTCGGACGACAACATCCTGGCGGCGATCGCTCGCACTGTCCGCACGGCAGCGCGGGGTCGCGGCACTTACATCGTGGCCGAAAATGAGGCGCAGGACCCAAAGTTAGTGCGTTCACCCCAAGCAGGCGGCTATGAAATGGATGCGCTTTGGAACGATGATTTTCACCATACCGCGATCGTTGCCTGCACCGGACATTCTGAAGCGTATTATGGCGACTATAAAGGTTCCCCGCAGGAATTCATTTCTGCCCTCAAATGGGGATACCTCTACCAGGGCCAATGGTACAGTTGGCAAAAGAAACGCCGCGGCACACCTTCGCTCGACCTGCGTCCATCAAACTTTGTTACCTACATGCAGAACCATGATCAGGTCGCAAATTCTCTTCGTGGAAAAAGATTGCATCAAATCACAAGCCCCGGCCGGTTTCGGGCGATTAGCGCGCTGATGCTGCTTGGGCCGGGCACGCCTATGCTTTTTCAGGGCCAGGAGTTTGGAGCTTCGACTCCCTTCTATTATTTTGCAGATCACAATCCCCAGCTGGCGAAGCTGGTGTCCAAAGGGCGGAAGGATTTTCTGCGCCAATTTCCGAGCATCGCCTGCCCTGAATGCCAGGCCATGCTGGTCGATCCCGAATCCGAAGAAACATTTCGCAAAAGCAAACTCGATTTCTCCGAACGTGAGAGGAATCGCGAGATCTACCAAATGCATCGCGATCTGCTCAGACTACGGCGGGCCGATCCGGTCTTCTCAAAGCCGCGCCGCGGCGGTCTGGAAGGGGCAGTGCTCGCTCAGGAAGCGTTTGTCTTGCGCTTCTTTGGGAGTGACAAAACCGACGATCCTGAAGTTCAACGTCTCGTCATCGTCAATTTCGGCTTCGACCTGGATTTGAATCCCGCGCCGGAGCCGTTGCTCGCTCCGGTCGAAGGGCATCGCTGGAAGTTGATCTGGTCGAGCGAAGATCCTTGTTACGGCGGGTCAGGAACACCACCAGTCGAAAATGAACAAAACTGGCGCATTCCAGCTCATTCAACTGTCGTTCTGGCACCCGAACCGATGCGCAGCTTGAGTCAGGCGCAGAGCGGTCATGGAAAATCTCATTCGTAGAATAAAACTGGGGCATGTTACCGGAGAGCTAGCCCGCCAGTTGCTTCGGCGCGAATGGCTCGTGACCAATGGACTGGGCGGCTATGCGTCCGGGACGATTTCCGGCAGTGTCACCTGGCGATATCACGGGTTGCTCATTGCCGCATTGCCCGCTCCGTTTGGCCGCGTGGTCATGCTCAATCACCTTTCCGAGTACGTGCGTTTGCCCGATGGCCGCGCGATCCAGATCGGCGGCGAAGAGCCAAGCCGGCCTGAAGACCCCCTGGCCAGCCGCCATTACCTGACCGAATTCAGGTTGGAAAATGGCCTGCCCATCTGGCGCTTCGAAGTTGAGGGCATTGTTATTGAGAAGCGCCTCCTGCTCCTTCACGGCCAGAACACCATTCACGTCAGCTACAGGCTATTGTCGCCACACGAATGTGCGCGGTTGGAGCTTCGACCGTCGGTCCATTTCCGATCGCACGAACATCCCGTCAGCGACCCTGCCAATCGCGAATACCGGATTTCGATTCTCGGCGAACGCTACGAAATTTCTACAGGCGAACATCAGCCGGTCCTGCGCATGATGTTGCTTGCTGAAGATTCCACTTTCACGCACGACCGCGGCAGTCAGCGCGAAATCTTTTATTTGAAAGAATCGGAGCGCGGCTACGAGTCGCGCGGATTGTTGTGGAGTCCCGGTTTTTTTCACATAGGTCTCGCTCAACGGAAGGATGCGACACTGATCGCCTCGACAGAAAGCTGGAGCACGATGCTGGCGCTCCAACCAGAAGAAGCTCTTTTTTGGGAGCATGAACGGCGTAAGCGGCTCATCTCGCTGGCCGGTCCTAAAGCGCAGTCCGGTCCCTCTGCTGAGCTGGTCCTGGCTGCCGATCAATTCATCATTGCTCCCGCAGGTCGCATCGCCGATGCCGCTCGTGCTCGCGCCGCGGGGGACGAGGTCCGGACGATCGTTGCTGGTTATCACTGGTTCACTGATTGGGGACGCGACACGATGATCAGCCTCGAAGGGCTAACTCTTACAACGCACCGTTTCACGGAAGCCGGGTGGATTCTCCGAACCTTTGCGCATTACATTCGCGATGGCCTCATTCCGAACATGTTTCCGGAAGGGAAGAATGAGGGACTCTATCACACGGCCGATGCAACACTTTGGTTTTTTCACGCGCTCGATCGCTATCTCGAACTGACGCATGATCGGCCTACGCTGGTGCAGATTCTGCCAAAGCTGATCGACATTATCGATCATCACCTGCGCGGGACGCGCTTCGGAATCGTCGTGGATCAATCCGATGGGCTCCTTCGCCAGGGCAAAGAGGGCTACCAACTTACCTGGATGGATGCGATGGTGGAGGATTGGGTCGTCACACCGCGCCGTGGCAAAGCGGTGGAAATCAATGCGCTTTGGTACAATGCGCTTTGCCTGCTGGCTGACTGGGTGCGCGAAGAGCGGGGTGAGGAATCAGCCAAACGATTCCGGTCGCAGGCCGATCGAATCCAGGAGTCATTCAACCGCCGGTTTTGGTACAATGAAGGCGGTTATCTCTACGACGTGATTGACGGGGAAACCGGGAACGATTCGGCCTGCCGGCCCAATCAGCTTCTGGCGATTTCCCTGAAGCACCCCGTGCTCAATGAAGACCGTTGGAAGGCAGTCCTCGAAGTCTGTCGTGATCGATTGTTGACGCCAGTCGGACTGCGCTCCCTGAGCCGGGATCATCGCGATTACAAAGCAAAATATTTCGGTGACCTGCGCGCGCGTGATGCGGCCTATCACCAGGGCACAGTCTGGGCCTGGCTGGTCGGCCCATTCATCGACGCGTGGCTCAAGGTCGATCCTGACGACAAAGCGGGGGCCCACAAAGTACTGGAAGGATTTGTGCCGCATTTGGACGAAGCCGCGGTTGGATCGGTCAACGAAATTTTCGACGCGGAACCGCCCTTTACGCCGCGCGGCTGCGTTGCTCAAGCCTGGAGCGTGGCTGAAGTGCTCCGTTGCTGGGTGAAGACGACCGATTAGCAATCAAGACGAGGTTTTCTGCGGGCAAGACCCCATATGCCCACCTTCTGCCGCTGGATTAGTCTGAGGGTAGATATGAAGACATTTAAATGGGGGGCGTGGGCGTTCACGGCAATTTTGGCGCTATCACTTGGGGCTTTTACGGGCTGCAAAAAGGACGAAACGGCCGGAGAAAGCATCGACCGCAACACCAAAAACGCTGGAGACAGCTTGAAAGAAGCCGGCGAGAAAACCAAAGACGCAATGAAGGACGCGGCCGACAAAACCAGCGACGCGTTGAAAAAAACGGGCGATAAGCTCAAAACCGCCACCAACACCAACAAATAATAACTGTATTCGGCTCTCGGTCAGACTCCGGGCGCGGCCTTTCTGGTGGTCGCGCTCATTTTTTGCCGGCAACCTCGATAGCGTCCGCACTCAACGAGGTGATCGTTCACCATTCCCACTGCTTGCATAAAGGCATAGCAGATGGTTGATCCCACAAAAGTGAAGCCGCGTTTGAGCAAATCTTTGCTCATGGCGTCTGACTCCGGCGTGCGAGCGGGGACCTGGTCCATGCGCTGCCATCGGTTTTGTTTGGGTGTTCCACCCACGAATTGCCAAATGTAGCGGTCGAACGAATCGAACTCCTTTTGCACAAAGAGAAATGCGTTCGCGTTTTTGACGGCTGCATGAATCTTTAATCGGTTGCGAATGATTCCTTCGTTCGTGAGCAGCTTTTTGATTTTTGCCTCGCTGTATTTCGCTACAGCAGCGGGGTCGAAATTGTCGAACGCGGCGCGGTAATTGGGTCGCTTCTTCAGAACGGTTTCCCAACTGAGTCCGGCTTGTGCACCCTCGAGAATCAGAAATTCGAACAAAACGCGATCGTCATGTTGCGGCACCCCCCACTCAGTATCGTGGTAGGCGATCATCAAATCGCTTTTGGCCCAGGCGCAACGCGTCATCTTATCCTTCTCGCAGCTTTTTCAATTCGGTCCAGAAGGCGTCGACGTTGTCCTTCTTCACAATTTTGATCGAGACTTCGAGGAATTTGTTCGGGGGCAACACCGAACGATCACCGCGCGCCAGAGCCGCGAGAATCCGCACAGAATGATAGCCATAAAGAAACGGTTGCTGGCTGACGGTCCCGTAGACGTGGCCATCAATGATTCCCTGTAGCGTGCCATCGTTTTCATCAAAGCTGACCAACTTAATCTTTCCTGTTTTCTTTGCTTCCTTAACGGCTTCCAGACATTCAGGCATGTTGTACCCGAAGAGCCCTACCATGCAGGCGAGATCGGGATACGCACTCATCGCGTCCTGCGCATTCGCTTTGGCGCGCGCGTAATCGAAATTGTCGGTGCGCGTGCCGAGGATCGTATATTTGGACCCCTTGATTTCATTTCCAGGCGGATCGTACTTCATCTCGGTCAACGACTGCACTGGCCGGTCAAGAAGTTCGTCGATAATTCCCTGCCTTCGTTGCTGGGCGTTGAGTTGCTCCAAACGGCCGACGAAAATCATCAACTTGCCACCTTCGGGCAACGCTTCCTTGATCAACTTGCCCGCGGCACGCCCGGCTTTGTAATTGTCCATGCCGACAAAACAGAGCCGGTCCGAATCAGGCGCATCCGAATCCTGAGTAATGACTTTCGTCTGCTGGGCGGCGCGATTGATCAAGGCGACCTGGTTTTTGGCGTCGATCGGGCTGATGGCGATTCCATCCACGCCCCGAACCAGGGCGGTTTCCAGCAACCGTTGCTGATCCACGATCCCTTTGGTCGGCATGGCCACTTCGCAGTCCGCGTTGAATTCTTTCGCGGCCGCTTTTGTGCCTGCGGCGGCAACATTCCAGAACGGATCAACGCCGTTTGTGATGTAAACGATCTTCGGCTTCTTGCCTGTTTTGGCCGCGTCGCTTCCGCTGGAAGACTCGGGGCTTTTGTTGCAGCCGAGCGGTGCAAAGAACAAACCAAAAAGTAAGGCAAAGGCTAACGGCTTTCTCATGGGGCATTTGATAAGCCGAAGCGCACCCTTTGCACAATGGCGAAATGGGATTGTCGCGGCGGATTGTAACCCTAAGAACGGTGATGTTATAGTCGCGAGATGGCGCGGACGGGCTCAGCGGAAGTATTGCCAACGCACACGCCGGAACTTTTTTGCACGGCGGTGTGTCGTGCCGCGGAGTTGTTGCGCGCCGGCGAAGTCGTGGCCTTGCCGACCGAGACCGTTTATGGACTGGCGGCTAATGCGCTGAATCCGGACGCAGTGGAGCGCATTTTTTCGGTCAAAGGGCGTCCGAGTCATAACCCGATCATCGTGCATGTGGCGGATATTGCGATGGCTCGACGATGCGTGACCGATTGGCCAGGCATCGCCGATCGAGTCGCATCAGCGTTCTGGCCAGGGCCCTTGACGCTGGTGTTACCCCGCAGTGAAGAAATTCCGGAAATTGTGACCGCTGGAGGTTCGACCGTGGGAGTGCGTTGGCCGTCACACCCGTTCATGCAGGCTGTGATTCGGGAGTGTAATTTCCCGATTGCAGCGCCAAGCGCAAACCGTTCGAACGAAATTTCGCCGACCAACGCCGCGCATGTCCAACGCGCAATTGGCGACAAGATTCGACTGATTGTCGATGGCGGCCAGTCGCAGATTGGAATTGAATCGACGGTGTTGGATTTGACCGTTAAACCGCCGCGTGTTTTACGTCCGGGAATGATTCACTCGGAATCGTTACTGACCGTCACAGAAATCGGCTCATTTGCAACGGGAACAGAGGCGGCCAGACGCAAAAGCCCAGGCCTTTTGCCTAAGCACTACGCGCCCAAGGCGAAGCTAGTGATTTGGTCGTGGGAGAGTGACGCCAGTTTGCGTCAAAAGTTGGCAATGCAGGCAGTGAATCCTGCAACCGTGCATATTGTTTGCCATACGGAGGTGCCCAACCCGACCGGGTTCGGAGGAGTCAGTGTGATCCCGCACGATGCCGAGGCTTTCGGTCGGGCGATTTACGCTGAGTTGCATCGCTGCGACGAGGAAGGGGCCGAACTGATCGTGGTCGAAGCGGTGCCGGACACGGCGCTCTGGCAGGCGATTTCCGACCGGTTGCGCCGGGCCTCCAGCGAGTAACGCTTAAATCGTCGTTCGAGCTAGAATATTTGCAGAGCGGCTCCCGTCGTAGTTTGACGTGTCGCCCAAAATAGAGCACTCTGCGCGCTTCATGCGAGAAATTACGTGGATTCTGGGGCTGTTCTGGCTCGCGTGGCCGGCGGTGCAAGCCCAGCCAAAAACAACCAACCAGGCCGCCAATTCCGTAGCGCGACCTATTTCACTGGAAGAAAGCGTCCAACTTGCGCTTGAACACAATCTTGGGCTGCAGATCCAACGGCTTGCACCCCAGATGGCTCGCTACGATCTGGCTGGGGCTTATTCGTATTACGATCCGGCGTTTACATTTCGAGGGGAACAGAACTTTCGCTCGTCCCCAGGCGGGTTCAATTCGACACTCAACGTTGTGTCGCCGCCGAACGATAGCTGGACCGAACACTTTAATGCGGCTGTCGGTGGCTATACTCCGACCGGCATGCGCTACGATCTGGCCGCGGATCTCTCGCGCACCAGCGGCACATTTCCGTTAGCGGACACGAACGGCAATTTTCTTATCGTCGACCGCGGTTTCCAGTACCGTCCGGATGTCGGAATTAATTTTACGCAACCACTGTTGCGCAATTCGTGGACGGATGCCAGTCGCACCGCGATCAAGGTCAACAAGCAGCTCGTTCGAATTGCTGATTACCTTTTCCAATTCCAGGTGATGGACGCGATCAACCGCGTGCAGCAAGCCTACTTTGATCTGGTTTTCGCCCAGGAGAATATCAAGGTGCAGGAGAAGGCCCTCGAACTCGCCCAGCGTTTGCTCGATGAAAATAAAAAGCGCGTGGAGATCGGCACGCTGGCGCCGCTCGATGAAAAGCAATCCGAATCCCAGCGGGCCAGCGCGCTGGCGGATTTGATCGCAGCGCGCAATACCTACGGCGGCGCGCAGAACGTGCTCAAGAGTCTCATTACAGATAAGTACACCGATTGGCACGGACTGCGTTTGGAGCCGACGGAAAAACTTTTGGCGCTGCCGGAGAGTTTCAATTTGGTCGATAGCTGGAATAAGGCGCTGACCACGCGGCCGGATTACAAACAGGTCAAGGAGGAATTGGAAAGGCAGAACATCATTCTCAAATACGACTACAATCAATTGTTCCCCGAACTGGACCTCATTGGCAGTGTGGGACGCAGCGGACTGGCCGGCACTCTCGGTGACTCTGTTGAACAAATCCGCGGGGGAGATTTCCCGCGCTGGGGCGGAGGAGCGGTCCTGACGGTTCCGTTTACGTTCAGAAAGGAACGGAATGTTTATCACCGGGACAAGGCTGCGCAAAAGCAGGCTTTGCTCAATCTCAAGCAACTGGAAGAAACAATTCTGGTGCAGGTGGACGATTCCATGGCCAACGCCCAGAGTGCGTTTCAGCGCATTCAGGCCACGCGTGAAGCGCGGGAATTTGCCGAAGCGGCGCTGCAGGCTGAGCAAACGAAACTGGAAAACGGCAAGAGCACCACATTTGTGGTTCTCCAACTTCAAAGTAATCTCACCAAGGCGCGCGGAGCAGAAATTCAGGCGCTGGCAGATTATCAGAAAGCGTTGGCAAATTTCTATTTTCGGGAGGGCACAACTCTCGAACGCAACAAAATCGTCGTCACGCCAAACAAATAACCTGCAGGCTGGTGCTTCGAGTTCTCGTTTGCTATCTCAATGGTCTGATGGCAAATGACCTGGTGCGAAACGCTCGCTAGGATCGAAACGATTCATGCCTGCCGCAGTTTTCAACGATCGGGTCCGTGTCGACGGAAAGTTCTTCCGTTTGGGCGATTCCAAATTCTATGTCAAAGGCGTCGCCTATGGGCCTTTCACGTTAAGCGCTGAGAGCGATTATTTCCCTTCCCGCGAACTAGCCCGGTCCGACTTCCAGCTCATTCGCGAGTTGGGTGCCAATGTCGTGCGGACCTACTATCCGCCACCGCGCTGGTTGCTGGACCTTGCGAACGAGCATGAGCTTAAGATGCTAGTCGATATTCCATGGGAAAAGAACCGCTGTTTTCTCGATTCAGCCAAATTGAAGCAAGCCGCACGCGAGGCAGTGCGGCGCACTGTGCACGAATGCGCCGGAAGCCAGGCCATTTTCGCATACAGCATCGTCAATGAGATTCCACCCGATATCGTGCGCTGGAGCGGGGCGCGAGCGGTGCAGAAGTTTCTCGATGAGTTGATTGCGGTCGCCAAAGAGACTGACCCTGCCTGCCTCTGTACGTTTGGCAATTATCCGCCCACGGAATTTCTTCGTCCCGGCAGCGTTGATTTCTTTTCGTTCAACGTCTACCTGCATCAGCGCAAGGCGTTTGAGAGTTATCTGAATCGGCTGCAGATGCTGGCCGAAGACAAGCCGGTGTTGATTGGGGAATTTGGAATTGATTCCATTCGCGAAAGCGAGCCTGCCAAATGCGATATTCTGGCATGGTCAGTCGAGTCGGCATTTCGCGCGGGTCTGGCGGGAACAGTCATTTTTAGTTTCACGGATGATTGGGTCGTGGCGGGCCAGCCAATTACCGATTGGGCCATGGGCCTGACCACCCGCGAACGCCAACGCAAACCGTCTTTCAAAGCAGTCCGATATTCCTTCGGCAAGGCGCCGTACTTTCCGCTGGCGCGCTGGCCCAGGGTTTCCGTGGTGGTGGCCTGCTACAACGGCGCGCGGACGCTGAAGGCGTGTTTGGATTCCCTCTCGCGGCTGAATTACCCCGATTACGAAGTGATCATGATCGATGACGGATCACTGGATGCTTCAGGACAGATTGCCTCCCTGTATTCCAACATCCGCTACTTTCGTCAGACCAACCAGGGGCTTTCGTCCGCGCGCAACGCCGGAATAGCTGCTGCCAGAGGCGAAATTGTCGCGTTTACTGACGCCGACTGCCGGGCCGATGAAGATTGGCTCTACTATCTGGTGGCCGATTTATTGGACGGTGAGTTTGCCGGGATTGGCGGCCCCAATCTGCTCCCTCCGGAAGACTCCTCTGTGGCCGCGGCCGTAATGGCATCGCCGGGCGGTCCTGCACATGTAATGCTGACCGACCGGCTGGCCGAGCACATTCCGGGCTGCAACATGGCCTTTTATCGGGGCGCGCTTGAGGAAATCGGCGGCTTTGATCCAATCTTTCGCAAAGCGGGCGATGACGTCGATGTCTGTTGGCGTCTGCAGCAAAGCGGCTACAAACTTGGATTCAGTCCATCGGCTTTTGTCTGGCATTACCGCCGTTCGACCATCCGCGATTATCTCAACCAGCAGCAGGGGTATGGTGAGGCCGAAGCCCTGCTGGTCCGAAAGCATCCCGAATACTTCAACGCGTTGGGCGGGAGTTTGTGGAAGGGGCGAATCTACACCAGCGCGAAAGTTGGTCTGATGGTTCGCCGGTCCATAATTTACCACGGGACATTCGGAACTGGCTTTTTCCAGGCTCTTTACGCCGCGCCCTCTTCAATGGGGATAATGTTTTGCACTTCGCTCGAATACCACGCATTGGTCACGATTCCATTGTTTGTCTTCTCGGCTCCGTTTCATTTTTTGCTCCCGGTTGCAATTGCGAGCCTTGCCGTCTCGCTCGGTATTTGCGTTGTGGCGGCGTTTCAAGCTGAGTTGCCGCCGAACAGGTCTCGTCCCTGGTCGCGTGCATTGGTTGGTTGGCTGTTTTTTCTGCAGCCGATCGTTCGTGGTTGGGCCCGCTACCGCGCGCGCCTGGAATTGCAACCGCGTGCATGGTCCGCGGAAGCGCCACCTCATGGCCGAATGGATACCGGCGAATTGCTGCAACAGTTCTGTTACTGGTCACAAGAAGACCTTTCGCGGCTGGACATTATCAGAAGCGTGATCTCAACCCTTGAGCGGACGCACTGGCCGCACAAAGAAGACACTGGCTGGAACAACTATGATATTGAAGTTTTCGGCAATCGCTGGAGCCGCGTACAGCTTACTCTGGCGATGGAGCAGTTAGCCGGCAAGAACCGGATTTTCCGTTGGCGGGTTTGCGCTTACTGGTCGCTTGCGTCCAAACTGGCCTTCTGGACTGCATTCGGTTTTGAGATGTTGATCGTTGGAGTCGTGGCCCGCGAGGAACCGTGGCTCTGGATGCTGTTGCTGACGATTCCGGTGTTTGGATTGTTCCTCGAACAGGAGAAACGGAATCTTCACAGGATGGTTGCCGCCGTTCTCGATGGCGTGGCCCGCGACAACAAAATGGTCCGATTGGAAAAGGACGAATCGGAGGGTGAGCTAAAGCCGAAGTCTGCGTAGCGGAGCGCAGGTGTCCCCAGGCCGCAGGCAGTACTTTGCAGTGGGACCGCGGATAAATTTGGAAGTCTATCAACAGTTCGCGACTTGCTGCGGGTGAGGACGCCCCCGCTCCGGTGCTTCCGCTACGAACTGGTTCGCCGATAAACTTTGTGAACTGCAGCCTGGTCGGTCGGCTTGACGACCATTTCGTCAATGCAGACGTGCGCCGGCCGGCTCGCTACCCACACCAGCGTCTCGGCAATGTCTTCGCCGGTCAGCGGGATCATTCCTTCGTAAACTTTTTTGGCGCGGGCAGCATCGCCTTTGAAACGGACGAGCGAAAACTCGGTCTCCGCAAAGCCTGGATCGACAGTGCTTACACGAACGCCGGTGCCACACAACTCCAGCCGAAGTGCGCGAGTAATTTGGAGTTCTCCGGCTTTGGCCGCGCAGTAGGCCGCTCCGCCTTCGTAAGCAGTGCGCCCGGCGATCGAGCCAATATTGATGATTGAACTGCCCGGATTGTTGACCATTAAAGGGAGCAGGGCACGCGTCATTCGCAGGACGCCAAGGACGTTCGTTTGCATCATGAATTCCCAATCCGCATCTTTGGCTTCAGCCACCTTGTCCAGGCCCATGGCGCCGCCGGCGTTGTTGATGAGCACATCAACTTTGTCCGTGTGAGTGCGGACCCATTTTGCGAAATCCTCGACACTGCCGGTTTGCGAAACGTCCAAAAAATGCGAATCGGCTGCTGGTGCTCCGGATTTGCGTGCTTCGGTTGCCACTTGTTTGCAGCGATCCACCCGCCGCGCCCCGAGCAACACTTTCGCGCCCGCCGCCCCAAAGCTCCGGACAGCCGCGGCTCCAAAGCCGCTGGAAGCGCCGGTGACGATGACCCATTTGTTTGCCAATGCTGATGCCATAACAGATTCCTTAGCAAAGTGAGCGATGATTGGACAGCGGTTTTTGTTCGCATTTGGGACAATGGGTGGAATAAATCTCGCTGATCATTGTCTGAGCAATATGCGTAATCTCATTCCCCTGAAGGTCAAAGCGGCTGCGCTTTGCCTGGTTTTAGCAGGCTTGCGCCTGCCAATGCTTTCTGCCGCAACAGAATTTGATCGGGGAAAGCTGGCCGAAATCGACGCGGAAATAGAGCTGGCCATCGCGGAAACGAATTTGCCGGGAACGGTTTTGTGGATTGAGCGTGGAACCAACCGGTATGAGAAAGCTTATGGGCATCGGGCGAGTTTACCGCACGCGGAGGCAATGACCGATGAAACGCTCTTTGATCTGGCGTCGCTCACAAAGGTCATTGCCACGACACCGGCCATCATGCTGCTGGTTGAAAGGGGCAAGATCAAACTGGATGCGCCGGTTTATACCTATATTCCCGAATTCAAAGCGAATGGCAAAGAAGCCATCACCGTGCGGCATCTGATGACGCATGTTTCCGGGCTTGCGTCTGGTTTGCCGAAGTCTCCGCCATGGAACGGCTATCAGAAAGGGATCGAATTGGCGTGTGCCGAAACGCCGATCAATCCGCCCGGAACATTCTTTCGCTACAGCGACATTAATTTTATCACGCTCGGCGAAATTGTGCGCCGCGTCAGTGGAATGAAACTCGACGCCTTCGTCGCCAAAGAAATCTTCGAGCCGCTCAAAATGAGCAACACCGGCTATTTGCCGGCCAGGTCCAAAACCAGCCGCATTGCGCCAACCGAAAAAGACGGCAGCACCTTCCTGCGCGGTATCGTACACGATCCGACCGCGCGCAGGATGGGAGGAGTGGCCGGGCACGCTGGTTTGTTCAGCAACGCCGCCGATCTGGCTCGGTTTGCTCGCATGATGCTCGATCAGGGCGAATTGGACGGAGTGCGACTCTTGAAGCCCGCCACGGTGAGACTGATGACCAGCGTCCAAAGCCCGGAAGAAGTCGAGGCACGACGCGGGCTTGGCTGGGACATTGACTCGGGTTACAGCCGGCCGCGCGGAGACCTGTTTCCGTTCGGCTCTTACGGGCACACCGGATTCACCGGCACATCGATCTGGATCGATCCGTTCTCGCGAAGTTTTTGGATTTTTCTTTCCAATCGCGTTCATCCGGATGGAAAAGGAAACATTCTTCCGTTACAAAAAACGGTTGCAACGCTCATCGCCGAAGCAATGACCGACTTTGATTTCGCGCACGTTGCGGGCGCGCTTCCAGTGAGAGTCGTTGACGTTTCGTCGCTGGGCGCGGCCGATACTGACGAAGTGCCAGGGGTACTCAATGGAGTCGATGTCCTGGCTCGTAATCACTTCGCAATTTTGAAAGGAAGGAAAGTCGGGCTGATTACCAATCACACCGGCAAAGATCGGCACCGTTACCCGACGATAGACCTGTTGCTCAAGGCGCCCGGAGTGCAACTGAAGCTGCTTTTCAGCCCCGAACATGGGCTTTATGGAAACGTGGACGAGAAAGTCGGCGACACGCTGGATAAAAAATCCGGCCTGCCCGTCATCAGCCTCTACGGAAAACAGCAGGCGCCCACTCAGGACCAACTCAAACAGATCGATGTCCTGGTGTTCGACATTCAGGATGTCGGATGCCGGTTCTATACCTACACCGCGACATTGGGGCTGGCAATGGAAGCCGCGGCAAAGGCGGGCGTCGCAATGGTAGTCCTGGACCGGGTCGATCCGATCAACGGCACGACCGTTGATGGGCCCGTTTTGACCGGCGAAACCAGTTTTGTGGCATTTCATCGGGTGCCACTCCGCTATGCGATGACGATCGGCGAACTGGCCCGCATGTTTAAAGCGGAGCGAAAGCTCAAGCTGGATTTGACGGTCGTCCCCGTCGAAGGCTGGAGCCGAAAAAGCTCTTTTGATGAAACCGGCATTCCCTGGACGAATCCGTCGCCGAATATGCGAAGCCTCACCGAAGCGATTCTTTATCCCGGGATTGGCCTGCTGGAAACGACCGCACTGTCGGTCGGACGTGGCACAGGGACGCCGTTCGAAGTTGTGGGCGCGCCCTACATCCACGACATCAAGTTCGCCTTTGAGTTGAATAAGGCCGGACTGCCTGGGGTACGATTTGTGCCGATTCGTTTTATGCCGAGCGACAGCACGTTCAAAGGGCAGGCTTGCGGAGGCGCCTCGATCATCTTAACTGATCGAGAACATTGTCAGGTGGTGGATATCGGGATCACGATTGCGAGCGTCTTGCATCGGCTTTACCCGCAGCAATTCGATATCGAGAAATTCGACAAATTGCTCGGGCATCGGGCAACGATATCCGCGATCAAGGAAGGTAAGTCCCTGGCTGAGATCCGGGCGAGTTGGTCTGCCGACCTGCAGGAATTCAGGAAGCGGCGCGAGCCGTTCCTGCTTTATAAGTAGCTTCCGCCCGCGGCGCACTGCGGAAGTCCGAGAGCATCTCAACTCTTCAGATTCTTCTCAATCGCATCGATCACCTCTTCGACCGTGGCTGGTTTGGCCAGGCAAGGGAAGTCGCAGATGATGCCTTCGTTTTCTTCGACCTGATGTTTGCGAACGGCGGCGGTCAGGAACACTATAGGCGTGTCTTTGAGCGCAGGATCGGCCTTGATTTGCGCCGCGACATTGCCCCCGGGCAAGCGCGGCATGATAATGTCGAGGAGTATGAGGTCCGGCTTGAATTCTTTCGCGGCCGGCAGAGCGTCCTCGGCCCAGTTTTCGACGCGAACTTCGTAGTTTCCGGTATCTTCGAGATTCAATTTGAGCAGGCTGGTAAAGCTCTTCTCATCATCGACCAGCAAGATGCGTTTTTTCGTGCTCATGTTTGGGTCCTGTGTGCCTTTAACATAATAGTGACGCGAACTCCGCCCTCTTTCAAATTCCGAATATCGAGGCTGCCTCCGTGCAACTCAATGATTTTTTTGGAGACCGGCAGGCCAAGGCCGGTGCCAATGCCCGTCGGCTTGGTCGTAAAAAACGGATCGAAAATCTTGGCCAGATGCTCCTCGGCAATGCCAGTGCCCGAATCCTCAACTTCGGCCACGACTGCCGTATCGCCCACCCAGAACCGATCCGCCTTGCGCAGACCTTCAAAGTGGGTGGTCTCGGTTAATTGTTTGCAATAAGTGCGAACTTTCAGTTTGCCCCCGTGCCCCATGGCCTGGATGGCGTTCATGAAAATGTTCACAAACACCTGCTGAATCTGCGTCTTGTCCGCGCCAATTTTGGGAAGGCGTTCGCCATAATTTTTGATCAGCTCGATCTCATTGGAAGTCAGCGCATGCCGCACCAGGCGAAGTGTTTCGTCAACCAGGGCGTTGAAATCTTCGGGCTTCACGTCCAGTTGGCGCGAAGCGGCGAAATTGAGCAAGCCGCGGGTGATGGAATCCGCCCGGTCGATTGCCTCGCGCATTTCTCTGAGCACAACATTCACGTTTTCGTCCGGCCCGGTCAGTTTTCGATTCAGGTAATTGATTCCCATCATGAGAATCGCGAGCGGATTTTTGACTTCGTGCGCAACGCCGGCTGCCAGTGTGCCGATCGATTCCATCTTCTCCGCTTGAATGAGCTGTAACTGCGCGGACTTCAACTCTTCATGCGAACGGCGCAATGCCGCTTCGCTGCGGGCCAGTTCTTCGTTTGCTTTTTGAAGGCGTTCCTCGAACTGCTTTCGCTCTGTGATGTCCCAAAAGATGCATTGAATGCCAATAATACGTCCCGCAGCGTCGTGGATAGGCGTCTTAATGACATTGACGAAGAGCTGTTCGCCCAACGGCGATTTATTTTCTTCAATTGTCTCAAAAATCTTGCCGGTGCGGATCACGTATCGGTCATCGCGCTGATACTTTGCGGCGAGTTCGGGTGGGTAAAAATCAAAGTCTGTCTTCCCAACAATTTCCTCCAATGGTTTACCCAGCATGGCGCAGAAACGCTGATTGGCGAAAGTGAAGCGCTCCTGCAAATCCTTGCGGAAAATATATTGGGGAAGATGCTCGACCAGTGAATGGTAAAACGCCTCCGATTTGACGAGGTTTTCCTCAGCCTGCTTGCGCTGGGTAATATCCGAAATCAACCCATCGTAACAAACCAATTGCCCACGCTGATCGCGTGCGGGAACAACGGTGTTGCGGACCCAGCGGACCTCCCCGCTCTTGTGGATCAGACGATGTTCCAGCGGCGGCGGAGTCGAGCCCTTCAACACCTGCGCGGCCTGCTCGATTACAGCCGCGCGATCGGCTGGATGGATCATCCGGAACCAGAGGTCCGGATCTTTGTCGTAATCTTCCGGTGTGTATCCAGTGATAGAAACACAGGTGGGGCTGTGCGCCGTTCGATTGGGTACGCTTTTATCGACCTGGACGGAATAAGTATAGTCGGTGATCGATTCGAGGAGGTGTTTGTAGTGGCGCTCGCTTTCCTGGAGAGCCTGTTCGGCCCGGTGGCGTTCAATGGCGTACGTGATGGAACGGATCAAAACATGGCTGTCGACCTTGCCTTTTACGAGGTAGTCCTGGGCACCTTTACGAACGGCTTTGATCGCCATG
>Ga0075425_100003411_pt1 | contig 16155 bp, 11 predicted proteins | sample SoiMethybrSBSTD4_FD_75300 | JGI IMG/M metagenome (GOLD analysis project Ga0075425, IMG submission 75300) | Bulk soil microbial communities from a Populus tree surrounding site in Tennessee, USA - Soil MetaG P. TD hybrid SBSTD4 | ecosystem: Environmental > Terrestrial > Soil > Tree plantation... | reverse complement strand
GGTGCTTTCAAAGGCACGCCGGCATCCATCATCGAGAGCGTTCCACCGCAGACGCTCGCCATCGATGAAGAACCGTTTGATTCGGTGATGTCTGAAACGATGCGGATAGTGTAAGGAAAGTCGGCATCGGCGGGCAGCACTGTCTCGAGAGCACGTCGCGCCAGGGCGCCGTGTCCGATCTCACGCCGACTCGAAGATCCGAAACGTCCCACTTCGCCAACCGAATACTGCGGGAAGTTGTAGTGCAACAGGAAGCGGCGTTTGACTTCGCCCTTTTCCAGATCGTCGATGAATTGCTCGTCTTCCTTAGTGCCGAGCGTCGTAGAAACAAGTGCCTGCGTTTCTCCTCGCGTGAAAAGTGCTGAGCCATGAACGCGCGGCAGCCAGCCAACTTCAGCCGTAATCGGACGAATCTCCGAGAACCGCCGTCCATCGGGGCGCCGGCGTTTGTTCAGAATGTCGTCGCGGAAAATATTCTCTTTGAGGTAATCGAAGATCAGTTTGGCCATATTGCGTTGTTCAGGCTGATCTTCGGGATACGATTCAGCAACTTCCTTTTTCAACGCCTCGAGAGCGGCATAACTGGCGCGTTTCTCCTGTGTACTCGTGTCGAGCGTCGCGCGCAATCGTTCGCTGTATTTCTCGGCGATTTCCGCCTTCATCTCCTCATTCAGAGGTTCAACTGCGACTTCGCGTTTTTGAATCTCGAGTGCTTTGTAGAGTTCTTTTTGCCAACGGCAGAGCCGGTTGATCTCTTTGTGCGCCAACATGAGCGCCTCAACCATGATCTCTTCTGAGACCTCTTTCGCGCCGGCTTCGACCATCACGATCGCTTCTTCAGTTCCTGCCACGATCAAGTTCAAACGCGACTCACGCACTTCATCGTAAGTCGGGTTAACTATGTAGCGTCCCTCGATCAGGCCGATACGCACACCGGCAATCGGATTCAGGAAAGGAATGTCTGATAAGTAAAGAGCGCACGAAGCGCCGGTTATCGCAATAACGTCCGGGTTGTTGTCCGGATCGGCTGAGATGACGCTGGCGATTACCTGAGTTTCATTCTTGTAGCCTTCGGCAAAAAGCGGGCGACAAGGACGATCGATAAGACGACTGGTCAGAACCTCTTTCTCATTCGGACGACCTTCACGCCGAAAATAATTGCCGGGGATGCGTCCCGCGGCGTAGTTTGATTCACGATATTCAACGGTTAGGGGGAAGAAATCAGTGCCCTCTCGAGCACTTGAAGCGCTCACCGCAGCGACCAGCAACATCGTGTCGCCATAACGGATGACGACTGCTCCATCGGCTTGTTTGGCAACACGTCCCGTTTCGACGGTCAAGTCGCGCTCGCCGAGTTTGATTGATTCTTTAAGATATTTCTTTTCTGCCATTTTTTGTTCTCCTTTTTACACCTGAACGATTCAGGTCGCGGGCTCGCCAATACACTGGGCGCCAACGCTGTTTCGGCAAACTGCCTTGTTATGAATCTGAGACCGCCAACGTGATGCGGGGTAAGCCGAAAATGCAACATGAAAAGGCGGCACGAGCCTCTAAACCGTGAAGCTCATGCCGCCTTATTGCTCGCTCGAAGCTTGGGCCGTACACGTCTGCTTGTTTCCAGTCAATCGCCGTCACGTTCGGCACTGCCACAAGCTCTTCGATAGACGTGGGCTTTAATTATCCGGAGATTCGAAGTTCTCTCTCGATCAACTTACGTAACGGACGTCACCCTACCGGCGCAGTCCCAGACGATTAACTACCTCGTGGTAGCGTTCGATATCTGTGCGCTTCAAATAATCCAACAAACTCCTGCGCTGCGAGACCATTTTCAGCAGGCCGCGCCGCGAGTGATTATCTTTCTTGTGGGTCTTGAAATGCTCCGTGAGGTCGTTAATTCTCTTGCTCAACAGTGCAACCTGAACCTGGGGTGAACCCGTGTCTGTCTCATGCGTACGGAAGTCAACAACTATCTGTTCCTTGGTCTGTTTCGCTAACGCCACTTGCCTAAATGGTCCTCCTCGACCGCAGTAACTCCGCCTAAAAGCGGTAACCGCTAAACTTAAAAAGCGTGGTCAATTTAACATGCCCCGCGAAATAGCACAAATGCGACTACAAAAGGTACATGTTTTTGTGCTTTTTTGAGGCGGATTTGGGTGTACTATCGCGGCCATGGCTCAACCCAGAATCGTAATACTCGGCGGCGGATTCGGCGGGCTGTTTACTGCTCTTGAGCTTGGCGGCTCCGGCGAGATAACGCTCGTCAGCGAAGAAGACCATTTCCTTTTCACGCCAATGCTTTACGAGTATCTGAGCGGCGAGGTTGAAGCGTGGCACATCGCCCCGAGGTTCAACGAACTGCTCGACGAAAACGTCAGGTTCGTCCGAGACCGGATCACCGGAATTGACCTGGCGGAGCAGTCAGTTTCGCTCGAATCTTCCAAAGAAGCGTTGAAATACGATGTCCTGGTTCTCGCCATCGGCGGCATCACCAATTACGTCGGAGTCGAGGGCGCGGAAGAGCATTCGTTGCCATTCCGCAAACTCGCTCACGCGGACAATCTGCGGCGGCAAATGGTCGCGGCGCTCGATCGTGTTGCGCCGGACTTACCGCCGCAGGACGTGCGACGTGAGCTGACCTTCGCGGTCGTAGGCGCCGGCGCCAGCGGCTGTGAACTCTCCACGAAAATGGCTGACTTGCTGATCGACGCCTTCAAACGACGCGCACTCCCCGGCGAGCCGCGCGTGTTGGTCATTGAAATGGGCGACCGGGTGGTTCCGGGAATGGGCGAGCAGATCCGTGAGTTTGTCGAAGATGCCTTGCACAAATCGCGGGTTGAAGTGCATACGAAAACGCGAGTCGTGAGTGTTACCACCGACGGAATTACCTTTGAACATGAAGGGCAGCACGAGAACCTGAAAGCTGCCGGAGTCGTGTGGACGGGCGGAGTGAAAATGAGTCCACTTATCGAACAGCTTGACGTGGAGAAGAACCGCCGCGGACTGCTCATTGTCAAACCGACCTTGCAGTTGTCACAGCATCTGAACATCTTTGCGCTCGGCGACATCGCTTTCTACCCGGATGCATCGCCGACGCTTGCCGGGACCGCGCAGCTGGCGTTTCAGGAGGCAAGCCTCGCCGCCCGCAACATCAAAGCGTTTAACGAAGGAAAGGAACTTCACACGAAGCACTTCGAAGAGCTCGGGGAAGCACTCAGCCTCGGTACCGAACGTGCGGCAGTTTTGACCGGTGGCAAGGCGTTTGGCGGGGCTTTGGCGCGCCAGGCGCGTTTTGCTCTGTACACGTCCCGATTACCTACCTGGCATCACCGGCTGCGCGTGGGGGCGAGCTGGTTTTTCGAAGGCACCACGCCTCGGCCACTCCTGCCGCTCGGTCTGGAACGCTAAGTGCTTGTCTCACGCAAAGACGCAAAGACAGCTAAGTGATTCTTGGTTTTTAGTTCCTCTCTGCTGTCTTTGCGCCTTTGCGTGAGAACATTGCAGGGGGTAAATAATGCTTCGCCCACTTTTGATTATTAGCTTTTGCGTGTGTTTACTGGGTGCGTGCACGACGGGGCCTGTTAACTCAAATACTGCCGGCGTTCAACCGAGTCCTGCACCGTCCGGTTCCCCTTCACCGCCCGCAACAAATACAGCTTCGGCAGAAATAACCTTGCCGCTGCTCGATGCCTTACTGGCCGACGAGAAGTTTGTGGATCGTTTGAAATCGAAACTCAAACTTTCCGACGACAAGATCGATGAACTCAAGCGCGTCTCGTCGGCTGAAATAGCACGATTGCGCGAGAGCAATGCGGAAGAGACTGACGGTGGCTCAGTCGATGCTCGTGCGCGTGCAGCGGAACAACTCCGGTCAATTCTGGGCGACGACAAAGCACGAGAGTTGACGCAAGTCGCAACCGACTATTGGTCCAAAGGCGGCGAAGCCGCTGACACCGGCGTGCAAATGTTGCCCGGGCCAAACGCAGTGCCAACTGACACTCGAGTGGTCGTCAACATTCCTGCGTTTCGCATGGATCTCTTCCAGGACGGAACGCTGGTAAAGTCGTACAAGATCGGCATCGGGTATCCCGAGTTTCCGCTACCGTTCGGTTTGCGGAAGGCGCAAACTATTATTTTCAATCCTTCCTGGACGCCACCGGATTCGCCCTGGGTGGCGAACATGAAAAATGCCACTCCGGGCGAGACGATTCCGCCGGGCGATAAAGACAATCCACTTGGACCAATCAAAATACCGATTGGCTTGCCTTCGCTGATTCACGGTGGCAAGTCGCCCGCGAAGATTGGGAAGTTTGCTTCACACGGGTGTGTTGGGTTGACTACTCCTCAAGTGAAAGACTTTGCGCTGCTGCTGAGCAAAGCTTCCGGCACTCAGCTCACGGATCAGACGCTCGCGTCATACCTGGAAGACAAGGATCAGACCAAGACCGTCAAACTGAAACAGGCAGTGCCTGTCGAACTGCGTTATGAAACGATCGTGTTGGAGAATGGCAAGCTGCACATCTACAAAGACGTTTACGCGCAGGACACGAACACTGAAGAGAACCTGCGGCGAGTGCTGGAGACTCACGGGATAAAGTTTGAAGATCTGTCGGAGCAACAGCGGACGGAGGCGTCGAATGCGCTGAATGCGATGTCGACCAATCCGCAGCCGACGCCGTCACCTTCACCGTCACCGGAAGCCTCACCCGGTAAGAAGGCGAAGACGGCGAAGAAAAAACCAGCGAAACCACAGAATGAAATTGTGATTGATCTGAGCGGCGTGGGCCAGAAGGGTTACCCAGCGCCCGTGAATCTGGATGAAGGCCGCAGATGACGCTGATGAAAACGGATTAGTTTGTGAAGATGCTGCAATCCGTTATATCCGTATTAATCTGTTCAATCGGCGGCCCGGCTTCGCCGTAATATGGCCGGCCGCTTTCGATCGCCTCGAAGTATTCCTCGATGCGCTCGAGCACCTCTTCGACGGTGTGAGAGTGATAAATCGAGGTTCGAAACAGTGCGCCGCCCTGCAAACCTCGCGTGAACTGTCCCGCCAACTGCTTCATGCGATTGATTGCCGGAGTTTCAGGCATGTCTTCGCGCAACATGTCGAAATATTCGTGCAAGATGGCTCGTTTGTCGGCCAGCATCGGCTCGAAGATTGGTCGACCGTGCATCGCGTCCTCGATCTGACGGAAAATCCACGGATTCGCCATAGCGCCGCGTCCAATCAAAACGCCGTCACAGCCAGTTTCGCGAAACCTTTCAAACGCTGCTTCGATCGTCGTGACATCGCCACTACCTGACACCGGCACGCTCACGGCTTCTTTGATCTGTCGTACGAGATCCCAGTTTGCGAGACCACGATAACCCTGCTCCTTCGTGCGACCGTGCAAGGCGATGTGTTCGACACCACAATCTTCAGCCAGTTTCGCGGTCTCGACCGCATTGATAGTGTGATCGTAAAAGCCCGCGCGGATTTTGATCGTCAGTGGAATCGTGATCGCTTTTTTGATGCTTTTGAGAATCTCCGCGAGTCGATCGTGGTCCTTGAGCAAACCGGAGCCACCGCCGTGCTTCACAACTTTTGGCGCCGGGCAGCCGCAATTGATGTCGAGAATGTCAGCGCCCACCTCCTCGGCCATTTCCGCCGCCATGCGCATGCGTTCCGGCTGGCCACCGAAGATCTGGACCGCGAAGGGTCGTTCATCTGCGTAGAAGCGCATCTGGCGTTTCGATTTGGGATTGCTTCGCGTCAAACCCTCAACCGAGATGAACTCCGATACTGATAGACCAATGCCGCCGCGCCGCTTCAGTAAACGTCGAAACGAGACGTCAGTCACGCCTGCCATTGGTGAGAGGACCAATGGCGGGTTGATTTCGATGTTACGGATCTTGAAGGGCGGGATCATAGTTAACCGCGGATAACGCGGATGAATACGGATTAGGGTTTTTTCTGTTTCTTGTTGTCTTTCTTCTCTTCAGTCTTGGCAGCCGCGGGCGACTTAATCTTCAACAGTGGATCGACGCTCGCGCGATAAGCTTCAGTCACTTTGATGAACGCTTCGTTCCGCAAATTCTGTAGATAGGTCTCGCGTTCTGTCGGTTGACGCTCCATGAGCATTGCTTCACGAACGCGATTGTCGTTGAACGCCGGCGTCGTGCCAGCAGGCGTCCGCGCATCGACGCGCAAAATCTGATAACCGTCACTGACTTTGATCGGCTCGGTCACTCCGCCAGCCTTCACGTCCTTCAGCGCGGCCAACAAATCTTCACGCAAACTCGGAACGTCAAACTCGCCCACATAGCCCTTGTCCTGTGGCGCGGTGCGTTGACCATTCTTTTCGCGCTCAGAATTGGCAGCAGCCAGCGCGGCAAAATCAGCGCCCGCTCGAATCTGACTCACCAACTCCATAGCTCTCGCCTTCACACTTGCATCGTCCTTACCCGTGGAAGACAGATAGATCTCTGACAGCTTGAGGCTCTCAGGTGTGCGAAACTTATCGAGGTGCGAGTTGTAGTATTTCTTTACTTCATCAGGTGAGAAACCCAGATAAACCCGGCGGTCGACCTCCTGTTGCAGCACGGCCTGCTTCATCATCTCCGTGCGCATCGTGCTACGCACCTCTTCGGGCTTGAGTCCGCTCTGCGCCATCGCCTGATTGAGTTTCTCAATCGAGTTAATGCCTTGCTCCTGCGCGATCTGCAACATGCGCCGGTTCACTTCGGCTTCGACGTCATTGGCTAGATCGAGTTCCTTGCCCTTTTGCAGCAATAGCTTTTCGTTGATTAGCGTGGCGATCAGCTCGGCCTGGTGTTTTGCGACCTCTGCCGTGGCCTGCTGCTCGGTCATCCCATTCTGTTTCAAAGCGTCGATACGTTCTTTGTTCTCGCGCTTCAACATTGAAAGAGTGATGACGTCGTCGTTGACCTGCGCGATCACTTCATCGACAACCTGCATTTCGCCTTCCTGTGCGAAGACGCTGCCGGTACTCAGCACAAGAATTACGAGTGCTGCAAAAGCTGCTAAGTATTTGAATTTCACAAAAGTACTCCTCAAAATTAACTAAGCCGCAAATTCTAATCGCTCCCACGAAGCTGGAGCAACACGTCGCGAGCGACGTCGAGCACGTTGTCCTGCTGTTCCTCGGTTAAAACCAGCCGCAAAACGCCAGCCGGGGTGAACACGGCTCCCGCATGATTTTTTACAAAATTTCCCAATTTTTCGGGCGAAATCCGGGCTTTTTCACTGAATTTGATCGCCACTCCGTCCGGTGTTCGGTCGATTGAGACGATGCCCAACTCCTCCGCCAGACGGCGCAAACGTGCATACGCAAACAGCCGATCGACCGACTCCGGAATACGCCCGTAGCGGTCCTCAGTTTCCGTCCGAATGCTCGACAGCGTCGCCTCGTCGCGCGCCGAAGAAACTCGCTTGTACGTTCTCAGCCGCTGACCCATGTCGGAAATGTAATCTTCAGGAATCGCCACATCGATGCCGAGATTGAGCGTGACGCTGGTCTCATCTTCAACCTGGTCGCCGCGAAGCTCAGCAACTGTGCGTTCGAGCATCTGCGTGTAAAGATCGAAGCCAAGTGCTTCCATGTGGCCTGATTGCTCGCCGCCAAGCAGGTTACCGGCCCCACGCAGTTCGAGGTCGAGGGCCGCAATGCGAAACCCGGCCCCCAAATCAGAAAACTCACGAATGGCTGCTAAACGCCGGCGGGCAATAGGCGAAAGCTCCTGTTCGCTCGGTATCAGCAGGTAAGCGTAAGCCCGGCGGCTCGAGCGCCCCACACGCCCGCGTAATTGATAAAGCTGAGAAAGACCGTAGTGATCGGCGCGATTTATGATGATGGTGTTTGCGCGGGGGATGTCTATGCCGTTCTCGATGATGGTCGTTGCAACCAGAACGTCATGTTTATAGTCGATGAAATCGAGCATCACCCGCTCCATCTCTTTCTCGTTCATTTGCCCGTGGCCGACGACCAAACGTGCCTGCGGTACGATGCGTTTTACGAGCGCAGCAATCGTCTCGATCGTCTCCACGCGATTATGAATAAAGAAGACCTGGCCGCCGCGTGACAGTTCAAGATCAATTGCCGACTTGATCACGTTCTCTGAAAATTGGACCACCTGGGTCTGGATCGCGAGTCGATCGCGAGGCGGAGTTTCAATCAACGACATGTCGCGCATGCCGCTGAGCGACATGTTGAGCGTGCGCGGAATCGGTGTCGCCGAAAGAGTCAAAACGTCGACACGTTTCTTCAGGTGCTTCAATCGCTCTTTGTGGGCGACGCCGAAACGTTGTTCCTCGTCGACAACTACCAGGCCCAGATCTTTGAAGGCGACGTCTTTCGAGAGAATGCGGTGCGTGCCGATGATCACGTCGATCTCGCCGCTTTCGATCCTCTTCACCACTTCTTTCTGCTCCTTCGTCGAGCGAAAGCGCGACAACAGTTCAACCTTCACCGGAAAAGGCGCAAAGCGAGTGCGGAATGTGTCGTAGTGCTGATAGGCAAGCACCGTGGTGGGCGTAAGAATCGCTGCCTGCTTGCCTTCCATCACGGCTTTGAACGCAGCGCGCATGGCGACTTCCGTTTTGCCGTAGCCGACGTCTCCGCACAACAGGCGATCCATCGGCACCGACTCTTCCATGTTTTGCTTCACGTCTTCAATCGCTGTTTCCTGATCGGGAGTGAGCACAAACGGAAAGCCGTCTTCAAACTCCTGCTGCCAGGGCGTATCGGCGGCGAACGCGTAACCGCCGACGAGTTTGCGCTCAGCGTAAAGACGCAACAACTCGTCGGCCATGTCGCGCATGGCGCGTTTCGCTTTTGCCTTGGTCTTCTGCCAGCCAAGACCGCCGAGTCGATCGAGTTGCGGCTGATGTCCCTCGGCGCTCGAATAACGCTGCACGAGGTCGAGACGCTCGACAGGCACGTAGAGCTTCGCGTCGTCAGCGTAATAAAGCAGCATGAACTCGCCTGTGCGTGGTCCAAGATCGAGTGTCCGCAAACCGCCGAAACGTGCGACGCCGTGATCGATGTGGACCACGTAGTCGTCCGGCTTGAGATCGCGAAAGTCAGAAAGAAACGCAGCCGCTTTCGATCTGCGTCTTCGCTTCTCTCCGCGCGGTGTTAATTCTGCGCCGGCAGGTCGACGTTCCTCTGTGTCAGCAGCTTCATCGAAAATGTCTGTCTCGACGTGCACGATCAACCGCGATTGCGGTAGTTCGAACCCGCCGCTCAGTCGACCGACCGTTACGACTACCGGCTGAAAACTCGCCGTGTCGGAGGTTTCGGTGGTAAACGCCAAACGCGTTTCGATTTTGTATTCCTTGAGGATCTCGACGATTCGCTCAGCCACGCCCAGGCTTGGCATTACGAAAAGCGTGGTCTTGGCTTCTTCGATCGCACGAGTCACTTCGGCAGCGAGATCTGCAATGCGGCCGTGATAACGCAGCGTCGATTGTGACTGCCATTCAACTTCGAGTCCCGACTCAACGCTTGGAAAGAGAAAGACGGGCTGGCGCATTGCTCGCTCGCGACCAAGTTGGACACGGGGCGCTTCGGCTTCCAGTGCAAGGTTTAGATCTGTTTCGGCGGCCGCGCGACCCAGGGTGCGGAGTTCGAGGCGCTGGCGCGTTGTAATGAACTGTCGCAACTCTTCGGCGCTGAGAAAGAGTTCTTCCGGCGCCAGTGCAATGTCATCAGCCTGATCGATTTCACGATACCGCTCTGACAAACGTTCGTAGAACTCACTCAGATACGACTCGACGCCTGCGGGCTCGTCGATAACCAACACTGCGTCGCCAAGATGATCGAAAACGTTCGCCGTGCAGGTCATCGAGATCGGAATCAACCACTCCCAACCAGAAAATGCTTCGCCTTCATCTGCAAACGCAGTCCGATCGCGGAGCGAACGGGCGAAACGCTCGCCGGCCCAGCGCTCGCGCGCAGCCTCGCTCCAGAGTTGAAAATCGACCGGCGTGGCGACGAACTCGCGCATCGGCGGCACTTCGACGGTTTGCAGTTGCCTCGTTGAGAGCTGGTTTTCCGGATCGAATTCACGCAACGAGTCGATCGTGTCGCCGAAAAACTCGATTCGCACGGGTGCGTCTCTGCCCGGCGGCCACACGTCGAGGATGCCTCCGCGCATGGAGAATTCACCAATCGCGCCTACCGGATCTTCGCGCACGTAGCCGGTGGCCATCAGTTTGTCCACCAGTTCTTCCGGCGAGTGATCTTCATCGCGGCGCAGCACACTTCCAGCTTTTGCGATCGCGGCAGGAGTCACGGTCTTGCGAGCCAGCGCGCGTGCGTTCAGTAAGACGAATGCCGGCGATCGTTGTTGCAAATGCCAGAGGGCGAGAGCACGTCGTTCGAGTGTTTGCGCGTGAGGCGACACACCCGCGTAAGGATCTGTTTCGGAAGCCGGCAGAACGAGAATATCTTCGTCAGAACTTTCTTCGCCGGAGAGCGCGGAAGACCAGAATTGCAGATCGCGTTCCCATGGTTCGAGATCACGTGTCGTTTGGGAGACGACGGCGAATGTCTTGCCGCTGTCGCGTTGTAAAGCGGCAACGGCGAGCGCACGCGCGGCGCCTGCAACCAGGCCGCTGATTGAAATCACACGAGCGTTTGCACGAAGCTCGGCGAGCAATTTCTGATATTCGCGCGTGCCGGTGACTTGTCGTAGTGTTTGCTCGATCATAGCCACGGATTTCACGGATGAAGACGGATTCGCTCGATCAGGGTTGTAGTCGATGCGCCTTCTACAAAAGGCAGTGAAATTACTTTGCCTCCAGCCGCCTCCACCTCCTCGCGGCCGTGGATCTGATCGAGTTGATAATCGCCGCCCTTCACCAGCACGTCTGGTAACAGTTTCGCGATCAGGCTGCGCGGTGAAGCCTCGTCGAAGATCGTCACATAGTCGACGCTGCGCAGCGCAGCGATTATCTCGGCTCGCTCCGCCTGATCGAAGATCGGACGACCGGGTCCTTTCAACTCTCGCACTGCTCGATCGTTGTTTATCGCCACGACAAGAGCGTCGCCAAGCAAGCGCGCCTGAGCCAGATAACGCACGTGCCCGACGTGCAACAGATCAAAAACTCCGTTCGTAAAAACCAGTCGCGCGCCTGTCGCGCGCAGACGCTCGCGCTCTCGGAGCATCTGCTCCAGAGTTAGAATCTTCTCAATCATTGTTCACAAGATTACAGGATTTGCAGCATCAACAAGAAACCATCCTGTATAATCAGCCTTTTTATGCCGATACCATTCATCGAAGAAAACGATCAAACCCTTGCGCGGCGAGAACATCTCGAGGCGCTGCACCAACTCGTCGGAAATGTCTATCCAAACAAGTTCGAACGCAGCCAGATCGTTGAGCGAGGAAAAGAAGACACGATCACTTCCGTCGTCGAAAAATTTCGCGGCTTTGAGCCGAAACCAGTGGTCGACGGACGGCCTTCAACCGAAGAGCTCGATCTGGCCAACGAACAGTTGAATTCATTCAGCGTGCGGATTGCCGGACGCATCGCGTCGCCTCCGCGCGTGATGGGCAAGGCCGCGTTCGTTCACCTCTCTGACGGCGTTTCTCGCTTACAGATCTACATCCGTCGCGGCGAAGTTACCGGACTCCATAACGACGCCGGCGGCGGCGAAGTAGACGGCTGGGCCATCTTTCAACTGTTGGACCATGGTGACTTCATCGGCGTCGAGGGCTATCTGTTCGTCACTCGGACCGGCGAGCTTTCGGTGCACGTCCACAAGCTGCAATTTCTTTCGAAAGCCCTGTTGCCGCTGCCTGACAAGATGCACGGCCTTCACGATCCCGAAATTCGTCAGCGCCAGCGCTATGCCGATCTGATTGCCGGCAGCCTGAAACTCGAGCAGGACGATGCGCTCACGCCTCGCGAGGTATTTGAGCGACGAGCCGCCGCGGTCAGAGAGATGCGTCGCATTCTCGAAGACCACGGTTACATCGAAGTCGAGACGCCGATGCTGACCCCGCTGGCAACGGGCGCCGCTGCACGTCCTTTCAAAACACATCACAATGCACTGGACATCGACTTGTACGCGCGCATCGCACCTGAGTTGTATTTGAAACGACTGCTGGTCGGTGGTTTCGAAAAGGTTTACGAGCTCAATCGCAACTTCCGCAACGAAGGTCTATCGAGCAGGCACAATCCGGAGTTCACGATGCTCGAGTTTTACTGGGCTTATGCCGACGTGAACGCGATGATTGATTTTTGCGAGGAGATGCTGCGCGCGGTTGTGTTCACTGTGTTGGGCCACACGCACGTGAAGTTTGGCGATCACGACATTGACTTCGGTGAGCCTTTTCGGCGTGTCGGAATGAGGGAGAGTTTGTCAGGTTTGGTTGAACCGGATCAGATCACGAACGAAAAGGTCCTGGAGCTGTTCGAACAGCATGTTGAGCCGGGGCTGACACAACCAACGTTTATTACCAACTTTCCGAAGCCGATCTCGCCGCTCTCGAAAGCGTCGCCGGCGGATCCAAGCGTGGCTGAACGTTTCGAGTTGTACATCGCGGGGATGGAGATCGCGAACGGCTTTTCTGAGTTGAACGATCCGCTTGAGCAATACGAACGCTTTCGCGAACAGGTAAAGCGGCGCGAAAGAGGCGACGAAGAGGCGATGCTGATGGACGAAGATTACATCCGCGCGCTTTCGTACGGCATGCCGCCGGCCGCCGGAATCGGCATCGGGATCGATCGTGTCGTGATGCTGTTGACTAACAAGCCGTCGATCCGCGACGTGATTTTGTTTCCTCACATGCGACCACAAAGAGGCACAAAAGAAGAATAGCCACGAAAAGGCACAACAAACACGAAGAAAGCAAAGTTACTTAGGGACGGCTGCCCTACTCTCTCATTCGTGCTTTTTGTGCCTTTTGTGGCTATCCTTTTTGTGCTTCTTTGTGGCCTACTTCGCGGTTGTCTCCTGATGTGACGCCGCCAGCCACTTTCCGCCTCGCATCACGTACGCGCTACTGGCCCATACGGCTGCCGGAGCCTGCTGCCCGCCACAGGTCGCATCCTGTGTGGCTTTATACGTCACGAGCGCGGCACTACTGTTCAGAAAAGTGACCTTGATGTCGCTAAGTTCATATGACTTCACTTCACAGGCCATGCTTTCCAGATCCTTGAGTGCGGTCGTCTTGTTGGCAACACCCTGGTCTCCGATCATGATGCTATCTGCCGAAAGGTTGGCTCGGAACGGCTTAAGGTCCTTGTTCTTCCAGGCTTCCCAAAGTTTCTTTTCGGTAGCGATGATGAGTCTTTGACTCTGTGCCCTGCTCATGCCGGGTTTAGGTGCTGGCGATGGCGATGGGGTCGCTTCCTGGGCGTAAGCGAGTGATGTTATTACGAGAATCAAAACGATGACCAGAGGGAGTCGAACAGTCATGGTTGTCAGCTCCTGCTGAGGGGATTTGAAAGAGCGCTGACAATTAAATCACTTTGTGCCTCTTTGTGGCTACTTTTGAGCTTTGGTGCGTAACGCTGCGAGGCGCTCGTCGCACCAGGCTGGTTTCTGTCCTTGTTCTAGCAAAGGCGCAAAGAGAGTAAAGGAAGAGATCTTTGCGGCTTTGCGTGAAACTATCCATTGAGATAAGCGACGATGGTGCCGCCGAAGCCGACGGCCCAGCCGTGATTTCTGTCGGTGAAGAAGACTCGTTCCAACGGATGCTCGGTGCCGCTGCGTTCTGTGGTCCAATGTTCACCGCCGTCGGTGGTGTGAATTACTGTTCCTTCAGCGCCCACCGCCCAGCCCTCGCGAGCGTCCAGAAACTTCACGTCAAACAGATCGACGTTAACCGTCGATTGCTGCCGTTGCCATGTTCGACCACCATTAACGGTCTGATAGACATTCCCGCCACTTCCGACGGCCCACCCTTTACGATTGTCGATAAACGAGGTCGCGGTGAAACGAACTGATTTCTCAACTTGCGGCAATGCTGATTGATACCAGGTGTCGCCGCCGTCTGAAGTTTGGATGATCGTGGCGCCTGCGCCCACGAGCCATCCGCGATCGTCGTCGACAAATATTCCACCGAGCAGCAAACGGCGTGTCGGCGATTTCAACTGTGTCCATGTATCGCCGCCGTCCTGGGTGGCGTAGATCAAACCCGCTTCACCAAAGGTCCAGCCACGTCCATTCCGGCTGAAGACCGCACGAACCAGAGCGGCATCAACGTCGATTCCTTTGATCTGTGTGCGCTTCCAGTGTTCGCCGCCGTCAGTGGTCTTCATCAAATAGGCGCGTGGCTCCTCTTTGGTTTTGAGTTGATAGGCGTTGACCTCGCACACGAGCCAGCCATTCTGCTCATCGATAAAAAAGATGTCGCGCACAACGTCTTCAGTGGAGGCAAGGCGCTGCTGCCAGGTATTTCCGCCATCGAGCGTGCGCATGAGAGTGCCTTTGCTACCGACGGCCCAGCCTCGTTTTTGATCGAGAAAGAAGACTGAATGTAGCCACGCCATTGTTCCGGTTCGCTGCTTGGCCCACGTTCCGGCGGTTTGGGCGAACGTGCTCGAAGCAACAAGCAACAGGAACATAACTGTAGGGGCGGCCCTCTGTGGCCGCCCGTTTGGGAATCGAGACATCGTTTTGGAGATGTGGGTTTGTAAACACGGGCGGCCACGGAGTGCCGCCCCTAAAAAAACTAATAAGGCGTAGGCAGACCAAAGATTCTGCCGAAGCTGAGTACTGACGTGAATCCGAGAAGCTCTCTGATGCGCTTGAGTTTGTTTCCCGGCACCACGATCTGATCGCCCGGCACGAGAAACGTCGTATCCGGAGTTTTGCCTTTGTAGATTGCCGAGAGGTTAACCGGAATCTGAGCGAGGGTGCCGTTCGACTGCCGTCGCAACACCGTCACTTTGCTCCTATCACCCGTGCTCAGCACACCACCAGCTTCCGCAATCGCTTCGGTAACCGTCATCCGGTGGTTCATCAGACGAATTCCAGGTTGGCCCACGTCGCCGATGACACTGTAACGGTACGACGCCGCTTTATCGAGTGAGACCGTGACCGCTGGATCGATAATGTACTCGTTGTATTTCTTCGTGATGATCTGAGCGACTTCCTCGACAGTTTTGCCGTTGACGAAAACGCCGCCCGGGATCAGCGAAAGCGAGATGCGACCGCTCGGCGGTATCGTGATCGCGGAGCGCGAGTATCGAGGCTGATTGAATACGTCAACCGAAATCACGTCTTCCGGACCGAGCCGGTAAGTAGTGAAGAAATTGTTGTAATAGGGATCGATGGCGGCCTGTTCAGAGAGCTGTTCCTGCCGGTTGGCCTGTACGTCATCTGAAACATCTGCCGGCGTGCGCGCGGTATCGTCCGCTTCGAGCCTGTCGCTCACAACTGCTTTCTTCTTGTCTTTGTCCTCGCCGCTCGTTGTTGTCCGAGGTCGCGCCTTCTGCGGATCCGTTTGAGCATCCGTCCGAGATTGAGCCGCCCCGCTAATGCTCAACGCCGCGAGCATCACGATCGCGAGCGCCATTCGTCTGTTGTTTCTCATGTCAACCTCCAAAGCCTGACTGTCACTGGGCTCCGCGCCCAAACAGAATTATCTTAATCGTCTCAAAGATGATTATTGCGTCGAGGATCAAACCCTGGTTCTTAATGTAGAAAAGATCGTATTGAAGCTTCTGCCGCGCGTCTTCCATGGAGGCGCCGTAGGGATATTTAATCTGCGCCCAACCAGTGAGCCCCGGCGCGATCAGATGTCGTTGTTCGTAATAGGGGATCTCTTTGGCAAGTTGGGCCACGAAATGGGGTCGCTCCGGTCGTGGTCCAACAAAGCTCATCTCACCTTTCAGAATGTTCCAAAACTGCGGGATCTCGTCGATGCGAACTTTGCGTATGATGCGACCGACGCGCGTCGTGCGAGCATCCCCCTTGCTGGCCCAAACCGGTCCGTCCTGTTCTGCGTCAACTTTCATCGAGCGAAACTTTGTCAATGTGAACGGGCGACCGTTTTTGCCCACTCGCTCCTGTTTGTAAAACACGGGACCGCGCGAATCCAGCTTGATCAGGATCGCGGTGATGATTACGAGCGGCAGCGAGAAAAGCGCGCCGGCGAACGCTACCAGCCAGTGCACGGTGCCGCGTAATAGCGCAG
>Ga0075425_100003410_pt1 | contig 16155 bp, 10 predicted proteins | sample SoiMethybrSBSTD4_FD_75300 | JGI IMG/M metagenome (GOLD analysis project Ga0075425, IMG submission 75300) | Bulk soil microbial communities from a Populus tree surrounding site in Tennessee, USA - Soil MetaG P. TD hybrid SBSTD4 | ecosystem: Environmental > Terrestrial > Soil > Tree plantation... | reverse complement strand
TACATCCTCGGTGCGACCACCGCCTTGGTTCGCGAATGCACCGAACGCGTCCATCGCGGTCTCGAGCTCGCAGCGTCGGTCGTCGCCGATGTGTCGAGAGCCGCAGGTCCGACCATTCCGTGCAGCATGGACGTGAGCCTCCTCGACGATCTCTGCAACGGCGTCTACATCGAATTCGCCGGCGGCATGCTGCGCGTCGGTCTCGGATTCGAGGACTCCCTGACGCTGGTGTCGAAGGACGGCGACGTCATTTCCGACTTCGCGATGACGGAAGGCGCCGATTCTCCCGTCCAGGGTTTCTATCTCGAGTGGAAGGATTTTCTTCGTCAGTGCGAGACCGGTCAGCCCAGCGCAATCGATGCCGCCACGGTGGCGGCAACGACGGCGGTCATCGAAGACGCGAGCCGGATGCGCAACGGCGCCGTGCGAGTACCCGCCGCTTGACTTCGGAGCTGAAGGTGACGACACCAATTCGAATCGGCGTCACAGGCGCCACTGGACAAGTCGGTTCACATCTCCTGCGGCACCTGCGCGACGGCGGCTTCACCGTCGTCGCCGCCGTTCGCAATGCCCTTGGGGCCGCACTGTGCGACGCGGTCGCACCTGACGTCGATGTTCGCGTCGGCTCGCTGAGCCCCGACAAAGGGCAGCCGCATCTGCTCGACGACTGTGACGTCATCATCAACTGCGCGATTGAGTCGTCAGGCGGCATTCCGCGACAGGCGTACATGCGAAACCGCGCGCTCGTCGACGGGCTGCTTCAGGCCAAAGCGCTCAAATGGCTCGTGCACTTCAGCACGGTCGCCGTTTACGGCGAGCTGATCACGAAAGATCCACGTCCGGGAAGCGAATACGGCCGCTCGAAGCTGTACGTCGAGCGCTATGCCCAGCGTCAGGCGCGACGGCGCGGGATTCGATGCACTGCCATTCGGCTCGGTCACGTGTACGGCGCCGGCATCGGCCGGTCGCGCGAGATCATCGAACTCGCACGAACGCCCGGATTCGAGCTTCCGTTCGACGGGAGGCTGCCGTCGAATGCGATTCACGCCGACAACGTCGCCGCGGCGATCGTTGCGCTGCTGCGGGACGGCGCCGCTCGTGACGTCTATGGACTGGCCGAGACGTCGAACTCGTGGCGCGACGTATTCGACTGGCACACGGCGAGCCTCGGGCTCGCTCCGGTGGCAGCCATGTCTGAACCCGAGTCGGTGGCGCGGCGCGACGAAATCGTCCGCCGTTCGACGGCTCGCGACGTGCTGACGTGGCTGCGCGGGCTGCCGATCAAGTCGCTCGTCCGAGCGCCTGCGACGTTCGATCTCGCGCTGCGGGTGCTCGTGAAGACACCAGCCAGCGTCACCCAGGTTGTCAGCGACGTCAATCGACGAACTGGCGCACGTGGTCATATCGCGCGTGCGGAAGCGGCCGCGAAGCGCGACGTCGCGGCTTTGTACCTGTCCGAGGGCATGCCCGGCCCGTTTCTTCAAATCCCGTCGCCACCTGCCGATGGGCTGGGGTCCGACATGGAGCGCGCTCGCGAACTTCGCGAGTGGTGCGACCTCTGGCGACGTCCGCGTATGCGTGCGGCGGCCGCCCCGCGGATCGACACCGACAGCCTTCACGCCGGATCGCTGACGTGGAGGTAAGCGCGCTGGCGGCATCGCCCGCGCGAGCGCTCGATCGAGCGCCTGCGTTGGCGAAGAAGCTCTCCGTCATGTTCGTGATCTACGGGCTCGCGCCTGCCGGCCCGGAGCGCCGCATTCTCGAACTCGCGGCTGCTTTTCCATCCGCTCCGGAGCCGCTCGACGTCCACATCTGCGTCGTAGGAGACGACCTCACGCTACTGGATGACTTTCGCCGTACCGCCGCGAACATCGTCCACACGCCGATCCGTCGGCCGTGGATGGAGTGGCGGAAGATGCGCGACGTGCTTGCGTACATCGAGCGCCACGACATCCGCGTCCTCAATTCGTTCAACTTGAAGACGCTGCTCGTATGCGCAGCCGCGAAGCTTCGCTACGGTTCGCGCGTCAGGCTCGTGCACCACTTGATCAGTTTGTGGGACGACGTGTCGCCGGCGAACCGTTGCATCATCTGGACCGCTCTCAAATGTGCGGACCATGTGCTCTGCAACGGGCACGCCGTCAAAGAGCACGTCGTCGGCGCTCGAGCACTGCCGCAACCCGTCTCTGTGATTCCGAACGGCGTCGATGCCCAGCACTTCCGCCCGATGCCGCAACTGCGCGCCCACACGCGCGCCCGGCTGGGATTCTCGGACGAGCACTTCGTCATTGGCACCATCGGAAACATCCGGCCGGTGAAGAACATTCCATTTCTTCTGCGGGCGATGTCCCGCATCGCCGTCGCGGCGCCGCAGGCGCGGCTGCTGCTTGTCGGCGGTGGTCCACAGCTCGAGGAAATGAAAACGCTCGCGCAGTCGCTCGGGCTGACGGACCGTGTCATGTTTACCGGATTGGTCAAAGACGTGCGTCCGATGCTCGCAGCCATGGACGCGTTCGCGTTGTGCTCGCATCAGGAAGGCAACCCCAACGTCGTCCTGCAAGCGATGGCGATGGCACTGCCGGTTGCGTCGGTCACCGTGGGCGAAGTGCCGTTCGTGATCGAGAGCGGCCGATCAGGGCTGCTGATCGCTCCAGGCGATGAGTCGGCGTTCGTCGACGCCGTTATTCATCTTGCACGCGATCCTCGGGGCCGCCGGGCCCTGGGCGATGCCGCCCGTCGCCGTGTCATCGAACGCTTTTCCGCGTCGCAGATGATCGCCAGCTACGCGGCGCTGATGCGCGTGACGGCGGGTTCATGACGCTCTCAACGCGCGCCGCAAGTCGTACGCGCGGATCAGAAGTTGAGGCCACATTTTGGTGATGCGCGCCGCGACGGCCAGACACACACTGCCGCGAAGCTCCGACAGATCTCTCAGCCGCATCGCGGCGTCAGGGCCGTCGCGCCGAGACAACGACGCGCGCAGACTTTCGCTGGCCATCTGGTCGCGCATCTGAGCGATCTTGGCCACGATGACCGGCTGTTCGCATTCGATCGGACCGGTCCATGTGGCGGCGGTCTCGAGCACGCGAATGATCCCCTCGGTCATGCGAACGATGTCGGACGAGAGGCTTCCCGCCCGCCGCCGGTAGTAGCAGAGCGGCCGCCGGTTCTGCACGAAGCCGAACCCGTTGTTCGCTGCCCGCAGCCAGAACTCGTAGTCCTCGTTGCCGGTGAACCGCTGATCGAATCCTCCCGACCGCTCGGCAACCTCGCGCCGGAACAGCGCCATGACGCAGACGGCGTTGTCTTCCACGAGCATGTCGTGCAAGGCGAGCGTCCGCGTGCCGGTCGTCGCCGGCCACAGCGGCCGTCCGTCGAGGTCGCCGCCGCGGTTGATCCCGTTCGGCGTCACGACACCAACCGAAGGGAAACGGCGCGCGATCTCGAGCTGCTCGCTCAGGTACTCGGGCATCCACACGTCGTCGCTGTCGAGCAGGGCGCAAAACTGTCCGCGCGCGACCGTCAGCGCCGCATTGCGAGCAGTCGCGGGTCCGCCGTGCGGCGACGAGATGACCACGACACGTGGATCGCCGTCGGCCGTGCGGCGGACGACGTCGATGGTGCCGTCTGTGGATCCGTCGTCGGCGACGATCAACTCGAAGTGTGGATAGGTCTGGCCGAGAACTGACGCGAGCGTCTCCTCGATGAACGCTGCGGAGTTGTACGCGGGCGTCAGGATCGACACGAGCGGAGCGGTGGTCTTCGTCATTGATGGTTCGCCTGCATCGGTTGGTTGAGACTCTTTCGTCGTCGCCAGCATTGGACGAACAAGCCCACGTACTGGAGCAGCTTCAGCTCTTCGATGAACGCCACCAGGGGATCGCCGCGACGCGTCGTGACGTACCGCATGCACTGCGTCATGGCTTGCCGGCAGGCAAACCGCGGGACGCCGCCCAGACGCGGCACCATGGTCATGTTCAACTCGGGATACAGCTCGTCGAGCATCAGCGCGTGTGTCTTGCCACTCCAGTAAAACCACTTGCGAAAGTACCGGCGCGTCATGCGCGCCGCCGGAACGTAGTGGCGCACGCTGACCTCGGGATCGTAGTAGCCGTAATACAAACCGTGATGACGGAGTCGGGTGAAGATTTCGTGGTCTTCGCCGGAGATCAGCGTGTTGTTGACCTTGCCGAGATCCGTGCGCCATCCTCCGATAGCCAGGAGCGCGGATCGAAGAAAGCCGATGTTCGCGCCGATCGGCAGCCGCTGCCCCGTGCTGTTGACTCGGTATTGTTGTGGCTCATCCCCGTAGTCGACGATCGCGAGCGGACCCCAGATCGCCTGCGCCTTCGGCGTGAGCAGTTCTGGCGGCGGAGTTGCGGTCCAGCGCGGCAACACTTTGCCGAACACGAAGTTCACGCGCTCGGACCGGAAGTCGTCGACCATCTTCGCGAGCCAGTCCACCGCCGGCAGCACGTCGTCGTCCGTCAGCGCGAGCACGTCGCCTGTCGATACTGCCAGGCCCGTGTTCAGCGCGAAGCTCTTCCCCTGCTGGCGCTCCTGCAGCAGCGTGATCGGAAAGCGCGTGATTCGCGCCGCTTGTCTGACAACCGCGGAGGTGTTATCCGTCGAGTTATTGTCGACGATGACGATGTCGACGGCGCAGTCGTCCGGCTTCTTCATCTGCTGCATCGCCGCGAGCGTTTCGCGGAGCAGCGGCGCCCGGTTATAGGTGCAGATCAGGATCGTAGCGGAGGAGATCGGCATCACACGAACCCCCACCGACGAGCGATGTAGCCTGTGACGAATGCAACGTCGATGGCGTTGTCCACCACCTGCGCTGCCTGTCCGCTGACGGCGGCTCTGGCGCTGCGGCCGGCCGCTTGTGCGAGGCGCTTGATGAAGTGGAGCGGGATCCGGAGCACCGAGCGCGGTGCACGTGTGCCGGCGTCGAGCGTCGCGTGCGTGATGCCCGACCAGTAGAACCACGACATCACATAGCCCGCGCGCATGCGCGATGACGGCACCCAGTGCGTCACGCGGAGCTCCGGCCAGTAGACCGCGCGATAACCAGCGTTCTGCACGCGCATGCAGAGCTCGTGGTCTTCACCCGACAGCAGCGTGCCGCGAAGTTTTCCGAGATGCGAGGCATACCCGCCTAGTTTCTGCAGCACTTCGGTACGGACGATGAGGTTGGCGCCGAGCGCCGTGCGCGGTCCGAGCGGAAATGATTCGCTGCCGTAGTTCAGGAGACCAAGTGGGGCAGACAGCCGTCCGTGCGCGTCGACCGTTGCACGCAGCCACGGCGGCGGCTTCGTTTCCCACCGCGGCGACACCGGACCGCCCGCGAGGGCGACGCCCGGATCGCTCATGACGCGCCGGATTTCGTCGATCCAGTGCGGCTCGACGTCCACATCGTCGTCCGTGAACGCGACTACATCGCCATTGGCGAACGCGAGGCCCGCCGCTACTGCGTTCGACTTGCCCGGCGCGGGCTCGACCAGAAAACGCAGGTGAGTCGGGAACGAGCGCTGCGCATCCACGACCACGGTGCATGTGTGATCGTTCGAACCGTTATCGACGACGATCACTTCGTCGTCAGGCTCGAAATGTTGGCGCGCCAGATGCTCGAGACATTCGGCGAGCATGTCGGCCCGGTTGTAAGTGGCAATGACAACGCTGATGCGCATGCGTCACGCGAGAGGCGCGGGCGCGCGCCGGCTGAGGGCCATGGCGACCAGTTGACGGCCAAACGCGCTGTAGCGCTCGCGCAGCGAGCGGTCGAGGCCGAGCGTCCACAGCGCTGCGAGATAGACGGTGCCGGCAATTCCGCCTTCGACCATGATGGCGAGAAGCGACTGGGGTGGCCATGCGCTGCGGACGATCCACACCGCAAGTGAGGACACCCCAGCACCGACGAACGGCGCCGTCGCGACGTCGCGCCCGAAGCCGACGAGACTGACGTCGAGCTGGCGGCACACCGCCGGTGCGAGAACGAACACATTGGCGACGAACACCGGAATGGCCGTGCCGAATGCCACGCCAACAAGACCGAACCGCCGCACCAGCAGGATGCTGAGCGCGAAGTTCACCACGGCCTCCGCGAGCGACACGAACGCGACCAGCCGGTGGCGTTCCGTGCCGAGCAGGATGTTTCCGAGCGGCATTTGTCCGGTCAGGATGATGCCCGTCACGGCGAGCACGTAAAGTGGCAGCACCGCGCCGTCGAAGCCCGGTCCCATCCACCGCGTGATGAGCGGCCGCGCAAATCCGATCAGGCAGACCGTCAGCCCGCAGACAAGCGTCAGCGCCAGCCGCGTCCCCTCGATGAGCATTCGCCGCAGTGCGTCGGGGTCGTTCGCGGCGCCGTAGCGCACGACGACCGGGAACATCAGCGTGTTGAACTGATTCGAGAGATTGCGTTGCGCCTCGGCCAGCCGGAGGGTCACGGCGTACACCGCAACGGCGGACGTGCCCAGTGCCGCGCCGACGACGATGTTGTTCAGGTTGAACCCAATCTGCACAGCGACGCTGATCACGAACACGTAGAGGCTGAACGCCGTGACGTCGCGCACCAGCGACGTCCTGAACATGGATAACCGAAGACGCAGGGCGGGAAAAGCGTGCTTCGCTGTCCACGCATAACCAGCGTAGGTCAGCAGGTCGACCGCCACCGATCCGGCCACGACGGCGCGCACGTGATAACCGCGAGCGAGCAGTGTGAACTGCACGATGGCATTCACGATCGCCGACACGGTGGCGACGAGGTTGTTCAGCGCGAAGCGCTGCCGCGCGGTCGTGACGGCGCCGAACACGGTCATCGGGAATCCGAGGGCGACGCGAACGCCGATGACGGCCAGGATGAACCGCGCCAGGGGCACTTCCGACGCGTTCAGTTTGGGAAAGTGCGGAACCCAGATCATCAAGCCGCCGGCGGCCACCACGACCAGGACGCCGAGGCCGACGTACACGACGACAAACGTGCTGAGAATCTGATTCACGAGCGCGACATTTCCACGCGCGTCGGCGTGAGCCACGTGGCGGACGAGCCCGTTGCCATAGCCGAGATCGAACAGGCTGAAGTACGCGGTCATCGAGGCGACGAGCATCCACAGGCCGTACTCGGACGTGCCGAGGTGGCGCACGGTGTACGGCATCAGGAACACACCAATCGTGATGTTCGCGGCGAGCAGCACGTATTTCGTCGCCGTGCCGGTCAACAGATTCCAGACGCTGTTCATGCGGACCACGCGTCGCGGACGTATCCGCCGAACCAGATGAGGCGCGTCGACGCCGCAAAGCGCGCGCGCTGGTTGCCGGCCATGCCGGCTTTCAGCATCACCACGGCGTCGACGGCCGCTTGCCGCCATAAGTACCGTGGAATGCCCAGAAGACGGCGGCTGCTGCGATCGTGTTCGGACTCGAGACGCGACACGTCCTGGCCGTTCTGATACAGCCAGCGCCGGAAGTACCCGCGATTGAGCCGTTCACGCGGCACGAAGTGGCGGACGAGCGCGGCTGGTTCGTACGCGCCGCGATAGCCGGCGTTCAGCATTCGGAGAAAGAACTCGTGGTCTTCACCGGTACGCAGCGTTCCGCTCAACTTCCCGAGGTCGTGACGGAATCCGCCGATGTGCCGCACCACGGAGGTCCGTACCGCCATGTTCGCGCCAATGGTCATGACGTCTTTGCCGTCGCCGTCGGGGCTGATCGTCAGCCGCCTGCCGCCGTTGTCCGGAATCGCGAGCACACCGAGCAGATCGGACGAGAGCCACGACGGCGGTTCCGTTTCCCAACGAGGCAGGATCCGCCCGGCGATGAAATCCGCGCCCGTTTCCTCGAACGCCGTCGCCAGCGCATGCAGCCACGTCGGCTCCGGACAAACGTCGTCGTCGGTGAGCGCGATGAAGTCGGCGGTCACGTCCTGGAATAGCGCGTTGACCGCGTGCGATTTGCCCGGCGTCGCGACGTATCGATAGACAATGCGAGGCGCGCCAGGCTGTCGCGCGGCCGACTCGACGACGCGTCTGGTGTCGTCGGTCGAGCCGTTGTCGGCGATCCGCACGTCGTAGCGATCGCGTGGCCACCGCTGCGCACTGAGCGCAGCCAGCGTGTCGCGGAGCAGCTGCTCGCGGTTCTTCGTCGCGATGAGAACCGAGATGAAGGACACCCTATTGCTTCGGCACAATCGTCGCGTCGTTGTTCACCGGCCCCGGTGCACCGGCGCATGCTGTCGGACAGGATGCCGTGCTGTTGAAGTACTGCGATGGGCTCAGCACGATCTGATCGAATTGCACGCCGTCTTCGCGCGTCTGAATGCGGAGCATGTGCGTGCCACTCGACGCGAACGTCATCGTCGCGGGCTGGCTCTTCCAATACGCGCCGTTCACCCAGCCCCAGTTGCTCAAGCTGGATGCGTTTGTATCGGTCGCAAGGTTCACCACGAGACCGTCGGTCGTGTTCATCTGGTAGATCGGAGACCCGCCGGCGAGTGCGTCGGAGAACTGCACGTAGAACGAATCGTTGAATTTCGAATTCGCTGCCGCTTTCACGCGAATCCATAACGTGTACGGCACTCCTGCATTCGCGTTGAACGTCACGTCGACATACTGAGTCGGCGAGGCCAGCGGCGCCGACGTGTTGGAGAGGCCGCTGTCTGGTGTCACAGCGGCCTTGCTCGCCGCCGCCGTTCCGTCCGTCGCAGTCGACCAGCCGCCATGGAGGTTGCCGGCGGGAATATCGGCCGCGTAGATGACGATGTTCGTCGGCGACGCCACGGCCGCCGTCGTGAACGTCCACGTCGGGCCCGCCGTCGAGCCGCTGCCGTTCCTCGCGACGATCTGCCAGAAGTACGTCGTTCCGCTGCTGAGACCGGTGACAGCGTACGACGCGGCGGTTTGTCCCGTTGACACCTGCGGCGGCGGATTGCTCGTGCCGAACTTGACGTCGTAGCTCGTCGCGTTCGCCGCTGTCCACGTCAGCGTGGGCGACGTGCTGACGCCGTTCGACGCGTCCGTTGGGTTCGGACTACCTGGAGCCCCAGGCGGCTGCGGCGCGCTGGCCGTGCTGAACGCCCACACCGGACCTGATGTCGACCCCGAGCTGTTGCGCGCGACGATCTGCCAGAAGTACGTCATGCCCGCGGTCAGCGCCGACGGTGCATACGACGCACCAGCCTGTCCCGTTGAGACGGTCGGCGGCGGGTTGGTTGTGCCGAACGCAACGTCGTAGCTCGTGGCGCCAGAGGCTGTCCACGAAAGCGTTGGCGTGGTGCTGACGCCGGTCGCGGAATTCGCCGGCGAGGGCGACGCCGGCGTGCCGGGAGCGGACCCGCCGCTCGCCGACACCGTGACCGAATCGAACGTCGACGTGTTGATCGTCGACATGTCATGGCTCGTGACGATGAGACCCGCGGAGATCGCCGACGGGAACGAGATCGTCGTGGAGCCGACCTGCGTCCATGTCGAGCCGTTCGTCGACACGGATCCGGTGACCGTCGATCCGCTGCGGACGAGTTTCAGCCAGACAGGCGCAGCTTGAACCGCGCCGGCCAGCCAGCTCGTGCTGCCGCCGTCGACCGAGCGCGTCATGAACTCGATGTCGCCCGTTGGCCGCAGATCGAGGATGACGTGCTGCGAGTTGGCGGCCACTGAAGTGCGTAGCATGACGCCGGCCTTCGCGAACGAACCGGTGTTCTGAATACTCGCGACGCGCGCCACAATCGAGCCGTCGCCAATCAGCGTTTGATAGGCGAACTGGAAGCCGTCGCTCGTTCCCCAGATGTCAGCGCCCGCGCCGCGAAGCGTGAACGTGCCGCCGTTGAACGTGGACGAGCCCGACAGCCCCGTCGACCCAACGTCCTGGTTTTGCCACGGACTCGGCAGGCCGGCGCTGGCGGCTGTCGTGAAACTCCACACCGGACCCGACGTCGACCCCGAGCTGTTGCGCGCGACGATCTGCCAGAAGTACGTCGCGCTGTTGGCGAGTGCCGGCGGCGTGTACGACGCGGACGCTTGTCCCGTCGAGACGGTCGCCGGCGGATTGCTCGTGCCGAACGCGACGTCGTAGCTCGTCGCGCCGGCCGACGACCACGAGAGCGTTGGCGTCGTGCTGATGCCCGTGGCCGCGTTCGCGGGCGACGGCGACGATGGGGCGGCCGGAGCGGAGCCGCCACCGCTCGTCGACACCGTCACCGAATCGAACGTCGACGTGTTCAGCGTCGACGTGTCATGGCTCGAGACGATGAGGCCGGCGGAGATTGCCGATGGGAATGAAATGGTCGTCGATCCAACCGGCGTCCACGTAGTGCCGTCGGCCGAAATCGATCCGGTGACCGTCGAACCGCTCCGTGTGAGTTTCAACCAGACGGGCGCCGCCTGATCGGTGCCCGCAAGCCAGCTCGTGCTGCCGCCGTTTGTCGCGCGGGACATGAACTCGATGCCCCCTGCCGGCCGCACGTCGAGAATCACGTGCTGGGAGTTGGCCGCCACCGACGCGCGCAGCATGACGCCAGCTTTTGCGAACGAGCCCGTGTTCTGAATGCTTGCCACGCGAGCCACGATCGAGCCGTCACCTGTCAGCGTCTGATATGCGAACTGGAACCCGTCAGTCGATCCCCAAATATCCGCGCCGGCGCCGCGCACGGTGAATGTACCGCCGCCAAAGGTCGACGATCCCGCTTGACCCGTCGAACCGACGTCCTGATTCAGCCAGGGACTGGGAAGATTCGACCCTCCACCGCTACCACCGGCCGTCGTGAAGGCCTCGGTGTCCGACGTCGCCGTCATGTTCGCAAACGTCCGCGAGACAACCTTCCAGAAGTACGTCGTCCCACCACTGAGCGGCGAGGGCGGTGTCCACGAGTAGGTGTTCGGCGGGTTGACGACGAGCTGCGCCGGCACGTTCGCGGCGAACGTCATGTTTCCCGACGACGTGCCCAGGTAGATGTCGTAGCTCGTCGCCCATGGAGCGCGATTCCATGTGAAAGTCGGCGTCGTGACGACGGCCGTTTGGCCGGGCGAGGGAACGGTACCGGCGGAGGTCAGATCGGCCGCGCGCGGCGGCGTCGTGACGAGCGGACCGTAGTTCGTCGTGTCGTTCCACATCTCGTTGAAGTTGTCGACGAACGCCTGGTAGATCGCCGGCTTGGTCGCCCTCGGAACGAAGTAGTTGTGGTCGCGCTGCCAGTTCGGTCCCCAGTTCGATGAGGCATTGGTGGCGTAGTTGCTCGTGATGAGCGTCTTCTCGTGCGTGACGCCGAGATGGTTGTTCTGGGTGATGGGCACGCCGGCCGCCCACAGCTTGTCGATGTACGCGTGCGTCAGCCAGTATTCCGGCCAGATGATGTTGGTGTACTGATTCTTGTCGACGAGCAACCGAACCGGCACGCCCGCATTGAACTTGTCGAGGATCGCCTGCATCAACTCGGGGACCTCGAGACGGTACGCCACGAGATCCACCTTCACGGTCTCGGCGTTGATCTCCTGAATCATCCGGTTGTTCATCTGCGGGCCCTGCGCGAAGATCAGGTCGGCGGGAATCGGGTAGTCGGGCTCGAGACGAGCGCTGTTGATGATCATCGGCGCCGGGTTCGGGTAGAGCGTGTGGTAGTCGGCGCAGTTGCCGGTCGGCTCGTTCGCGCAGGCGTCGTTCCAGTCTTTCAGGTACGGCGGGCCGCCGATGATGCTCTGCGGTTCGACGGTCGTGTCGTTCCACATCTGGTCGAACTTCGTCTTGAAGGCATTGACGATGTCGGGATCCGATGTGAACATCTCCGACTCGTCGTCATAGTTCGAGGGGGAATTCGGTGCGAGCTCCGTCGGCGCGAAATTACCGGAGCCGAACTCGACGGTGTTCTGGCCGACGAAGATGGCGGCTTTCCAGTGATCGATTTCCGGGAACCACGTCGGATTGAACCGCAGCCGGATCGGAATGCCCTGGCTCGCCAGCCAGTAGAACTCGCGCTTCGTGTTCGGGTCGGCTTCGAACATCGCGCCGCGATCGCCGATGATCCGAACCGGCACGCCCGCCGCAAAGCGGTTCGCAATGGCAATCGAGATGGAATGTTCGCTGAGGTACCACGAAGACACGTCGAGCCGCACTGTCTCCTGGTTGATGTACCGAACGAGGATGTCGGTGACGTTGGTGTTCTTCGAGAAATAGACCTGGTCTTGCGCGGTCGCAGGAGCGGCGGCCGTCGTGACCGAGATCGCGACAGCGGCCGCGAACGCGGACAGTCGACTAAACATGGTAGGCAGTCCTTGAAGAAGAAAATTCCGGTTGTACGGGGAGAACACCAGCGGGCGCGCATTTGAGACCAGGGGAATCGAGCTCGAGCGCGTCGTAGATGCAGCGGGCCGCGCGAGTCGTCGCGCTGCCGGGCCGGTAGAACACACGAGCCGCGGCGGCGCGGCGCGCATTCGCAGTGGCCAATGGATCTTCCAGTGCCTGCTCGACCGCGCGAGTGATCGCCCGACCGCTGCAGCCGGCGACAACCGACGCGTTCCGAAGCAGGCGCACTTTGTCCGGCGCCACGCGGGCCTTGCGAATCAGATCGGGACAATCGATGACCACGATCGGTCGATCGAGCAGCATGAATTCGAATCCGGCGGAGCTGTGATCGGTGACGAGGACGTCGGACACGAAGAGGTAGGGAGAGATATCGGCGTCCTGCGCGGGATGTACTCGCCACGATCGGCAGAGCGACTCGAGCTGCAGCCGCCAGTCGATCGATCCGGAGCTCTGCGATCGCGCGTCGAACGAGCGGTCGTGCAGCTTCACGATGACGTTGACGTCCATGCCGCCGAGCCGCGACAGCAGCTCGGAGCCGATGCTGTTCAGCGACGAGAAGGCCGACCACGTCGGGGCGTACAAGACAGTTGGACGCGAGGGATCGAGTCCGAGCGATTCCTCGATGTGGCGACGGTCGAATGAACCGTCCACCAGACAATCGCACTTTGGATATCCGATGAGCTGACCTTGTGGACCTTCACTCTCGATGAGACCGGCCTCGATGTACTTGTGGAACCGGTCTTCGTTGGCGAACAGGATGCGGTCGAAGCTACGAACGACCGGCGCGATGTGCACGGGCGCATCGAGTCCGTACTTGCCAGCGACGCCGTGAAACAGATGGAGGCGGATCGTACGGCGGCCCAGCCACGTCGTGTTCCAGAAGTCGGTGTTCACGTACGCGTCGAACTTCGCCCATCGCGCCTGCTGCGGCGTGATGATGCGATCGGAGATGCCCGCCGGAAGAAACGTCTGACTTGCGTCCCACGAGCGGTCGGCTGTCGTGAACCAGAACTCGACCCGCGGATCGCGCTGCAGGCACGCGAGCACCGGCCGAAACACAGCGAGGCTCAGCGGCGATGCAGCTTCGAACAACACACGCCGTCGCCGCCGGCTCAACCGTGCGAGAAAATCGTCGGCGTTGTGGAACGACTGCGCGAGCGCAGAGCGCGTGCGGCGCGGAATCGTGTCGTAAACCGGATTCACTCGCGACCTCAACCGCGTTAACGATGAGCAATCGCGATGCCGAGCTCTCTCGACGCTACGTCACTGCTTGTGTGGAAAGCCGGTGGCTTCTCGCGCGAATTCTTTTCTGTTTTGCGGGAACCGGCATCACGACTTGATGCTCGGCGAGCTCGCGCGCGGCCACGAGTAGGGCAAGCACGTAATAGAAAGTCCAGTTGTACGCCAACGATGCGAACATCGCGCACACAAGCCAGCCGATGAGACCCGCCTGCATTCCGACGGTATGCTCCGCGAGTCCGCGTGCCGCGTCTTCGCGATGGAGCTTCCGCATCCAGCTCATCCACCGCGGATCGCGCGTCATGTGCCGCGTCTCCCACGCGGCCTTCACCGCGCGCCAGATCAAGAACGCGAAGATCAGCAGTCCGGCGATGCCGGTTTCAGCCGCCACCTGAATGAGCACATTGTGCGTTTCGAGAAACTTTGCCTGACGCTCCGACGGGTTGTAGTTCTTGAATTGGCCGGCTCCGACGCCGGTGATCGGAAACTCGAGGAACGTGTTGATGCCGTCGAACATCACGAGCCGCCGCGCTTCTCGCGAGCCCGTGAAGTCCGTCTTGTCCTGCTGCTCGTCGACGATCGACGCCATGCGCGTCCAGAACGAGCCCGGCGCAAATGGCGTCGCAACGAGAATCGCGATCACGATCGTTGTCCCGAAACCGCGCCGGACCCAGCGTCCGAGGATCGCCAATGCGACGATCGCCGCGCCAAGCCCAAGCAGTCCGCCACGCGACTTGGTGAACACGATCGTCGCGAGCATCAGGACCGCGATGACCGAGGCGGTCATTCGCTTCGTGGTCGAGTGCCGCTTCGACATCGCGACGACGATGATCGCCGGAAGGAAGGTGACCATGTTCATCGCGAGATCGTTGGGGTTGCCGAAGATACCGCCGACCGGACCGGCGAGGCGGCCGTTCTCGATCAGGTTGGTGCCCGACGCGTAGTTCAACACGCCGAGACCGGCCACGACGCCGGTGCAGAAGAGAATCAGCCACGTCAACTGCTCGAGTCGGGCGGTTGTCGTCAACGTGTTCATCATCAGCACGAACACAATCACGATTTTCAGGTAGTTGTCGGTGAAGACGTCGATGGCGCCGCCCGGCCACACCGAAAACGGCGCGGTCGCGATGATGATCGCGCCGAAAAAGACGAGGCCCATCGTTTCGGGTGTGATGCGAAACACCGGCATCCGCTTCGCCAGACGATGGAGCAGCATCGGGCCGATGCCGAGCAGGGCGCAGATTTCGGCAAGATGCCACGAGGTGAGCGACGGCACGTGGTCCTGCGGGCGGAGCAGCATCACGGTGGTGAAGGCGAGCAATCCGACGTAGCCCCAATCGCGCGGCTCCGCAGCGACCGCCGTCGTCGCGAACGTCTCTTCCTCGACCCGTGGGCGCGTCATCGTGTCGCCCGGGCCGTAATTGAACGTCAGTGTTTCAGGTTTGGTCGCCATGGTCCCTGCTGCTGATCACGCAGATTCCCAGCGTGCCGTCCTCATCGCCACACCTTCTGCTTGGTCGCGAGCGCGACGAGGCCGGCCACGGCCGACTTGTTCATCACGAAGAACGTCAGCGCGACGCGGGCGAGACGATTGACCGGCGCGACGGCGAGCGCGAGCGGCTCGGGCGGCGTGGTCCGCGAGTGTTCGAGCCACGAGCCGTACGCCGCCAGCAGATAGAAGATCGACTGCAGAGTGAACGCAGCGGCGTAAACAGGCGCTCGTTGGGCCAGCATCAGGCTGATCAGCAGGAGCGGTGGCAGCGCGTACGGCACGAGCAGGCGCCCCACCTTGTGCGACACGAACTGCAGCCACGCCGGGTTGCGCCACGGCAGCAGGAGGCGAGGCTCGAGCCACAGCAACTGGTAGTTGCCCGCGAGCGTACGCAGCTTGCGCCGCCCTTCGGTGTGCGCATCCGCCGTGGTGCGATCGAACGCACACGCCCGCTCCTCGAAGAGGACCCGATAGCCGGACATCACGCACCGCATCGGCGTCAGGACGTCGTCGAGGATCGCGTCGTCTGGAAGCGGTTGCCAGAGGGAGCGCCGCATCGCATAGATGGCGCCGGTCGCGCCGACGACGGACCCGGTTGCCGACTCGTCGCGCCGAATCTGCTTTTCGTACCGCCAGTAGAGGCCGACACCGTCCGAGATGGTCGACGCGAGGGTCGTGCGTCGACTCGACCAGCGCCGGCTGCGGTGGCGCTGTCCCGCCGTCTGCCGGCCGAGCCGCCGGCGGTCGTCGCGCGCACGTCGATCGTCGGCGCCACGGCGGTCGTCGTCTCGCCGTCGATCGCGAGCTTCGCCGTCCAGTACGAGCTCGCCCGACACCGCGCCGACGCCCGGATCGCGGAACGGCGCGACGAGCGCGCGCAACGCGTCTGGTGCGAAGCCCTGGCGCATGTCGGCGAACACGAGAATCTCGTTGGTGGCGCGCGCGACGCCTTCGTTCAACGCGCGCGCCTTGCCGCCGGCCGGCAGCTCGACCGCCGTCACGCGCGGCATCCGCGCGAGGATGTCCGACGTGTTGTCGGTGGATCCGTCGGAGACGACGATGATCTGCTGTTTGGCGGCGGGGTAGTCGAGCTGCCGCAGGTTGTCGATTCGCCCGCGAATACGCGATCCCTC
>Ga0075425_100003407_pt1 | contig 16161 bp, 15 predicted proteins | sample SoiMethybrSBSTD4_FD_75300 | JGI IMG/M metagenome (GOLD analysis project Ga0075425, IMG submission 75300) | Bulk soil microbial communities from a Populus tree surrounding site in Tennessee, USA - Soil MetaG P. TD hybrid SBSTD4 | ecosystem: Environmental > Terrestrial > Soil > Tree plantation... | reverse complement strand
AGCTACACCGGTCACGATATTCAGCTCGAGACCGCGGTGCGAGAGCTACTGAAGCAGCTCGGGAATGGCAACTGATAAAACAACACGGAAGGAAGCGATGGAGGATGGAGGATCGAAGATTGAGGATCGAGGCTGGAAGATTGATGGTCTAAAGAATTCCTATCTTCGATACTCTATCCTCAATTATCAATCTTCCATCCTCAATCTTCGATCCTCCATCCTCTATCTTCTATCCCTTCCATCCGTGTTTTATTACAGCGACACTACAAGCAAACTCGAGCGCAACCCACCGCTGATGAGCCTGATGCGGTTGGCTCCACTTCTCAAATTGAGAGACTCGCTCGGAGCGGTAATGACAAGTTTCTTACCGTTGGGCGTAACGGAGACGCTCTCAGGCGAAGGCGAAATAACCACTCCGTTTATTTCCACCTGGACGTCAGGAGTTATTCGCTTTCCTTTGATCCGCAACGCATTCTTTTCGTAAGCCCCGTCAAGCAGCTTAACCGCGCCCGGGTCTCCGCCGCTGAAGTCCGCGCTCACGGCGGTGCTGCGGTTACCGCGACTGTCAATCAACACCGCGGCGACCTGAGTCGCTTCAGGCAGACCACCCAATCCGGTGAATCTCAGATTGAGAGCCAGCGAAGTAGTGATTCCGAAATCCGCATTGAACGGCGCTGTCTGCGCGAGCACATGGCCCTTGAAATCGAGGAACTGTGCTTCAACTTTGACAACGTCGCCGTCGGCATCCGAAGCAGAGCCAGTGAGCGTCAACACATCGCCGTTCAAGTCCCCTGCCAGCGAATTTATCTTCGGAGGGTTGTTGCCAAACGGTTTGATGGTGTAGCCAAAAAGATCCAGAGCCTCGAGATCGTTAAACGTTACGGTCTGATGGGCTCCCGCCGGCATTGTCGGATCCATTATGCCGATTCGCTCGCCGACGATTGAATCGTCTCTCCAGTGGCTTGGTTGCAGGCCGTCGCCACCGGTTCCGTCGGGGCGTCCAGTCGACAGCTGCAGCTCGCCGTCGCCCTCGAAAAACACCTGCGCGCCGCCCGAACTCAAAATTCGAGGCGATGTCGCAAGCCCGCCCATCGAAGCGCCTGGACGAAGCCTGAACAAATCCCACACAGTTACAGCCAGATCGCAATCCGGGTTGATCTCTCGCTGACCAACCGCGGACACGAAACCGAGGACGTGGCCAATCTCGTGCGCGGCTGCCGCTTCGAAATCGATCTTGCCTGCGTCGATTCCGTCGCTCGAATCGAAATCAAAATCCAACGCAGCGTTGAACCCGATCGCTGGCGGCGGGCCGAAGTGAATTGGATCGGTGTTAGGATCAGCGGGAATCAAACCAAGAGTGCGATAAACGGATGACGGCGCGAGAATCCAGGTCGTATCGCCGAGATCGGTAGGGATCGGCGAAGCATTCGGCAACGCATTGTACAAACCACTCTCGTGCGTGTTCGTCGCCGACTCCATCAATCGTCCGAGCACGGTATAGTAGTGATCGGGTCCGATGAGCATTTGCGGGTTTGTCATCCCGATTACACCCTGCGGAAACTGATCGCCGAACCAGGTCGGTCCAAAGTCAACATCGATGATGACCGTTGTCGGTGTCTGAACGTGTGATGCCCAAACATCCGCGGCGCGCAGGAACGCGGCTTTTGCTTTCGGGTTCGCGGCCAGCTCGTCCGTCGCTCTTAGTATGATTTGCAGACCGTTGTCGCTGAGCAAGCTTGGCGGCGTGATCGAGTGAAGTTCTCGTGTCTGATCACGACCGGTAATCGTTCTGGTTTCTTCCGGAGTCGAGGCACGACACCCGACTGAGTGCTTGCCTTGATACATAACCGATGTGGAGTTTTCCGGCGCGCCGGTAAGGAAGCCCGGTGTGCGCGACGAGGATTGTGCTCGTGGCTTTGCCGCCTTTGCGTGTGAAATCAGTGTGCCGCTATTGGCCGCGGCCAACATAACGATGGCGATCAGAAACAGTGCGATTCTTCGTGAAGTAAGTTTGATTCTCATGTGATGCGGCATGCCGGTTCACCTCCACAGAAAGGTTCAGCAATAACGGTCAACGACCGAGGATCTATCGAGTGCTGAAGGGAGATGTAGTCCCTACAAACGTGGGTGGCTATAGGGGCAGGCAAATGGACAAAAGTGACGCACCGAAAGTGTGCGGTTACCTGTGTAGGATATAGCAAAACTGGACACAGACAATAGTTTTCTTTGTTCAACGCAAGCGACGGGCGGCTGGAGACGGTGAAGGACTGCAAGGCTTGCATTTGCAGAGTTTGCACAGTAGCATTCGGGGCGACTCAAGGGAGGATCAATGCTTTTCTCGGCGTGCTTTTCAGATGCCATAAATCTCGAGGAGCGAAACCGCCCAAAACGCCCTCGCACGCGCCTGATCACGGCCTCACAGATTCTGTCTATGACTCTACTTTCGGCATGCGGCGGATCGCACGACGCAAACGTCAATTCGCAACCCTCGAACTCCAGACCCGATGCAGCGGCGACCGCTCCTCGACCGGCCGCTAATCAATTCTCATCAATTGAGGTCAAGGAACCCGAGCGTTACAGCGTCGCGATGACGGTTAGCGCACAACAAACGGCCTCGGACGTGCCCGCTCCAATGTTGACGCAACAGCTGACTCTTTCGAGGTTCGATGCTGATCGACGATGGACTTTCATCTTCCCGGCCCCGGTTGGCCAGGTGGCGTATCTCGAAAAGTCGGGTTTGAAGTACGTGATCCTGTTCGATCGCAAGCAGTACGCAGAGATCACTTCTGACGCGTTGAGTATCCCAGTTGCCACTCTTCTGTCGCCTCGCTCAATTTCCGAGCGGCTAAAATCGAACCAATACGAAAAGCTTGGGCTCGAGCCGGTGAACGGACGCACTGCGGTCAAATACCGGATCGCGGCGACCGCCGACAGTCCGACGCGAACCGACGGCGTAGTGCTTGTAGATCAGGAAACCGGTTTGCCGCTTCGCTCTGAGCTCAACAAAACCGGCGCGGGAAATACAACGTCTCGGGTAGTGGTCGAGCTGCGTGACGTGCGGCTCAGCCCGGATCGCGCGCAGTTTGATGTTCCTTCTGGAATGAGGAAGATCTCACAGCAGGAAGCAAAGCCGCAGCTTGAGGCGGTCGCAAGTGCGCTGCGGCCTTTCGCGGATCTGATAAGCGGCTCGCGATGAGAATTGAAGATGAAGGATCGGGGATAGAAGATAGAGAATTGAAGATCGAGGATGGAGGATAGAAGATGAACGAAGGAGAACTAAAGATAGGCCAGATGCCGGCTGAAAACCTAACTCCCAATCACGTTTTACATTCTATCCTCAATCCTGCGTCTTCAATTCTCAAGCCACCATCTTTTATTCTCAATCCTCAATCCTCCATCCTCTATCCTCGATCCTCCATCCTGTGGCTGTCTTTAGTAATACTCATTACCCTTCTGCCGATCGGTTGCAGAGACAACGGATCTCGCAGCCGGCAACTGACGATGGCGGTCAACTCAGGCGTCGAGGGTGATGCACTCAAGCAGGCGGCTCGAGACTACGAAGCACGCTCCGGTGTTCACATCAACATCGCGGAGTTCCCCTACGACAACCTTTTTGAAAAGGAGTTGGTAGATTTGACAGCGGGCAGCGGCGCTTACGATTTGATAATGCTTGATGATCCGTGGTTCCCGCGTTTCGCTGTTCAAAACGTACTCACCGATCTCGCCCCCTTCTACCAAAAACGAGGCGAAGCGGGTCCTGACAGCGATTTCGTGTCATCTTCGCTCGCTCTCTGTAAGCATCCTTACGAGACCGGAAATCTGTTCGCGCTGCCGTACGTCGGCAACTCGCAGCTCTTCTTTTATCGAAAGGACCTCTTCGAAAAACATAATCTCAAGCCGCCGGCTAGTTGGGATGACGTGATGACCGCCGCGAAAACAATCGACGAACGCGAGCGAACCGGATCCCCGGATGGCAGTCGAGTTTATGGATACGTCATGCGAGCGGCCAGGGGCAATTCGGCAGTTGCCGATTTTATGCCTATATTCTGGGGGTTCGGCGCCGAGATGTTTGATTCCAACGGCAGACCAACCGTGAACAGCCAGGAAGGAATTGACGCATTGAAATTCATGATCGAACTCGGCAAGTACGCGCCTCCCGGGTATCCAAGCTTCAATGCAACCGAGGTCTCAGCGCACCTGCTGCAAGGGACAGCAGCCATGTCGATCAATTGGCCGGCATGGATCTCGGCCTTCAACGATCCGGAAAAAACGAAAGTGCTGGGCAAGATGAATTTTGGTTCGATGCCTGCCGGCAAGAAAGAGGGTCGAGCCGAGATCGGCAACTGGTTGATCGCAATTCCCAAAGGCGCGCAGAACGGCGATGCAGCGTTCGAGTTTCTGTTGTGGGCGACAACTGCCGAACAGATGAAGAAATCGGCTCAGTCCGGCAACCCTCCAACTCGCCGATCGGTTTTCAACGATCCAGAACTGCTCGCGAAGTTCCCCGCGTATCCGGCCCAGCTTCGCTCGCTAGAGAATTCCAAGCCACGACCTCGCACGCCTATGTGGAACGAAATCGAGAACGTCTTTGGAATTTTCTTATCCCGAGCCAACAGCGGCGAACTGCCTGCCGATGAGGCGATGAATCAGGCAAACGCAGAGATCACAAAAATCGTGGAACGCAACAAACGTGAGTAGCGCCCACACCCTGGGTTGATGAATTGAATCCCGCCAGGGGTTCAATATTTGTAGAGAGCACGCGCAGGTCGGACGGCACCCCGTCAGGGGTGCAACATTTGTAGAAACCATGCGCAGTCGGACAACAACCCGGCAGGGGTTCAATATTTGTAGTGAGCACGCGCAGTCGGACGGCACCCCGTCAGGGGTGCAATATTTGTAGAAACCATGCGCAGTCGGACAGCAATCCGGCAGGGGTGCAATGTTCAAGTTGGCGGATAGTACGTTTTGGTCAGATCTACGTCAGGAGTCTCACTCTGTTACTTCAATTGAGCTGGCCACAACATGGGAAATTGAACCCCTGACGGGGTTCGACCCCGCCCGGGATTGCGATACTACAAATATTAAACCCCTGACGGGGTTCGATCGCTGCTTCGCGATACGTATATATGTTGAACCCGTGATGTGGTGCCGCAAAGGAACTCAGCAACTTGTTTCTGAATAGTTTCGTCGGAAAGAAAAGCAGCCACCGTTCGAGTAGCTCGCTAACCAGCGAGCGGACGTTGGCCTATCTGCTGATTGCGCCCACTATCGCAGTGCTGGTCGCTCTTTCGATTTATCCGCTTATCTATTCCATCCGAATCAGCCTTCAGGTTGGATCAGGCGACAGTGCCCATTGGAGTTTCTTAAATTTCACTCGACTGTTCACTGACGGTTTTCTCAGAGAGGCGCTCTGGCACACGTTTGTTTACGCGGCTGTCGCGCTGACATTCGAGTTTCTGCTTGGCCTCGGGCTGGCGCTGATGCTCGACCGCCCATTGCGAGGAAGATCATTTTTTCGAAGCGCTCTGCTCATACCAATGATGCTGCCGCCTGTCGTCGTCGGCGTAGTTTGGCGTTTGATGCTCAACCCTGATTTCGGCGCGGTGAACGGCTCCTTGAAAGCTCTGGGTCTGAAAACGGATTCCTTAACGTGGACCGCGTCACCGCTGTTGGCTTTTTGCTCGGTAATCGGGGTAGACGTCTGGCAGTGGACTCCGTTCATGTTCTTGGTGCTGCTGGCCGGGTTGCAGGCGATTCCGCAAGAGCCCTACGAAGCTGCGGTGATCGATGGGTCCAGCCCCTGGCAGACATTTCGTCACGTCACGTTGCCGCTTCTGAGACCGGCGATCCTGATCGCCCTGCTGCTTCGCACGATGGATCTGTTGCGCGTGTTCGATCAGATATTCATCCTCACCGAAGGCGGGCCAGGTTTCTCGACTGAAACGGTGAGTCTCTACATCTATCGCACCGCGTTTCGCTTTAGTGATTTCGGTTACGCGGCGGCAATGTCATTCGTGCTGCTGATTCTTACAAACATCCTGAGTGCCGGCTACATCAGGTTGCTGCAAAAGCAGGAGACCGTTTGAACTATCGGAACGCACAACCGCGAGCCAATTACGAAGCGAGGTCGTATGGGCGCGTCGGCACTAGTTTAATGCGGGCTCGTTGGTTCAAGTACCCCGCGCTTGTGGTAGCTCTTTTGTTAGTCGTAACGCCGGTCTACTGGATGATCACGATCTCGCTGAAGAGCGAAGTGGACCAATTCGCATCGCCGCCTCGATGGTTCTCGTTCACACCGACGCTCACACATTACCGCGACGCATTTGTATCGAGGTCATTCGGCTCGTACTTAGTGACAAGCATTACAGTTGCGGTGCTCTCGACGATCCTGGCGGTGACGCTTGGGACGTTGACGGCTTATGGGCTCGCGCGATTCAAGCTTCGAGCGAAGGTGGAGCGCCGTCTCTCGTTGTGGATTCTGTCGACCAGAATGTTTCCGCCGATCGTCACGGCGGTGCCGTTGTTTCTGATGATGCGCGATCTGCGGTTGTTAAACACGATCACCGCGCTGGTTGTCGTCTACACCGCTCTCAATTTGCCGTTCGTGGTATGGATGATGCGCGGTTTCTTTCACGAGCTTCCAAAAGAACTCGAAGAAGCAGCGATGGTAGACGGGGATTCGCGAATCGGTGCGCTGATTCGAATCATATTGCCGCTTGTCACACCGGGTTTGGCTGCTACTGCGGTCTTTTGTCTTATTGTTTCGTGGAATGAGTTTCTGCTGGCGCTGGTCCTGACACAGACCGATGCGTCGATGACTCTGCCGGTAGGTATCGCCGGGCGGGTTACTCAATACGAGATCAAGTGGGGAGTGATGAGCGCCGCCGGTGTAGTGGCGATGATACCCATACTGGTGTTCGCGATGGCGGTTCAGCGTTATCTGGTAAGAGGCTTGTCTCTGGGAGCAGTGAAGGGATGAAGGGGAGGGATGAGGGAGGATCCAGGATTCAGGATGTAGGATCTAGAGGATCTAGGATCTAGTTGACGAGGCCATCGCCCTCTATCGTCGATCTATATCTTTCATCCTCTATTCTTCCATCCTCGCTCCTAGATCCGAGATCCTAAATCCTAGATCCTATTCTAGATCCTATCCTCGCTATGAATGTTCGCTTTCAAAACGTGACCAAGCGATTCGGACAACTGTCGGTTGTCGATGAGTTGACGCTCGTGTCCGAAGACGGCGAACTGGTGGTCCTGCTGGGTCCGTCGGGATGTGGGAAGACTACTTCTCTTCGGATGCTTGCCGGTCTCGAAGATGCGACCTCCGGCGACATCTACATCGGTCCGGAACGAGTCAACGATGTCCCGACACGTAATCGAGATATCGCGATGGTCTTTCAGAATTACGCCCTCTACCCTCACATGACTATCTTCGAAAACATCGCTTACCCGCTGCGTGTTCGGAAAACGGCAACATCGGAAATCAGCAATCGGGTCAAGCGGGTCGCTGATCTTTTGGAGATTGGGCGTCTTGTTGACCGACGTCCGCGAGAGTTGTCCGGCGGCGAGCGTCAACGCGTCGCTTTGGCAAGAGCGATCGTCCGCGAGCCTCGCGTCTATCTCATGGACGAGCCGCTTTCGAACCTCGACGCCAAGCTCCGAGTTCAAATGCGCGGCGAACTTAAGCGTCTGCAGCACGAGCTGGGAACTACCACGATTTACGTCACTCACGATCAGGCAGAAGCTATGACACTGGCAAAGCGAGTCGCGATAATGCGCAGCGGAAAGCTTCAGCAGTTCGATACGCCATTGGACATCTACGAACGGCCGGCAAATCGATTTGTAGCCGAGTTCGTCGGCAGTCCCAGCATGAACTTTATCGAAGGAAGAATTGACGTCGGCGCTCGAAGCTTTGCAGGGGACGGCGTTTCGTTAACACTCCATGAGTCTCAGCTCTCGGGATTGAACGGCAGAGATCGAATAACAGTGGGGATCAGACCGGAGCACATTGAGGTTTCGGCTACAGAGCGAACCGGGTGGCTCAAAGCGCCCGTTTACGTGACTGAACTGATGGGCAACGAAACGTTTGTGTTTCTGAGGTCGGGATCGGAGAAGATTATCGCGCGTGCCGCCGCCGATTTCCGCGCTGAGATCGAGACAAACGTGTGGCTTCAATTCGATACTCGGAAGGCGCACTTCTTTGATCCGGCTACGGGCAATGCAATTCGATGACGGCTTGTTAGCCGGCTAAAACTTTATACAGATTTTTCCGAAGTGAGATCCGCTTGCCATATGCTCAAACGCTTTGCGCGCGTTTTCGAAGCTGAACACGGTGTCGATCACCGGACGCATTGAATGCAGTGTTATCGCTTCGTTCATCGATTCAAACGTATCGCGACTTCCGACCAGCACTCCCTGAATCCGCACATTCTGCATCAGGATCTGAATCAGGTTTACCTCGGTCGCATTACCGGAAAGGTTTCCTATCAACCCGATGTGGCCGCCAATTTTGATCGCGCGCAGCGAGCGGCCAAATGTACCGGCCCCGCCAACTTCGATGATGTGATCTACACCAACGCCGCCGGTAAACTCTTTCGCCTGTTTATCCCAGTCCGGAGTTGTCTTGTAGTTTATGCAGTCGTCAGCACCCATCGATTTGACTCGTTCCAGTTTTTCATCGCTGCTCGAGATGACAATCACTCGAGCTCCTGCGAGCTTTGCAAACTGCAGGGCAAAGACTGAAACCCCGCCGGTACCCTGAACCAGAACAGTTTGACCGGCCGTCAACCCACCGAGGTTGATAAGCGAGTTCCAGGCGGTCACCGCGGCGCACGGCAGCGTCGCCGCTTCCTCGTCTGTGAGGTGTGAGGGAACGTGAACCAGACCGTCTTCGTGAAGCGAGCGAAACTGCGAAAGCATTCCATCAAGCGGGCCGCCAAGCGAGGCTCCAAGTTTTGGTCGAGCCGGACCGCCGCCGAGCCATTTCTGTGAGAAGTTCGCCGCGACTCGATCGCCCAGCTTGACTCGAGTGACGCCGTCGCCAATCGCAACGACCTCGCCTACGCCGTCGGATAGCGGCACAAGCGGAAGCCGCATACGAGGGTTGTATTGGCCCTGGACGGTCAGAAGGTCTCGATAGTTCAGCGAGGCTGTGTGCAGTTTGATAACGGCGTGAAAGGGAGTCGCGACGGGCTCAGGTCGATCCACCAGCGCCAGATCATCAAGTCCGAACTTTTGTATTTCGAATGCTTTCATTTATTCCTCATCACCGATCAGCTTCGTGATCTGAAAAGCTCGGCGTAATATACCTGCTGTCCAAAATGCGGGCAACTAGCCGCTACTGCAGCGTTTGATATACCCACAACTTCAGAAGGTGTGGGTATTGCGAAAATCCGGAGGAGCAGCGAATTGTTCGTAGGGTTGAAATTAAAGAACCCACAACTGAAGAAGATGTGAAAAAATCCTCTCCACCCCAGCGGGGTGGCATATTTGTAGAAGCGCGCGTTGCGGCAGCCGCACCTCAGCGGGGTGCAATATTCTTCTGCACTAAGAGAAAGCTGCAGCCTTGAAACAAATTGGCCGATTGGAAAGGAGGCATATAGCACCCCGCTGGGGTGCGGATCACCGCGAGTCCCTTTCTACAAATATGCCACCCCCGCTGGGGTGGAGAGGATTTTTTCACAACTTCAGAAGGTGTGGGTATTGCGAAAATCGGGAGGAGCAGCGAATTGTTCGTAGGTCGAAATTAAAGAACCGACAACTGAAAGTTGTGGGTATTGGAGAATAAAATGCAGATAGCCCTCAACGGCGCGACGACAATGAACGCCGATCTCGAAACCGACATCCGCGCCGCAAGCGAAAGCGGGTTTGACTGTTTGGAAATCTGGGCGTCGAAGCTCGGCACTTTCCTGAAACAACACGCCGCTTCGGAACTCAACGACCTGTTCAGGGCTAACAAAATAAAACCGTACAGTATCAATTCCATCGAAAGGATTAGTTTCAGAGATCCTGCCGGTCACCAGGCTCTATTAGCCGAATGTGAAGACCTCTGCCAGATTGCTGAGAAGATTGGTTGTCCTTATGTAGTCGTTGTTCCTTCGCCTTTGCCCGACGGTATCAACCGCGCCGGTGTGATCGACGAATCTCGTAAGGTGCTCACTGAACTGAGTGCCGTCGCAGCGAAATACAACGTTAGTCTGGCGTTTGAATTTCTCGGCCAGCCGGATTGCAGCGTTCAGACATTGTCGCTTGCGAACGAGATTGTCAGCGAAGTCGGTCGCTCGAACATCGGTCTGGTCATCGATAGTTTTCATTTTTACGCCGGTGGCTCGACTCTTGAGTCGATTAGCGATCTGGACCCATCGCGGCTCTTCATTTTTCACATCAATGACGCCGAGGACCTTCCGCGAGAACAACTCGAAGATCGGCATCGACTGCTGCCCGGTTTGGGAATCCTGCCTTTGAAACAAATCGCCGACGCGTTGAAAAGCATCGGCTACGACGGCGTCGCGAGCGTTGAAATTTTTCGGCCGGAGTATTGGGCTCGAGATCCGTTTGACCTCGCACGCGATGCCCGCGCCGCAGCCGAGCGCGCACTTGGAAACAATTCATAAGTATTGAATGTCCTACGAGAGGAATGCGAGTGATGGGGAAGATTAGAGTAGGAATTATCGGCGCGGGATACATTGGAGGAGTTCACAACAAGTTACTCTCGCGGGACGATCGAGTGCGTGTCGCCGCGATCCACGACGTGCTCCCCGATCGCGCAGCATCGTTAGCAGCGTCGACCGGCGCAACAGTCGCAGGAAGTGTCGAGGAGTTGATCGACAGCGTCGACGCGGTGTTTGTTACCACACCCAATACTCAGCACACAGAACTGGCAGTCGCCGCCGTGGGCGCCGGCAAACACGTGTTCTGCGAAAAACCGATGGCCACTTCGATTGCCGATGCGCAGCGCGTCCTGGATGCGACATCCGAACAGAAGACGGTCTTTCAGGTGGGGCACAATCGGCGATTCGCTCCGGTCTACGCAAAGCTAAAGGTTCTCTTAACGAATTCCGACGGGCCACATTCGGCTCATGTGAAGATGAACCGCGGCGAATTAATAAAGCCGGTGTGGGTTGGAGATCCGTCGGTCACCGGAGGCTTTCTGTTTGAAACAACAATCCACATGTTCGACATGATGCGATTCTTATTTGGCGAGGTTTCGTCGCTCGATGCGGTTGGTTCGACTCACGAGTATCCGGAGGTGGACGACTTTTCCGTGTTGTTTCGTTTCGAAAGCGGCGTGCACGCGACGATGGCATCATCGGCCGACGCGAGCTGGCTGTTCCCGTTCGAGCGCGTCGAGGTGTTTTGTCATCATCGCACGCTCACGACGCGCGAGATGGAGACTCTGACAGTTTCAGACGGTCTCGAAGGAAAATACTATTCCGAGTCGATGCAGCAACTGACGCGGGAAGAGAAGTGGGGATACAGTCAGGAGGATCGGGCGTTTGTGAATTCGATTGTGGAAGGAACTCCGGTAGCGGTTACCGTGATAGACGGCTACAAGTCAGTGGAGTTGGTAGACGCGTGCTATCGTGCGGTTCGTAGCGGGCAACGAATCATTTTGGCTGACTAGTCCTATACACCCCGTCAGGGGTGACATATTTGTAGAACCGGGCGTTGTCGCACCCCGCACCTCCGCGGGGTGCAATATTCTATGGGTTAGTTGCTTTTGGCGGCGTCGCCGGTCGAAGAGGTAAACCGGATGATCTGATTGTAGGTGGGGTTCTTTTCGCCGGGTTGTTCCGAAGGCTTGGCTGCTTCTACCGAAGTCGTATTCGGCACGGCTCCAAGATGTATGGAGCTATATCGAGTGTAGATTGTGCGAACGTAATTCTGAGTTTCCAGAAAGGGTGGAATGCGGTAGCCGTAGAACTCGACCGCGCCTTCGCCCGCGTTGTAACCCGCCAGCGCCAATCGCACATCGCCACTGAATCGATCCAGCAACCATCGCAGATAACGCGTGCCACCCAACACATTCTCTCGTGGATCGAAGATGTTTTTGACACCGAACCTGGCCGCGGTCTCCGGCATCAATTGCATCAGCCCCGACGCGCCTTTCACCGACACTGCGTTTCGGTTGAATGAAGACTCTGCTCTCATTAACGAGAGAATCAGACACGGATCGAGACCGTTTATCGAGGCTGCTTCCTGCACCAGCGCATCGATCGACGGGTTCCCCGATGAAATATGGTGACCGGCCAGGAGCGCGGGTACTTTGATCGTGGTCGATTTCTGGTTAGCTGCAGCCTCGCCCGCTTTCTTTTTGTTGAGCTCTTCGAGACGAGCACGTTCCTGATCCTCGCTCGAGAGAGGGATCGGGCTGCGCTCCGGTGGTGACAGTGGCCTTTGTTGCGCGACGGCCGACACGCCAAGCAGTCCGAGCAATGCGATTGTGAAGAATAGCTTTGACATCATTCCTGAAGTGTTACGTGAGCGATCTCAGCGCTATCTTCACCGCGAACGAACAGCGTGAGTCTTTGTTTTGAATCCACTTGCTTGGGGTCAAAAACGATAACACCTGACAACGATTCGCCCGGTGTGAGGGTGTTCTCAGGCTTGCTCTGGTTTACAACAGCGGTCAAGGGCTTTGTCTCTTTGCCATCGGTGACCTCGAGGGACATTGCAGTAAAGACGAAGTCCTTGTCGCCAGTGTTCTGAATGGTGTATCGCAGGTACGCCTTTTCATTGAACTGAAGAATCCGCGGATCGAGCGTGATGACTACCTTCCTCGCGATTACTTTCGTGTTGCTGATCTTGACTTCCCGAAGTCCCAGCATGAGCGCTTGCAGGAATCGCCGGTCGATTTCCTGATCGGCTCGCTGCGCGCCTTGTCGTTCTATTTCAGCGACCTTCGTCTCCGCTTCGGTAATCTTTCGATCGGCCTGATTTTGGGCCGAGCGAATAATTTCTGCGGCTTTCGCGCGAGCTTGTTGCTCGGCATCGGCCTTCAGACGTTCGAAATCCGGAGGAGGCCTCTCAGGATCCGTGCCTTTCGGATCGGCGTTAGCCGGAGTGGTAGGTGGTTTGTCCGGTGCAGCATCGGTGACGTTGACCATCCGATGAGCCTGGCTGGTGGCAACAATCGTCAGATCGAAGCTGTAGGTATGTTTGTTGTCGGTCTTGACGAACATGTTGCTGGCGCCTTTTGCCGAGACCGGTTTCACAAACACTTCGTTTCCCGGGCGATCCTGAGTTCCGCTTCGTTGAACGACGAAGGTGCCTTTCCCGGTGCTGGGATCGTAGAGATCGCCGCAGATGATTTCCTGGACCGCTTCAGGAAATCGAATCATTGTGGTGATCCCCTGTGCGGTTTTCAGTTCTCCGATACGGTCGGAGCCCAGGGTAAGGGTTGCTACTGCCGACTGTGCTGGCACTGATTGGGCTGCTGCGGACAGAAAAAAGAATATTGCTAAGATTCGAACTGCTTTCAATCTTGCCTCCCTGGCTTAAGAACCCAGCAACAGGACAATGCTTGCAATCAGGTATTGTTACAAACAAGCGTTCCGCTTATCAAGGTTAAACTACTCGGAGGGTGTAGGGTTCCGGGTTTAGAGTTTCTGGTTTAGACGTCCGAATAGGGGAGTAGCAGAGACCATTCAACTTAGAGACCTAAGCCAAAACCAGAAACCTTAAACTAGAAACCTTTAACTCGGACTCCTAAACCAGAAACCTTAAATCAGAAACCCTGAACCACGAACTCGGAACCCGAAACTTTTTCTTAGGGTGTCGATTGTTGATTGAGCGGAGTAGAAGGGGGAGTCGTTCCCAGCTTGTCGACGAGGTAAAGTGCCAACAACGTAGTCACCACCAGAGTGATAAGAACGCTGATGATTGTCCGAATTTTGTTACGCCGAGCGAAACTTTGGTCGTCGGCCGAACGCAGCCATCCTCGCCAGCCGCATTCTCTGCAACGGTAGGTCTTGTGCGAGGTCAAGCTCTTGAAGAGTTTCTCTTTGATTCCTCGCGTATGTGATCTATGCGTGGTTCCCCCGCAATGGGGACAAAGCATCGCGGACACTACTAGTTTCCCTCTTTAGCGGAATGAAAACGCCCCGGCGTACTCTGCGCCGAGGCGTTTATAAAACTGTTCGCAGTTACCGAAACCGGTAACGATCAGTGCTCTCTAGCGGATAGGGCTGCTGGGAGTCGACGACTCGCTACCCCCGCCTACACCGATTCCAATTGCAACCGCGGCGCCTAAACCGATCAGAGCAAGCAATCCAAGAACGCCCGCGCTGGTATAGTATCCGCCGGCTTTGCGACCTTCGCACTCAACCTTTACATCTATTCCCGCTGCTGCATTCGCATCGATGCTGCCGCTGTATTTCTCTTTCTTACCGGCGTTCAAGGTTTCGGTTTTCGGCTGCGTCACGTTGAGAGTTCCCTTTCGAACTTCAACCTCAGTCTTTGAGCAGTTTGTTCGGATCTGAACCAAGCCGCCTGCGCAGGTAATCGTGGCAGTCGTGTTGTCTCCCAACTCCACGCGTCCGGCAGCTCCCAAATCGACGATGGCATTCCCGTTCGAGCTGGTGGACAGTGTGCTTCCGGTCATCACGGTTGCGCCGGTCTGGGCTGCATTTCCGTTGATGGTGACCGACCCGCTCTTCACCGTAAGAGTACCCGTGCAATCCTGAGCAACCGTCGGGTCAACTTCGGCCTTGCTCACTTCCGGCGCAGCAAAAGAACGGAGCGTGAAAACCGTTGCTACCGCAATGGCAAGGACGATGCTGATCGATGCTCGTTGATAACTGATCCGTAATCTCATTGATTCCTCCAGTGCTCGGTACAAACTACGGTGAAGCTTCGATTAGACAGCAGCCTCAGAATATGGAATCGACCTCTAAATGTCAACAGCTTTTTCAGTTGTCCTAGTGGTCTAAATTGCAAATCTTAAGGGTACTCTGGCAAATCCTTATACGGAATCACGGAGAGACCCGAGTTGTGTAGATCCTTGTCCGAAAGTATGGGCTGGTCGATACCCCAATCGATGCCGAGCTCGGGGTCGTTCCACATCACGGCCCGTTCATGTTCCGGATAGTAAAAATCGCTGCATTTGTAGAGGAATTCCGCTGTCTCGCTCAGTACCAGATATCCGTGGGCAAACCCTTTCGGGACATACATTTGGCGCTTATTCTTTGCGGAGAGAATTGCACTCTCCCACTTGCCAAAAGACGGCGAACCTCGCCTAAGGTCCACCGCAACATCCAGAACTTCTCCGTGCAAAACCCGGCAGAGCTTCGCCTGAGGATGTCGGATTTGATAATGGAGTCCTCTGAGAGTGTGCTTGACCGAAAGTACCTGATTGTCCTGAATAAAGCGGTCCGTGATTCCCAGCTCCGCGAACTTGAGTTCGTGATAGCTCTCAAAAAACAGCCCCCGCCTGTCCTCAAAAAGTTTCGGCTCTAAGAGGTATACACCTGGAAGCGAAGTCTCAATTCGTTTCATCACCAATAGGAACGTCGCGAGGCGTTAATCTGCCGCCACCCGCGCTCGCCCCGACGACGACTCCTCGAGCAGCTCCTGAGCCCAACGATTCCGTCGAGGGATCAATCGCGATGCGCCTTCGTCTCCAAGGAACTTGACGTTGCTGTATTTCGCATCTTGATAGTCCTTGACGTTTCCGGTCTCAATCGCGTCTATGACTTGTTTTACGCCTTGTTCGATCGTCCACTGAGGCGTGAAGCCGAGCGTTCTGCTCAGCTTCCCGAAGCTAACCTTGTAATCGCGAGGGTCGGTGTCGGCGCCTTCGACGATCAGCTGCGCGCCTGGCACAAGCCGAGCGACAATCTCCGCCGCCTGCTGAATCGTGTAGTTTTGCTCATCCGACCCCACGTTGAATATTTGATTGCCAACCAGCGAGAGCGGCGCTTCGAGTGTGCGCACAATCGATTCCGCAGCATCGTCCACGTGAACAAACGGCCGCCATTGATCTCCGCCGAAAACAGGGATGCGACCTTCAACCATCGCCTTCGCAGTGAGAAGATTGATCACCAGATCGAACCGAGTGCGACCCGACAACCCGTAAATCGTTCCGAAGCGCAGAGACGTCGGGCCAAAGTCCGCGCCGGCCATGCTTGTAAGCACGCGTTCCGATGCGATCTTGCTGCGAGC
>Ga0075425_100003406_pt1 | contig 16166 bp, 6 predicted proteins | sample SoiMethybrSBSTD4_FD_75300 | JGI IMG/M metagenome (GOLD analysis project Ga0075425, IMG submission 75300) | Bulk soil microbial communities from a Populus tree surrounding site in Tennessee, USA - Soil MetaG P. TD hybrid SBSTD4 | ecosystem: Environmental > Terrestrial > Soil > Tree plantation... | reverse complement strand
GAAGCTGCAGTCCGCGCCCGCCGCCCGCGCTTCGCGCGTCAGGCCGTTCAAGAACCGCAAATTCAAGCAGCACTCGATCATGAGCTGTTTGTATTTGCGGTTCTTGGGCGGCCTGGATGCCGGCCGCAAGGCCGGCGGCGGCGGACGCCTGTCTCTGCCCGGCTGGCGCACCGGGCGCCAGCCGGATCTCGTGCTCTCTTCGCGACTCCTTCGATTCTTCGATTCTTCGTATCTTGGATATTGACCGTGGGTACGTCTCGGCTCGACAGAGAAAGCTATTCGATTCACGCTTTCGCAATTGACCGTGCGCCTAGAGTTTTGAACCCACTTGTAGACAGTCTTACTGATCGTCGTTTGTGATGGTCAGAATACCGGTCGCTTTCGCAATCGTCGCATTGACCGGGTTCGTGAGGTTCAGCAGGACGGTCTCGTCCGTTTCGACCGTCGTATCGCCGCGAACGGTAATTGCCAACGTCACAGTGGTCGCGCCCGCTGTGAACGTCAGGCTGCCTGTTCTCGCCGTGTAGTCGGTCGGTGCGAGAGCGGTGCCGTCGGCGGTTGCATACGTCACCGTGACGTTTCGTCCGCTCGGTGCAGACATGGTGAGCGTAAACGTCGCGGTCTTTGTCCCGGAGTTGCCCTCAGTCACGGAGATGTCGTTGACCGTGATCGACGGGAGCGGATCGTTTTCCGCGATGGTGATCACGCCGCGAGAATCCGAGATCGTCGCATTGACCGGAACGGTCAGGTCGACGTTGATCGTTTCGTTCGCCTCGTTGAGCAGATCGCCAAGGAGCGTGACCGCCACCGGCTTCGAAACTTCACCAGGAGCGAACGTGACCGTACCAGACGCGGCGGTGTAATCAACGCCAGACGTCGCCGTGCCTGGGGTGGTGGCGTAGTTGACGCTCACGGGGAGGCTGCTCGGCACCGACAGCGTCACGTTCAGCACCGCATCGACTGTCGTGCCGGGATCGGTTTCTGTCGTCGTGACGTCACTGATCCGAATCGTCGCTGTGTCGTTGTCGGTGATCGTTCCCGTGCCTGTGCCGGCGGCAATCGTCGCGTTGGTTGCGCCACTGAGATTGAGCCTGAACGTCTCATTCAGCTCGTCGATCGTATCGCCGATGACCTGGACGGTGACCGTCTTGCTCGTCTGCCCTGCGGTGTATGTCAGGGTCCCACTGACCGCGGTGTAATCGAGACCGGCGACTGCAGTGTCGTCTGCCGTCGCGTAATTGACGGTGATGACGCTGCTACTTGGATTGCTGAGTGTGACCGTGAAGCTCGCGCTCACCGTACCGGTGTTGCCTTCGTTTGCGGTGACGCTGTTGACCGAGATCTGCGGAATCGGATCATCGTTGACGATCGTAACGGTTGCGGCGGTTCGCGCAATCGTCGTGTTGACCGGCGTCCGCAGAGTCACTGTGAACGTTTCATTCGCTTCGAAGATCGTATCGGTCACGATGTTGATGGGGATGGTCTGCGACGTCACTCCTGGCGCGAACGTAACCGTCCCCGTCGCGTTGGTGTAGTCAGCCGTCGTCGCGCTGCCAGCCGTCATCGTGTAACCCACCGACACCGTTTGGCCGGCTGCAGCCGAGAGGGTCACCGGCACCTGCGCTGTCGTCGTTCCGCCGGTGCCTTCCGTCACGGTCAGGTCGCCGATGCTGACCGTAACCACGGAATCGTCATTCGTGATCGTGCCGGTTCCCTGCGCTGTCGCGATCGTGCCGTTGGTGGAGTTGCTCAAATTGACGACAAACGTTTCGCTGGCTTCGTTCAGGGTGTCGCCAATCACGGAAACGAGAATCGATTTCTGCGTCTCACCAGCCGCAAACGTGAGCGTGCCCGCCACCGGCGTGTAATCGACATTGGCGATCGCGGTCACGTCGGCGCTGGCGTAATTTACCGTAACCGGCACCTGCAGCGCCTTGCTGAGGGCGACAGGGAATGCTGCGTTGACGACGCCGGCGTTCCCCTCGACAACCGCGGGCGCATTCGCGATCGTGATCAACGTCAGATCGTTTTCAACAATCGTGGCGACAGCCTGCGGGTCCGAGATTGTTGCGTTCACGGGATTGGACAGGTTCAGGAAGAAACTTTCATCCGCTTCGACCAGCGTGTCGCCCCGGATCGGCACCGTGACGTTGACCGCAGTCTGGCCCGGGTTGAATGTGGCCGTCCCGGTTGTCGTCACATAGTCAGCGGTCGTCGCCGTGTCGTTCGCCGTCGCATAAGAAACGCTGACCGGCACGGACATCGGAGCCGAGAGTCTCAGCGTGAAAACCGCTGGCACTGTTCCGGTGTCTCCCTCCGTCACGGTCACATTGTCGACCGAGATGGACGGGCCGGCAGATGACGACGTGAATGCGATGTTCTCGAGAACCGGCGTACTCGTTCCGTCGCTGCCGAAGATCGCCTGGTATTGCACGAACCGGGAGGTCTGTGTCAGCGCGGCGCCGGACGCGGCCAGCGGGACAAAGTCTGTCCATGTTCCGTCAACCGGAGCACTGTCACCGAAACGGGCGCTGATACTCAGCGTCGTACCGGTGGGCACCGAAGCCGTCCAGGTAGCGTTGGCCCAACTCGTGGTCGCCTGCGCATCCATCACCCGCGATTGGAATGTGCTCGAGGTGGCGTAGGGGCTCAAACGCGCCCAGTTCACCGCCACGCCTCCCCCGCCCACATTGAAATCAGAGATCAGGACTCGCAGCGGCTGAGGGAGCGCAATCGCATGGTTCGCGACTTGTGCGCCGTCAACCCAATACACGACATTTGTTGGCGTCCAGTCGATCCGGAATCGATGCGGTCCCCCGAGCAAGGAAGCTGGCAACACCGTTTCTGTAGATCCGCTTCCGCTGTTCGTGCGAGCCAACAACCCTCCGCCACCTCCGGTCGTAACGAACGCCCATGGCGGACTGCTGAAGTTTGTGCCGACGCCAACGTGTTGGAACGGCTGCGCCGAGAACGTCGCGACAAATTCCAAACTGCCTGGAGTGAACGACGCATCAGTGCCAAGGAGCGCCCCATCCACCAGAACCTGACCGGCACCCACGTTGGCAGTTCCGCCGGATGCCCAGGGGACCATCGACCAACCGGTGGGAAGAGACGTCCCTGTGAATTCTCCGATTGCCGCCGGCAACAGGAGCAACTCTCCGTCGTTGACCTTGCCGACGATGAGTGAGGAATCCCGTGTCCCGGCTGCAAAGTCGGCGACCGTTGAATCAACCACAGATAGCGGAACCGCCGGGCCCGTCGTGAACGTTCCGTTCGGCGTGGGTGCTGAAGTCGAGTTATTCAACGCGTCGGCTGACGTGACCCGGTAGTAGTAGATGGTGTCGCTCGTGAGACCGGTCAACGTAATCGCATGCGAGGTATCCAATCCAGCGACTGTCGACGTGAACACGAGGGCCGTCGGGGACAGGCCGTAGGTAACTTTCGTCGTCGCCGGCTCGTTGGTGTGCCAGGTCAAAGAAGCCGATGTGCTGGAGGGAGTCACCGTCAACGCTGAAATCGCAGGCCCGACGTTATCGACCCCATATCGCGCCTGGTAAGTGGTGCCGCTCGACACAAACCATCGCGCGTAACCGACGCCTTTGATTGTTTCGAGGGTGTAGTCGATCGGCACGCCGCCGGTCAAAACTCCGACCAGGTTTCCTGCCGAGGATACCGTCGGAACCATAACCTGGATGCCCTGTGTGCCCGACCAGAGATTCACTCGGAACGACAGTGTCGTCCCGTTCCAGGTGAAGTTGCTAAATGAGGATGCGTTGCGTCCATCCGTCCAGTCGAGCAGTTGTTGCGCTGAAATGACAGGCACACCATGCCGCTGCGCTGAATCGACAATGGCCGCCGAACCGGCATGCACTGCGAAATCAGTGTGCATGTTGGCGACGAAACTGCCGTAATACCCTTCCGGGCCCAACGCGCGATCGAGCAGCACATCAGTATTGAACGGGAACGTCTGACCGGATTCGTCGGTCCACTGGGTCGGAGCCTGATAAATATCGAGGATGGTTCCGTCCGCCTTCGCGTATCTCTGCGGCATGCCGGATCCAGTGAAGACGCCCGGCACGTTGTTGACCCAGGTCGGTGGCCAGTAATAGTAGTTAGTGTCGAGCTTGATTCCATGTGTCAGTTCGACCTGTGGATGCGTGTCGTAATCACTCCACACGAGGCAGTGCGTTCGGTTCGTATGTACCGCCGCCAGATCGGGAAATGCCACGTCGAATTGAGCGAGCTGGCTGGCAAACGCCGACTCGAGCGATGCAGCGGTGAAGTCATTGCAGCCAGTGGTCACATGTACCGCGATGTCGAAGCCCTGGGCGACGTAGACGTTGGCCGCTTGCGGCGAGATCGGCGTCGTCGGGTAGATGTAAGAGGTGGACCTGACGCACTCCCAGTTTTCGATAGAGCAACCAGGGGCACTCTTGGAATTGTAGATGTCGAATCGCCCTGAAGTTCCGCCATTCGCGTGATCATCGCCGGTCATGACGACTGCCGCTTTGAGGCCGCGCGGGAAGTACCAGAATCGCGGAAGCGGCTTGCGATCGATATTCAAGAAGCCGATCAGATTGGCGAGTAGCCGTTGTTGCTCGTCCGCCTGAGGGATGGCGACTTTGGACAAATCCACGTAATTCGGTTCTGTCCCACCAAAAAACAGGTCGTCGGCTCGAATTGGCGTGAAGCCGTCTCGCTCCTGTGCGCTCCACGCAGGGTTTCCTTGGCGCGTATACACCACCGATCGTGCCAGGTCGTACGTGAACGCGGCAGCCTGGCCGCCCGCGGTCCCCACGGTGCGAACCGTGACAGCCGGGTTCGGTGTCGCTACATTTGCCGACGAGTAAAGAGTGGCGACGGCATTCGCACCGTTCAAGGTATAGAGATCCGCACTGCCATGGAATTGCATCGTCGCTCCGACGATGCCGGCGCCTGGAGCGGCCGATGTATCGATCTGAATGTACCCTTCAGCCAGTGTCGTATCAGTGCTGACGAGGCCGAGCAGCGCAGCGAGTTGCTTATCCGGCCTCATCGCGATCAGGTTGCCACCCGCCGACACCCAATCGCTGAACATCGTGACCTGTGCAGCCGTCAGTATCTGCTCACCCAGAATGACCACGTCGTAGGTGGCCAAAGTCGTTGCGGTCACAGCGTTGACGTCGGCGAAGGCGAACTCGTTCAAGCCTTCGCCGCGCAGAATCTCGCCGTAATACACGGTGAATGGATTCGCCGGCGAGGTGACGACGAGGATTGGGCCCCCCGGACCGGTGGTGGGAGGTGGCGGAGGTGAGCTCTTGGTCGTGAACGTCCACACCACGTCACTGGCCAACGGGTTTCCAGCAAGATCCTTGACGCCGGTAGGACCACCTCGGACAGTGGCCGCATAGGTGGTCAAACTCACCAACGGGTTTTTCGGCTGCAACGTCGCGATCTGAGTGGCCGCCGCGTACGACAGATTCGCGGCGACGAGCGCCCCGGCGGAATTGCGCAGTTCGAAGGTCGCGGTAGAAAGCGTGGCGACATCGATATTTTCACTGAATGTTGCCGTGACCGCGGCGCTGACCGCGACGTTCGTCGCAGCATTCTTGGGAGTCGTCGTGAGTACCTGTGGTGGAGTCGTGTCCGGCGGCAGGGTCGTGGCGAAGACGATGTCCACCCAGTAGTTCGAGGATTGGAAGGAACTCGATGGAAACGCGGCGCCGGCGCTGTAGGTATAGACGCCGTTGCCTCCATCGGCGCCATCCTGGAGCGCCGTCAGGACGCCATTGTTAATCGCGAACGAGAAGTAGCCGGCGTCCAACGCATACGCGCCAACGTTCGCGTGATAGGACGCGACATATGTCGTATTCGCCACCAGCGCTACGGGACCCGGCAATGCAACTTCCTGCCATCCCGATGCCGTTTCGTTGATGGCTGTCGCCCGACCCAGCAACGTCCCGCTTCCCGTCCAAAGGCTGACGATATGTGTGCCGGTGTTGGTCGTGCCTTTGTAGAACCGGATGGCGGTAACGTAGCCGCTTACGCTCGTTCGGAATTTGACGCCCAATTCAACGGCATGGGGGTCATTTGTGACGGCGGGAGTACCGGGAACTGCGGATGCGGGCCAGATGGTGCAGGTCGCCGGCGCGTCGCACGGCCCCGGCGTTTGGGCCGACGCGGATCTCGCTGGCGTGAGGAGGCCGAGGATCAGGACCGAGGTCAGTCCCACCAAGCGCCGGGTGCAAACAGAGTTCGCAACTACATCGTGTCGCCGCATTCGAGGCGTCCCGTCCTACCCCACTAACCGATAGAGTTTTGATTTGAATCAAACTCAGCGGGAGGCAAGTGCCGAGCCACGGCCGAGCAGGAGGGGGGTGTGGCAGAATTGCGCCAGTTTTCGCCGGTCGGCTTGTGACGGTGATATGACGACGGAGCAAATAGTCTCGCAGAAGCGAGACTATTGTCATGTGGCGAGCGAACTCTCTCTTGGCGATACTGGAAATCGCCGACTAAGCGCCATCGTGCGGTCGCCGAGCGAACGATTTACCGGTCGTCGTTGGTGATCGTTAAGGTGGCGGTCGCTGTGCCGAGAATCGCAAACGACGGGCTAGTCAGGTTCACAAACACCGTCTCATCGGGCTCCACTTTCGTGTCCCCTTTGATCGTAATCGGCAGCGTTACCGTACCAGTGCCAGCCGGGAACGTGATAGTGCCAGAACTCGCGACATAATCGACGTCTGCCACCTTAGCTGTGCCGTCCGCGGTCGCAAAGTTTACCGTCACGGTGCGTCCGCTAAGGGCGGAGAGAGTCAGAGTGAGCGTGGCCGTCGTGTTCCCAGACTTGCCCTCGCCAATCGAAATGCTATTAATCGAAATCGACGGCAGTGGGTCGTTGTCAGTAATCGTCACGACACCTTGCGAATCTTCGACCGTCGCATTTTGCGGCGATGTCAGATTGACGTTGAACGTTTCATCGGCTTCGTTGAGGAGATCGCCGAGGACCGTTACCGTCACCGCCTTCGAGGTCTCGCCGGGGGCAAACAACAGCGTCCCCGAGGCGGAGGTGTAGTCCGCTCCTGATTTTGCCGAACCGTCGCTCGTGCCGTACTTCACCGTAACTGTAGTGGTGCTGACCGAGCTCAGCGTCACGTTCAGCACGGCGGCTGTGTTGGTACCGGTATTCGACTCGGCCACAGTCACGTCACTGATTCGAATCGACGGCATGAAGTCATCATTGACAATGGTTCCGGTTCCGACACCGCTGCCGATCGTTGCACCGACGGGTGCGGTCAAATTCACCGTGAAGTTCTCGTCGCTCTCATTGAGCGTGTCGCCACGCACCTGGACGCTGAAGGTCTTGCTGATTTGGCCGGGCGAGAACGTCAACTTGCCGCTCGTCGCATCGTAATCGAGACCGGCCAACGCGGTACCGTTCGCGGTGGCGTAATTCACGGTAGTCGTGCTGCCGCTTGGATTACTTAAGGAGACCGTGAAGGTCGCGCTCACCGCTCCGCTGTTTCCCTCAGTGACACTTGCGTTATTAATTGAAATCTGCGGCACTGGATCATCGTTCACGATCGTCACGGGGATGTCTGCCTGGTTAACAGTGACGTTCCCCTGGACAATGGTGGCGTTGACCGGCGACTTCACTGTCAGCGTGAACGATTCATCGGCCTCGTAGAGTGAATCGGTGGTGATCGGGATGCTGATGTTCTTCAGGGTTTCTCCAGGAGCGAACGTCACCGTGAGGCCGCTATCCGTATAGTCAGACTTGTCAGTCGTGACGTCCTTGATCGAGTAGGTAACGGATACCGGCTGTCCTGCCGGTTTGCTCAAGCTCACCGGGATCACCGCGTTCGTTGTTCCACCTGTTCCTTCCGTGACGCTGAGATTCGTTATCACAATCGCTGAAACGACGGGATCGTCGTTGGTGATGGTACCGGTTCCCTGAGGCGTCTTGATCGCTGCGTTTTTCGCATTCGTCAAATTGACGAAGAACGTTTCATTCGCTTCGTTGAGGTCGTCGCCGATGACCGATACTAAAACGCTTTTCGGAAGATTGTCCTTTGCCGCAAACGTCACAGTCCCGGAGGCCGACGCGTAATCGGTGTCGGCGGTAGCCGTTCCCGGAGCCGTTGACCAGTCGACCGTGACCGTTCCTTGCTCGAGCGGGTTGGAGAGCGACACGGTGAAGGTGGCAGTCGCGAGGCCGGCATTGCCTTCGGTGACCGGAACACTGTTGATCGAGATCAACGCCACGTCATTGTCGACGATCGTGCACACGCCCTGTGGATCTGAAATCTGCGCGTTCACCGGGTTCGTCAGGTTGAGGAAAAGGGTCTGATTGCCTTCGACGAGTAGATCGCCCTTGATCGCGATCGCCGGTAGAGTGATGGACGTCTGGCCTGGGTTGAACGTCGCGGTCCCGGTCGCCGCGACGTAGTCATCGGCCGTCGCCGTATCATCCGCGGTTGCGTAAGTGACGCTCACCGGCACGGACGCCGCAGACGACAGCTTCAAGGTAAACGCGACACTCGATGTTCCGCTGTTGCCTTCATTCACCGACACATCTGCAATAGAGATCGTTGGACCAGCAGAGGTTGCCGTGAACTTGACGTTCTCGAGCACCGGCGTTGTGGTGCCGTCGCCGGTGAAGGTCGCGAGGTATTGGACGAATCGAGCAGTTGGCGCCGGCGACAACGCCGCACCCGAGGCTGAAAGCGGAACCGCTGGCCAGGTATCGGGAGTCCCGCTGTTGCCGAATCGCGCGCTGAGACTCAGGGACGTCCCTGGGGGTACGAAAGCGTCCCACGTCGCATTGGCCCAAGTCATCGACGCCTGTGCATCCATCACACGTGAGGTGAAAACGCTCGATGTCGGGTACGGACCCAATCGCAACCACTTGACCGCAACGGATCCGCCGTCGACGATGGGGTCCGAGACGAGGGGTCGCAACGGTTGGGGAAGAGAAATCGAATGACTCGCGACCTGGGCGCCGTCAACCCAATAAACCGCGCCTGTCGCCGTCCAATCGATTCGAAATCGATGCTCACCATTGAGCAGCGATGCCGGCAGCGGTGTCTCCGCTGATGAACCGCTTCCGTTGTTGGTACGCGCGTAGAAAGCTCCGCCACCTCCAGTGGTGAAGAACGCCCATGGCGGATTGGCGAAGTCTGTGCCTACCCCAACGTGTTGGAAGGGGTGACCCGAAAAAGTCCCAACGAACTCGAGCGTCCCCGGACTGAAAGACGTCCCCGTTCCGAGGAGCGCCCCTTCGACGACAACCTGGCCGCCAGAAACGATCGCATTTCCGCCCGATGTCCATGGAGTGAACGACCAACCAGCCGGCAGCGCGTTTCCGGTGAATTCGCCAATCGCGGCCGGCGTCAGAAGCAACTCACCGCCACTCACATTCCCGATTGAGAGTGCGGAGTCGCGCGTGCCCGCCGCGAAATCTGCCACGGTCGTGTCGACCAGAGATAGCGGAATTGCTGCGCTCGTCGCGAAGGTCCCGTTGGGTGTCGGCGCCGACGTCGAATTGTTGAGCGCATCGGCGGATACAACACGGTAGTAGTACGGCGTTCCGCTTGCGAGCCCGGTCAACGTAATCGCGTGCGACGTCGCTAGGCCGGGGGCTGTAGCACTGAAGACCAGCGCGGTCGGCGACAGCCCATATCTCACAGTCGTGGTCGCAGGTTCGTTGGTGCTCCAGCTAATCGCCGCCGAGTTGATTGATGGGACAACCGTTATCGCCGAGATCATCGGGCCGAGGTTGTCAACGCCATATCGAACCTCGTAGCTGCCTGGCGTCACGAAGAATCTCGCGTAGTCGACACCCTTGATTCTTTCGACGGTGTAATCGATCTGCCCACCGTCGGCCAGCACGCCAAACAAGTTCCCAGCGAGCGAGGCGATGGGGACCATTGCCTGGATGCCTTGCGTGCCGCGCCAGAGGTTTACCTTGAAAGACAGCGCCGTGCCATTCCACGTGACATCGTTGAAAGACGAGGCGTTTCGGCCATCGGTCCAATCGAGGAGTTGCTGGGCGGAAATAACGGGGATCCCCCGTTGCTTCGCCGAGGAGACAATTGCTGCTGACCCCGGATGCACCGCCAGGTCGGTGTGCATATTCGCGACAAAACTGCCGTAGTACCCCTCCGGTCCGAGCGCTCGACCGAGCAGCGTCTCGATAAAAGATGGATACGCCTGGCCGGACTCGTCGGTCATTTGCGTCGCGGCCTGATAGACGTCGATCATCGTGCCATCGGCCTTCGCAAATCTTTGCGGCATCCCAGATCCGGTAAAGACGCCTGGTATGGTGCTCAACCAGCTCTGTGGCCAGAAGTAGTAGGTCGTATCCAGCCGGATCCCGTGAGCCAGTTCGATCTGGGGTTGCGTGTCGTAGTCGCTCCAGACGACGCAGTGGGTTCGATTGGTTGCGCTCGGAGGAAGTTCCGGGAAAATCGTCGTGAACAGACCGAGCTGGGTCTGGTACACGGCTTCGAGAGAGGCGGCGCTGCCGTAGTCGCTGCAATTGGTTGTAATGTGCGCGGCGATCTCGAATCCTTGCGACGCGTAGTCGTTCGCCGCTTGCGGCGTGATCGGCGTGGAGGAAAAGATGTACGAGGTCGCTCGAATGCACTCCCAGTTGTCGACCACACAACCGGGCGCGCTGCCCGCCTTGTAGATGTCGAATCGGCCCGGCGTGCCGGTCATCCCGTCTGTGCCGTGGTCGTCACCCGTCATTACGACGACCGCCTTCAGACTGCGCGGGAAGTACCAGAATTTGGGCAGCGGCTTCTTGTCGCTATTCAGGAATCCAATCAGGTTTGCGAACAGCCTCTGTTGCTCGTCGGCTTGCGGAATTGCAATCTTTGACGAGTCCACATAGTCTGGGAAGAACAGTTCATCCGAGCGAATCACGGGAAAGCCATCCCTTTCCTGTCCGCTCCAGGCCGGATTGCCCTGACGTGTGTACACGACCGATCGCGCCAGATCATACGTGAACGCGGCCGCCTGTCCGCCCAGCGTTCCTACCGTGCGTACCGTCACGCCCGGGTTCGGTGTCTCGGTATTTGCCGCGCTGTAGAGTTTCGCGATCACGCTCGCGTCGTTCACTCCGTACACGTCAGCCGCGCCGTGAAACTGCATCGTTTCACCGACGATCCCCGCGCCAGGCGCCACGGACGTATCGATCTTTATGTAGGCATCCGCAAGTGTGGTCTCCTGGCTCGTCACGCCAAGCAGTGTTGCGAGCTTCTTATCAGGACGCATGGCGATCAGGTTTCCGCCGGCTGATACCCACGCGCTGAACATCGCCACTTGCTCATTCGTGAGCGGCTGCTCTCCGAGGATGACGACGTCGTAGTTACCCAACGACGCCGCACTCACCGAGCCGATATCCACGACGGCAAACTCGTTCAGACCCTCGGCACGAAGAATCTCAGCGTAGTAGACCGTGAACGGATACGAGGCATTGGTGACGACGACGATCGGCCCACCCGGACCGGTCGTCGGAGATGGTGGAGAAGGACCTTTGGTCGTGAACGTCCACACGACGTCGCCGGCCAGCGCATTGCCGGATAGATCCTTGATCCCGGTCACTCCGCCGCGAAGGGTAGCGGTATACGTCGTCGAATTCGCCAACGGGTCGCTCGGCTGGAACGTCGCGGTCAGCGTCGGGGATGCGTATGCCAGGGTGCCGCCGACGAGATTACCTCCAGAATCACGGACTTCGACTGTCGCCGACGTCAGTGTCGCCGGGTCGATCTCCTCGCTGAACGTCGCCCTGATCGACGTACTCACTGCGACGTTCTTAGCCCCACTTTGCGGCGACGTGCTGACCACTTGCGGCGCGGTCGTGTCAGGCGGCAAGGTCGTGGCGAATACGACATCTACCCAGTAGTTGCTCGCGTTAAAGCTGCTGGTCGGAAATGCAGTGGCGCCGTACAGAAAAACCCCGTTGCCGTTGCCTGGCTGGCTCTGCAGCGCGGTAAGCACGCCGTTTGTGAAGGGGGCCGTAAAGTAGCCCCCGTCAATCGCGTAGTTGCCGGCATTCGTGTGATAGGAAGCGACGTAGGTCGTGTTCGGTTGAATCGCGACCGGACTGACAAAAGCGACTTCCTGCCATCCCGATTCGGTCTCGTTAGCCGCCGTGGCCTGGCGCAGGAGCAATCCGTTCGCTGACCAAAGACTGACGATGTGTGTGCCGGTGTTGGTGGCACCCTTGTAGAAGCGTATGCCGGTAACGTAGCCATTGACGGCCGTCCGGAACTTGACGCCCAGGTTCACGGCGTCGGAGTCAGCCGCGGCAGGCGTTCCAGGGACCACCGAAGTCGTCCAGAGGCTGCAGGTACTCGGCCAGTCGCAAGGACCAGGCCCCTGGGCCCTTGACGGAATGACTGCACTAAAAAGCGCGATCAGTGTGAAAAGGATCGAGGGAATACCGACGATCCGCGACGAGCGAAGATAGTTCGGAACAGAATGACGTCGATCCATTTCAGGTGTCCATTGCTTCGAAGCTGCTACCGCAGGAAAGCCGCACTTCACCGGGAACCGAGATTTGGTATGGAAGGATGGCAAGCCACACGCCAGCCAGCGTCCGCAAGGTCCGCGAAAACATTCAACTTTTCGCGGTGTTTAGGGATTTCGATGGTCTAGGGGGGTGCGTTGGTACGCAAGAGGCAGACTATAGTCGGCCTTTATGGAAAGTCGATCGATTGGAAACGATTCGAGCAAGGATGGAGGAGGCTCCGGAACCGGAGGGCCCGGTTCCGTCCCTTTTTTCACCGGCGAGTTGTCTACGACGCCAACTGAAGCTTGGATGCGGACTTGGGCTTGGTCGTCTGTGCCTTGCCATTGAAGACGGCGCCATCGTCCAGCCGAATCACCGCGGCGACAATTTCCCCCTCGACCTGCGCGGTGCGCTGCAGTTCGATCGACTCGGCTGCGCTCAATGTTCCGTTGACGTGCCCGCCGACGATGACCGCCTTGGCCTCGATGTCCGCCGCGAGGTTTGCGCCCGGCCGGACCGTCACTGAGAAGTCCTCCACTGATACTGTTCCCTCGACGCGCCCGCTGATCACGATGTCTTCTCGCGCGATTACGTCGCCCTTGATGACGACCGACGCGCCAATCTCCGCCGTCCGTTCCATGTGCACCCCCGCTTCAGAAAGTTGAGCGCTCGCGTTCTCGCAATTGCTGTTCCGAGTGAAGTGCAGTGCAAGTCGAACACTTCCGGTGCGATGCGCCCGACGGACCGACAGAATCCGCATCACGATTACAAATTCAGCGCGCCGCGCGTGATTCGCGGGTCGTTCATCCAGTACAATTCACGACCCCATCGAACAATGAAGCGCAAGAGTTCCAGTTCCGCGCTCCGGCGCTTGTCCAGTGGGCCGGGCGTGCCGTCGAGGCGGCCGCACGCGCAAACGCGTGACGACTAGGCTAAGTCCTTCACTTTCAGAGCTTACGGCCCTTTCGCGCCGCTGTGCGAAAAACTTCCCAGAACGACGGCGAATCAGGCTAGAGTTTCCGCGGAACCCAAGCCACACCCGAGTCGTTAAATTCGCTGGAGGCATTGCTATGCGTCCGTCGCTCGTTGCGGCTCTTTTCGCCGCCTTCCTTTCGGGTGTTGTGGTGGCCCAGCAGCCCACGGCCACCGGTACTCCGCCGCCCGCCGCGTCCGAGCCGGCTGCCGCTCAGCCGACCACACCGAAACTCACCGACGCGCAGATGGAAGATTTTCTGCTGCACGCCAAGGTGGTCAAGACGAAGGGCATCAGCAAGGGAATCACGGGAACGATGCGCGCAACCCTGACCGACGGGAAGATCACCCACGACGCGCACATTCAAAACATCGACGAACGGCAGCAGCAGTTCACCGGCACGGGCGGTGGCGTCGAGTTCGACTTCAGAGACAGTTGGACATTCAACGTCGCCGGCTACGAGGTTGACCGGTTGATCGGGATGAACATGGTGCCGGTGTCCGTTGAGCGTCGATGGAACTATAAAGATGCCGCCTTCACCTGGTGGCTCGACGACGTGATGATGGACGAGCAGGAGCGCCTCAAGCGCAAACAAGAGCCGCCCGATGTGGTCATCTGGAATCAGCAGATGCAGATGGTCCGAGTGTTCGATGAACTCATTGCAAACGTCGACCGCAACCTCGGCAACCTGATCATCACGAAAGACTGGCGGCTGTGGCCGATCGATCACACTCGCGCGTTCCGAACCAATCACGAGTTGAAAAAACCTGCGAATGTGACGCGCGCCGATCGAGGGGTCGTCGAGCGAATGAAGACGCTGGATAAAGACACACTTCGGAAGGCGACGTCGAAGTACCTGACGACCTTTCAGATCGATGCGATCCTCGCCAGGCGCGATGCGATCGTGAAACGGCTGGACAGCCTCGGCCCTGCCTCGCTATACGACCGCACCGGGTGGTGAACTGCAAAAGTTGAAGTTCTATCGGCGTCGTGCCGATACGACGTTGGGAGTGCTTTCAAACCTAAGTTGCGCTACGGCGAGGCGAGGTCGCGCGAAGCATGACGCGAGCGAGCGCAGCGACGCGAGCCACGCGAACGGAGCGAGCCGGCGAAGCGGCTCGCGAGAGCGCGTGTAGGGGAGTCCGAGGGGCGAAGCCCCTCGGAGTAAACATGATCTGGTTCTTTACCCGCGGTAGTGCTCAGATCGACATCGAGGTCCGGCGGATCACCGATCCCGACGGTTATGAGCTCGTCGTGGACTATTCCGACGGATCCGAAAGCGTGGAACGATTCACCAGCCCGCGCCGGCTCGTTGAGCGCACACTGACGCTGCAGCGGCAGCTTATCGGCGATGGATGGATGCCTTCCGGCCCCGGAATGTACGGTGTTCGCGCAAAGGTGCGACCTCGGCCGCGAGTGCTGCGCGGACCGGCTCGGATCTGGGCCTACGTCCATCGCACAGTCAGCGCCCGGCTGGCCGCTACGTTCGGGTTGTAGCCCCCCAAAAATTGCCCGGTCTGTATAGCGCCACTACGCCGCAAAACGGCAAAACTCGCTGTTTTTAAGCGCTTTTTAGAGGCTTCGCCTTTGCAAGTGCTCTGGCAACACCCTGCAGGAGCGCCCATGTTTCATTTGAGTGTGGTCGATCACATTCGTTTGAGTTTTGCGACCGTCGCTGCCGCGTACCAGCGTCACGCGGACGCCGCCAGCCGGCTGGATCGATGGAGTTGGTACATGAAGATCGCGCTCGTCACGCTGACCGGACTGGCGTGCGTGCTGGCGCTCGTCGCCTTGCAGCGCGGACGCGGCTTTCAGATGGCGACGACCGTGGCTGCCGCGGCGGCCTTTGTCGGATGCGCCGTCTACATCGCTCTCGATCTCGAACCGCGTATCTATGCGCACCGCACGACCGCAGCACGGTTCTGGTTGCTCACCGAAAAGTACCGTGCGCTGCTTGCCGACGTGCACGATCAAGCGATCGATGTTCCGGCGATCACCGATCGACGTGAAGCGCTGATGGAAGAGGCGCGGGCCATCTTCGAGCATGCGCCGCCGGCCGATCGACAGACCTACGACATCGCCAAGGCAGCGCTTACGGGCGGAGGACGGAAGGGATACTCCGAAGAGGAGATCGACGCACTGCTGCCCGAATCACTGCGGCGGCCGAAGGGCGCGACAGCGTAACGCTCTTTCTTCCAGGTCGAGCACGTCGTCGCGCAACTGCGAAGAGATTGCCGCAACTGTCGTTCGGTCCTGCGGCGATGCATCCGGGAACGTCTGAGGATGGCCGATGACGAGTCGAAGCGCGCCAGGTCGCGGCAGCAATTGCCCCTTGGGCCAGACTTCGAATGCACCGGACAGATAGCAAGGCACAACAGGCACGTCGGTCCCCGCTACCAGCCTCGCCACGCCGGATCGAAATCGGCCGAGTGTGCCAGAGCACGTCCGAGTGCCTTCAGGAAAGATAATGAGCACGGTCTTCGGCTTCGCCAGGAGTTGGCGGCAGGCCTGAAGGCCGTCGCTGCCATTGTGACGGTCGAGCGGGACGCCGTTCACCGCGATCGTGGACAGGAAGCTTCGTACCGGAGTGGAGAAGAAGTAGTCAGCCGCCGCCACCGGGAAGGCGTTCTGGACGCGCGTCAGCGGCAAACTCGCAAGCAGGCAGACGGCATCCAGATGGCTCGAGTGATTGCAAAT
>Ga0075425_100003404_pt1 | contig 16172 bp, 14 predicted proteins | sample SoiMethybrSBSTD4_FD_75300 | JGI IMG/M metagenome (GOLD analysis project Ga0075425, IMG submission 75300) | Bulk soil microbial communities from a Populus tree surrounding site in Tennessee, USA - Soil MetaG P. TD hybrid SBSTD4 | ecosystem: Environmental > Terrestrial > Soil > Tree plantation... | reverse complement strand
GGTAGGCCTGGCCGGTGCTCGGCTGCGCGGGCATGATGATGCCGGGCTGGGCGCCGTCGACTCCCGCTTCCCACGATCCCTCGGTCGTCTTCGGCTTGCCGGCCTCGTACTCGGTGGTGGCCTCGCCCATGTACCAGACGCTGCCGTCTGCGTCCTGGGCGTACCAGTCGCGCGTGCTCTCGACGAGCTTCCCATGCTCGGTGACGATGTCTGTCACGACGCGCGCCGCGATGCCATTTATCTCCTTCGTGCGGCTCGTGACGGTGATCACGACGCGCTGGTCGCCTTCCCGGTAGACCCACCTGCTGCGCGGCGTCAGCGGGAAGTAGGGATTGTCGATCCTCGTCGTGAACTTGGAGGGATCCAGCGACACCGGGTCGCCGCCCTGCGGCAGCGACCCACCAGGGGAGTCGTCGTTCTCCGATCCGCAGCCGCCCACGGCAAACATCGCGCACGTGGCTGCCAGCGCCAGTGACCGATTCACGAGGCTGACTCTATCCGCGACAGCTTCTTGCCGGGATTCAGCAGTCCCTTCGGGTCGAATGCGCGCTTGACCCTGTCGTGCAGGTCGAGCGCCGCGGCGGGCCATTGGCGCGCGAGCTCCCCGGACTTGGCGATGCCCAGGCCATGTTCGCCGGAAACCGAACCGCCCAGGCGCACGGCCAGCGCAAACAGGTCCTCGGCGGCACGCCCGGCGCGGGCCAGCTCCTCGGCGCTCGATCGGTCGACGAGGAAGGTGGAATGGAGGTTCCCGTCTCCCGCGTGGCCCCAGCTGCACGCCTCGAGGCCGTGGCGAGCTCCGATCGCAACCGTCTCCTCCACCGCCTCCGCCAGGTGATCGAGCGGCACCACGATGTCCTCGCTCACCTTGCCGCCGCGCTGCGCGCTGACGGCGATCGAGACGCCGTCCCGCCACCTCCACAGCGCCTCGGCACCGGCACCGCCGGCGAACGTCTCCACAGCGAGTGCCCGCGAGGCGAGGACCGTGCGCAGCTCGGCCCGCAGGCGCTCGGCCTGCTCACTCGTTCCGTCTGCTTCCGCGATCACCGCGAAGCCTCCGCCGTCCGGGACGCTGCCGGGGAACGCGGCCGCGGCGGCGGCCAGCGCGCCCGCGTCGAGAAACTCCAGCGCCGCGGGCTCGAGGCCGCTGCCGAGCACCGATTCGATCGCAGCGCAGCCGTCGCGGGCATTCGCGTAGAAGGCCGCAATCGGCAGCGCCGCCTCCGGCGCAGGCAGGAGCCGGAGCCAGGCGGCGGTCACGACGCCCAGCGTTCCCTCCGAGCCGACCAGCAGGTCGAGCAGGTCATAGCCGGCGACGTCCTTGCGGATCGGCCCCCCGATCGCGATCACCTCACCCGGGGGCACGACCGCCTCGAGGCCGGTGACCCATCGCCCCGTGACGCCGTACTTGAACGCATGCGGGCCGCCGGCATTGGTCGCGATGTTGCCGCCGATCTGCGACTGCTCGCGGGCTCCCGGGTCGGGCGGGAACACGAGCCCGTTCTCGCGCGCCAGCCTGCGCACGGTGGCCGTACGCACGCCCGCCTCCACGTGCATGCGCCACAGCAGCGGGTCGAACGCGCGCACGGCGGTCATCCGCTCGAGGCTCAGCACCACGCCGCCGGTGACCGGCACCGCGCCGCCGGCAAACCCGGTTCCTCCTCCGCGCGGGACGACCGGAACGTCGTGCCCGTAGCACCATGCGATCGCGGCGGCAACCTCCTGCGTCGACGACGGCACCACGACCGCGTCCGGCCGGCCCGAGATGCCGGCAGCCTCGCTGTCGTCGGCGCCGTAGCCGGGCGCGTCGGCCGGCAGCACCCTGTCGGGACCCAGCAACTTGGCTAGATCGCCCGCGACCGCGGCTTCCGGAACAGTGGCCACCGCCGAGTACGTTAAAGGCGGTGGATACGAGGCCGGAGATCACGTGGGAAAGCGCGGCAGACCGCTCGCGGACGGCGCTCCGGCACCGGCGGGAATCGCTGGTCGGGGCCGCGCGGCCAATCCTCCAGACGGCGCTTGCGGCGGCGCTCGCCTGGGAGGTGGCGCATGAAGCTCTCGGGCACAAGCGGCCCTTCTTCGCGCCCGTCGCCGCGGTGATCACGCTCGGCCTCGCGGTCGGCCGCCGGCGGCGGCGGGCGGTCGAGATGGCGATCGGCGTGGCGGTCGGGATCGCGGTGGCGGACTTGCTCGTGAAGGCGATCGGGACCGGCACGGTGCAAGTGGCGGTCGTGGTCGCGCTTGCCATGACCGTGGCGCTGCTGGTCGGCGGCGGGCCGCTGCTCGCCACGCAGGCGGCCACCTCGGCGGTGCTGGTCGCGACGCTCCAGCCGCCCGGCGGCACGTTCTCGTTCGAACGCTCGGTGGACGCTCTCGTCGGCGGAGGCATCGCGCTCCTGGTCGCAACCGTGGTCCTTCCCGTTGACCCTGTGGAGGTGGTGCGGCGTGCGCTTGCACCGGTGCTGGACGAGCTCGCCGAGACGCTCGCCACCGTCGCGGCCGCGCTGGACGCGCGCGACCTCGAGACCGCGGAGGAAGCGCTGGTGCAGGCGAGGTCGACGGAGCCGCGGGTCCTGAACCTGCGTGAGGCGCTTGTCGCCGCCGGAGAGAGCGCTGGCCTCTCGGTGCGTCCCCGACGAGCGCGCGAGCGGCTGGAGCGCTATTCGAACCTTGCGAGCCAGGTCGAACTGGCCGTGTACAACGTGCGCGTCCTGGCGCGCGGCGTCGCCCGTGCGATCTCGCTCGCGGACCAGACTCCGCCCGCCCTCACGGGCGCAGTGCGTCGCCTCGCCGATGCGGTCCACACGATGAATGTCGCACTGGACGACGAGCGCGCGATCGAGCGAGCCAAGGAGGCGGCGCTGGAAGCGGCGCATCTCGCCAATCAGGTGCTCGACCAGACCGGAAACATGTCCGCCCTGCACCTCGTCGGGCAGGTGCGCTCGACCGCGGTGGATCTGCTGCGCGGCCTGGGCGTCGAATACGAAGACGCTCGCGACGCCGTCAGGACCTGACGCCGGACAGTGAGCGCACGACCGCCGCGGTGAGGTCCGGCCGGCTGATGGGCCCGTCCGCCAGCGCTTCCACGCGTGCCTCCGGGAATGCCTCCGCAACGCGTGCGCCGAGCGCGCCCTCGAAGAGTGGATCGACGCCGCCGTGGATGATCCGGACCCGATCCCCGAGGCTCTGCAGCGGACCCAGCAAGTTGTCCCCCAGCCACGCCTGGGTCCTGCCGGCGCCCGCCTCGGCCGTCACGTAGCCGGCGACGCGATCGACCCGCTCCCGAAGCTGCTCCTCGTCCAGATCCGGATTGCTTGCCGTGACCAGCGAGCGCAGCGCGGCCCGTGGGTCGGCCTCCATCATGCGAAGAAGCATCTCGATCACCGAGTCCGAGCCCGCGATCAGCCCCGAGCCCTTCAGCTCTTCCCGTGGGAGCAGCGCCGCCGCGCCCGGCACGATCGCGATCAACGAGTCGATCAGGTCCCGTCGCGCGGCCGCCACGCGGGCGGCCCGGTTGACGCCGTCCCCGATCGCGATCGCGACCGCGGCGCCACCCGCCGTCTCCAGCACCGCCTGAAGGTCGGCCGCATCCGTGTCGAACTCGTACGGGCCGCGGGCGCTCGATTGCCCGCATCCGCGTGGGTCGTAGACAACCACCTGATGATCGCGCGCAAGATCGTCCATGAGTTCGGCGTAGATCGCCGGCATGCTCCACAGCGTGTGGTGGGCGAGGACAACCCCGGGACCTTCGCCGCGGGTCTCCCAGAAGATGTCGACGCCGTCGGGTCGCGCCAGTAGTGTCACGGCCTGAATCCTCGCAGCGTTTAAATGCGGGGGTGGTCGTCGCCACCATCGGGGTGTACGGGTTCACGGCGGAGGCGTTCCTCGAGGCGCTGCGCGGGGCCGACGTTCGTACGCTGCTCGACGTGCGCCAGCGCCGCGGAGTGCGTGGCCGCGAGTACGCGTGGGCGAACGCCACGCGCCTGCAGGAGGCGCTCGCCCGGGCCGGGATCGAGTACCGCCGTCACAAGGAGCTCGCGCCGACCACCGAGCTCCGGCAGCTTCAGTACCGAGCTGACGAGCGGGCCGGCGTCGGCAAGCGCTCGCGATCCGTGCTCGACCCGGAATATGTCGAGCGGTATACGCGGGAGATCCTCGACCGCGCCGACCTCGCACCCCTGGTGGCCGAGCTGCCGGTCGAGGGGAGCGCCACCCTGTTCTGCGTCGAACGCGACCCCGAAGCCTGTCACCGGTCGTTGATCGCGGAACGGCTGGCGTCCCGTTTCGGCCTACTGGTCAGACATCTGCGGCCTGCAGGCAAGCGCCCATGCGAAGCAGGAGGCTTCCGAAAGACGTCGTAGCTCTCCTCTAAGTTCCGACGAGCAAACCGCCTAATCCCTGCAAATGCGGGGAACGGGGGACCCAGATTTGGGGCGAATCCACCTCGGTGGAGGCGCAGGCTCCTTCAGCGCCAGCCCGACAGCTAACCCCGTCGGCCGAGGAAGGAGCAATCAGCTTGCGGACCACGTCGTTCGGGCGCGCCTGCGTCCGTGCAATCGTCATAGCCGTCTCGATGCTGGCCGCGTGCGCGGCTCCGGCATCCGCCGCGAGCGGGACCGGCGGGTCCGGCACGGTGCCGGCGCCTCCCCTCGCCCCCGACGGCGGCGTCGCTCCCGGCGGCGTCCCCGCGATCACCGACGAACCGGTCGCCGAGCTGTCTGCCGACGGCCGTACGGCGATGGCCCCGGCCGATGCGCCCGATGCGGTGAAGAGCGTCATCTATGCCGCGAACGAGTTGACGCGGAAGCCCTACCGCTACGGCGGCGGCCACACGGCCTCGTTCCTGGACACCGCCTACGACTGCTCGGGATCGGTGAGCTACGCGCTGCACGGCGGCGGGCTCCTGACGAAACCGCTCGACTCGAGCTCGTTCATGCGCTGGGGACTGCGCGGCAAGGGCGCGTGGATCACCGTCTACACGAACCCGCGCCATGCTTTTGCGGTGATCGCCGGTCTTCGGTTCGACACCTCCGGGCCTGGTTCGCGCGGACCGCGCTGGCGGACGGGCGCGCGGGTGTACCGCGGCTTCGTCGCGCGTCATCCTGAAGGGCTCTGAAGCCGCGTCGCCTATACCTGCTGCGTCACGCCAAGTCGAGCTGGGACGATCCCGCGCTCGCGGACCACGATCGCCCGCTCGCGCCGCGCGGACGGTCGGCGGCGAAGCGGCTCGGTGAGCACCTTCGCGCGGAGGGGATCGTCCCCGACCTGGTGCTCTGCTCTCCGGCGCAACGTGCGCGCGAGACGCTCGAAGCCATCGCCCCGGCGCTCGGCGAGAAGCCCGAGGTGGTGTTCGAAGCCGAGCTGTACGGCGCCGGCACCACGCTGCTCATCGAGCGCCTGCGTCGGATATCGGGTGACGTGCGAAGCACGATGTTGATCGCGCACAACCCGGGCATTCAGGACCTCGCACTGGAGCTCGCCGGCGGCGGCAAGCAGCTCGACCGGCTCGCGCGCAAGTACCCGACTGGGGCGCTCGCGATGCTCGAGTTCGACGGCGCCTGGGACGAGCTGCAACCGGGCGGCGCCGAGCTCGAAGCCTTCGTCCGACCGAAGGATCTGGCCTAGCAGGACCGCTTGATGCGGTAGACGTCGAAGTCCGGCTCCGCCTCGGTGCGCCGCGCACCCACGAGCTCGGCCGTGCAGCCGGCCGACCCGCGGGCCGCCAGGCCGCGCAGCAGATCGTGCTCGTTCGTATGCCGTGCCCGGTCGTACCGGCCGAAGATCAGCACGTAGTCCACGTGCCGCTTCCGCAGGAACGCCGAGTACCTCTGCGGGCTCGACCAGCTCTGCTGCGCAAGGCTCTCGGGGAAGAACTCCGAGTCGATCCGGGCGCCGTGCTGCATGAGCTGGTACATGCCCATCCGGCCGTCGCCGGTGCGCAGGATCCGGTAGGTGGCGCCGGGCACGAAGCCCGGGGAGTGGATGAACTTGAGCAGCTGCGTGTTCGGGTTGCGCAGCAGGCCCGGCCAGGCGTGGGCCGCGTCGAACGGCTTGATCAACGCCACGTTGAGCACGAGCAACACGACGAACGCGGCGCTCGGCGCCCAGGCGGCGCGGCGCGCCACGAACTCGAGCCGGTGCCCGCGCTCCTTCAGCACCACGAGCAGGATCGGGACGAGCAGCACGAGGCTTCTCACCGCCAGCGTGCCGAAGAAGTTGAGCAGCTTGACGGCGAGCGACGTGTCGGCGAACACCGGCGAGGCGAACACGAGCAACGCGGCCGGCACGGCCAGCGGCAGGGAGGCCGCGTAATGACGCGCCAGGCGCCGCCGGTCCGGCTCCCAGCGCCACCAGCCGGCGACCAGTAGGAGCGCCATCGGGAGCACCACGGCCGGGTGTGTCGCCTGCCCCAGCGCGGCCAGCACGGTCGCCTGCCAGAAGAGCCGGCGCCGCCAGCAACCAACCGCGGCGATCAGCATCGCGATCGCCCAGATGAATGGCATCTCCCCCATCACCGGCGCGATCAGCAGCGCCGGGTTCACCAGCACCGCCGCCGGCCACCACCCCTCGCGGAGCTCCGGAAACGCCCAGAAAGTGGCCGCGATCAGGGCCACCGTGCCGAGCACGAACCACAGCGTCACGCCCCACGAGCCGAGCACCGGCCAGAGCAGCGCGGCCGTCACCCACGGGATGAATCCGTAGGGGAACGCGAGCGCGTGTCCGTGTCCGATCACCGGCATCGAGAACGGCAGCACGCCGTGATGCCAGATCCGGTCCTGCACGTACCAGACATGCCCGTAGTTGTTGATCGAGTCGTGCGCGACGAACACCGGGTGGCTGAGAATCAGCGCGAGCATTGCCGCCCAGACGCACGCCACCGCGGCCAGCACGAGCTTGCCGAGGGAAAGCCAGCTTTTGTGCGAAACCGCGGTCATCGACAGAGGATGATGGTGCCGATGCTAACCGCGCAGCTCGACCAATCGCACCATACGAGGCTTTCGCGGGCACTGTTCGGGTACTCGGTCACCGCGCTGCTCCTACCCGTGCTGGCTGCCGTCGGCGACGCTCCCGGCGGGCTCGCTTGGGCGATCCCGCTGGCCGTGCTCTCCGCCGCCCTCGCGGCCGCGCTGGTCGCCGGCCGCGTCGCGCGCCCGCCGTACGCGTGGGTCGGCGGTGCGATCGTGTTCGCGGCCGCGTGGCTGATCCCCCAGACCGGGCAGCCCTGGGTCGTGTGCGTGCTCGGCCTGATCATCGGGATGGGTTTCGGGCTGGCCGCACCAGCACCCTCCGCGCTCCGCGACCGCTGGGCGATCGCGTTCCTGCTCGCGGGAGCGCTCCAGCTCGCGGTGCTCGCGCTGGTCGCCGGAGACGACGCCGCCGCGATCGCTGGGGCGCTCTACGCAGTCGCGATCGCAGGGCTCGGCTCGACCCCTTCGGACCGGCGTCCGAGCGCGCGCGGCGCTTCGCTCGCGATCGTGGCGAGCGCACTGTTCCTCATGCTCCTCACCGCGAGCTGGATCGGCGCGAACGAGCGCACGATCACATGGTTCGGCAAGCTCGTGAACCATGGTCCGCGCGAGCAGCGACGCGTCGCGATCACGTTCGACGACGGGCCGAACGCGCACGCAACCCTCGCGCTTGCGCACATACTCGATCGCGACCACACGAAGGGAACGTTCTTCACGGTCGGCAAGGCGCTCGTCGCGCGTCCCGACATCTCGCGCGCGTTGATGTCCGACGGCCAGCTGCTCGGGAACCACTCCTACCTCCACGACTCTCTGCGCTGGCTCGACCCGCGCTATCCGGAGCTGGAGCGCACGCAGCGCGCCTTCAAGCGCGAACTCGGCGTATGCCCGGCGTTCTTTCGACCGCCGCACGGCCAGCACACACCGTTCATGGCTGACGTCGTCAGCGATCACGGCATGACGATGGTGGGCTGGGACGACGCCGGCGGGGACTGGGCGACGCGTGACCCCGCCCTGGTCGCCAACCGGATCCTGGCCAAGGTGCGCCCCGGCTCGATCATCCTGCTGCACGACGGCCTGGACGGCGACGTCACCTCGGACCGCACCGTGGCGGTCGAGGCGCTGCCGCTCATCCTCGCCGGGCTGCGAACGCGCGACCTGCGGCCGGTGCGCCTGGACCGTCTGCTGGCCCAGCCGGGCTATGGCGATCACTGCTGAGGGTCAGGGAATCTGAACCGGGACGGCCTCTGTCGGGCGCTCGAGGCGCCGACCACGCGGCCGGCGCACGGCCACACGAAACGCGGCGAGCGGGATCACCGCCAGATCGATCAGCGCATCGAGCATGCTGGTGCGGGATCGGAACACCGGCACCGGCACGAGCACGTCGTTCCGGACGCGATAGCCGAGCCGGCAGAGCACCACCGCGACCTCGACCGTCTCGCTGTACTTGTAGCCCTTGTAGTAGCGGAGCGCGTCGACCAGCGCCCCGGCCCGGAAGATGCGATACCCCGACTCGACGTCACGAAGCCGCGCCCCGGCCCAGAGGGAGGCCCAGGCGCTCATCGTGCGATTGCCGAAGCGCTTGAAGAGCGGGTAGCTCGACAGGTCGCGCCGCACGAGCAGCGCGTCGAGCCGCTCCGCGCACGCGATCTCCTCCAGCTCGGCGAGCACGCTCAGCTCGTGCTGGCCGTCGGCGTCGATCGTGTACACGAGATCATCGGGATGGATCTCACCCGCCGCCATCCGCTCCCGGAGATCCGTGAACGCGAGGTAATAGGCCGCGGACATGCCCTGGTTGCTGTCGAACTTGAGCATCCGGGCGTGATCGTGGCCCGGCAGCCAACCCTCGATGATGCGGCGCGTGTCGTCTGTAGAGCCGTCGTCCACCACGACCAGCTCGTCGACCAGGTCGTAGAGCTGATCGAGCACCACCGCGACGGTCGCCTCCTCGTTGTAGGCGGGCGCGACCGCGATCCGGCGCGAGGGCCGGAGGCGCGGGACGGGCTCGCCTTCCGCGGCCGCGCGGCTCGGTCGCGCGGGGGCTGCGGCGCTGACGCCCGCGAAGAGCCGGCCCACCGCGGGTCGGCGCGCGATCGTGATGCTCGCGAACCCGATCAACGCCAGTCCGCCGAGGAGCGGCCCACCGACCGCGTCCACGCCGCTCCAGTGCTCCTTCAGGAACAGGGGCGCCAGCACGATCGGCACGAAGGTCTGGACCGCAAACGAGATCGGGACGACGACCGTAGCGGGCCGGAGCTGAAGCGCCGACATCTCGCTCAGAATCGCGGCGCCGCTCGCCGCCACCACCACCGCGAGCCAGATGACCGCAACCACGTAGTGCCCCTTGTTGACGCCGTCGCTCAGCAGCTTGATCGCGATGCTGCTCGTACCAAATCCAAGCGCCGAGCCGATGATCACCGCCATCGCCGGCTCACCGCGCCGGCTCCGCAGGACGAACGGGATCAGGCTCGCGGCGCCAACCAGGCCCACCACCAGCACAACGCGGGCGGAGCCGCGTTGTGCTTCGGCGTGCGCCGGCGCACCCCAGGCGACCAGCCCGATACCGGCGATCATCGCGACCACACCCGCCACGTCGGCCCGGGTCACGCGCTCGCCGAGCATTCGCACGCCGAATGCCAGCAGCAACAGGAGCCCGGTTGCGAGCAGCGGCATGACGACCACGAACGGCGCCGTCGCGAATGCGATCACCTCGAGCGGGAAGCCGAGGCCTCCGATCACCAGCCCGATCATCCAGCGCGGCTTTCGGATCAGGCGCCGGATCAGGGAAAGGCGAAGCGTCTCGTCGCGCGGCGCCTCACGCGCGTCGAGCGCCTGCACGCCGATGCCCAGGTTGAAAAGAGACGACGCGCCGAGCGCCGAGGTGACTCCTAGGAGGACCATTCCGTCAGGGAAGTATGCGGGAACGACCAGCGGCGGGGCCCGTGCCGGGGTTGAGTCTTGGCCGATCTTGTGCTAGATCGCACTCCCGGGTGCCACTGGATTCGGCGTCTGCGCGGCAAGCGGCTTCTCGCCAGTCGGCCAGAGGCCCTGCTTACGCTGCGCAGATCCTGCTGCTCGCGGGCGTCTACTTCGGCGCCGCGAAGCTCGGGCTGAAGCTCGCCTCAGCAAACCCGAGCATCACCGCCGTCTGGCCCCCCACCGGCATCGCGCTGGCGGCGCTCGTGCTCTGGGGGTACCGCCTGTGGCCCGGCGTCATGCTGGGCGCGGCGCTCGCCAACGCGCTGACGGCCGGCACGCCGGCGCTGGCGGTGCTCGGCATCACTGCCGGGAACACGTTGGAGGCGCTGGCGGGTGCCTACCTGCTGGGGCGAGTTGACTTCCGGCCCTCGCTCGAGCGGCTGCGCGACGTGATCGCGCTCGTGGCGCTGGCCGCCCTCGCGAGCACCACGATCAGCGCCACGATCGGCGTGACGAGCCTGTGGGCCACGGGGGAGATCGACAGCGTCGGCGACCTGCCCTCCGCCTGGCGCGTCTGGTGGCTCGGAGACATGGCCGGCGACCTGATCCTGGCCCCATTCCTGTTCGTGCTCGCCAGCGGCGCGCTTCGGAATTTCCGGCGCGCCCGGCTCCCGGAGGCCGGCGCGGTCCTGGGCCTGCTGCTGACAGTCAGCCTGATCGTGTTCTCACGCAGTCTGCCCATGGCCTATCTGATCTTCCCGCCCTTGATCTGGGCGGCGCTACGGTTCGGCCAGCTGGGCGCGACGTTATCCGGTTTGATCGTCGCGACGATCGCCGCGATCTACACGGAGAAGGACCTGGGCCCGTTCGCGCGGGCGTCGGCCGACGACAGCCTCCTGCTCTCCCAGACCTTCACCGCCGTCGCGGTCACCACCGGGCTCGTGCTCGCGGCCGTCACCAGCGAACGCCAGAAGGCGCAGGACGAGTTGCGCACCGCGCGCGACCACCTCGAGGAGACGGTCGAGGAGCGCACGGCCGAGGTCGAGCACTCGCACAGGGAGCTGGAGCTTCAGGCTCTGATCGCCCGCAATATGACCGAGGGCGTCTGCCTGGTGCGGGCAGCGGACTCCAGGATCGTCTATGTAAACCCGGAGTTCGAGCGGATGTTCGGGTATCGCCCGGGAGAGCTGAACGGCATCCAGATCGGCACGCTCAACTACCGATATGGCTCGACCGCGGATGCCGAGGCGGCGGCCGGCATCGCCGAGGAGCTGAAGCGGGCCGGCGAGGCGACATACGAGGTGCTCAACCGGCACAAGGACGGGACGCCGTTCTGGTCGCGGGTGCACACCTCCTCTTTCAACCATCCGGAGCACGGCGACGTCTGGGTCGCTGTCCACGAGGACGTCACCGAGCGGAAGCGCGCCGAGATCCTGGAGCGCAGCTTTGTGCCCGAACGGCTCCCGGACATTCCGGGCGTGCAGCTGGCGGCTCGCTTCATACCGGGCGGCGCGGGCGTCGAGGTGGGAGGCGACTGGTACGACGTGGTGGAGCTCGACGGCGAGCAGATCGCGCTGGTGATTGGCGACGTCGCCGGCCGGGGCGTGCAGGCGGCGGCGGTCATGTCTCAGCTCCGCAACGGCTTGCGCGCGTTCCTGTTCGAGTCGCATCCGCCGGCGGTGGCGCTCCAGCGCCTGAACACCATGGCCTGGTCGCTGGAGGAGCGCGTAATGGCGACGCTCGTGTATCTGGCCTTCGATCCCGCCTCCGGCCGGCTGCGCCTCGCGAACGCCGGCCACCTCCCGCCGCTCCTGATCGTGCCAGGCGGCACGACCCGCTACCTCAACGAGGGACGCTCGCTTCCGCTCGGGGTGCGGCCGGCGACGCGTTACAGCGAAGCCGAGTACGTGGTCGAACCGGGTTCCACGATCCTCCTTTACACCGACGGCCTGGTGGAGAGGCGCGGCATCACGATCGACGACGGCCTGGCTCGCCTGGCACGGGGCGCGGCGGCCGAGCACGACGGGCTGGACGGCTTCTGTGACCACATCCTCGCGACGCTGGCGCCCAGCGGGGCGGACGACGTCGCGTTGCTGGCGCTGGAGCCGATCACCTTGGAGTTGGACCACCTCGACCTCGTGCTCCCCGCCCTTCCCGGGACCCTGACCTCCTTCCGGCGGGCGCTTCGCCGCTGGCTCGAAGGCTGCGGGGCGGACGAGGACGAGACCCGCGAGATCGTCCTCGCCTGCAACGAGGCATTCTCGAACGCGGTCGAGCATGCGTACGGCCCGGCGGACGGCGAGGTAGAGACGAACGCCCGCCTCGACGACGGCGATGTCAGTGTGATCGTTCGAGACTTCGGCAGGTGGCGTGCGCCGCGAGGCGAAAATCGCGGAAGGGGCTTTGCGCTGATGGAGAAGCTGATGGACTCTGTCCGCGTGGAGAAGCGACAAGCGGGTACCGAGGTGCGCATGACGCGAACACTGAAGAGGGCGAACGATGGCGGCGCTTGAGGAGCTGGACTTCGAGCGGCGTGGCGACGTGGTCCTTGCGCACGTGAGGGGCGAGGTCGACCTGTCGAACGTGTCTCCCGTGAGAGCTCAGCTGCTGAAGGCGGTTCCGAACGCGGCCACCGCGCTCGTGCTCGACCTCTCGCGCACCGACCATCTCGACAGCTCCGGCGTGCGCCTGATCTTCGAGCTGTCCGAGCGCCTCGAGAGCCGCGGTCAGAAACTGCGGCTCGTGGTCCCGGACGACTCCGTAATCAGCCGGGTGCTCGTCATCACCGAGGTTCACCGCGTTGTGCCGGTGTCGAGCTCGCTGGATGCCGTCCTGTCCGAATCAGGCACCTAGAAGTCAGGAGGACTTCGGCTGCCAGAAGGCGACCTCGCCGCCCCCGGGCTCGGCCACCACGCTCCGCCAGCCGGCCGGGCCCTCGCGCGGCTCCAGCAGCACGCCGGCCCCTAGCTCGCGCGCGAGCGCGGTGGCTGCGTGGATTTCGTCCACCTCGACATAGGGCAGCCACGCGGGCTGGCCGGCTGCGCACTCGACGATGCCGCCGCCGAGACCTCCGCCGAGGTCCATCGCGAGATACGAGGCGGAGCCGATCCTGACGGTCTCGAACCGGCAGCCGAGCAGGCCCGCGTAGAACGCGCGCGCCCGCGCGAGGTCGCGGGTGTGGAGCTCGAGATGGACAACACGCCGCGTCATGCTCCTGTTTGGACTGTGCCGCCGGCCCGAACTAATCTCTCCGAACCGATGAATCAGGCGGTCTCCGGCAGTCCCTACTGCAAACCGGCATGACCACGACTCAGACCACCGCCTTGCTCGAAGGTGCCCGTGCGGGCGACGAGGACGCCTTCCGGCGCCTGGTCGATCCTCTGCGCGGGGAGCTTCACGCGCATTGCTATCGGATGTTGGGCTCGGTGCACGACGCCGAGGACTCCCTTCAGGAGGCGCTGCTCCGGGCGTGGCGCGGCCTGCCCAGGTTCGCCGAGCGCAGCTCGTTCCGATCCTGGCTCTACAAGATCGCCACCAATACCTGCCTCGACACGATCGCAAAGCGGCCTAAGCGGGTCCTCCCGATCGACTACGGCCCCCCCGCCGACCCACACGACGGCCTCGCCCGCCCACTGGCGGACTCCGTCTGGGTCGAGCCTTACCCGGACCAGGTGTTCGACATCGGCGAGCGGCTGCTCGGACCTGAGGCACGATACGAGCAGCGCGAAAGCGTCGAGCTGGCCTTCGTCGCGGCCCTCCAGCACCTGCCGGCGCGGCAGCGCGCTGTCCTGATCCTGCGCGAGGTGCTGGGCTTTTCCGCCAAGGAGGTCGCCGCCGCGCTCGACTCGAGCGTCCAATCCGTCAACAGCGCGCTCCAGCGAGCGCGGAAGGCGACCGACGAGCGACTCCCGGAGGAAAGCCAGCAGGCCACGCTCCGGTCACTCGGCGACGAGGGCCTCCAAGAGCTGGTGGACCGCTACATGGCGGCATGGGAGAAGGGCGACGTGGACGGCGTCGTCGCGCTCCTGACCGAGGATGCCGCCGGCACCATGCCGCCAATCCCGACCTGGCACCAGGGCCGGGAAGCGGTGGGCGAGTTCCTGTCGAGTTGGGCGCTGGCAGGCGAGGACCGGCGTACGCGCCTCCTCCCCACCCGCGCCAACGGCCAGCCGGCCTTCGGCGGCTACCGCTGGAGCAAGGAGACAGGCGCTTACGAGCTGGGCTTTTTCCACGTCCTCACGCTGCGCGGCGGGCAGATCCGGGAGATCACCAGCTTCTCGAGCGGGGACGCGCTGCGCGGCACCCGCCTTCCACAGGAGCTTCCGGCCGAGGACGCCTGACAGTCCGTCGGGCCAACTGGCACGCCCACTCCCGAACATGTCTATGTTTAGCCGCTCGCCGGTTGGGGGATCGCATTTGCCCAACCGAGGATTTACCGGAGGAGCGCCCTCTGAGGGCACTGGGAAACACTTGGCAGGGGTTCATCTTGGCCGCGCTCATGGCGATCGCCGTGGGGGTCACCGCCCCTAGCCTTGCCCCGGCCGACTCGGGGCCGGTGGCGAAGTACGAAGCGGCCGACTTCGCGGTCACCGGCGGTGCCGACCAGTTCCTGCGCAAGAGCGGGAACAACCCTCGCGCCACGTCCGAGGGCAGGCTGCTCGTGATGTACGGGACCTACGGGACCGGCCAGCCGCCCCAGACCGCGTCGTACACCGCCGACACGCCCGCCCACGCAGACCGCATCATCGTGCCGGTCAGGGGCGAGCCCTGCGTCGACGCCCCACCCAAGGCGACGTTCGGCCGCTGGCCTCACTTCACGGTCGCCGTGGACGGGACCGAGGTGATCTCGACCTTCGCGACCAGCCTGCACTGGCGGAAGGTGGGCGCCAAGGTGGACCTGCCCGCCGGCCGTCACACCTTCACGATCACCTTCGACAACGACTACTGGAACCCGGGCGTCTGCGACCGCAACCTGCGCGTCGACTACCTGGCTCTGTTCGATGTCCACGGCGGGGGCGAGCCGGTCCCGCTCCCGCAGCTGGAATGGGCTCCTGTGGGCACGCCGCCGCTGTCCGACAGCGCGGCCGCCGCGCAGGTCACCCACCAGCCGGAGGACCGGCCGGAGAACACCGACGCCAACAACTACGTGCCGAGCGACAGCGAGCTGGCGGCGTTCTACGGGTCCCGCGACCCGAGCGGGCGCACCGCGGTCCAGTTCAACCCATTGACGCAGTACGTCACCGGGCGGCCGGGGCTGACGGACCCCTCGACGGACGATCTGATCCAATGGGCTGCGCACAAATGGGGCATCCCCGAGGACGTCGTCCGGGCCCAGATCGCCACCGAGTCCAATTGGCGGCAGAGCACGCTCGGCGACCGCCAGACGGTTCCGGCGGACTGGTACGCGCTGTACCCGCCGCAGGCTCAGATCATCGGGACGAGCGACGTCTACCAGAGCATGGGCATCTCACAGATCAAGTGGACGCCCGACAACTCGCTCCACGCCGGCACCGACCCGCTGCGCTGGAAGTCGGTCGCCTTCAACCTCGACTACTACGGCGCCTCGGTCCGCTACTACTACGACGGTCTGTGCTCGTGGTGCACGGCCGGCTACGCTCCGGGCCAGGAATGGAACAGCATCGGCGCGTGGTTCAACCCGCAACCGTGGCTGAACCTCGGGCAGCTGGACTACATCCAGCGCGTGATGGGGAACCTCGCCGACCGCCCCTGGGAGGACCCGAGCTTCTAGACTCGCCCGTCGCTTGTGCGAGTTGAGGCAAAGGAATAGACTCACCGCCGTTTCCGGCGCCCTGGGGAGGGTTCCATGAGCTTCCGGCTCCAAGCACCGACGCGTTTGGTCCTGCTCACCGCGCTTGCGCTGCTTGCGCTCGCGGCGCCCGCGCGTGCCGCATTCCCGGGCACGAACGGCCGGATCGCCTACGACGACCACACCGATCCGAACCAGGTTGACGCCAGCGCGTCGAGCATCCATACCGTCAACTCGGACGGGAGTCTCGACCTTCCAATCAGTCCAGCCGGCGTCTACGACACCGACGCGGCCTGGTCGCCCGACGGCACCAAGATCGCGTTCATGAACCGCGCGAACACGTCCGGGTTTCCCACCTCGATCTGGGTGATGAACGCGGACGGGACCGGGCGCACAAAGCTTACGAACGACACGAACGATCGCGAGCCCGTCTGGTCACCGGACGCGAAGAGGATCGCCTTCTCGTCGACTCGCGACGGCCAACGCGAGATCTACGTCATGAACGCGGACGGCTCGAACCA
>Ga0075425_100003403_pt1 | contig 16172 bp, 14 predicted proteins | sample SoiMethybrSBSTD4_FD_75300 | JGI IMG/M metagenome (GOLD analysis project Ga0075425, IMG submission 75300) | Bulk soil microbial communities from a Populus tree surrounding site in Tennessee, USA - Soil MetaG P. TD hybrid SBSTD4 | ecosystem: Environmental > Terrestrial > Soil > Tree plantation... | reverse complement strand
GACCCGTCGATGCCTTTCGACGACACGCGGCTGAAGGCGTCCCTGACCGGAACCGGCCGGATGACGGCGACCGTCCGGGATCTGCTGACGGCCGATGCGCTCGCGCTCGCGGATTACGACATTGCCGGGGCGATGACGCTCGGCACGTCCACGATCGGCGAGCTCGCGCTCGACCGCGCGAACATCGAGGCGGCGCTGCGCAACTCCGTCCTCACGCTGACGAAGGTCGACGCGTCCGGTCCGGCGATCGCGGGCAACGCGACCGGTCGCCTCGACTTCAGCGGCGCGCGCGTCGATACGGACCTGACGTACGACCTCTCGCGCGCGGATCTCGACAAGCTGCGCGCGCTGACCGGCATCGACGCCGGCGGCGTCGTCACGACGCAGGGCCGCGTCGCCGGGCCGGGCGACGCGCTCCACGCGGTCGGCGACGCCAGCGCCTCCGACCTCGACGCACCCGGGTTCCACGCGCTCTCCATGAACGGGCACTACGACGTGGTCGCGCCTGCCGACGACCTCGCCCGCATGCGCGTGCAGGCGACGGGACGCGGCTCGTTCCTGACGGTCGCCGGCGGAGCCATCGACGATGCGACGGGAACGATCGACTACAACGCGCGCCGCATCGTGTTCGACGTCGACGTGAAACAGGCGGCGGCGCGTTCGGGGTCGATCAAAGGCGCGATCGAGCTGATCGAGAGTCCGGCGAAGACCCGCGCGATCCGCATCGAGGAGTTGACGGTCTCGATCGGCAGCGCCCCATGGCGCCTCGTCACCCAGACGCCGAGTCCGACCGTGACGTGGACCGATGCGGGCATCACCGTCACGCCCTCGACGTTCGTGTCGGCCGGCGACTCGCGCCTCGACATCGGCGGCAGCTGGCGGCACGACGGCTCCGACGTCCTGCACGTCACGGCGAGCCACGTGTCGCTCGACACGCTCCAGCGCGCGTTCGAACGGCCCGCGCGGTACGGCGGCATTCTCGACGTCGACGCGTCGATCCATGGCGGCGACCAGCCGACCGTCGCTGCGACCGTGGCGCTCACGGCCGGCCGCGTCGAGCGCGTCACCTTTCAGCGGCTCGGCGGCCACGTCGATTACGCCGGCCGGAATCTGACGATCGATCTCAGGCTCGATCAGTCGCCGACGGTCTGGTTTACCGCCGCCGGGACGCTGCCTGTCGCCGTCTTCTCGCCGCGCTCTTCGATGCCCGCGGCTGAAGGCGACCGTCCGATCGACGTCGCCGTGAAATCGAGCCACATCGATTTCGGCCTGATCGAAGGCGTCACCGACGTCCTGCGCAGCGTGACGGGCGACGTGCAGCTCGACGTCCGCGCCGTCGGCACCGCGCGCGACCCGCATTTCACCGGCGTCGTTTCGATCGATCGTGCCGGATTTCTCGTCGCGACCACCGGCTCGCGCTACCAGAACGCGTCGATGCACCTGACGCTGGCGTCCGATCGCGTCACGGTCGACGCGCTGCACCTCGAGGATCAGGGGCATCGCCCGCTCGACGTCAGCGGCAGCCTCGGAACCCACGAGCTTCAAGTCAGCGACCTGCGCATCGACGCGACGGCCCGCCGCTTCGAGATCCTGCGCAACGAGTTCGGGCGCATCGACGTCGACGCGGCGCTGCAGCTGCGCGGCCGGTTCGAGGCGCCGCGCCTGACCGGGGACCTGACGATCGACGGCACCGAACTGAAGGCCGACGAGATTCTGCAGCGCGTCCTCTTCCAGCCGTACTCCGAAGAGCCGGCGGCGATGATGACCCCGGCCGACATCGACGCCGTCGTCGCCATGAATCCGTGGGACCGCCTGGGCCTCGACCTCTCGCTGCACGTCACGCCCTCGATGCGGCTCACCGGCAAGAACGTCCAGGTGTCGCAGAACACGCCGATCGGCATCGGCGACATCAGCCTCCGCGCGGGCGGCGACCTGTATCTCTACAAGGACCCCGCGCAGCCGCTGTCGGTCACCGGCTCGCTCGATCGCCTGAGCGGCACATACGTTTTCCAGGGACGCCGCTTCACGGTCGACGAAGGACGCAGCTCGATCAACTTTCACGGGGATCTCGATCCGGAGATCTGGGTGACGGTGTCGCGCGTGATCTCCGGCGTGGACACGAACGTCACGGTCGCCGGGCCTCTGCATCAGCCGGAGCTCCGACTTTCGAGCACGCCGCCGCTCGATTCCTCCGACATCCTCTCGCTCATCGTCTTCAACACGTCCACCAACCAGCTGAATACCGCTCAGCAGCAGGAGCTCGTCGTCCGCGCCGGCGCGCTCGCCGCGGGCTTCCTCGCCGGTCCGCTGCTCTCGACGGTCCAGGGCGAGATCGGCATTCAAACGCTCGAAATCGATCCCGGGGGCGACCTCGGCATTGGCCCGAAGGTGACGATCGGCAACGAGCTCGCGCCGGGCCTCGTCGCGCAGTTCAGCCGGCAGTTCGGTTCGGAGCCGTACGACGAAGCGACGATCGAGTACTACCTCTCCCGGATTCTTCGCCTGCGCGCGACGTTCTCCGATGCGCAATCCCTGGAAGCGCGCTCGCCGTTCCGGCGCGTAGAGCGGGCGGGAATCGATCTCCTGTTCTTCTTCAGCTTCTAGTTATGAATCGCTGAACACCCTCGCGGTACTCCACCAAAGGGCATTTCCTTTCCACCGCGCCCGGCCTGTGGACTGAGCCGTTCGCGCCGGTCATCGCGATCTCCTCGATTTTTCTTCGCATCGGCGCGGATCGCCGATGGCAAATTCTCTGCAATTACACGGCGCGTCGAACGCCCGTTGGTTGTGGGCAGCAGCCTGCGGACTTCAATCGACAAACGGAGGAGTATGACGGTACCAGTCCGACTGACCCGTCGCCGGGTGGCGACAGCGACGACGCTGCTCATGATGTTCGCCGTCGCGATGATTTGGCGAAACCAGCTCAACGCCGACAGCTGGCTCGGCTGGCGCGAGAACCCCAAGCCCGAGTTTGCGACCATTCTCGCCCAGAACGCCCCCGCGTCCGCGCCGGCTCACAGCCTGCTCGGCGGTTCAGCCATTTCGAGTCCTTCACGCGGCGCCGACGTAGCAGTCATGCTGCCCTCTTCGGCCGCGAGCACCGGCGTCATCGCCGAGCGCGACGGCAACGGTCACGCGATGGGCGGCCCGATGTGGGGCTCGCCGATGCGCGGCGGCGGTTCGAACGGCTCGCACTTCGGGTTCGGCGGCGGCCACGGCATGGGCGGAGGCGGCGGCATCGGAGGCGGATCGAACCGCCAGCTGTCCGCCGGCACCAATCCGAAGAAGGCCTCGCCGGCCAGTCCGAAGGCGGCGCCCCCGCGCCGTTCGAGCGGCGGCGGTGGCGGCGCTTCGGCGCCTGCGCCGCCCGCAGCGGCACCGACGACTCCCGGCACGGTCGTCGGCGGAACGGACACCACGCCGATTCCCGGACTGATCGGACCGGGCACGCCGCCGGTTCCTCCCGGGACCCTGGGCGATCCGGGCAGCGGCGGCGGATCGCCGGGCGGCGGCGGACTCTCGACGACGCCTGAGCCCGCGTCCGCGTTCCTTCTCGGAACGGGCCTGATCGGACTCGCCGCCGTGCTGCGCCGGCGATGTTCCTGAAGCCGTTCGCCGTCGCCGCGCTGCTCGTTGCCGGCGGCTGGCTTTACGGATCCACCTGGAAGGGGCTCGGCGCCGAATGGGCGTCGAGCCCCGATTCGTCGTACGGACTCGTGCTCGCCGGCGTCGCGATCGCCGTCCTCGGGCATCGCCGGCGGGTCTTTGCGACGGTCGCCGACCCGTCGGCGTCGCCGATTCCCGGCGCGTTGATGCTCTGCGGCGGTCTCTCGATCTATCTCGTCGGCATCTTCGGCGCGGACATCTTCCTCACCCGCATCTCGTCCGTCGTGGTCATCGCCGGACTCGTGCAGCTGCTCGCGGGATCGCGTGCGCTGCGCGCGGCGCTCGCGCCGCTGACATTCCTGCTCGTCGCCGTGCCGCTCCCCGCGCTGATCGTCAACACCGTGACGCTGCCGTTGCAGCTGGTTGCGTCGCGCATCGCCGAGACATCGCTGATGACGGCCGGCATCCCGGTCTATCGCGACGGCAATCTACTGATGCTGCCGTCGGTCACGCTCGAAGTCGCCGACGCGTGCAGCGGACTGCGATCGCTCATTTCGCTTCTCGCCATCGCGGCGGTCGTCGCCTGGGCCGAGCATCGCACCCCGGGGCGCCGCGCCGCCGTCATCGCCGGCGCGGTGCCGATCGCGATCGTGATGAACGGCCTGCGGATCGCCGTCACCGGCGCGGCCTGCGAATGGTGGTCGCCGCGCGCCGCGGCCGGCGGCTGGCATACGTTCGAAGGCTGGATGACGTTCGTCGCGTCGGTCGGGGCCCTGCTCGCGTTCTCGTCGTTGACGACGAGGTCCGCGCGCCGGCAACAGGCCGTTCGACTCCGCGCGCCGGCGTCAGAAGGGTCTGACACACCTCAGACCTCGGACGTGCGTACCGAAAAGAACCTGAGGGTGGCGGTATGAGCCCCGCCCGCGCGTTCGCGGCTTCGCTGCTGATGATCGCGGCCGGCGTCGTCGCCGCCGCACGGCCGAGCGCCGACGAGCGGCCCGACGCCACGCCGCTCGCAATCGGCGTCTGGACCGGCGTCGATCAGCCGCCGCTCGACGCGGAGACGGAGCGCGTGCTCGCGGCCGACTCGTACGTCAATCGCGAGTATTCCGCGCCGGGCCACGCGGCCGTCGGACTCTATGTCGCCTATTACGCGCAGCAGCGCCCCGGCGCGAGCATCCACTCGCCTCTGCACTGCCTGCCTGGCACCGGCTGGGAGCCATCGGACGTCGCGACGCTGACGATCGAACGGCCCGACGGCACGCTCGGAACCGTGCGGCGGATGATCGTCCGCAAACATCTCGACCAGGCGATGGTGCTCTACTGGTACGCGATTCACGGCCGCATGGTCGCGAACGAGTTCGCGAGCAAAGCGTGGCTGATCCGCGACGGTGTCGCGCTTGGCCGCAGCGATGCCTCGCTCGTCAGGATCGTCGTGCCGATCACCGGATCCGCCGAAGCGGCCGAACGCGACGGCCTCGCCTTCGCTCGCGCGTTCATCGCATCCCATCCCTGATCCCCGGGAGCCAACGATGTCGAAGAAGATCCTCGTCCCCTTCGTCGCCGCTTTCCTTCTCAGCTCATGCGGCCGGCATCCTGAGGAATCGGCGAAGGCGTTCATCGAGCGCGGCGACGAACACGTCGCGAAGGGCCGGTACAACTCCGCGGTGATCGAGTACCGCAATGCGATCAAGGCCCTGCCGGCGTCGGCGGCCGCGCACACGAAGCTCGGTCGCGTCTACGTCGCCATGGCGAAGACGCAGGAGGCGTACCGCGAGTTCTCGACCGCGGCCGGACTCGATCCCGCCGACGCCGACTCGCGCATCGAAGCGGGGCGGCTGCTGCTCGACGCGCAGATGAACGAGGAGGCGCAGATTCGCGCCGAGCAGGTTCTCGAGCGGCATTCCGGCGATCCCCGCGCCATCGTGCTCATGGCGCGCGCGATCGCCGCCAGCGAGCAGGCGCGGGGCGACGTCGACGGCGCCGAAGCCGTGCTCCGGGGCGCGGTGACGCAGGCGTCCGGCAGCGTCGAGGCGCGGGTGGCGCTCGCCGACTTTCTGTGGACGTGGAAGCGCAACGCCGAGGCCGCCGAGCGCGAGTTGGCGGCCACCGCGCAGGCGCATCCGTCCGATGAGCTCGCGAACCGCGCCATGGCCGCCTTCTTCATCGGCACCAACCGCGCGGAGGAAGCGGAGCCGTTTCTGAAAGCCGCGGCGGCGCAGCCGAAGCAGCGCCACCGGTCGTCGCTGGCGCTCGCCGATTACTACCTCGCGACGCGGCGCTACGATGACGCCAAACCGGTGCTGGCCACCGCCGTCGACGACGGCGCCCAGGGAACGGCCGCAAAAGTGCGGCTGGCAGCGATTGAAGCCGAAGCCGGATCGGCCGCCACGGCGCGGACCATGCTCGCGCCCCTTCTGCAGAAGAATCCGAGCGCCGAGGCGCTGGCGCTGAGCGCCCAGTTGTATCTGCGCGATCGCAAGGTCGACGAGGCGGCGCAGGCCGCGCGGCGCGCGCTCGACGTCGACCCGCGGCTGCCGGCAGCCCACTACGTCGCCGGCGCGGTGGCGCTCGAGCGCGGCAAGCTGGCGGAGGCGGAGCACGAGCTGCGCGCGGCGATGAACGCCCCGCAGCTCGCGACGGCCGCGCGACTGCAGCTCGCGCGCACGAAGCTCGCGCAGGGACAGGCCGCCGACGCCGTGGCCCTCGCGTCGACCGCCGGCGCCGCCTACGACGCGCGCATCACGCTCGCCAAAGCGCTCGCATCGGACGGCCAGCTCGAACGGGCGCGCGTCGAGCTCGCGCAGCTCGAGGCCAGCTACCCTTCGTCGTTCGAGCCGGCGATCCTGCTCGGGACGCTCGACCTCGAGGACGGCGACATTCCCTCGGCGCAGACCCAGTCGCAGCGGGCGCTCGCGCTGCGGCCGTCTTCGGTCGATGCGCTGCTGCTCTCCGCCGAAGCGGCGCTCGCGGCCGACGATCTCTCGACCGCGGAGCAGATGATCGTGCGCGCCCGCACGCTCGATCCGTCGTCGTTCGAAGCGGCAACGCTGCACAGCCAGATGGCGATGAACCGCCGCGACTTCGCCGGCGCGCGGGCGATTCTCGAAGGACTCGCGCGCAGGCAGTCCAACGTGGCGGCGCCGCGAACCGCCATCGGCATCGTGCTGGAAGCGGAGGGCAAGACGAAGGAGGCGCGCGGCTGGTACGAGCAGGCGATCGCGCTGGATCCGAACGACGCGCGAGCCGCGAACAACCTCGCGCGCATCTACGCTGCCGATCCGGCCATGGCCGACCGCGCCGTGCGCCTGGCACAGTCGGCGGTCAGCGCCATGCCCAACGACGCGATGGCGCACGATACGCTCGGCTGGGCCTATTACAAGGTCGGCAACCTGAGCCAGGCGTCGACAGAACTCGAGCGCGCCGCCGCGCTCGATCCGGCGAACCGGGACTTCCAGAAGCACCTGGACGAAGTGCGGGCGGCTAGCGGGCGTTAGGCGGCGTACGGCCCTGCGCCGACATGAAGCGCAGCATCCACCCGGGATACTCCCACGGCAGGTCGCTCGCGGCGTCGAGCGCGGCGACCTGGTCGGCCGACAGCGTCACGTCGCTGGCAGCGAGATTGTCCTCGAGCTGATCCGGGCGCCGCGCGCCGATGATGACGCTCGTGACGAACGGCCGCGTCAGCAGCCACGCGAGCGCGAGACGCGCGACCGACAGGCCCGTGTCGGCCGCGACGGCGCGCAGCGCCGTGAGCGCCTTTCTCGCGCGCTCGCGATCGACCGGCGGGAAGTCGAACGTCGTCCGCCGCGCGCCTTCGGGACCGCTCGAGTCGAGATCGAACTTGCCAGAAAGGAGTCCGCCCGCCAGCGGACTCCACGGCAGGATCGCCAGTCGCTGATCCTGGGCCAGCGGGACGAGATCGCGCTCGATGTCGCGGCCGGCGATCGAGTAATAGACCTGCGCGCTGACGAATCGCGCGAGTCCGTGGCGGTCGGCGTGCGCGAGCGCTTTCATCGCCTGCCAGGCCGCGAGGTTCGAGAAGCCAATATAACGCACCTTCCCCGCCCGCACCACGTCGTCGAGCGCGCGCAGCGTTTCCTCGATCGGCGTTTCCGTGTCCACCCCGTGAATCTGGTACAGATCGATGAAGCCGCAGTTGAGGCGCTCCAGGCTCGCGTCGACCGCGTGGAGGATGTGCCCGCGCGAGAGGCCCACCTGATTCGGGCCGGGACCGGTACGTCCCCGGACTTTCGTCGCGACGAGATACGAGTCGCGCGGGCGCTTGAGGGCGGCCAGCGCCGCGCCGACGAGACGCTCGGAGTCGCCCTCGGAATACACGTCCGCGGTATCGATGATGTTGATGCCCGCGTCGAGCGATGCCCCCACGATTGCCTCGGACTCGGAGCGTCCCAGTTGACCGATGGCCTGCCAGGCGGCGTTGGTCGTGCGTCCCTCGCCGAAGGTCATCGTGCCGAGACAGAGCTCGGACACAAACAACCCCGTGTTCCCGAACCTCCGATAGCGCATGTCAGATCCGGTGTGCGGAGAATCGCAAGCGCACGTAGTCCGCCGTCCAGTTCCCCTGTTCGTCGCAGAGGGATGGACCGAGCAGTTCGATGATCTCGTCCTTCGCGCGCTGCCGCGCCTCCGGTGGCAGCTGATTCAGGATCGTTCCACGGAACGTCTCGAGCCATCCGTCCATGCCGGTCGCGAGCGGTGTGGGACGCGGCACGAGCGCGATGTCGTCGACGGTGAATCCGTGCTTCTCGAGCCGTGCACCGTACTCGCGCGGCGTCGGGTAATACCATCCCGACGGCGAATCGATCCCGTACTTCGGCAGCACCGCGCGCAACGCCGTCATGATCGCGGCGACGTTGGTGTGGCCGCCGAACTCGCCGACGAAACGTCCGCCACGCTTCAGCGCGCGATGCACGCCCGCGATGACGGCGTCGGCGTCGGGAATCCAGTGCAGGACGGCGTTCGAGAACGCGGCGTCGAACTCGTCGGCGAACGGCAGTTGCTGCGCGTCGATCAGCCGCGCGTCGAGACCGCGCCTCTGCGCGGCGGCGATCATGTCGGCCGATGCGTCGACGCCGACCACCGTCGCCCCGCGCGCGACAATTCCTTCCGTGAGCGTGCCGTCGCCGCAGCCGACGTCGAGGATGCGCTCGCCGGGCTGCGGGTTCAGTCGATCGACGAGCGGCGCGCCGAGGGCGGGAACGAACGCGGCGTTCTTCGCGTAGCCATCGGCGCTCCAGACCTGCGGGTTACTGACCCCGGTAGAAGACACGCCAGACCTGGCCCTTCTGACTGTCTGTGATGTACAGCGATCCGTCGGGCGCCTGCGCGACGCCGTCGGCGCGCGCCACGGCGCGATTCGGCTGCATCAGCGGCGTCGTGCCGGCGAAGCCGTCGGCGAACACTTCGAACTTGCCGTTCGGATCCTTGCCGCTGAAGGGCTGGAACGCGACGTTGTACCCGTCCTGCGGCGCCGGCGATCGGTTCCACGATCCGTGGAACGCGATGAACGCGCCGCCCTGATACTTCTTCGGGAACTGCGTGCCGCTGTAGAACGTCACCGCGAGCGGCGCCCAGTGCGCTGGAAACGCGGCGATAGGCTTCTTGAACTGCGAGCAGCGCCCCACCGCCTTGCCGTCACCCCCGTACTCCGGGTTCAGCAGCAGCCGGTTCAGCGTGTAATCGTAGAAGCAGTACGGCCAGCCGAAATTGTCGCCGGCCGCGTCGACGCGATACATCGGCTCCGCCGGGCGATTCTGGTTGTCCTCGGCTCCGAAGTTCTCCGGCCAGAACTGATCGATCGAATCGCGGTTGTTCATCACGATGTAGAGATTGCCGTCGTGCCACGTAATCGCCGGCATCTGCCGCAGCCCCGTCGCGTAGCGCGTGCCGTCCGCCTGCTTCTGATTCGGCTTGTTCTCGTCGAACTTCCAGATGCCGCCGTACTGCTCGAGCAGCGGACACGGATCCTGTCCCGGCTTCCCCTTCTGCCGATCGGGATTCTGGCAGGCATTCGACGGGGCGCCGACGTTCACGTACATGCCGCCCCTGCCGTCGAACGCGACGCCCTTGTCCTCGTGCTGGAATTGCCGCGTGAAGCCCGTGACCATCGTCTCCATCTCGCCGGTCGGCTTCAGCTCGCCCTTCGTCATCTTCCAGCGCAGAACGGCGGTCGGTGTGGCGAGATACAGATAGTCGTTGCGGAGCGCGATGCCGGTTCCGCCACCCGGCGCCGTGACCACAGCCTTCTGATCGAACTTCCCGTCGCCGTCCGAATCACGCAGCGCGACGAATCCCGCGGCATCGCCGCCGCGCTGTTGAATCGCGACGTAAACGTCGCCGTTCGGCGCCACGGTCACGTGACGGGCGGTGCCGACCGCGTCCGCGGCAACGACCGCGCAGAATCCCTGCGGCAGCTTGATTCCGCCGTTGTCAGGCGCGCAGGCCGGCGTCGCGGCGTGCAGACGATGAAGCCCCGGGCCCGCTGCAGCCGCCGCCGCGCACGCGGCTGCACCAAGAAACAGGCGTCTCAACTCAGGCATAAGGGCTTCAGTTTAGCGCGGACATGTCGCTTCGATCACCTTCACGCTTTCGACGAGAACTCGTGGAAGATTCGCCTTCGAGCCTGCGCCCGCCGGCTCGGTCGGTTTGTCGGCGAGCCTGCCGGTCACTTCGACCTTCTGTCCCACGTGCGTCCCGAGTGTCTCGACCGACGCATCGAGGCGATACGTCCGCGGTGCCGTCCCGGTCGTGCCGACCGCGATCGCGGCCGCCGCCGCCGGCGACGTCGTCGCCGCAGTGGCCTGCGTGAGCACGAACGTCAAGCTGTCGAGCGTCGTGTCGTTCGCGCCCGGCACCTTCACCTCGTCCGCATGCTCGACACAGCCGGTGAGTACGACGGGACGATCGGGCGCCGACGACGGATTCTGCTGAGCGGCGCCGAGCGCCGTCGTCAGCATCGCAATGGCGGCGGCGACAAACAGTCGAGCTGTCATGGAAGGCCTCCAGCGATGTGGTGCAACGCTCTGGCCAACTCAGAGGAGCAACGCTTCGACGCGGTGCGCGTGGACCATTTCGTCGCATCCTGACCACGCGAAGACCGTGAAATGGCCGTCGACCGATGCGACGAGGGCGAGCGTGTCGCGTTGATCGTGGACGAACTGGGCGGCGGAGAGATGGCGCGTGCCTCCGAGCAGCGACGGATGGACGATCTCCATGGTTCCCCCTTCGATGGGCTCGGTGACCGTGACCTGTTCGACGAGCGCTGATCCTTTGCGGCGCGAGATCTTTGCGCCGAACGCGAGCACGTCGTAGTCGCGCGTCATTACGGTCGCGCCGTCGACCGCGGTCAGGCCGGCGATCGCGTCCACGGCGCGCGTCAGCGCATCACGCCAGAGACCTCGCCCGTCTCCGCCGCTCTTCGGCTCGTCCCGCGCCAGCTGCGCCAGCTCGCCGAATGGCGGCGCGATCGCATACGAAATCGGACGAATGATCGAATCGCGCCAGCCGTCGCCCGCGGTCGGCACGACGAGCAGCGCGCCTCCGCGGCCATGGCTGCGCATCGACACCGCGAGCCGCACGAGCACGCTCTCCGTTCGACTCCCGAATCCAAGCAGCGACGTGAGCAGCGACGGACAATCGGGCTGCTTCGAGGCGCTCTCGTCGACAATCTTGATCTGATCGCCCTCGAGCACGACGACGTTGACGAACTTGCCCGGATCCGGCCGGTGATGTTTGACGACCAGCAGCCCCGGCGCGGCGACCTCGAGAACGAAACAGAACGTCGGGATGGCGCGGACCGTCCCCCAGACGCTGAAGCCGTCGGCCCCGTTCCTCCACACCGCGAGATGGATGCCCGCGCGTTCGACGGCCGGCGCGACCTTCGTCAGAAGCGACGGCTGCAGCGGAAGCGGAGAATCGAATTTCAGCGGATGCGCGGTCTCGTCCGGCGACACGTAAGCGAGCGAGATCTTCGGGATGTAGCCTTCTTCGCGCCGCAGGCTCGCCCAGAAGGCGGCCTCGATCATCGCGGCAATCGCCCGCTCGTCGGGGACCACGGCCAGGCCCTGGTCCCCGGCCGAGCGCGCTTCCTCGATGTGCCGCTCGAAATGCGCGCGCACGGCCGGCGCCACGGTGTGCGCCGGCGGGTAGCCCTGCGATGGCATCTCTGAATACTATCCTTTAGGATAGCGCTCAGTGCAGAGCCGCTCCCGGCGCTTCTACAGCGCGCGCAAAGAACGCACGATCGCCGTCACGCGCATCGTGCTCGTCGGCTCCGGACTTTTCAGCATCTGGCTGGATCCGGTCGGGCCCGCGCGTCTGGCCACCGAAACCTACGCCATCCACATCGGCTACATCGTCTATGCGTTCGTGCTCGCGGGCATCATGTGGAACCGCGACAGCTCCGGCCGTCTGCCTGCGGCCACGCACGTCGTCGACATCGTCATCTTCTCGATATTTCAGTACCTCACCCTCGGGCCGACGAGCCCGTTCTTCGTCTATTACATTTTCTCGATCTTCTGCGCCGCGCTGCGGTGGGACCGGCGCGCGGTGCTCGGTACCTTCGCCGCGGTGTTCGTCGCGTATGTGCCGATGGCGTACGTCATGAGCCGCGGGCCGGATTTCGATCTCAACAGCTTCCTCGTCCGGACGGTGACGCGCATGGTGACCGGCGGCCTCATCGTCTATCTCGCGCAGTACGAAATCTTCCTGCGCTCGGAAATCGAGCGGCTCGCCCGCTGGCCGGCGGTCGGCGGGCTCGACTCCGAGGCCGCGATGAGCCGCGTCCTTGCGCACGCCGCGGGCCTGCTGTCCGCCGAGCGCGCCCTGATCGCGTGGGATATCGCCGAGGAGCCGCGCCTCAACATCGCCATCTGGTCGCCGGAGACCGAGCCGGCGCTCGTGCTGACGCGCCACGCCCCGGGCGAGCTCGATCCGCTCGTGCCGCCGCCGCTGACCGCGTCGGCGTTTCTCTCGGCCGGCGCGCTCTCGCGCGAGGCCGTCGTGCTGACCTCGTATCGCGGCGCCGAGCGCAAGTGGCGGGGACTGCCGGTGCATCCCGCGCTGGTCGCGCGTCTGCCGGGCGAAGGCGTCGCCTCCGCGCCGTTCCAGACCGCGCGCATCTCCGGCCGCGCGTTCTTCGCCGGCATCGACAGCCCGTCCTCCGATCTGCTGCCGGTCGCCGAGGTCGTCGCGCGCGAGCTCGGCACGCTGCTCGACCAGCAGGAGTGGAGCGCGCGGATGCGCGACATCGCGGTGCGCGAGCAGCGCGTCAGCCTCGCGCGCGATCTCCACGACGGCGTGCTGCAGTCGCTGACCGGCGTCCGACTCGAGCTCCAGAGCGCGGCGACGGACCTCGATGGCAACGCAGACGTGCGCGATCGGCTGCTGTCGCTGGAGCGGGCGCTCGCCATCGAGCAGCGCGAGCTGCGGTTGTTCATCAACGACACGAGGCCGTCGGTCGCGGGACCGGCGCTGGTCGGGCGCCTCGAGAGTCTGCGCGAGCGTGTCGCGCTCGAGTGGAAGATCCCGGTGTCGATCCGCGTCACCCCCGATTCGATGGTTCTTCCCGAGCGGCTCCAGCAGGCAGTCCCGCTGATGGCGCACGAGGCTATCGTCAATGCGCTCAAGCACGCGCATCCGTCGCGGATCTCAGTCGACGTCCGGTCGGACAGCCGCTCGGTTCAGATGGTGGTGAGCGACGATGGGGCGGGATTTCCGTTCGAGGGGCGGTACGATCACGCCGTGCTGGCTGAGATGAACCTCGGTCCCGCCAGCCTGCGCGAGCGGGCGGCGTCGCTCGGCGGTCACATGACGATCGAGTCGGGCAAAGGCGGATCGCGGATCGAAATCGCGGTCCCCATCGCGGGGGCGGCGTAAATGGCCATTCGACTTGTGCTCGCCGACGATCACCCGATCGTTCTCCACGGACTGCAGCGCCTCTTCGAGCGGCACATGGACATCCAGGTCGTCGCATCCTGCGCCGACGGCGTATCCGCGATCGCCGCCGTGCAGCACGAACGGCCCGACGTCCTCGTCCTCGACCTTCGCATGCCCGGAGAAGGCGGACTCGACGTGCTGCGCAAGATGTCGGCCGCCCAGCTGCCATGCAAGACCGTCATTCTGACCGCGGCGGTGCGTGATGCCGATGCGCAGGAGGCGCTCAGGCTCGGCGCAAAGGGACTCGTCCTCAAGGAATCGCCGCCCGAAACCCTCGTCGACTGCGTCCGCAGCGTCTATCGCGGCGAGACGTACTTCGAGAAGGACACGGGCTCGAGTACGACAACGGCCGTCGGGGACGTAACCGGCGAGACGCTCACGCCGCGGGAGGTCGAGATCGTCCGGATGGTCGGGCAGGGGCTGCGGAACAAGGTGATCGCCGAACGGCTGTCGATTTCGGAAGGGACCGTCAAGGTCCACCTGCACAACATCTACGAGAAGCTGAAAGTGGACGGGCGGCTCGAGCTCGTGCTGTGCGCGCAGGAAAAAGGAATTGTGTGACGGGGCGGGCCCTGGACCCGCCCCCGGATTCTCTAGGCCTCTCCGCGCGCCTCGGTCGCCTGACGCCGGTCCATCTCCTGCTGGCCCCGCAAGATCGAGCACCAGTCCTTGTGTTCGGCGATTGGCATCCCGCACTCCACACAGACCCGAACGCGCTGTTTCGGCGGTTCGCTCTTTCCCAGCAGTCGCTTCAGCAGTGACATCGTCCCTCCTGGACTCCGTTCCTGGACCATACGTTAGACGAGCCAGAAAGGTTCCGGGTTGGCAGCGTCCCGACGTGCCGGGGAATGGTGGGCCGAGCCGCTCGACCCCCGGGTGGGGTCGCCGGGCCAAAGGAGCGTCGGGTCTACTCGCTGCGACGATGGCTTGACGGCAACGTCATGACGCGGTGAACGTCGGAGTACGTATCCGTCTCCACAACCGCAACGATTGACTCGAACGGCCGGCGATGACCGTGCGGCGAATGGAACGTCTCTACGTGCACGCCGCCCTCGGTGACGTGCTCCAGAATGTCGACAGAACTCTTGGGGTCCGTTTTCATCAGGCTGCCTGCACTGTATCTGTGCAAACACGAAGCCGCCGGTCGGGCCGGATCCCGGCGGTGATCTGACGGCTGGGCTGTGCGGCCAGCCGCGATCTCATCCGCACGCTGCGCCGGCTGTGCATCGACAGCGATCGGCACCAGCGCGTCGCGCGTGTCTCGGCCTTTTCCGCGCGACGGCGTGATGCGACAATGTGGCGATCAAGTCCCGAATCCCGAATCCCGAATCCCATCTCCTGACACGCGACGCGCGAGTCCTCTTCGCCACGCGTTTCATCCGCCTCTTCGCGTACGGCTCGCTGTCCGTCATCCTGGTTTTTTATCTCGTCGCCATCGGACTGTCCGAGCAGCAGGCCGGCCTGCTCCTGACGCTGACGCTGGCGGGCGACGTCGTCGTCTCGCTGCTGCTGACGACGCGCGCGGATCGAATGGGGCGGCGGCGGATGCTCGTCATCGGCGCGGTGCTGATGATCGCCGCCGCCGTCGTTTTTGCCTCGACGCGCACGCTGTGGGTGCTGACGATCGCCGGCATCGTCGGCGTCATCAGTCCCAGCGGCCATGAAGTGGGGCCGTTCCTCTCGATAGAGCAGGCCGCGCTCTCGCATGTCGTCACCGACAAAACGCGTACGACCGTCTTCGCGTGGTACACGCTGGCGGGGTCGACGGCAACGGCGCTCGGCGCACTGGCCGGCGGCGCGGCGACGCGCGCGCTGCAGACGACCATGTCGGCGGTCGACAGCTATCGGGCGGTGGTCCTGCTCTACGCGGCGCTCGGCCTCGCTCTCGCGGTGCTGTTTGCGCGCCTGTCGCCTTCGGCGGAAGCGGCGACCCTCGGCGAGAAGAAAGCGCTGCGCGCGACGGTGGCGGGACTCGCCGGCATCGACAAGTCGCGCGACGTCGTCGTGAAGCTGTCGGCGCTGTTTGCGCTCGATTCCTTCGGCGGCGGCTTCGTCATTCAGAGCTTCGCCGCGTACTGGTTCTATCTGCGCTACGGCATCACACCCGCGGCGCTCGGCGTCATCTTCTTCTGGGCGAACATCCTTGCCGGCCTGTCGGCGCTTGCGGCGTCGCGTCTTGCCAGGCGGTTCGGCCTGATTCGGACGATGGTCGCGACTCATCTGCCGTCGAACGTGCTGCTGATTCTCGTTCCGCTGATGCCGAATCTGCCGTCTGCGATCGCGGTGCTGCTGGCGCGCTTCAGCATCAGCCAGATGGACGTCCCGACGCGTCAGTCCTACACGATGGCCGTCGTCAGCCCCGACGAGCGCGCCGCCGCCGCGGGCATCACGGGCGTCGCGCGCACCATCGGCGCGGCGATCAGCCCGCTCTTCGTCGGCTACTTCTTTGCGCGGCCGAAGCTGATCAATCTTCCGTTTTTCATCGCGGGCGTCCTGAAGATCGCATACGACCTGCTGCTCTACCGCGCGTTCGTGAGCGTTCGGCCACCGGAGGAGAAGTGACCGGGAATTTGGGATTCGGGATTTGGAGGGATTCCATTTAGAAT
>Ga0075425_100003401_pt1 | contig 16174 bp, 14 predicted proteins | sample SoiMethybrSBSTD4_FD_75300 | JGI IMG/M metagenome (GOLD analysis project Ga0075425, IMG submission 75300) | Bulk soil microbial communities from a Populus tree surrounding site in Tennessee, USA - Soil MetaG P. TD hybrid SBSTD4 | ecosystem: Environmental > Terrestrial > Soil > Tree plantation... | reverse complement strand
CGCGTTGGACTCTTACCGACATCGAAATTCGTCTGAGGACGCAGACCACCGAGGAGCAGCCGAAAAAGCCCGAGGTTTCTGCTGCGGAAATCCGGCCCCATGTACGCCGCTTCTTGCCGCTCGCGCTGGCCGCCATCCTGCTGGCGATTATCGCCGCGATCTACGGCTTGGTCCGCAGCGGAAGTCCTGCACAGCCTTCTCCCGCGCAGCCAGCAGCCACACAGCCAGCTCCTGCGCAGAAAGTCAAGGTCACTGCTTCTGCCAGTTCGCCTGCGCAACCTTTATCCACGCAACCATCGACGAGCACAAGCCCCGCGGGAGTCTTGCAAGAGGTCCCCCCGAACGCATCCCGGAATGCACTCAGGACGATTCACGGGCGGCTCAAGGTGCGAGTCAGAGTGGAAGTCGACTCCGCGGGAAATGTGAGCACCGCGAACCTGACGAACCCCGGCCCCAGCAAATATTTCGCGCGGCTGGCCCTGCAGGCCGCACAGCAGTGGAAGTTCACTCCGCCACGAGAGAATGGCCAGCCCGTCCCCAGCCAGTGGACTATTCTGTTCGAGTTCACAAAGGGCGGAATTTCTCAGCAGGCGGATTTGGCATCCCGCTAGGCCTGCACGTTTACCACTACCGATCGCCCTCTCGTGACTTCTAAACGCCCGTAGCCTTTCGCTGTCCTCGATACCATTCCACTGTCCGGCGCAGGCCTTCCTCGAAGTTCACCAGGGGCTTGTAACCCAACTGCTTTTCGGTGCGAGACAGGTCCGCGAGCGAATGCTTCACATCCCCAGGTCGCTCGGGCGCATACTTTACGTCTCCGCTGTAACCGGTAATGTTCTTCAGCAACTGAAAAGTCTGGTTCAGGTCGAAACGCGCGCCCGTAGCCACGTTGAAGACTTCTCCCGCCACTTGCGAAGCCGGAGCTTTCGCCGCCAGCAGATTGGCAGAAATAACATTGTCAATGTAAGTGAAATCACGGCTCTGCTTTCCATCGCCGAAGATAGTAGGCTGTTCACCCTGCAGCATCAGGGTGATGAACTTTGCCAGCACTCCGGAGTAGGTCGAACTGGGGTCCTGCCTCGGACCGAAGATGTTGAAGTAGCGCAGGCATACCGTCTCCAGTCCGTAGCAGCGGTAGAAAGATTTCATGTAGTACTCACTGGCGAGTTTTGCCACTGCGTAAGGCGAAATTGGATTAGGCGGCATGCCTTCATGCTTGGGCAAGGTCGGTGTATCGCCGTACGCCGACGATGACGCGGCGTAGACCACGCGTTTGACCTTCGCATCTCGAGCAGCGATGAGCAGATGCACAGTGCCGTCCACGTTAGCGCGGTTGCTGCCGAGCGGGTCAAGAACCGATTTCGGCACCGACGGAATTGCGGCTTCGTGGAATATGTAATCGACATCGCGGCATGCTTGGTGCAGAGAATCGAGGTTGCCAATGTCGGCTTCGCGAAAATCGATCTTGTCCAGAATCTCGCTGAGGTTTTCGCGTTTGCCGGTCGCGAAATTGTCGATGCCGCGAACCTGATCGCCTTGCGCAAGCACAGCCCGGGCCAGGGATGAACCGATGAATCCAGCGACTCCAGTAATGAGATAAAGGGCCATACATTCAATATACCGAACGCGAGTAGTGGGCGTTCTCTGTCGAAAGTAAATAGGGAAAGCAGATCATCAAGGGGTGAGGGCCGGTATAGAACCAGCTTCAGGCACGGCATCTTTCGCCGAAACCAGCCAACTATTCAATCGCAGGCATCGCAGAAATCTGGCTGGATGCAATCGCCGCGCGAATCTCCCGCCACAATTCATCGCGGCCCGCACCGGTTCGAGCGGAGTAAGGAACAATCCGCAACTCGGGAACGGTCTGCCGGAAATTGTCGAGTGCTTTGCGAAGCGTATTCCCGGAGAGCTTGTCAGCTTTTGTGCCTACCATCAGGAACGGCCGCCTAGCAGACTGCAAGAATCCAAGAAGCTGGCTGTCAGGTTCTTGCGGTGGAACGTTCAGGTCCACCAGCGCCAGGCACAAGGCAAGACAGGTCCGCTCTTTCAAATAGGGTTCAATGAAGCCCGACCACTGTCCCGTGATTTCACGCGGCACCCGCGCATAACCGTAGCCCGGCAGGTCCGTGAAAACCAGCTCTGGCTGCGGCTTTCCCGGCCAGCGCACCTCGAAGAAATTTATGGATTGCGTCCGCCCGGGCGACGAACTGGTCTTTGCAATCTTTGCACCCAGCAGCGAATTAATCACGCTCGACTTTCCAACATTCGAGCGTCCTAGAAACGCAACCTCGGGGAGGGCGGGAGCGGGAAAATGGTCCACGCTCGTGGCCGCGGTCATAAACCTGGAGAGAACGCGCACAGTTCAGTTTCGGGGTTTCAGGGGGATTGTGCAAGGGGTGAGCGGTTGCTCTGCACCCGGAATATCCAGTTCGGCTGCTTTTGCTTCGCAACAGTCGCTAGGAAGGCTCTCGTCTCCCTCCACCAATGCGTCATCCCGAAACTCGGCGCAGTTCAGCCGAGTGAGGGATCTCGCGCGGGGCGTAACAGACCTGTACGCTCAACCCCTGGCTTATACACGTCCGTCCACGACTCCGCCAGATCGTGCCACTGCGGATTATGGGACTCGATCAGCCGAATCTTTTTGCTGCGGCGCCATCCTTTAATTTCCTTTTCGCGCGCAATGGCCGCATCGGGATATGCGAAGCACTCGTAATAAACCAACCGGGTGAGGTTGTAACGGCTGGTGAATCCGGGGATGAGCTTGTTCCTATGCTGTAAAGCGCGGCGGCCCAGGTTTCCGGTGATGCCCGCGTAGAGCACATGCGAACGCGGCCGATTGCTCATGATGTAAACGTGAAACAGTTTGGGTTCTCTCATTTTCCACCTTTACAAATTCGCCATCCGAAAGTCGTAATACTTCAGCCGAGTGGAGACATCGCGCGGTTAGCAACGGCCCTTTGTAGCAAAGTGTCGTCGGGTTTGTCTGTGACGGACGGACATTCGCTTGGCGCGGGACCCTGGGTGCTGCACGCGGGATCCCTTGCCCCGCTGGAAAAAGCGCGAGACTTCGGGATGACGCAGCCGTGAAGGTGCAGCCTGATTACTGCTGATGGGAGCGCAGCGAGTCTCGATGCAGGATCAGTCCAGGCCCAGCGGACGTTTGTTTTCTACATCCTTATCGGTGATCGGGCGGTACTTGTTGCGCAAATACAGAAGGGCAGCGACCACCACGCCAATGCCCACGCTGATCGCGAAGAAAGCGCGGTATGCAGGAAAGCTCACCAGCACGGCGATGATTATTACCGCGGCAATGATCAGGCCAGTGGTGCCTTTTACGCTGATGTTCATTCCTGGCAGCATAGGTCAGCAAAATTGCGTCAGGTAAATTGTATTCCTGCCAGGAGTGGTTGTGAATCGGCGAGCGTGCCGCGGGGAGCTACTGGCGCGTCGTTGCCGGACCTTCCGCTGCATCGCCCAGCGGCGGGGCCATCGGCTGCGCGGCATCCGCAGGGATGTCGACAATCGGCAAAGCCTGCTCGAGTGCGACCGCCAGCACCTGGTCCATGGTGTCCACGAAGTGCATCTTCATTGCGCTGCGAAGATTTTCAGGGACCTCGGCCACGTCTTTTTCATTGTCCTTGGGCAGAATGACTTCGAACAGCCCGGCGCGATGTGCGGCGAGTAGTTTTTCTTTCAGTCCGCCGATCGCGAGAACCTTCCCGCGTAACGTGATTTCGCCCGTCATCGCAAGATCGCGGCGAACCGGGATTTTGCTCAATGCGCTCGCAATGGCGGTCGCGATGGTTATTCCAGCCGAAGGGCCGTCTTTGGGAATCGCACCCTCGGGCACATGCACGTGAATGTCGAAGTTGCGATAGAAGTCGCGAGTCAATCCCAGGCGTTGCGCGCGTGAGCGGATATAAGACATGGCCGCATGCGCGGACTCCTGCATCACATCGCCCAGCTTGCCGGTGAGCGTCAGCTTGCCTTTGCCGTCGACCACGGTGGCTTCCGTGCTGAGAATCGAGCCGCCCACTTCGGTCCACGCCAGGCCCGTAACCAGGCCGATTTCGCTTTTCTCATGAGCGAGGGTATCGCGGAATTTGATAACCCCGAGGAAGTCGGCAGCATTTTCGGCGGTCACCGTGACGTTGTAGTTCGTGCCTTCCTTAACCACCTTGCGGGCGATCTTGCGGCAGACGTTGCCGATTTCGCGTTCCAGATTGCGGACACCGGCTTCGCGAGTGTAATTGCGGATCAACGTAACGATAGATTCATCGGTGAACTTAACGTTCTTGGGATTCAGCCCCGCCTGTTCCATCTGCTTCTTCACCAGGAACTGCTTCGCTATCTCGACCTTCTCCGGCTCGGTGTACCCATGCAGCCGCAACACTTCCATGCGGTCCTGCAAAGCCGGAGGAATGGTGTGCATCACATTGGCGGTGGCGACAAAAAAGACCTGTGAAAGGTCGTATTCGACGTCAAGGTAGTGGTCGACAAACATGAAATTCTGTTCCGGATCGAGCACTTCGAGAAGCGCGGCCGATGGGTCTCCGCGAAAGTCCATCGACATCTTGTCCACTTCGTCGAGCATGAAGACCGGATTCTTGGTTCCGGACTTCTTCATCATCTGAATGATCTGGCCGGGCAACGCGCCGATGTAAGTGCGGCGATGGCCGCGGATTTCAGCTTCATCTCGCACGCCGCCAAGCGACATTCGCACAAACTTGCGGCCGGTAGCCTTGGCAATCGACATTCCCAAGGACGTCTTGCCAACTCCGGGAGGTCCGACAAAGCAGAGAATCGAGCCTTTGGGATTCTTCACCAGCTGGCGTACTGCGAGAAATTCGAGAATGCGTTCCTTGATTTTCTCCAAGCCATAATGATCTTCGTTGAGGACCTTCTCTGCGCGCGAAATGTTGCGGATTTCTTTGGACCGTTTCTTCCACGGCACTGCCAGCAGCCAGTCGAGATAATTGCGCGAGACCGTCGATTCCGCGGACATCGGCGGCATGGCTTCGAGCTTTTTTAGCTCCTGCACCGCCTTGTCCTTAACTTCTTTCGGCATGCCGGCGTTTTCAATTTTTTTCTTCAGCTCGTCAAATTCACTTTTTTCGCCGCGGCCAAGTTCTTTCTGAATGGCTTTGATTTTTTCATTCAGGTAATACTCTTTTTGCGCCCGCTCCATCTGCCGCTTCACCCGCGACTGGATGGTGCGGTCCATGTTCAGCTTTTCGATTTCCACGTCGAGAACGTCGCCGATACGGGTCAGACGTTCAGCCGGATCGAAGATTTCCAGCAACTCCTGTTTTTCTTCGATCGAAAGTTGCAGGTTCGCCGCAATCGTGTCTGTCAACTTCGCCGGATCTTCCATGCGGACCGCGGCGATCATGGTTTCGTAATTCAGCGACTGGCAGAGCTTCACATACTGCTCGAAGAGCGAGGTGACCCGCTGCATTGCCTGCTCGGTCTGCGTATTGGTTTCGATCGCATACCGGGCCAGGCGGACAGTTGCCTGCATGAAGCCTTCACTGTCGGCGATCTGGAGAACTTTGCCCCGCTCAATGCCTTCGACCAGAACTTTGATATTGCCGTCGGGGAGCTTCAAGCTCTGCACGATGTTGACAACAGTGCCGACCTGATAGATTTCGTTCGACTTCGGCTCGTCGATGCTGGCGTCGTGCTGGGTGGCGAGGAATATCTTTTTATCCGAGGCCAGCGCTTCTTCAAGGGCGCGCACGCTTGACTCGCGGCCCACCACGAACGGCGTCATCATGTAGGGGAAGATGACCACGTCCCGGATGGGCATCATCGGAAGTTTTCTGGTCTCGAATTTTTCCTTGGCAGTAGTCACGAAAAAGAAGCTCCTAGCTATTAGCCTTTAGCTCTTTGCCAAACCCAGTCTACCAAGTCTGCTGGCGCCGCCACGAAAAAGCTAAGAGCTAACAGCTAAAGGCTAAGAGCTGGCTTATCCCGCCTTCTCCATCATAGTAAGCGAAACGTTGCGTTTTTCAACCATTTCCCGGGTGACTTCGAACTCTTTTACTTTCTTCTGGCTAGGCAAATGGTACATAAGATCCAGCATCAGCTCTTCTAATATCATACGCAATCCACGGGCCCCGACCTTCCTGACCATAGCTTGGCGGGCGATCGCGCGAAGAGCATCTTCGCTGAACTTGAGGCGCACATTCTCAAATTCGAATAAACGCTGATACTGCTTCACGATAGCGTTCTTTGGACGCGTAAGGATTTCAATCAGGGCAGCTTCATCGAGCTCTTCCAACACGCCGACGACAGGTAACCGGCCCACGAACTCAGGAATCAGGCCAAACTTGATCAGGTCTTCCGGCTGGACTGCGCTGAGCAGCTCGTAATTCTGCCTACCTTCGACAGTGCCGGTAGTAGGAGTTTGCGGTGGCTGTTCTTCTTCAGCTTTGAAGCCGAGGGCTTTCTTCCCAGCACGCCGGGCAACCACCTTATCCAGCCCCACGAAGGCCCCACCGCAGATGAAAAGTATGTTGGTGGTGTCAACCGGGGTGAATTCCTGGTGTGGGTGCTTGCGCCCACCCTGCGGAGGAACATTGGCGATGGTTCCCTCAAGGATCTTCAGCAAGGCCTGCTGCACGCCTTCGCCGGAGACGTCGCGAGTAATCGAAGGGTTCTCGTCCTTGCGGCCGATCTTATCGACTTCGTCAATGTAGATGATTCCCGTCTGCGCGCGGCCTACGTCGCCGTCTGCCGCCTGTAAGAGCTTAAGAATGATGTTCTCAACGTCCTCGCCGACATATCCAGCTTCGGTCAGCGTGGTCGCATCCACGATCGCGAACGGAACGTCCAGCATGCGCGCGAGCGTCTGTGCCAGCAGAGTCTTGCCCGTCCCAGTAGGCCCGATCAGCATGATGTTGGATTTCGTCAGCTCAATGCCATCGTTGGTACGCTGGCGATTCATGTAAATGCGCTTGTAGTGGTTGTAGACCGCAACCGCCAGCTTCTTCTTGGTTTGCTCCTGGCCGATGACGTACTCGTCGAGGAAAGCCTTGACGTCCTGCGGCTTGGGCAGCTGGTTCGGGGTTGTCGCCGGAGGCGTTGCCGCCCGGTCGTCTTCCAATATCGAGTTGCACACCGCCACGCACTCGTCGCAAATGTAAGCACGAGGGTAATCGCTGGGGGAGGAGATTAGTTTGGCAACCGCATCTTGCGACTTGTGGCAGAACGAGCAGCGAAGAATCTCTTCAGTTCCTGTCCTGTTTTTCACTCCGCACCCCTTGAAGACCGCGACCAGCGGCTGCCCTGCCGCCAATCCGAAGGCCGATCATACAGCCTATCTTGTCTTATAGATGATATCGTCAATGATTCCGTATTCCTTTGCCTGCTGCGCGTTCATGATGAAATCGCGCTCTACGTCCTTCTCTACCTTGTCCAGCTTCTGGCCGCTGTGCTTAGCCAGCAACTGGTTTGTTATCTCGCGCATCCGCAAGATTTCGCGGGCGTGAATATCAATGTCTGTTGCCTGGCCCGACAACCCGCCCATCGAGGGCTGGTGGATTAAAATCCTCGAATTTGGCAGCGCCAGTCGCTTCTTCGGCTCCCCCGCCGACAGCAACAAAGCTGCCATGCTCGCCGCCTGTCCGATGCAAATTGTAGTCACATCGTTCTTCACATACTGCATAGTGTCGTAAATTGCCATACCGGCGGTAATCGACCCACCGGGAGAATTTACATAGAGCTGGATGTCCTTCTCCGGGTCTTCCTGGGCCAGGAACAGCATTTGGGCGATGACCAGGTTGGCAATATTGTCGTCAATCGGCGTGCCGATAAAAATAATGTTGTCGCGCAGCAGCCGCGAGTAAATGTCATAAGCCCGTTCACCCCGCCCGGTCTGCTCAATGACCATCGGAACCAGCATCATGTGCTCCTTTCTGTCTTGCATGTGCCCTTTTGCCACACTCGTGCCCGGGTGCTCCGGAAGTTGTTAGGGGATTAAAGCGTTCCGTTTATGCGGACTGACGATACAGAAAATCGAGGGCTTTCTCGTTGCGGATTCTATTCCGGATTCTATCCAGCGCTCCATCACGTGTCAAACGTGCGCGGATGGCGTCCGGCGCCTGATTTGTCTGCTTCGCCAGTGCTTCAATCTCGCGATCGATTTCTTCGTCGCCAACCGCAATGCTCTCCTCGTCAGCGATCTTTTCCAGCAACAAACTTGCCTTCACTTCCTGCACAGCCTGATCACGCTGTCCCGCTCTTAGCCGTGCGAAGTCCAGTTTTTTCATGTCTTCGGACTTCATACCTTGCGAAGCCAGAGCGCGCAGCCCCCGGTCCAGCCGAACATCAATCTGCCGGTCGACCAGAGCCTCGGGTATTTCAAATTCATTGCGCCGAACCAGTTCGCCGAGCAATTTGTCTTTGGCTTCCCGTTCAGCCTCGCGAAGCCGTTCTTGCTCCATGCCTTCGCGGATCTTTTGCCGGACTTCATCCAGCGTCTTGAACTCCCCTAACTCCTTGGCAAAGTCGTCGTTCAACTCCGGCAGGCTCTTCTGCTTTATGGCAATGATCTTCACCTTGTACGCAAAAGTCTTGCCGCGAAGCCGCTCGTCTGAAAAATCTTCGGGATAGCGAACGTCGAAACTACGCTCGTCTCCAGGATTTGCGCCGCGCAGGTTCTCAGTGAACTCCGGCATGGTATTCTTGCCGCCGATTTCGACCAGGACTTCATCCATGTGAACGGGTTTCATTCCCGGCTCGTCGGGGTTGGGAACTCCGTCCAGCGACGCTTGAGCGTAATCACCGTCGGCAATGCTTCGGTCTTCAACCGGAGAGAACGTTGCCTTCTGCTCCTGTAGAGCTTTCAACGCGTCTTCCACTTCCTGGTCAGTCACCGAAACCGCCGGGTGCTCAGCCCGGAGTTCCTTGTAGCCTTCGACTTTGATCTCGGGCATGACTTCGAAACTGGCCTTGAAACGCATCGGTTCGCCTTGGTGGGCATGCAGATCGGTCACCCGAGGCTGCGAGATCGGAATCAGTCCGAGGCGCTCGGTTTCCTTGCGGAAGTACTTGGGCACAAGCGCATCCATTACATCGTTCTGAATGTCTTGGGCAAAGCGCTGGCGAATAATGGACGCAGGAGCATGACCACTTCTAAATCCCGGAATGCGGGCGACCTTCTGATATTTCTGGATCAGGGTGTCGGTTTCGCGCGAGATATCCTCGACCGGTATCTCGATCTCAAGCTCGCGTTTAGTGCTGGCTGCGGTTTCGGTTGGGCTCACGGTTTCCTTCAGTTCGCAGGTTGAAGTTTAGCAAAAGCTGTCGTGTGTCGTTCGTCGCAAGTCGTGCGCCAGAGCCGATCACGGCTGCCACAACCAGAGCGGACGCCGGACTTAAAGTTTTGCGACTCTGGCGTACGACGCAAGACGTGCGACGTACGACGTATTTTATTGAAATCTAGCCTACGACCAACGACGTACGACGCCTTTTCCTATTCCACTGGTGCGTAATATCCGTTGCGGCTTCGCACCTTCAATCCTTTGTGCAAAGCCGTAATAGCGATGCTGCGGTATCGGCCATCATGAGCAAAATTCTCAGGACGATACGAAAGTTCGTACTGGCTGCGCAAATCATCCTGTATTTGCGCGAATGCGTTTGCAACTTCCGAAAGCTGAAAAGGCTCGAATGCCCGTCCGCCAGTGGCCTCTGCGATCCGCCGCAGTACTTTGTCGCCGCCGCCTCCGCTGGGAAAATTTGTGCTGATCGTATAAACAATCGTGTTGGCCCGCAGCGCCATCTCGATAGCTTCATCGCGAGTCACGTGGCTGCTGTTGTCATCGCCATCGCTCAACAGAATGATCGCCCGGCGCACCGAACTGGCTTGCGGCGACTTCAGCAGCTTGTCACGGCAGGCGTAAAAAAGCGCGTCGTACATGGCGGTACCGCCCCCGGGACGCATCGCCCGCACTCCTCGTGCAAGTAACTCCGTCTTGTCCGTGAAGTCCTGCGTGAGCTCAGGAGCAACGTCGAAGCCTATGACGAAAGCCCGGTCGTATTTCGGGCGAATAGTCTGGTTCAGAAATTCGATTGCCGACTCCTGCTCGAATTTGAAACGGTCCCTAATCGAATTGCTGGCGTCAACCAGGAGACCAACCTGCAAGGGCAGATCAGTTTCGCGGCGAAAGCTGCGGACATTCACAACCGGCTGCTGATCATCGAGCACCGCAAAGTCTTTACGTGTGAGATCTTTCACATAATGGTTGTGTTTGTCGGTCACCGTAAAGACGACGCTGACCTCATTGACCGGCACGCGAATGGTTGTGCCGCCCTGGTCGATGATGTCGGAGCTTCCAGCGTCCACTGACTTCGACCCTGAGTCTGAGTTGCCGGTGGGGGCGCTCGTAGACGTGCTTGCCTCGGAATCAGGCGGCGAGGGCTTTGATTGCAGAGTTGCCGCGGGAGCCTGTGCCTGTGAAGGCCGAGGCGATGCCTTGGGCTGATTCACCGCTGAAGGTGCCGTCGGCAGTTCGTCTGCGCTCTGCGTCCACGAGGTTACTGCGCAAGTGATCAGCAGCGGCAGCCAGACAATACGGAAAAAGTGAAGCAATTTCACTGAGGTCATTATATCTGCAACTCGACCGGTGAACTTACCCCAGAAGGCGCAAAAACTCGCTGAGCTGTTCCGGAAGCGGAACCGAGAACTTCATCGGCGCGCCGTCGCGTGGATGAGCAAATTGCAGCTCGGCCGCGTGCAGAAAATTGCGGTTGAGCGAGAGGGGCTTGTCAGATTTGCCAGGAATTTCGCGCGGTGCACCATAAAGGCTGTCGCCCACTACTGGATGTCCCAACGATGCCACGTGGACCCGGATCTGATGCGTGCGCCCGGTCTCGATTTTCACTTCCATTAAGGCGAACTTCCCGTAGGGTGAATCGATACGACTCTGGACTTCATAATGCGTGATCGCCTCGCGGCCACCGCTGCGGCGCGTAGTCATGCGAATGCGACGAACAGCGTCACGGCTAATGGAGCTGGCGATGGTTCCGCGATCCTTCTTCAACCAGCCGTGAACCAGGGCAATATAAGTTTTTTTCACTCGGCGTCCGGAAAACTCGGCCGCCAGCTTACGATGCGCACTGTCGTTCTTTGCCACTACGATCAGCCCGCTGGTTTCTTTATCCAGGCGATGCACGATTCCCGGCCGCAACTCGCCTCCAACATTCGAAAGCGCGCCAAAGCGGTGCATCAGCGCATTTACCAGGGTCCCGCGATTGCGATCGCTTTCGGTCGCGCCTGCGCCCGCATGGACCATCATTCCGGCGGGCTTGTTGATGACGGCGAGGTCATCATCTTCGTAAACGATTTCGAGCGGGATGTCCTCAGGGATGGCGCGCAGTGGGGGCCGTTCCACTTCGCCGACAATCTCGATCTGTTCGTTTCCGCGCAGTTTCAGAGAGGCCTTGACGGCGTTTCCGTTTACTAGAACTTTTTCTTGCGCAATAAGTTCCTGGATGCGTGCACGGCTGAGATCCGGAAGCTGCGAAACCAGAAATTGGTCAAGACGTTTGCCGACGTGTTCGGCAGTAATGGTGATTGACGTTTTAGTGAGCGACACGGATGTTCCTTCGTGCCCGGCAACACAAATAAACCACGAAGGACACTAAGGTACACGAAGGAAGACGACGGTTGCGAATGGAGAGTCGAGTTACTGGGGCGCCCGAATTAGCGGGCGTGTGCGGATGCGATCTGAACTTTCGGCGCGGGCCGCAAATACCAGATGATCCCTCCGGTGAGGACAAGAGCAATCGCAATCAGCTGAGTCCCAGTCAGCAATCCGCCAAAATATGGGCCTCCGCGGCCGGGATCGCCGCGCAGGAACTCAAGCAGGAAGCGTGCAAACCCGTACAGAAACAAGTAAGCCCCGAAGATTTGCCCGTCGAATTTCTTGCGCGACAACATCCAGGTAAGCGTTGCAAAAATAATCAATTCTGCCGCGGACTCAAACAACTGTGTCGGCTCCAACGCCTGGCCCAGAGGCGTGCCGACATACTGCGCCGCCAGCGGGTTGGTGAAAGTCACGCCCCAGAAATGGGTGGTCGGTTTCCCGAAGCAGCAACCCGCCGCGAAGCAGCCAAGTCGCCCGATGGCGTGGCCCATGGCGAGTCCGGGTGAGAACGCGTCACAAGTAGCCAGCGCTGGCATATGGTGCCGGCGAAGGAACCACGCAGCCACCACAAAGGCCGCAATCAGCCCGCCTGAAAAGACGCCACCCGCCTGCAGCGTCGAGAGACTGAAGATCTCGCGCGGGTGCTCCATGTATGTATGCCAGTCAACCAGTATGTAAAGAATCTTCGCGCCGAGAATGCCCGCGAGCACGACCGCAATGCCGAAATCCCATGCGTTCTCAGCCTTGATTCCTTGCTTCTCAGAATTTCGGACGCTGATCCAAAGCCCAACCAGCACACCCAGGGCTACCAGCACGCCATAAGTGGGAATGCCAAAACTGCCGATGTGAAAGAGTCTGGGAAACACGCGTCTAGTGTATTAGATGCAGGAAGAGATGAAAAATCGGACGATTGACGGCTAGTGGGCCGGTTTGAATTCCCTGTTGACGGCTCCGCCTCGCGATGCGTTTCGTGCCAACGTGATAGTCTAGCGGCCCGCAGCGCTATCACCGCTTCGGAGGGTTGAATGGACGTCCATGCTGCTCAACGCCAAGTGCGATCTGTCTATATTGGCGGCTTCTGGGGACAGCTTGTCTCGTCAGTAATTTGGTTGGTGTCCGCGGCACTAGGCACATGGGTAACTCCGAAAGCATCTATTCTCGCCGTCGTCATCGGGGGATTTTTCATCTTTCCGCTCACGCAGATGCTGCTACGTTTGTCCGGCCGCCCCGCCTCCGTGAGCACAGAGAATCCGTTCCATTTCCTCGGGATGCAGGTCGCGTTTGTGCTGCCGTTTTCGATGTTGCTTCTTGTGCCCGTAGGTTATTACCGCTTGAACTGGTTTTTCCCAGCCCTGATGGTCCTTCTGGGCGCCCACTATTTGCCTTTTGCTACCCTTTACGGAATGCGCATATTCCTGTTCCTCGCGGGACTTCTGATCGCTATGGGCGTCGTTATCGCACTATATTTTGCGGAAACATTCAGCCTTGGCGCATGGGTCACCGGACTGGCCCTGTTCGCCTTCGCGTGGATTGGGCGCTCCATTGTGACCGGCGAAGCAGATGACCCGATCACCCCCCGATCGTCCGTTGCATCTCGCGAAACCTGACGCCGGACGCCTCCGGCAAGCCAGAGGGGCACACGCTCGCTGAGTTCTTCACGATTTTGCGTACCGGCGTGGATAATGGACCAGCTGCACCCCAACTGTACTGGAGCGCCTGACAGCAGTTGTACGCCCTTTCCGTTTGACGGCAGCAAATTGCTGATCATGCGCTGGCCGGCATTCCGTCACATGAGCGACCGCCAGATTACAGCAATCTACGAATACCTCTCGGCGGTTCCGTGCATTCAGGGCGCCGACCCGAACGAAACTCCAAACCGCTGCCAGTAGACTGTGTTGGACTTACGTGAGCCGCCCCGCCGGGCGGCTTTTCTATTCTCGGGTAGTTGACATATTCTCTGGTCCGCTGATAGTCAATTGTTCAAATCGGCAATTACGCTCAGAACCCAGTCAATGAGGCCTACGTCGCTGGATCTCAGTCCTGCGCGGCAGTGGAAAGCCACCAGCCCTTCCCAGCGCACCAACACGTTTCATCTACCTGAGCGTTTCGCCTCAGTGACCGCACATTCATGAAATCACCACGCGCAAACGCCGCAGACAACTTTGTAGCCGTCTCGTCATCGCGAGCGCCAATGCAGGGCATGAATGCTGCCGGGCAGACGAACCGGGCACTGAATATATCCCCGGAGAGGCGGGTCACCAGCAACATGCCTCCAGGCGCCGGCCTACCACCAATATCCGCAGGTGTGAGTGGAAAGAGTAGTCGGCCGCCGGGACGCAACGCATCCAGCCACAGTTCGAGCGGAGCCGTGGCACCGGCGTTCACATACAGAATGTCGCAGGAAGGTAAGGGGCCAACTGCCCCTGACCTCTCGTAGACCGACACGTTCGTCATCTCGGCAAGATTGATCGTCGCTCTGTGTGCGAGATCCTGCTCGATCTCGTATGCGGAAATGGTTCCGCTTGGACCTACAAGTTTCGCGAGTATTGCGGTGTAATAGCCTGTTCCAGCGCCGAGGTGGACAGCGGCCTCGCCCTCCTTTGGGTTCAAGGCAGAGAGGCAAAAAACATGTAAGATCGGCTGCCCGTTATTGATTTGGCGGTCGCAAGACAAGGCAACGGTGATGTCTTGGTATAAGAAAGCTGCATCGTCGGACGGTGTCGTTATGTATCCCAGTGGCGTGAACACTTTCCAGGGACCGGGTCCGACAAACCGCTCGCGAGGGGTCGATTTCAGTGCAGCTTTGAGATTGTTCCCGGCCCCTATTCTTGCATTCGCAGTAATCAGATCCGCGAAAAACTCTCTAAACTCCTCCAATCGATCCACGTCACTCTCCTCGCATCGCCGCTCGGCTGGTAATCGCTGCACTGGATAACCGCCAATGCCAGGATAATTGCGGCGATTGTTGACGTAAACAGGCGTGGGTGTTGAAAAAGTCACTGAGATTAGCAGGTGAGATTTAGCGAAAGCGTGTTAACACCTCAACATGCTTTGCTGGATTTTCATTTTCGGAGGACTGCTGATCATGATGGGGCAACACGACCGCTCCGAAGCGTTGTTCTACTACTTCCGTCTGGAAGATCAAGTTCCTGAAAACCATCTGCTACGGCTGATCGACCGGCACATCAGCTTCGAGTTTGTGCGGCTGCAACTGAAAGACAGCTACAGCGAAACCGGACGGCCGTCGGTCGATCCCGAACTTCTGCTGCGCATTTTGCTGATTGGGTATCTGTACGGCATCACCAGTGAGCGCAAGCTGGTCGAGGAACTGCGCATGCACCTGGCATGGCGCTGGTTTACGGGCTTGGGTTTCGATCAGGAAATCCCGCATCACTCCACGTTTTCAAAAAACCGGCACGGGCGGTTTCAGGAATCGAAGTTGTTTGAGCAGTTGTTCGAACAGATCGTGCGGCAGTGTATGGAAGTGGGACTGGTGCAAGGGACGCATTTATCAGTGGACGGCAGCTTCATCGAAGCGAATGCAGCCAAAGAGAGCCGAATTCCACGCGAGCAGTTAGCGGAAGCAGCTCAGGTCCATCACACCGTGCGCCAGTATCTTAAGGAAGTGGAAGAGCAGAATTCGGTGGAGGAGTCGGTGAATGAACAGGATCAGGTTTCGACCACCGATCCCGATTCTACCTACGCCACCAAGGGCGGCACACCGGCGCGGCTGGGATACTACGACAACTATCTGGTGGACAATCACAGTTGTGTGATCGTGGGCGTGCAAGCTACGGCGGCACGCATGAGTCAGGAGACGGTAGCTGCGCAGGATATGCTGACCCGTTTCACAGAGTGGCAAGGACGAGAGCCCGAATCGGTGGCGGCCGACACAACCTACGGGAACGGCGAGTTCTTGCAATGGCTAGCCGATCGGAGCATCACTCCCTACATGCGGACCCGTGACAGTATCCACCGAAAGAGGAGCCCATTCTTCGGTCCCGAGCGTTTCACGTACGAACCGGAACACAATCGCTACATCTGTCCTGCTGGCCAGTTCCTCAATTACGGTGGCCGAGTTTATCGCAATCGAGCCTTCAACTACATCGGGACACGCAAAAAATGTGGCCCATGCTCGCTCCGACCACAATGCACCAGCGCTGCCTTCCGGGGCCTTATCATCCACCAGAACGAACCAGCCCGACAACGTGCGCGGGAGTTGGTTAACACGCCGGAGTTCGCCAAAGCACAGCGGCAAAGGAAAAAGGTGGAAGCCTTGTTCGCAGAACTGAAGAATCAGATCGGATTGCGGCGCTTGCGTCTGCGGAGACTCAGGTTCGTGCGCGAGCAGTTCTTCCTCGCAGCGGTTGCTCAGAACATCAAGCGATTAGTACGGTTCCTCAGTCAGCCGATAACACCGGTTCTACCGACTACCACTTAGCCGAACCGAGACTAGAAAACCGGCGACGGCATACTCGCAGATGAAAAAGGGGTCTTGTTGAGGGACTTTTTCAACACCCACG
>Ga0075425_100003400_pt1 | contig 16177 bp, 14 predicted proteins | sample SoiMethybrSBSTD4_FD_75300 | JGI IMG/M metagenome (GOLD analysis project Ga0075425, IMG submission 75300) | Bulk soil microbial communities from a Populus tree surrounding site in Tennessee, USA - Soil MetaG P. TD hybrid SBSTD4 | ecosystem: Environmental > Terrestrial > Soil > Tree plantation... | reverse complement strand
CAAGGCGCTGCCATCTTCTAACTCAGTAATAGTTTCCCCAACGCAAACATCTTCAAAACCTGCAAGGCCCACAATGTGACCCTCCAAAGCTTCCTGGATTTGAACTTTCTCCAGGCCCTTGTACTCGAAGAGAGCGGTGATGTTCCCTCGTAGACGAAGCCCATTCTGGCAAAGACGAAACACCGGCCTTCCTACATGAATGCTACCGCTAACCACGCGTCCGTAAGCAATCCTACCTAGGTAGTCACTATGACCTAAATTGGCAACCAAGAATTGGAAGTAGTTTTTAACTGAGGGATAAGGGGGAGGAATGTGTTGAATGATTGCCTCAAAGAGAGGCTCCATATCAGTAGAGGAGTGATCCAATTCTCTTTTGGCAAATCCCACTTTGGCACTTGTATATACAAGAGGAAAATCTAGCTGTTCATCAGTTACGTTAAGTTCCAAAAACAACTCGAAAACCATATCCAACACTTTATGGGGACGTGCATTTTCTCGGTCAATTTTGTTTATGACGACAATGGGCTGCAGGTTGTGGGCAAGCGCCTTATGAAGCACGAACTTTGTCTGGGCCTGCGGGCCATCATAGGCATCCACTACTAGCAGGACGCCGTCTACTGTTTGCATGACGCGCTCTACCTCTCCACCGAAGTCAGCGTGCCCAGGAGTATCCACGATGTTAATGAGGAAATTTTTCCAACGCAAGGCAGCGTTTTTAGAACAAATCGTGATCCCTTTCTCTCTTTCAATTTCCATGGAGTCCATAACCCGTTCGCCCATTCTTTGGTTAGGACGAAAGGTACCTGACTGGAGAAGAAGCTGGTCCACCAAAGTAGTCTTACCATGATCGACATGGGCAATAATCGCAACGTTCCGGATGTCTTCCATATGCACCTACAGCAACGCCGCCCACTGTGGACCTGGGAGGTCAAACTGTCAACGAAAGAGACAAAAGTACCAACCGGATCCCAATCTATTCTAGGGATTCGATTGTATGCAACCCAGTTTCTATTCCGTATATAAACTCCTTCCAATAAGCGTCAGGTTTCCTGTCTTTTTTTACCTTCTCCAAGGAAACGAGTTGATGGCCTTGCTGGGTGCCCTCGCTAAGCTGGTGTCGTCCGAATTTACTCTACTGATAGAGTGCTATAAGACCGATCTTTCCTTCCTATGAAGGGAGCTGGCATGGAAATCCGAACTTGCGAGGAACCTCCTTCCACTACTAATAGGAAGGGGAGCGGAATTACCTGCGATGATAGTCTATAATAGGGAGGCACATTCTGGTGGAACGGTCCTTGAAGGTGAGAAGATTGAGAAAATCCGGCTGCAGCTCCACCCTTCTCCAGGATATGTCGCCGCTGCCGAGAGGCGGGATAAGGGCTCTTTCACTACTCTGGTTAGCGCGGCTTCCCCTCCAGTAAGTAGAGTAGCAGATGGTTCGTCCAGAAGAATCTTCCCCCTAAATAGGACCAGAGACAATACCGCTATTCCATTTATCCTAACTATCTATGCTGCCTTGCTCATGAGAGGACTCGAACCTCCAAGGGTTTCCCCATACGGTCCTGAACCGTACGCGTCTGCCATTCCGCCACATGAGCAACGCAATCAACTCCGATGACCCTTGTTGTTCCCTGGCATTATTGTAGAGAGATCCGCCTGAGACTCTATCCAATTTTTAGAGAGACAAAGCCCGCAGGGGTTCTCCTAAATAAACAATTTGACGGCAAGAAATTTCTGGAATTTCTCTGAAATTTTACTGGAAAAACCTCAGCAGAGGATCCCCCATTGGAAGGGGCTTTGTCATTTTTCTTCCTCTTGAAAAAGAAAGGGCACAATGGCGGTTGGGGGGACGGAACGGCCGATAAGTTTTAGAGGCACTCGATGCAGAAATCTTCTAAAAGGATACGCTAGACTAGACGGTGGAACTCAAAACAGCTCGGATATGCCTGGCTTAACGTTGAGAGTGGGACGGGGAAAGAAAGTCGAAATGGATTTCTGAGAATTTCAAAGTTTGTGTTACGTGTAGACGACACCTCAGGATTTTCTAGATTTCTCGCGGTGCATTCCGAGGGCCTGACTGTGAGGTGGAGTAGATCCAAACCAGGTAAAACTTGTCCGCAATCCACTAACCACTGAATTCTATGGGAACAGCTTCCTGGTTGAAGTCATCGCCCTCCATGAGATAGTGGAATACCTCCGGGAGGAATTAACAATGACTCACAACTCACAACCGACCAAAGATCTCTGTATTCTGGTCAGTGCAGTCTCAGGGGAGAGATTTTTGCACAGTGGTCTCCTCACCGTATCCGCCCTAGAGAAGACTTTTCTGGTGCGTTGCGCTGTCTTTCTTGTGTATGCTCCCGCAGGAAAAGGGTACTTAGTTTGGCTCCAACCCCTTAGGGATGGATGTCCGCTTCTTGTGGGAGGTGCCTCCCTGTTCAGTTTTGTTATTTTTGATTTGATTAGATGGAAGGGGAAGGAGATTCGATCAGGACTAAAAATGCATAAGACAATCCCCGGTAGCGTAGCCCTTAAAGAATTACGTCAGTCTGGTGGATTTCTTCCTCCTTCTCCAAGGGCACGGCTTCGGATTTTTGGCAAAAGATTCTCTCCGATACCTCAATTCTCAGCTTAGCAACGATCTGCATAAAATAGTCGCTGGTATGGCCACTCCTTGCTGCCTGTTGACCCCAAAGGGAAGGATGAGCAGCTTCCTTGGTCTGGGTGTTTAACAGGAGTAGTCATGGAATGTGGATGCTGACCAGCGCGGTACGGTCTTCTCTCAAGGCACGGCTTGAGCGCTACATTGTATCAGATGATGTACAGATCTCGGATATCTCCGATACTGGCATGCTCTTTCACGTTTTTGGAAAAGCTATCCCTCATGCTTGTCGCGGGTGGAGTGATATTTCGGCTTCTCGTCTAGGTCTCCCTGGTATCGATCGATACATGGGCTCCTTTAACCCAGGTGGATATCTTCCCCACCGAAGACTCACGCAAGCAGGGATTCTAGAAGCTACAACAGAACTTTTCGAGCCGTTCCGCATTGCACAAGGAAACCAGTATGGGGAAGTGAAATTTCTGAAAAAACGCTTCCTGCAGAGGCAGGCCTCGACCGGATTGCAATAGATTTTGCTAAAGGATGTTATGTAGGACAGGAAGTAGTCTCTCGAATCCGCAATATAGGGCGTGTCAATCAGCTTCTCGTAGGTTTTATCTCTGAAGGTTTTGGAGCCGTTTTACCTCCTGACTCGAAAATACTTGATCCGAATTCCGACCAATGCGTGGGCGCCTTGACTTCCGCCGCTTTTCATTTCGAGTTAGGCAAAGTGGTAGCACTGGGCTATCTGCAAAGTAGGGTCGCTCTTTCCGATAAAATAGACTTTTTTCTTGCCTCTCATTCGAGATGTATGCAGAAGGTGCCTGTAAGGAGGCGACAGCTTCCCTTCCATATAGGCCACCTAGCCGAAACAATAGTGGTTCGCTGACTTACATTTATTTTCTTAGATGCTCCCTTATCTTATTCTACCGTCGCTGTCTCTCTACTGGTCGTTTTCCCAAAAGGGACGAGACATTTTTCTGCTTTTTATTGTACCATGGGCGGGTCCAGTGTGAGAGGTTACCAGTTGTGGGGGATCCTGTTGTTTGGAAAGGTATATTATTGATTCCAGACGCTTTTTATTTTTGGGTAGGTACCGAAGTGGCTAAACGGGGCGGACTGTAAATCCGCTGGCTTCTTACGCCTTCGCTGGTTCGAATCCGGCCCTGCCCATGAAAAAACTCTGATGCTCGGGGAGGGACTCGAACCCACACGGATTACTATTCCACCAGATCCTAAGTCTGGCGCGTCTGCCAATTCCGCCACCCGAGCAAAAGCGACCGGAAAGCCCAGTCTGCTAGGCATCATAGAGCCAGTTGCAGACCCTTTGGCCTTTACATTTCCGTGTCAAACCAAATTCTTCATGCAAAACCTCTCCCAGAGAAGAATGTACTTCACCAAGTCCTAATTCGTAACGAACCAAGAGCAGTCACCGCTTCTTCTTCTCGAAGAAGAAGCGGTCACCTTGGACATCTGCAATCAGGTTATCACCCTCACAAATTTTCCCATCCAAAATCTCGAGGCTTAATGGGTCAAGTAGCTTGTGTTGGATGACACGCTTAAGAGGTCTTGCTCCATAGAGGGGATCGTAGCCTTCATGAGCGAGAAAAGCGCGCCCAGTCGGGGTTAAATCTAAAGAAATTTTCTGCTGCGTCATTCTCTTGGAGAGAGAAGCAATTTGAATGTCTACAATTCTCTCGATGTCAGCGTTGGAAAGTCGATTAAAGATGATGACTTCATCCACTCGATTAAGGAATTCTGGACGGAAATATTTAAATAAAGCTTCCATAATGTAGCGGTTGCGTTCTTCTTCTTGTAGATCGCCCATGATAAACTGACTGCCGATGTTGCTTGTCATAATAATGACGGCGTTTTTAAAATCCACAGTGTGGCCTTGTCCATCCGTAATGCGACCGTCGTCCAGTACCTGGAGGAGGACGCTGAATACATCATGATGGGCCTTCTCAATTTCATCAAAGAGAATGACGGAGTACGGTCTTCGACGCACAGCCTCACTAAGCTGTCCACCTTCTTCATATCCAACATATCCTGGTGGGGCACCAATAAGACGAGAAACACTGTGCTTTTCCGTATACTCTGTCATATCTAGACGAACCATTGTGTTTTCATCGTCAAATAAAAGCTCAGCAAGAGCTTTGCTAAGCTCGGTCTTTCCAACTCCGGTTGGTCCAAGGAAAAGTAGAGAGCCAACAGGTCGCTTTTCATCTTGTAAGCCTGCCCGTGCGCGCCGAATGGCATTGGAAACTGCAGCAATGGCCTTCTTTTGCCCAACAATCCGTTGTGTAAGACGTTCTTCTATTTTAAGGAGTTTTTGCTTTTCAGTTTCCTGCAATCTGGAAATCGGAATACCTGTCCAAGCAGCAACAATTTCTGCAATATTGCCATCGGTGACTTCCTCCTTAAGAAGAGTGGGAGAAGAACCTTGCTTCTTGGTCAGCTTTTCGAGTTGACATCGTAGTTTTGGGAGGAGGCCATACTGGATCTCACTAGCACGCTCAAGGTTATTCTGACGTTGTCTAACTTCAAGCTCCCCACGAAGCTTGTCGATTTCTTCGGCCAATCCCTGAGCCTTCCTTATTTCTTCTTTCTCCTTTTTCCAACGGGACTTCAGCTGGAATGCTATATCGTTTTTTTTAGAAAGTTCCCCTTCAAGCTTCGAAAGGCGTTCCTGACTAGCAATGTCCGTTTCTTTCTTCAAAGCTTGCTGCTCCATCTCCATCTGCATAATTTCCCGTTCGACTTGATCAATTTCAGTAGGCATGGAATCCAGCTCAATTTTGAGACGGGAAGCTGCTTCGTCGACAAGATCAACTGCTTTATCTGGGAGAAAACGGTCTGAGATGTAACGATGGGCAAGCACAGCGGCCGCAATCAAAGCTGCATCCTGGATACGTACACCATGATGGACCTCATACTTTTCCTTCAGTCCCCGAAGAATAGCCACGGTATCCTCCACACTGGGTTCATCAACCATAATTGGCTGGAATCTCCTTTCCAAAGCAGCATCCTTTTCAATGTATCTTCGATATTCGTTCAAAGTCGTGGCGCCAATAGTATGGAGTTCTCCACGAGCCAGTTGAGGCTTAAGAAGATTAGAAGCATCCACAGTACCTTCAGTAGCGCCCGCTCCAACGATGGTATGGAGCTCGTCAATAAAGAGAATCATTCCTCCTTCCCTAGAAGTTACTTCTTTCAGAAAGGCTTTTAGGCGATCCTCAAATTCTCCACGAAACTTAGCACCAGCGATCATAGATCCCAAATCCAATGCGATGATTTTTTTGTTCTTAAGCGCTTCTGGAACATCTCCACTAGCGATACGCCGTGCTAAACCTTCCACGATAGCGGTCTTCCCTACACCAGGTTCTCCAATGAGAACTGGGTTGTTCTTCGTACGGCGGGAAAGTACCTGCATGGTACGGCGAATTTCCTCGTCCCGTCCAATGACGGGGTCGACTCTACCACGACTAGCAAGCGCAGTAAGGTCTCGCCCATACTTTTCTAGGGTCTGATATTTATCCTCTGGGTTTCGATCCATAACTCTCTGAGAGCCACGCGTACTTGCTAGCGCCTCCATTAGCCTCTGGCGATCTATACCTACTGTTTTCAGCAAGTTCCCACCCTGTGATTTATCATTAACCAGCGCGAGCATGAAGTGCTCAGCACTTAGGAACGTATCCTGAAGCTTTTCCATTTCCTCCTCAGCAGCTTGCATGACTTGTCGCAACTGGTCGCCCATATATGGGCCCATTCCACCGTGAACTCCTGGCAGGGCTTTAAGCTTGCTCTCCAACCGTTGCTCAAGGTTACTGGGATAAACACCCAATTTTTCTAGAAGAAGAGTAGCAACCCCGTCTTTTTGTCTTAAGAGACTAAGAAGAAGGTGTTCTGGAGTAAGCTGCTGGTGGGCAAGCTGAGAGGCAATGCTGAGAGCGCCGTTAAAGGCCTCTTGCATTTTAATGGTGCATCTGTCCAGGAACATAGCGGCTATGATGAGAATGAGAGACAGCTTTCATGGTAACATGTGTGCTACTTAAGTCTAATTTTCATGCGTAAGAAAGTGGGAACATCAATATCTTCACCCCACACTGTGATAGGCCCAGTTTTCTCAAACCTTCCACGGGTTGATAAGTTAAATGGGAAGCGTTTCCATTCTGACTTCGTTGAATGTTTGTCTGCCTTCTCACTCGGCCGGAATTCTGGTGCACCGGCTTCGGAAGAGGAAAGTGCCTGCGTTTGTGTAGAGGAAGTAGAAGAAAATTTTCCTTCATAGTGAATATCCCTTGAGGCAGTGGTTAGGGTAGCACAGCTTAATAAAGCATCTGCCTCCTGAGACATAAGGGGAGGAACTGATACTGCAGCAGCAATAGGATCAGATGGCATACCATCTGGTAGAGGCACGGAACGAGCGCTATGGCACGTTCCCAACAGGGACACTGTAACAGGAACGGTGGATAAGCCAGCGGCCTGTATTCCTAGCAAAATACGGGCGGAATCGCTGCAGGATTTTGAGACTTCTTGAAGAATGGTTTGCACTTCAGAGAGTAAAAGGTTGGAAGGACCATCGATGTAAACTAAAAGACGCTCTGCATTGGCAAGGAGGCGCCCGCGATCCATAAACGGATTTTCCAGGGCGCGGCGAATGGCATTATGAGCCCGGTTGCCTCCATCAGCTGTTCCAAAACCAAAAAGGGAGGCGCCACCTTCATCATTTGGACGAAGAACAACTGCAAGGTCTCCTATGGTAGTTTGCATAGGACCTGTACCGAAAATGAGCTTCGCAATTGTGGTGCAGGCCTGTAAAAGAAAGTCCATGGATTTGGAGAATGTTTCCACAATATTTGCTCTCAGCTGTACAATCTCCGACATACGGTTATTCTCAAAAACTAAAACTGCGTCGGTAGAAGAGCGGATTTTTTCGAGGGCATCTGTTGCTTGTTGCGTGCGCCTTACGCCTTCAAAACTAAATGGTAAGGTAAGAACTGCTACAGTAAGTGCTCCGTAGGTACGTACTGTCTCCAACAAAACCGGTACCACACCTGAACCGGTTCCTCCTCCCAATCCAGCGCATACGATAACCATGCTTGTGCTCTCTCCAACGGCCTGAATAGAATCCCTCGACTCTAGAGCCGCTTCTCTCCCTAATTCAGGATTACTGCCAGTTCCCAAACCATGAGTAGTCCTCGTGCCGATAGGGATTTTAGAATCTGCCATTGAGTAAGCTAATGATTGAAAATCGGTGTTGACCGCAACGGTTTCCCACCGAGTGGCACGCTCAGTAGTAAAGCGATCTACAAGATTGACGCCGGTATTCCCTACTCCCACAATTTTCACTCTTATTCCTTCTCCACTACACGATTTCGAAGCTTTCTGAATCTCCAGCATGCAACGAAAATTATGCCTAACATGAAGAACTCGGCAAGCCCTTAAAAAGGGAGCATCTGATCCTCCCAAGAGGATAGAATTTCATTGGCAATTACCTGGCACCTAATAGGACAGTGTTCGTCTTCTTCCCAAAAGCATTCCCACTCTACGGCCAATCTTTTGAAGCAAAGTAGGTTGCGGAAGGTTAGTTTGGATGGTATGGACGTACTTAAGTAGGCCAATGACCGTCGAAAGTCGCGGGTTCTCAAAAGCAGAGGAATGATCCGCTGCCGTATTAGCATAGGCAAGGTGGACAGGTATTCCAAAAACTTCTTCGGCAAGACTCTTGATCCCTTGTAGCAGGCTACAGCCTCCGCTGAGAACAACACCCGCACCAAGCATATGAAGGGAGCATTCATTCTGCACTCGCTTTTTAAGAATTTCAAAGAGTTCTCTAACACGGACATGGATAATGGTGTTTAATACATGCCTTTCTACCTCACATCCAGGGAACCCAGAGCTACCTTTCAGGAGTACGGTATCCCCAGGAGTGACAGTTTCTAAGGAGGTAGAACCCATCTCCACCTTGAGTTTTTCCGCCTTTTGAACTGGAATATGGAGCCCCATGGAAATATCACCAGTAATGTGGTTGCCGCCAATAGCTAGCACCCCACTATGGCAGACAACACCGTTAATATAAACAATATAGTCCGTCACGCCTCCACCTATGTCTACAACAAGGGCTCCTAATTCTTTCTGCTGAGGATCTAAAACAGTTTGGGCAGATGCTAAGGCGCTTAGGACAATATTCTCTACTTCAACGGCAGCTTCGCGAATGCACCGGACGGTGTTTTGCAAACGAGTGGTAACTCCATGAACAACATGGAAATCGGCTTCTAGACACGTTCCGACCATACCAACAGGATCAAGAATGCCATCTTTCCCGTCTACATAGTAGCGTTGGATGATTGCATGAAGGCAATCATGTTGTGGAGGAAGATGTATTTCCCTGGCATTTACCTCTACGTCATGAAGGTCTTCTAAATCGATTTCTGCCTTACCTTCTGGTATCCTGATGGCTCCACGGCTGTTAAAGCTGACAATGTGGCTTCCGGTAACTGCTGCCCAAACACTTTCAATTTCCACGTCACTTTTTTCTTCTGCATCTGCTAGTGCTTCATGAACGCACCTGACCGCCGTAGGAAAATCTACAATTTCTCCCTTGCGAACACCCTTGGATGGCATCTTTCCCACACCGAGTAGTCGTACACCATCGTTCCCACATCCCTCGGCAACGACAGTGCATACCTTGCTAGTGCCGATTTCTATTCCGACAAGAACTTGGTTTTTTCCCATTTGGCTTTACTACTCTAACGGTTAGAAGAGGATGACCTGATGTTTCCTCCGTTCTGTTTCTGCTGGAAAGGGTGTCTGTCCAATTCTCCGAAAAACCGCACTGGGGTATTCCGATGGACGAAAAGGTTAACACTTGCAATGCGCCTTCCAGAGCATTCACAAACCTTCATAAGCTCTTGCAGACGATCTAACTGTACCTCGAAGTTGTGAGTCGAGAAAGTGATGGTTTCATCAGACTCTCCTAGTGCTTGAATGCAATATCCCGTTGATAGATCTAAAAGACGGAGTGAAATAAGAGGATTTCTGCGTATCGAAACCAGACGTAGTAGCTCGAGAGCGTGATGCAAATCTTCCACTGCCAATAGATCCCCAGAAGCTAATAGTTTCTGGTTTATGCCACGGATAATTGGCAAAGAAAGATATCTTGGCAGGATATGGGTTGGTTTATAAAAAGTGCCCGCTGCTTCTAAAAGAAATGAGCCGGCTGGAACACGGGGGATCATCCTCTTTTGGTTTTCCACCCTAGAAACTAACCATGCCACAGGCTCTCGGACCTGGATTAAAATCTGTAGCGTGTCCGGCAACACACGCCTGAGGGTTACATTTCGTATCTGCCCAATAGCAAGTAGTTTCTTACGCATACTTTCTAGATCGACGGAAAAGATGTTGTCTCCAGAATGGAGACCCGTCAAAGCAAGTATTTCTTCATCTGAGAAGACATTCTCAGAGTTAACACGGACGTGGCAAATGTTGTAGCGGGGGTTTGTGTAGAAAAATTCAGCGAGCAGTCTGCAAGTCCCGACCCATCCACCAATTAGCAAGGACGAAAAAAAAAGGGATCTCCAAATGGCGTTAAAGACCCGAGCTGTACAACGTCTACGACTAGTTTTACGGCACACTCGCACCCTCAGCAGGGTAGATCCCTGGTGAGTCGCATGTGAGGGAGGTGAAAAAAGTGAATGCCTCATGCTTTTTTCCCTTTTTTCAGGGAAAGCACGGCTATGATTTCACAAAGCAAGGACAAATCGATCCCAATGGATGCAGCTGCTCGTGGCATTAGGCTGGAGGGCATCATGCCAGGAACAGTATTGACCTCTAAGACATTCAATCTTCCTTCCTCACTAAGCAGAATGTCCACGCGGGAGCAAAGTCGTAATCCAAGCGCTTGGTGAGCTGCCAAGGCCGCACGCATAACCGCCATGGTATGATCGCTACTAAGTCGCGCTGGTACAAAGTACTTAGATCTTCCAGCCACATATTTGTTTTCGTAGCCATACATTCCAGTGGATACAATCTCAACTGCTGGAAGCACTGTGTTCTCAATAATGCTCACAGTGAGCTCCCTACCTGAAAAGAACAACTCTAGTAGGACTTTACTGTCATATTTAAGGCAACTCTCCATAGCTTGGGGCATTTGTTGCCAGCTGTGCACCACGTGCACGCCGATTGAAGACCCTTGGCAAGGGGGCTTAAGCACGAAGGGTGGTACGATAGAAGGTTGTTGTCCAGGAGACAGTATCTCAAAAGGAGCCGTAGGAATTCCAGCTTTAACAAATCGTCTTTTGGCAAGGATTTTGTCGAACGCCAGTCGGCAGCCTGCAGCTCCATCCCCAGTAAACTGAACTCCTCTTTTCTCAAGGAGGTCTTGTAAGCAACCATCCTCCCCAAAGGTTCCATGAACCATATTAAAAACAAGATCCGTACCCTTGGGTAGGTCTAGGCCCTTGGTAACATCGACTTCAGTAACATGGTACTGTCGCGAGCGTAAAGCATCCGCTACTGCTGCGCCTGATTGCAGAGAGACTGCCCGTTCCTCTCCAGGACCTCCCTTAAGGACAACAAAATGTATCCCTCTTAGTAAAGAGCGGTCTACTTGTAAAAGGTGTTGATAATCTCTCATGGAGCCTGGAGGTTTTCTCCAACAATTTGGACTTCTGTCTTAAGCTCGATTCCTCTTTTCTGTTTGGCAATAGCGCATATTTCCTTAATAAGGGTCAGAATTTCTTCTGCAGAAGCAGAGCCATCGTTGACAATAAAGTTGCCATGAACCTCGGAAATACGTGCCCCGCCAATAAAAAAATTCTTAAGGCCGAGCGCCTCAATAAGCTTCCCTGCAGGTATTTCTTTAGGGTTCTTAAAGATACAGCCAGCACTAGCTGCAACAGGTTGGGACCGCCTCCTCTTTCTTTTTGACTCTCTCAACCGATGGTCAATCTCTTCTGGAGAGGAAGCGTAACCTTGCAGGGTTGCAGAAAGGACATAGCGATGGGCAAAGTCGGAGGTATTACGATAGTGGATGTCGAGCTCCAGTGGAGTCTTGATCAAGATGTTCCCCTCTTGATCACAGCACCTAACACAAATAACTTGGTCAAAAAGCTGTGTTTCCATGGCACCTGCATTCATTCGAAGTCCTCCTCCCAAACTCCCAGGAATGCCTTCCATCCACTCAAATCCCCCAATGCCCAGGCGGCGGGCCATGCAACTCATCTGCTTGAAACGTACTCCAGCACCTGCAACAATGCTCTGGCCGTGAGGCTGGGTCTGGAGGAATTGCCCATACCCAAGATGGGCTACTACGCCAGGTATGCCACCGTCCCTCACTAGGAGGTTAGAACCTCTCCCGACTACCGTAAGCGGGATGTTCTCGGCAGAGCAAAACTGTACGAGGGCTATAAACCCCTCTTCTGTTTCTGGCTCCGCCCAGAATTGGGCTGGGCCTCCTACACGGAGAGTGGTATGTTTACTCATGGGTTCGTAAAGACGGATGGAGCCCGATCCCATGGCTGTAAGCAGGTGTTTGCGCATTGTCAAATCTCTAGCTAAACGATCGCTTGCTTCGTAAATATCTCCAGCACCGAGGCTTATAACGAGATCTCCTTCCAGAAGATTTTTCCCTACCCGTTGATGGATAGTGGCTATAGAGGAATGGGATTGAACGTGGGGGTGTCCCGCCTTCTGTAGAGCCTCCACGATAGTTTGGCCGGAAACACCAGGAATTGGCTCTTCCCCAGCTGGATAGATGTCTGTCACCAGAACACGGTCAGCTCCATAAAATGCTGTACCAAATTGTTTATACAACGCTTTTGTACGAGAGTAGCGGTGCGGTTGAAACATGGCGATTACTCTCTGAATCCCGAACGATCGAGCAGTGGAAAGTGTGGCTTGGATCTCTGTCGGATGATGTCCATAGTCATCTACCACCGTTTGCAGATTATCTCGAAACTTAATTTCGAAGCGGCGTTTCGCGCCACGAAAGAATTGAAGGGCTGCTGCAATACGATCGAACGGCATTCCCAACTCCAGAGCCAGTGCAGTTGCAGCAAGTGCATTGAGAGCGTTGTGTCTTCCTGGAACATTTAGCTGTATTTTGCCAAGAAAGCTTTTACGGCGGTAAACGCCAAATTGGGTGGGAATCCCGCCATTTCTTCTGCTCGAAAAAAGCTTCATCCGATAGTCACAAGAAGCGCCAGTACCATAGCAAATAGTCCTTGGACGAGACATGCAAATGCGCCTCGCGCCGGCATCATCTGCACAATAAAATGTCCAACCAGAGGTTTGAGAGATCAAACGGGAAAAGACATCGTCGATAGCGTCTTGATTTTGATAGAAGTCAAGGTGCTCCGCTTCGACGTTGAGTACAAGGACATGTTCTGGAAAATAAGTAGAAAGACTCCCATCGCTTTCATCTCCCTCTGCAACAAAATATTCGCCCTCAGAGTCCCATCGTGCATTTGCTCCGAGAATAGGGATATCTGCCCCTACATAATGGCAAGGTTTAAGTCCTCCTAGACGAAGAACATGCGTAGCCATAGCTGTGGTAGTAGTTTTTCCGTGCATACCACAGACTAGAATACCTCTCTTATGCATCATGATTGCTGCCAGCACATCCGCCCTTCTTGCTATAGGAATTCCTAGACGCATAGCTTCGTCTAATGCTGCGTTGCCCGGTTTAACCGCGGAGGATTGTGCCACAAGGTCTACTCCACGAACATGTTCTGCACGGTGGGGAGCTTCAAATATCAATCCCGACTGAGTTAGCTGCTGGATTTCCACTGTGTCTACCTTATCAGATCCGCTGACGCGATGGCCTAGGGCTAGGAGTAAGACTGCTAGCGCACTCATGCCGGAGCCGGCAACTCCAACAAGATGGATGCGAAGAGGTATATCTACGAGGAGAATAGAGGCTAAGTGGCTCGTAGTAATCATTTCCCAATTTTTTCTATTGTGGAGACAACCCGTTGAGTAGAATCGCGAGGAAACACTTTTCTTGCATGCTGGGCCATACGCTGTCTACGGTATTCATCGTTCAGCAGGTTCACGATGAGCTTAGCAAGGATCACCGGAGTAGCATCCGGCTCAAGAAGCATTTCTGCAGCAGTTGCACGAACGAAGATGGCAGCGTTACCTTCCTGATGGTTATCCCTCGCAAATGGGTAGGGAATCAATATACTGGCGAGACCAAAGTACGAAATTTCGCTCAGAGTAGAAGCCCCCGCCCTAGAAATGACGAGATCGGCGGAAGAGAAGGCTTGCTCCATGTGGTGGTGGAAGACGGTCACGTAGGCTGGAATGTCTTCCTGCGAGTAGTTAGCAGCAAGCGGGCGGTCATCTTGCTTTCCGATGAGGTGAATAATCTGGAGACGTGCATTACGCAAAAGCGGAGCCGCGTTGAAGAGAAGTTGATTAATACCAGAGGCTCCCTGGCTACCACCGATTACCAGAAGTGTTTTCCGTAGAGGATCTAATCGGAGGTCAGCAAGAGCCTGTACGCGGGAGATGCGTCTGGTGAGAGTTGTTCGTATAGGAATACCCGTCACCGTACACTCCACTCTTGGGGAGAAATGGGCCCTACATTCTGCAAATCCCAATAGCACATGGGAAGCGAGTTTCGAACCTAATCGGTTAGCTCGTCCTGGAATGGAATTAGACTCATGGACACAGGAAGGAATCCCAGCCACTTTAGCAGCAACAATTAAAGCCGCAGAAGTACCCCCACCCATGCTTAAAACCACTCTAGGCTGGTAACGGCCGAGCATCCTACTGCATTTCGCAAGACCTTTCCAGCTGAACCGTAAAAATTGGATGAGCGCCGGCGAGAGAGCAGAAGGAAGACTGATCAAAGGTAGTTTTTCAAAAAAAAATTCCGGGTGTGCCTGTAATGCAATGGAATCGATTTCCTTCTCCGAAATCAATAAAAGGACCTCGTGGTTACGCTCACTTAAAGCTTTGGCAACAGCAAGGCCAGGAAATAGATGGCCGCCAGATCCTCCACATGCAATTGCGATCTTCATCAAGAACCCACTAGGTATGAAATTTATCTTTTGCAGGCGTGTGAGTGTCCGGAAGGCATGAAGACATGGAAGCAATAGGGTAACCCATGCGGTGGATATTTAACAAAATGCCCACTATGGAGAGACAAATAACCATATTCGATCCGCCATAGCTGACGAATGGTAGCGGCATTCCCTTATTAGGTAACAGGGAAATAGAAACACCTATATTGATCATTGCTTGAAGGGTAATGAGCACAGTTAGCCCAAACCCAAGCAGGATGCCAAAGTAATCCTTAGCATTGAAGGCGATTAGAGTACCACACAGGAAGATTAGAAGATAACAAAGGACAATAGTAAGCGTCGCAATGAGGCCAAGCTCCTCTCCAATCATAGCAAAGATGAAATCTGTGTGAGCATAGGGGAGATAAGAATACTTTTGCCGGCCCTCTCCTAACCCTAAACCTGTAATCCCACCAGCACCAAAGGCAATGAGAGCCTGCCACTGCTGTAGTCCTTCCTCCAAACGATACCGTTCAGGGTGCAAAAACGCCGTTAGACGACCAGCCCGTTCATGGATATGGGCAGCGATGTAGAGAACTATTCCAAATCCGACAACAGTGAGCGGAACCAACCGATAAAGGCTAATCCCAGCCACAAACATGATGAGAAACGCTGTACTCAGAATAAGCGCCGTAGTCCCCAAATCGACCTCGTTGGCAATCAGTGCAGTTGGAACACTTACAATTCCTACCGGAAAAACAAGCCCTAAAAGCAACTCGTCGGAACGACATCTGAATTTGGAGAACCATCTGGACAAAAAAATCGCTACTGCCAATTTACCGATTTCGCTAGGCTGAAGAGTCATAATCCATAGATTAACCCATCTCCACGAACCATTAATTTTTATCCCAATCGGCTGGATGAAACACAGCACTAACAGAAGTGTTCCTCCTATTAGCCAGATCCACCATGTTCTTTCCCACCAATGGTAATTTACTAGAGAAGCCACCACACAAAGCACCATCCCAATCACTAACCACAAGAGCTGCCGCCTAACGAAATGGTACGTATCCCCGCAACTTTCCTTGGCAAAGGCGCTAGTGCTAAATAAGACAATGATTCCCAGCACTAACAACACCGCGACCGCAGTAAGTAGGATATATGCGCCGTGTTTGTAGAGAAAGTTCATGTCAGAGGCAGAGGAGGTGTTAATACCATTTTCACTATGGCAGAGCTTTGGTTTTTTGTGCTAGAATCGGGGGGATGCCCGGTGAGATGGGTACAAAATGGCCGGTTTCAGCTTATGGGCAATGGAATAAGAGTTTCTCATCTTCAACTTCCGCGCAAGGGGAGTTTTTGTAGCCAAATCCTCCTTCTGCTCCAATCTATCTTCCTTGCTTTGCCCATGGCAGTATGCGTAGTTTGAGGGTAGGTACTTTGCTTTGCCTTGGCATCCTTTCCTTCATATTTTTTCCTTCTTGCTGAATCCTAGAAGTATTCCGCAATAAGTGGAGAAAGGATAGAAGCAGTGATAGTGGATACAGCATGTTGAGTTTGGCATCCTGCT
>Ga0075425_100003399_pt1 | contig 16183 bp, 15 predicted proteins | sample SoiMethybrSBSTD4_FD_75300 | JGI IMG/M metagenome (GOLD analysis project Ga0075425, IMG submission 75300) | Bulk soil microbial communities from a Populus tree surrounding site in Tennessee, USA - Soil MetaG P. TD hybrid SBSTD4 | ecosystem: Environmental > Terrestrial > Soil > Tree plantation... | reverse complement strand
TCCCAGATTTACAAACCTAAAAACAGCTATTACGAACTACTATAGGACAAAACGCTTCAAATTGGACATAGCCAAATACTTGATGAGAGAGTCTGCGAATTTATGTTAGTATGTATAGATGATATGGCTTAATGATTACGATCTCAAGATATTATTTATATCCTTTTTTCTATATTTTTATTATTGTCAGAAAATCTATAAGGACAGTTAAGAAGGAAAGATCAACATATTAGCTCCCGCATTCCAATCAGATCTCATCTGCTGTTGAAGTGCTTGAAGATACGTCATCATCAGATGTACTTGCAACTCCTATAGTATCATATTAAAATATAACTCAACGCATAGGCTTGCTTTGGATGAGTAGGAATCCTTTTGTATCTCCAATACCATACTATACTTTAAGCTGCTCTTTGTTTATTTGATGCCAGAAAACGTAGACTGAATTCATAAGAATTCTCATGAGGAAGTACTTCCTCATACCCTTCTAGAGGTAGCTTCCTCGTCGTACATCTTTGTAAAGTCTTTTAATTGTTTGTTTATCATAAGCCATCATGTGCGCTTTGGCTGCTGGATCCCATGAATTCAATCCCTATGAAGATATCTTGTGCTGTTTTTGCAACTTGCTGCTTTACAAGCATTTCTTGAATTTCTTTGGATGTATCATAAGTAAATGTATTTTTACTGCTGATCAATGTATCCAACATCAATAAAAAATGCTGTCAAACGGTTTACAAACTCATTCTCTCGATTTATACTATACATAATATTCGCGAGCTTACTCTCATTTACCCAGCCTATTTTTCTTAGGTCATCAAGATTGCGTTTGATATCTTCTCTCTTTAAGTGAGTTTTTTTGTGAAGTGTATAGACAGTTATCATCCTGGCTTCTTCTGCTAAAGCTTTCATTATCTTGATCTTGCCTATGCTGCCAAGACCAATTTCTACTATGTCTTTGTTAGTTGTTTTGCTCCCACTAATCATTTCTACGGTCGCCTTTGATCTGTTTTTGAAGTATCGGTTCAAGTTCTTGTAAAGAAGCTCCATGTATTCCGATTTCTTTTAGTGATCGAATCTCAATCAGCTTTCTTACCTGTAGATCATGAAGACTATCTTCAATATCGAATTTTTTTAATTTAAATTCTTCAGTAAGCTCTAGGGCACGGAGACGGATTTCTTTGAGTTCAGCATACTGTTTTTTCTTAGCGCGCAGTGTTCTGATCAATGCGATTAGAGCAAATATTTGGTTTTTTGATAGGTCTTCAATCTCCTCAGTTGTTACAGATGGGTGAATTTGTCCATGAACCTTTCGAATTTGGTCTAAATTTAATCTGCCTGTTCCTTGTGACTCTGCAAGATTTCCTGCATAAAGAAGAAGATCAAGGGCATATCTGAGATCACCATTGACGGCGGGTGAAATGGTGATTTTTGATATTTCATCAATTACATCCGATCCAATAGCTTTTGGGTTAAATGCTTCAGAACATCGGCTGACTAATATATCACTTATTTGTTTGATTGAATATGTCGGAAATTCCATTGGCACTTTACCCAAGGTACTTAACTCTGCTTGGTCAAGTCTATTATAGAACTCTGTGCTCCTTGCGATAAATATTACACCTTTTATATTGCACGGATTGTCAGGATCAAATTCGTTAAGGCGAGTAAGATCATATATAATTCCACTATCCTTCGCAATCTTGACTAAATAGTCAATTTCATCGAGAATAATCAATGCATGTATCTTGTTTTCATGCAAATAACGCAAGAGATATCTTAACATCTCTTCTGCACTCAGACCTTGTGCAGGCAGCTCAGGAGCAATCCGTTCCAATAACAGTCTATAAATTGCATATTTGTTTCCGCCTTGTAATTTTAGATTCACATAAGCCGTTTTCATTCTTAATCTATTGCTCATAAAATCGCCTTCTAGTAGTTTGGAGAATTTTAGAATAGTGGAAGTTTTACCTATGCCCGCTGGACCAACAATTTGCAGTACTGCTAATGGAAATTTATCTGGATTTGAATAAGATTCTTTAAAGATATATTGAATTTGATCAATTTGTTTTTCACGATGTGGAAGATCGGATGGTATGTATCTGGGCGACAATTTCGATCTGTCGCGGAATATGGAACTTTCAGACATTTATAGGATAATAAATCATCAAGGAATTATATTAAAAGTATCCTACTACAACGTACGATGAATCCCATAGCAAAAAACGCTGTTGTACATATAAAACGCGTTGACTTTTTAAATGTCGAAATCGATGACGATGATTTAGTCCCCCAACATCATGTCATAGTCTTGTATAGAACTTATTTACATCTTGTGCAACGGTATCTTTGGGGAATGTTTACTCATATATTTTTGCTGTCGTTATCGATATTGTTTATTGGTTCTTTTAGCTTTAGCAGATTCTTTAACCTCAGTGACTTTAACATAGTAAATAATCATTAAGATCTATGAAAAGGTAAAGTCCGAGTAGCTCCCGTCGCCATCGCCATTATCACCACCGTTGCAGCCTCCACCATCTACCGACAGAGTGCTTAAATCTACAAGTACATGTAAAATTCTAACATAAATATAGGATGATATAAATTGAGTGAAGTAGATGAGGTTCTAGAGAAGTTTGATGAGCTCGAAAGTGCGATGGGAACAGGTCTTGCAAAAGTCGATCCACTATTAATTGTAGATCTAATACTACTTTTAAGAGTAGAAGAATAATTCAATATACACGTCGGGGTCTTCATAAAGCAAAAACAGAATACGAAGAAAACCAAAGATAAGATCATAACACAGGTGTAGCATCTGCATTCTATGATAGGAGCCCACATAATACACAGAATTGATATTGACATGCTCAAGATGATAAACGATATTGACGCTGTAAAAAGGAATAAGAGGAAGTTACGCCAGTTGTGGCATAGCTTCGATAAGTCAGATTTATAATTGATACAACTAAGACAGTGTGCCAATTCTAAGCAACCGCAAGTAATGGGTAGGTTCAGCTATGATTGGAGAGAAAGAGATAATTTCTGAAAATAATTACTCTCCAGATATTAATAATTTCAATAAGTTAAAATAAAAAATTTTAATACGATAATCAGATGAATATACCAAGAATTGTTATCGGTGGGGTAACCAGTGCAGTTGGTAAGACTACCATAAGTACTGCAATTATGTATACACTAAAACAAAAGGGATTACACGTTCAACCATTCAAAGTTGGTCCAGACTTTATTGACCCTAGTTATCACACATACGTAACTGGTAGGCAATCACGAAATCTTGATGTATGGATGATGGGTGAGAATGGTGTTTTAAAATGTTTCCATAACGCATCATCTGGAGCCGACATTGCAGTAGTTGAAGGTGTTATGGGCCTCTTCGACGGAATTTCAGGCAAAGATGATTTCTCTAGTACAGCCCAGGTAGCAAAAATACTTAACGCACCAGTTATACTTGTAATTGATGCAGGAAAAGCAGCGCGCTCTATAGCAGCCATAGCAACTGGTTTTTTACATTTTGATAAGAAGCTGAGGATAATAGGAACAATTCTCAATAATGTTGCTGGAGATAAGCATGCAAATTTTATCACAGAAGCTTTTGCTGATAAAGTTAAGGTTCCCATAATAGGCATAGTCAGACGTAGTAAGGAAATTACTATGGTTGAACGTCACTTAGGTCTTATTCCTACTCCCGAGCTAGAACAAAAACAAAAGAGAGCAATTTTTCAATCGGCAAAATTTGTGTCAGAACAAATCGACCTTGACAAAATAAAATACCTACTGGACAAAGTGCAAACAACTGATCCACTACAGAAACAGCTTCCAAATGGTCAAATAAAGATCGCAGTAGCATTAGATGAATCATTTAATTTCTACTACGCTGACAACCTGGACGCTTTGAGAGAGCAAAAGGCCGAACTCATTTTCTTCAGTCCAATAAATGATTGTAAATTACCTGAAAACATCCATGGAGTTATTCTTGGAGGGGGCTTTCCAGAAGTATTGGCAGATAAACTTGAAAAGAATCAATCAATGGGAAAATCCATTACAAAAGCAGCAGAAAACGGAATTCCAATTTATGGCGAATGCGGAGGATTAATGTATCTTACTAGATCAATTAAAGGCTACAGCGGAAATGAAGGGAAAAAACGAAATATGGTCGGATTGATAGATGCAGATACTTTCATAAGCGGTAAGTTGACGTTGAATTATACTGAAGCGAATTCTAACGCATCCATTTTTGGCAAAATCTCAAAGGTTAGAGGCCATGAATTCCATTATTCCAGAATTGAAAATATTGCCAAAGACTCAAAATTTGCATATGTTATGAGAAGAGGAAACGGCATAGATAATAAAAAAGATGGTTTCATGGTATATAACTGTCTGGCTTCCTACATGCACCTTCACTTTGCAGACAGCAGACTGCCAAAGAGATTCATTGAAAGTTGTATCAAATGTACGCGAAGATGACTATGACAACATAATTCATGATAAAATAGCAAGGACTCGTCAACAACTACATTGATTAGTAAAAAACAATTCCACCATAATAAGCAATGTGAGTAAATACAACAAATTGATACTAGTTAAGGAACTATAATTAATAGCCAACATTCTTCTAAAGTATCGATCATACTTCCGGCATTTCTATGAATCTTTAAGAGGTCTATAAAGATGTCAATAATCTGCTATTTATCAGATTATTATCAAATAAATCATCTTATCACAGTTCATCTTTGATATAAAATACAATTACGTCCTTGCATTTAGGAAATAAATTTGTGGACAATTCCTATATATATCTACAAATAATAAATATCAAAAAATGTATCCATAAATGGCTACACCAAATACAAGTTCTACTGATAAGCAAAGAGCAAAGATTTTAGTTGTCGATGATGATCATGATGTTGCCATAACTCTCAAGGCCATCTTGGAGGAGGAAGAAGAAAGTAGTAAAGAATTTGAATTAGATGTTTTCAACGACCCTGAACTGGCCTTGTCACATTTTAAGGCAGGCTGGTATGATTTGTTATTACTTGATATTTTAATGCCTAAAATGAACGGCTTTGAATTATATCAGCAATTGAAAAATATAGATGATAAAGTAAAAGTATGTTTTATCACCGCATATGAGATATATTATCGCGCTCTAAGGGATTTGTTTCCTACGATAGAAGTTGATTGTTTTATTGCAAAACCAATTGGAAAGAAGGAGCTGGTAAGCAGGATAAAATCAGAACTGAAGAGTTGATCTATGATGCTGTTAATAATAACTTACACATATACTACTCATACTGACTCTGCCATAGTCTTTACTTTTAGCAATGCTTGCATGTCCTAGGAGTGGAATCGGATGCACTTACCATTTGACGAAGGACTCTGGTTTGAATGGGTGGCGTTTCATCCTCAAACTGGATTATATTCTGGCTGATGCTTCACATTAACTTCATACTCTTTTCACATAGTAAAGAGAAAACTATGATGTGATAGGAAGCTTGGGAGCTTTCTCTTGTATACATTGCAGAGACTGGTTTCTGGAAAAGTGTGAACACACCAACAGGGTAAATAATAAGAAAGAAAAACTCACTGATGACTTGGAAGTCAGTATTAAAGATGCAAAAATTTGCTGTCTGTAAATACACATGTATATTATACAGAATTTGGGTGAAATCTGGAAATATCAAGTATCGAATTATGCTCCAGTATAGACAGAAGGACGGATGGATAGAATTGGTAGCAATTTGGAAAAAAGTATTAATAAAAAGTCACTAAAAACATGTACATATCCATGATAACATCAACAAATATCTTGGTTCTTATAAAAGCAGGGGGGATTTTGGATAAATAAACATAACGATATACGTACTTTACTAGTAGCAATTGCATTAACTGTTCTATTTTGAGGACCTGTTTCGTCATTCATATAACTAACTCGAAGGTGGCAGCTAATGTGGATTAGCTATAGTAAATAAAGATATATCTTGTTTGAGGAATGAAGCAAAAAAAGGCCTGGAAATCTTTAGTTTAAACTTTATATTTCTCTAATTCACCAAAAGTAATTTTCAATGAGACTTCTGCACCATCGTATCCTGCTACCTGCGATTTTGGTAAATTGTATTCTTGGCGGTCTCCTTCACTTGTAATCACTACTGTATTCCCTTCTATGGCATCCACATTTCCAGCATCCTGACCGTCTTTGGATCTTACGTTCTTATGAACAATGGCGTCCCAATTAACTACTGCGTCTTCTGACATTTTGTAACGTATAATTGTAATGAAACCGGGTATATTAAGGGGCTGTTACCAATTTGTAACTTTCTGAGTTAAAATATCACACTAATTTATCATAAATTAATGGAAAACAAAAAAGTCTTTTGGGGGAGGAAAGACTTTGTTCAAGTGAAAGATGTAAATGCAAGGACGAGGAGGTATGTAGAAGCAGGCAAACGGAAAAATGGAATACATATAAAAAATCAGACCAGACCAGAACCGCATTATAGATAATGATGATGTTGATGATGCCTACCTAATTAGAGAATTAAATGGTAGGCTAAAATAATGAAAGGAATTGAATTTGTATTTCTATCAATTGGAGGGGTATCAAGGCCTTAGCATTTTTTGCATTTTTGAAATAATTACATTAGCCAATTATTTACTAGCTGTTCATGAGCTTGATTTTTTGGTTGTATATTAACTCAAAACTGTCTACGTAACTCGCTTCTAGCGATTTTAATGGTTAAGAATACTTTTATTTATCAATGAATGGTAGGATAGAAAAAACATTGGTCATCACAAAATTCTCAAAGATACTGGTAGCTGTGGATGGCTCTGAATCATCAATGGACGCGGCAGACTTTGCAATTTCGATAGCAAAAAAGGAAGGTAATGCTTCTTTAATTGCCTTGCATGTTATTCAATCTACATACTGGAATAATCCATTAGGTTTAGTAACTCCCACTTCTATAGAAGGATCCTTAGAAAGGTACAAACAAAAATTTCAACCGTGGTTTGATAAGATAAAAGAAGAAGCTGACTATAACAAAATACAATTAAAAACGGATATTATAATCAGTCCTATATCTATAGTAGGAGCAATAATAAATTACTCTGAAGAAGAGAAAGCCAATCTGATTGTAATTGGTACAAGGGGAAGATCTGGATTCAAAAAAATGCTGCTTGGAAGTGTTGCAGCCGGTGTTGTGAGGTATGCTCATTGTCCTGTAATGGTACTAAAATGAATTACAATTAGCTAAAATGTTCAGTGTATTGGAATTTTCTCGTTGTTGTTTGGGAAAAAAATGATAATAATAGAAAATTGATGTAAGTAAAGGTTTTATCACCCGAAAATGCGATCTAGATATCGATGACTCTATTACTATTGCGGTTGATTTTAGGGCTTGACCAACTCATTCATGTAATCTACTATTACTTTGACTTGATACCTGTGGTGACTGAAAACTATACTGTTTAGAGGAATTTAAGTTGGTAAACCTATTCTGTCTTACTGCAGAGCAGATTGTTAAAGGTGTCAAAAATAGAGATTTTTCTGCTGAAGAATATATTTCCCAGATCCTTGAAAGAATAGAAAAAATTGATCGTCGGATTAATGCATTTACTATTGTAGATGACAATGGTGCATTAAAAAAGGCACGTTCAATAGATAAAAAAATCCGCGATGGAGAAGATGAAAAAAACATAGGATCACTTGCAGGTGTTGCAGTAGGCATCAAGGATAACATATGCACAAGTGGTTTGAAAACTACTTGTGCTTCAAAAATGCTCGAAGATTATGTTTCGCCATATGATGCAACAGTGATAAAGAAATTGAAGGATAGCGATGCGATCATAGTTGGAAAATTAAATCTTGATGAATTCGCAATGGGTTCTACCACAGAATTTAGCACATACGGAGCAACTCGCAATCCATGGAATGTTAATTATGTTGCAGGAGGTTCATCTGGTGGTAGTGCTGCAAGCGTTGCAGCATTGGAATGTGCTGTATCGCTAGGCTCTGATACTGGAGGATCAGTTAGATGTCCTGCTAGTTTTTGCTCAGTAGTAGGCATGAAACCAACGTATGGTCGCGTTAGTCGATTCGGACTTATATCATATGCTAATAGTCTAGAGCAGATCGGGCCAATTGGTAAGACAGTTTCTGATACTATTATGGTTATGAACTCAATAGCTGGTATGGATGATAATGATCAGACTACCCTAAATAACGAAGCACAAAAATACACACCCCAAAGTAAAAGAAATATTCGTGTTGGATTAGTGAAGGAACTAGTTGAAGGAACTGAACCAGAGATTTCAAGGTGCATTTATTCTGCTATGGATTTATTTTCGAGATCTGATTGTAAATGTGAAGAGACGTCAATGAAGTCGATTGAATTTGCACTTGCTTCTTACTATACAATAGCTATGGCTGAAGCTAGTAGCAATCTCGCTAGATATGATAATATCCGTTATGGATTTGATTCAAGTCCTGATAGCTATGAATGGAATACGTATTTTGCAAAGGTTCGCAGCAAATTTGGTGAGGAAGTTAAGAGACGAATCATTATTGGAACATATGTTCTTTCATCAGGATACTATGGAAAATATTATTTGAAGGCCCAACAGGTCAGGACTAAGTTAAAAGAAGAACTGTCATCATTATATAAGAAATATGATGTTTTGATAGCACCTACAATGCCTGTTTTGCCGTTTAAATTTGGTGAAAAGATTGATGACCCATTAAAGATGTACATGATCGATATTGATACAGTTATTGCTAATCTTACAGGCATACCTGCAATATCAGTACCCGCTGGATTCAGCAAAGGTCTCCCTATAGGTTTGCAGATAATGGCAGATCAATTGCAAGAACAAACCTTGTTTGAGGTAGCATCATTATTTGAAAGTACAGCTAGTGTTCAGAGGAGTCCAGAACTATAATATGATGATGGAAATAAAAATTGGCCTTGAAATTCACTGTCAGTTAACAGGACTTCAGAGTAAATTATTTTGTCCATGCTATTGTGATTATCGTGGGAAAATGCCTAACACAAATGTATGCCCCATCTGTTCAGGGCTTCCAGGAACACTTCCACTCCTAAATCAAAAAGCAGTAGAATACGCTGGCCTTATATCACTCGCGCTAGATTGTAAAATGCCGAACGAGATAACATTCTATCGAAAGAATTACTTTTATCTTGATCTTCCGAAAAACTTTCAGCTGACCCAGTATAATGCATACGGAATTACAAGCATTGGCGTAGATGGGAAACTTGCCTATGACGGAAGTGATGATAAAAAACACGCCATAATTCGGAGAGTTCAACTTGAGGAAGATCCAGGAAGATTAGTCTACGAAAACAATAATATGGATAATAGCTTTTATACACTAATAGATTATAACAGAGCAGGAGTTCCTTTAGTAGAAATTGTCACGGAGCCAGATTTTACTACTCCAAAGGATGTCCGAATATTCTTAAATAAAATTACCTCTGTCGTTGAACACTTGGAAATATGTGATACAAAATTAGAGGGCTCAGTTAGATGTGATGCTAACATTTCTGTGGGGCAAGGGAAAAGAATTGAGATTAAAAATGTTGGATCCTTCAGAGAGGTAGAAAAAGCACTCAACTATGAGATTACTAGACAAAAAACAATGTCAATACATGAGATCGAAATTAAAGCTGAGACACGGCACTGGGATGATTCAAGGAAAGTAACTAAGCAGGCTAGAGTAAAAGAGGAAGAACAAGATTATCGATACTTTCCTGAACCTGACGTTCCTACTGTGATCTTGGGAAGTGCATTTTTATCTTCACTCAAAACAAAGATGCCAGAGCTCCCTAATGAGAGAAAGAACCGTTTCATTACTGACTATATGCTTTCTGAACATGTGTCTCAAGTATTAATTGATAATAAAGGCCTTGCTGATTTTTTTGAATCTGCCGTCAAGGTTTATTCATCGCCAAAGGAAATTGCAAACTGGATTGTTTCTGATCTTATGGGATTCATAGGTGAAAATTATCATCATTATCATTCTCCATCTTCAAAGGAAGAGAAAAAATCAGAATTGAAAGTTGAAGCAAAACATATTGCAGAGCTGGCAAAGCTAGTTGATCAGAATACTATAAGTAGAAGCACTGCAAAAATGATCCTCAATCATATAATAAAAACCGGGGAAATGCCATCACAAGTGGCAGAAAAGACCAATTCTTCAAAAATAGATGACAAGACTGTCATTTCAGAAGCTATCGAATCTGTATTTAGATCTGAGAAATCTGCTGTAAGTGATGCAAAGCTAAATTTCAACGCTGCCAACTTTTTGCTTGGAAAGCTTATGCAGTTAACAAAAGGAAGGGCGGATCCCAAGATCGCACTTGATTTAATAAAGAAAAAATTAATTGAGCTAGATTAATTTTTATATTCACCTTTTATTTCGTTGTTTTTAGAATACGTGTTTGTCATTTGTTGTAAATGCTGAACAACCATTGGCAAGAAAGTGCCTACGTCTGTTACAACTCCAATAGCTTGATTTGTTCCTCTGTCGAGAAGCTTTGTTACAACTGGCTGACTTATGTCAACAGCAACAACCTTGACCGATGATGGCAGCATATTTCCTACAGCAATAGAATGCAACATCGTAGATAGCATCAAAACCATTTTTGCATCTTTTAGTAATATCTTGTATTTTCGTTGTGCTTCAACAATATCTGTTATAACGTCAGGAATGGGCCCGTCATCTCTAATTGACCCGGCCAACACGAATGGAATATTGTTAATTATGCATTCGTACATTACACCATTTTCTAAAATCTTTTTTTGAACCATAGCTTTCAAAGAGCCTGCTTTAAAGACTTCGTTAATTGCCTGCATATGATTTCTGTGACCCCTGACTGCGAGGGTGCCATCATTGATATGCATTCCTAACGACGTTCCCATCAATGCATTCTCTATATCATGAACTGCAAGAGCATTGCCGGCCAACAATCCATGTACATATCCCAATTGAATCAATTTTGCAAGGGATTCTGACGCACCTGAATGAACGAGTACTGGTCCAGAAACTACGATTATTTTTCCACCTGCTTTCATTGTATCATAAATGTCATTTGCGACCTTTCGAGCGATGTGCTGTGTAGGCCTCTCACTAGAACTATCACTACTCATAAATTGAAAAATGTCAATACCCTCACGTGGACGTTCTTGGGGAATTATTCTTATTCCTTGTTCTCCTACAACTATCATATCTCCTTTCTCCACATCACGTATCATTTTACATACAGCTATCTTTTTCTCAACGTTCAACACTATACACTTATCCATCATCATATCTTCAACATTAATCCATGAATTATTATAATAAATCTGGGTAATGTTATTTGTTGTGCTGTAAAAGTTGTCAGGCATAACCATGTCTATGACAGCTGATTCAAGCATGACCGGACGAACAGATACAGGTTGTGCACCTTCGCGATAAATTGATTCTAATAACTCATATAGATGTTGTTGATTTTTACCTCTAACTAACAGACGAGCATAGCTAGGTTCTCTCTTCCTCTTTCCGACAGTGAATTCAAGAACCTGAAAGTCACCTTTAAGATCCATAACTTTATCAAATATTCTTGTTAGTATCATTGAATCAATAAGATGACCCTTTACTTCGATTTCTTGTTCATATTGTTCTGTCAATTGTTAAAACAATTTATCTATCGCTTGTCGGTACTTAAGTATTAATTATACCGGAAGCGAGAGTTTACCGAAATATTCTTTCATATTCTGATCTGCCTTAATTTTAGCAATAATCTCATTTTTTGTTTCCTCATTGAACCATTGAGCAATTGATTTTGCGATACCATTTTTATCACAAAACGCTATCATGTATCCATTAGCTTCCTTGATTAAGGCAAATAAGTTCTCTTCTCCAACCGGTTCCCATTTGTTGTCCTTACTATCCTTTAATGCAAGAGCAGGCATAGCACGACCTGTATATTGAGTCAAAAGATCCTGAGCAGATTTTACACGCTTTTCACCTAATTTGAGGGCAGCAAAATACTGCATGTAGTATAATTATAAGAGTTGGCTTTAAAGCATTTAGGATCACACTTATAGAATTACGTTCACTCGCATGTATATGGCTGTAAACAAACCGTGTTGTTTTGGTAAAGGTGTTTTTGATATACCCTTTCTCTAAGATGCGTTCATGACTGATCAGGCCTTTTAAAGATGTCAACACTCGGCGTCGATATATGAAGGGGCTTTTTGCACGACTTCCTTGTGGAGACCAATAACTCAGGCTCTCTTCAGAGACTGTAAGTGACTAACTATTTCTTTTTCTTCTACCACTACTTCGGCATAACCCTTTAATCCCTGTAAAGTCAATTGCAACAACAGGTTAGTCTCCGACAACCACTCATTGTGTCCAGGTTGAACTATTACAACATCACTAATAGCGACTCATCTTCTCTTGCATCATCCATACTACTTTCACTCGTCCAGAGATTATATATGGAGTAGGTTGAACTTGGTAGCTATTGGTTTTGAGTAGTAGTTTAACATATTTTTCTCAATCTATCCTGGTTCAAAATATGCTCTGCGGATTGTAAATACGATACCATTTTAAATATCGTATCTCAAAATATTACTCCTTATAAAATATAGGAATGCAGATATTTTTACGTTTTCAGGATTCTCTGTTGAATATTGAATATCAGAAATAAAAAAGATTGGATAATGGTCTAACTAGTCTCTGCAATATCCTTCGGTCTTTTCAAGAAATACGACCAGCCTTCCTCATGATCCTTGGCCAGTTGATTTGTTTTTCTCATAAATCCTGAATGCCAATTTTTCAAGATCCCATGTTACAGCCATCCTTGAGAAGTCTGGAATATGCATGTATATTGAAGGTCTGAGAGCAATTGTGAATTTTTTACGCTGTCATTTGCTTTATATCAAACCATTCTCTTTAGCCGTTTTGTACAACTTCACAAAATATGTGATATCGTATTTGGTTTCTTCATAAACATTGATTTAGCTTATATAATCCTTCAGATTCCAGTATACTCTATAATACGGAGTAGCTTGTTTTGTTAAGTTTAGATTTATGGCCACGTGTCAGCCCCTTTCCTTAAAGAACATTTTGTAGGCAGCAATCCCTTTAGAGTATGAAGTAATCTTTAAAGAATTTCTTTTTATTGTTTACCTTAATTTTAGCAGCAACAAAACTCTCCATACATTGTGATGGACTTCATTAAAAGTAAAATGAGGTCCAGGCAATCTATACCAGTTAACAAAAGTTCGCTAACAACTATCGATATATTTCAACTCAAAATATTAGCAAACCGTCAGCGAATTAATGTTAATTGGAATAGACTATGTCATGACGGTCTTGGGCGCTGCAAGGTTTTAACGAAGTTAAGGACATATCGTGACTTCAAAGACATTTCCAAAGATGCTGGTCCTTTTTCCATCACCAACTTTTAATTTTAGATAGTATTTATGAGTGCCTGCAGATTCATCAAGTCGTATTTATTAATACTTAGATACTTGTCAGCAGAATTGAAAAACTGAGCAAGTAATTTGTGAGAATAACCTTGTTTGGCATACAGCTTAGCTTGTAACATCATCTCAAGCTTATCTATTCTATGAACAAAGCGAGCAATATCTGTTTTGTTTGATATATACTCTTGCCATATTTTTTTATAATCTGAACGAATATCGGTTGGTAAACAATATAAGATAGAATTTATTGCTTTCTTTTCTTGTAATAATTTCTGCTTTTTACTAATCTCACCAGGAATGTAATCTCCTGTTATAGATTCAGCTAAATCATGAAGAATGACCATTTTCATAACCCTTTGTGTATCCAACCTCAGCATATCTGATAAAACCATACACATTGCACACATAGAATAAGTGTGATCTGCGACTGATTCAGGATTATTTACTCGAACTTTTGAAACCCAGCCAGCCCTTTTTACATTCTTAAGCACTAGAACAGATTGAAAAAATCTGGTTGGAAGCATTCGTTTTCTCATCATTTTTTGGAAATCAACTTCTGGTAAACAGCAACTTGCTATTGACTTTTTATTTCGTGGACATTTTTTGAAAATATTCTGCACTATTTTTGTACTATCATTTATAAGATCTTCGATTAATATAGAATACAAACTGGACCGCCATTCCTCTCATTTATCAGTCATAATAAAAATATTTGAAAAATTCATATTTTAAAATTGGTGAGTCTATTGAGTTGTAATGAGAAATTTCGCAATAGATCTTGGAGTGTTCGTAGTCAAATGGTCAAAAAGGTAAGCAAAATACTCGTGGGAACAGCCGTAATTGCTGTAACGACAATAATATGCTACTTTATGCTGTCCTGTCAAAAATATCGCAAGGATGGTATTTGCATTTAAATTCACTTTTAATGCCGTGGTGAAGATTTCCAAGCTACATCCTCAACTCCAATGCGTTTATTTACTAGCCTCGCTGCGACAAAAAGCAGATCTGAAAGTCTATTCAGATAGATGAGAATGGCTGGATTTATCGTTTGGCTTTTTGAGAGTGCCGTAACAGCAGTTTCAGTCCTTCTAGCAATACTTCTACTTACATGAAGAATTGAGGATTCAACACTTCCTCCTGGAAGTATAAAAAACGTAATTGGTACAACTTCTTTCTCAAATTTATCAATTTCAGATTCTAAATATAATACCATCTTCTCGTCTGTACGTGGAATTTTGTATTTATTTTCCATCGGATATGTAGGATCAGCTAAATCAGATCCAATAGCAAATAAATCATTTTGAATCTTTATTAGAAGATCAATTAGATCTGAAAACAAGTTGTTATTCTTTAAGTTCAATAATGAGATGATTAACCCAACGTTTGAATTTAGCTCATCTATCAAACCATAAGATATTATCCTTGGATCACTTTTTGGGATGCGTTTACCTCCAATAAGGCCAGTTTCACCTTTATCGCCTGTCTTAGTATAAATTTTCATACCTTATAACAAATGATGATGGTTGATGATTTAAAATAGCTCTTTAATTTGTGATTTTCTGTCATTGAGGGTAACAGTATAAACATATAAAAGATTTTCTGCTTCTATTTTGCACTCCATACAACATAACGAACGTTTTCACTATCTGTCATCCCTTATTATAGGAGGATATGTCATTTAATATGAATGTACGTCGGATTTGTGTTCTCTAAGGTATTTCTTTTTTTTGAACCTCTCATTGCATTTTTCACATTTAAAAGGCTTTTCGAATTCCAAAAGGAAACGTTTTTTCCTCTCGTCCGGAGTTTCAATAGAAGAGTCAGGTTCAGTAGCGACCGTTTTGATCATAACCAATTACGATAAGAAAATATTTTTATGTTTATATACCTTAAGTAAGATACTTACTTTAAACTTGTTATAATTACTAGCTTGATAGATAATACTCGAGAACTTATTGTAAAATTACAATGCAATTTGTCTTCATAAGACAAGATTATATAGGATTTGTCTAGGTATGTTAGATATATGCCGTCGTAGCTCAGCCTGGGAGAGCACTCGACCTGATCTATTCAGGAGTGAAGCTGAAGACCGAGCTGTCGTGAGCTCAAATCTCACCGACGGCACATGACTTTAATTTCAGAGAGAAATAGTAATGAATACCCTCATTATTACCATTATTAATTAAGATGGTTTTTCAAATATTACGTCGAGTCTTTTGTACTCATGAGGAATCATTTTCATTCAGAATGTACTATGATGATTTCAATTTTAAAGAATACAATAAATGCTCTAAATGTGGCAAAACCTTGAGATATCTAAAAGGTTATGATGAGGATATGAGAGGTTAAAGAATGTGTTTAGAATTAGTCTTCAGATTTTGATTATTATCTGGTGGATAGGAGCAGCTGTTGCCGCTAGTGCTTTTCTATTTCGATCATACCAACTATATGTTATAGTTGGAACGATGGGTTGGATCATAGTTTTAACAACTACTGCATTAATTATATACGAGATAAGGAAAATAAAGGAAGAGGATAAAAGAAAAGAATTGGCAGGAAAGTGATGTCAAGTATCTTGTCCCTTTCCGCCTTGTTCTTCAATAACTACCAAAGTCACTGTTGATGTTATTCCGGGTATCTTTCTTACTTTGCTTGTTATGGTATGATTCAATGCCTC